>Ga0180007_10000015_pt1 | contig 328452 bp, 267 predicted proteins | sample MM_PC_MetaG_FD_121122 | JGI IMG/M metagenome (GOLD analysis project Ga0180007, IMG submission 121122) | Groundwater microbial communities from the Aspo Hard Rock Laboratory (HRL) deep subsurface site, Sweden - MM_PC_MetaG | ecosystem: Environmental > Aquatic > Deep subsurface > Groundwater...
GGAGTTCACAGTGAATGAAGTAGCCGCTGTGCCACCGAATAAAACAGCAGTAGCGCCGGTGAAGTTGGTACCCGTTATGGTGATAGAAGCACCTGTTGCTGCCGTGGTTGGAGCAATCAAGTTTATTGTTGGAGGCGGAATTCTCAGGGTAATGGTGTACCCAGCAGTTGAAAGATCCTGAGCTGTTACTCTGATCACCATATCAGATGTTACATTGGTTGCAGCCTGCTCTGGAACAACTTCACCTCCAGAGCTCATCAAGATCTCGCAGGTTGCATTTTCGGAAAGGGTTAAACCTTCTTTTAGCTGGCTAACCTTGGTTTCTGGGGCGATATCAACAAGGTTTCCATTGACGACAGCTCCATAAAAGGTTCCAATAATAGATTTTTCAGAACTTAAAATAGTGTTTTCAACAGATAAAATCGCGGACTCAGGATTTCCATTGCCACTATAGTCCTGAACTGAATTCTCGTTTATTTTTACTGTAACAACGCCGGCATTCGCAGGAGTTACTATTACAGAAAAAGTTTTTTCGGCATTTATAACAGTGAATTGATCTGCTGCACCATTTTCTATCGCTATATCCTCAATATCAAAGCCTTTAACAAGCTCGCTGAAAGATATTGTTGCCAGAAATGATGAAGAATTCTGAACGCCTGAGACAGATGAAGAGATAACTGCTTCAGGCCTATCTGTATCAACCTGTGAAGGGTTGTCAATTCCTACAAGAAGAGGAAGAAAAGCTTTGGCGGTTGCTTGATCAGGGTCTGTCACTTCTATTGAAACAGTTGCCACGCAATAAAAGCTGGGAGCTGTCCAGACTTTTTCAAAATCAGAGGCACCATTTGCCAGCTCTCCAGATGTAACTGACCAGCTGGAAGAAACGTTTCCATCATCTATTGCCTTGGCTGTAAGTAAAACTACCGCTCCCGGGTTTACGCGGCTTACTGGTTTGCCATCCAGTGATGCTGATAAAAAGACAGTCGGAGGGGTATTGCCGTCTGCTGTTGTCCCAATTTCCAATTCCAGGTATGCCGGCGCCACTCTGGATACGAATGGAGCTTTAAAACTCTTTTCAAGGGTTTGTCCAGGAAGTGTAACAAAAATTTCTGCTTCTAATGCGCTTTCTGGTAGCGGCGGACTGATAAAGATACCATTAGTGCCCACATAAAAGGTTTCCCCCCAAAGTCTTAGAACTGTTCCTTCTGAAAACGGATTACCGTCTGTGTCACAAAGCTTTCCTGTAACAATGTTCCTAGCGGCTTCGCCTGAAATATTCGGTACTGTTATCTGCTCAGTGGTGGCAGATATAATTACAGGATTGGAACGGCTTTTCATTGTTTCGCCGGTTGTTACGTCCAGATACTTTATAATTACCCTGTGTTCGCCTTCAGGAACATTACGGAATATGTAAGTTCCACTTGCATCAGTAATGGTTCTAAAATTCGGATTGGTTGAAAGATCCTCAAGCCAGACCTCGGCATTTGCTACGCCAGAGCTTCCTGACAAATCGGTTGCAGCCATAATCGTTTTTGAAGCTGATACGCTGCTTTTAATAACTCGCCCTGAAAGCACAGCAGAGCCGGTGACGTTTTCATTTCCGTCACCATCGAACTGGATAATTCTGCAGCCAAAAGACATGAAAATAGTCAGAGCTAAAATGAATGTCAGCAAAATGCTGACAGGTATGTTGCTATGGAGTGTTTTCACAAGACCTCCTGCGATAAAATTCTAGATTTAAATACTTTGCCAACATCTTTAAAGGCAAAGCTACAGCTTTTAAGTGCCAGACTATATCAATCCAAAGAGATTGTAAATGTCTCCAGATTGCTTTTTGTTGCGCCATGTTTTCAAGCATTGGCCTGGGAAAATTGGTCATGCTGACTCTCTGTTTTTTTTTCGAACAGATTTTGCACCATGCCATACGATAGACAAAAAGTCTGTTGATCAAGGAGTGAGAAAAAACAATCAATGAGTCGAATGGAAAACAGGCACTGGTTTTGGGTCCAGAGGGCTCTTCCGAGAGCAATGGGAACTGACTGAAGCCTTCCTTCATAGACTTGTTTTTCATGTACCTTTGATGGTATTTTGCTGTGCTAATAGTGAGGAGAATCAAAATGCTTGAGCAAGAAATAAAAATTATTCCCAGAGCGGTCTTATTTGGAGATCCTGAGAAAAGTGATCCACAGATTTCTCCAGATGGCAATTTTCTGGCGTATCTGGCATCTTCAAATGGGGTCAGGAACGTATTTGTTCGAACTCTTGGAAAAGAGGATGATCGCCAGGTCACCCTGGATACGAAGCGTGGCATCCGGAGATTTTTCTGGGCGTTCGACAACCAGCACATCATGTATATCCAGGACAAAGAGGGCGACGAAAACTGGCATCTTTACCAGACTGATCTGGAAACGAACATGACTCGTGATCTCACTCCACTTGATGGCATCCAGGCACAGGTTCTCTCCTATCAACCTGACTTCCCGGATGTCATGCTGGTTGGACTCAACACTCGAGATAAACGATTTCACGATGTATACGGATTAAATCTGTGCGATGGAACTCTTGAGCTTAATACGACTAACACTGAAGAAGCCGCGACTTTTGTGGCCGACAACAAACTTGTGGTCAGGATCGCTCAAAGAATGACCCCGGATGGGGGAACCGAGATCCGCTATCGAAAAGATGAAAATGAGCCATTCACGACCTTGCTGACCTGGGGACCAGACGAGACATTTGGAGGAATAACCGGCTTCGATCAAGAAAATCGCCGACTCCGGCTTGTTTCCAGCGTGGATGCCAACGCATCGCGTTTTCTGGAAATGGATGCGGAAACGATGTGTGTGACCGTTCTCAGTCAGGACCCAGTCTATGACGTTGGCGGAATAATGGTTAACCCTGTGACCCGAAGAGTCGAGGCGGTAAGATTTATACGTGAGCGTGCTGAAATGGAAGTTCTAGATCCTGATGTCGCAGCTGAATTTGCGATTATCAAGCAGATCAGAGAAGGAGACTTTTTTGTTACCAGTCGTGATCTAGCAGATGAAAACTGGATAGTAACGTTTGTTGTCGATGACGGACCGCTATATTTCTACCTGTACAATCGCAAGACAAAGGTTGCAACTTTGCTTTTCAGCAACCAGCCAAAACTTGAATCCTATCAGCTGGCCAAAGCCATTCCCATTGCTTTTAAAGCCAGAGATGGCTTAGACATTCACGGCTATCTTCTGCTTCCTCCGGGCCGTGAGCCCAAAGCTCTTCCTCTTGTTCTCAGGGTGCATGGTGGTCCATACGGAAGGGATTTCTGGGGTCTTGAACCCGAGCAGCAATGGCTGGCCAACCGCGGGTATGCAGTTCTTCTGGTCAATTTCAGAGGGTCTACCGGATATGGCAAAGCCTTTCTCAACGCCGGTGACCGTGAGTGGGGCGGAAAAATGCATGAGGACCTTCTTGACGCCAAAGCCTGGGCTATTAAGGAGGGATATGCAGACCCACAGAAGGTCGCAATAATGGGAACAAGCTATGGTGGCTATGCGACTCTGGCTGCGCTGACCTTCACGCCAGGTGAGTTCGTTTGCGGGATTGATATTGTCGGCCCTTCCAGTCTTGTGACAATGATGCGGTCACTCCCCCCCTACTGGACGGCGGTAAAAGCTATGCTGGAAAAACGCATCGGATATGTTGAGACCGAGGAAGAGTTTCTCAAATCCCGGTCACCGCTGTATCATGCGTCTAAAATAGTGGATCCACTTCTAATAGCCCAAGGCGCAAATGATCCCCGGTGCAAGAAGGCAGAGAGTGATCAAATCGTCGAAGCCATCAGAAACAACGGCAGGACCGTTGAATATCTGGTGTTTCCGGATGAAGGGCATGGTTTCGTCAGGCCTGAGAACCGTGCCAAATTTTACGCAGCCGCGGAGGCCTTTCTGGCGAAATACCTGGATGGTCGGGTTGAACCTCCAATCTCTCACGAGTTATGGGATGACGTTTGCTGCTAGAAGCCCAACTGCTGATTAAAATAGCAGAAAATGTGAGGCTAAGAGCTGATTTTAATGCTGATTAAAGCCACCAGACAGCAAAAAGACATTTGTTGTCGCATTGTGGCGAAAAAATCGAGTCCTCTTCTGAATAAATCAGGCCGATCTTCACATCAAACTTATGTTGCAGAATCAGGAATCGAATCGGCGACCCAAAGCCCTAAGCCATGTATTCAAAAGTTGTTTTCTCAGACAAATTCAGGCAAACACCGGAATGAACCGGACGAGGAAATATCCTGATGTGGCCCGCCTCCACAGCTTGAAAACTCGTCCGCTTTGCAAAAAAGCGGGCGAGTTTTTTTATGATTAGAATTTTATCAGATTAGCACTTTTGCTACTCATTGCCGTAGTAGAGAAAGTCTAAATCGTCTTTGGAAAGCATTTTGGACAGTTTGAGGGAGGCAACAGTTCTTCTCAGCTGCTCAACAGTAATTGGACCTATTACCAGAAAGTCTGCTCTTTTATGAGCAAGTGCATAAGCGTTGACCATTTGATCAACCGTATATGATGTTTTGTGCTTTTGGTTGAACTCTTCGGTAAAGCTGACAGCCCGGTTATATCTTTCTTCGTTGGCGCAGGTGAAAATAGCGTGATAGATGTTCTTCCAGTAAGGGTCACCCTGAGCATACTTTCTTCTGGCTTCTTTTCTGGCATTTTCCCAACGAGGTTCAGGTCTGTCAAGAATGCTGACGCCACCCAAAGGAGAATAAGGCATGATCTTGATTCCCTTCAGGAAGTTTTCATCCATCATCTCTTCATGAGTAACCTGTACACCGCCAGCATGAATGGCCCTTTCAGACATCTCAAAAAGAGAAAAGTAAGGACTGTCGAAAACCGGTTTTGCTAAATCAGACTGTTTCTTTGCCAGTGCCAATGATCTTGTGATTCTGTGCGGCTTCCAGTTTGACCAGCCAAGAAATGTGTATTTGTCGCGTATTTCTTTAGAACTGAGGGCTTCCATTATGGTTTTAACGGAATTTTGACTCCTCTTTATCGGCTCGAAATTAATAAAATCTCCATCATCCCTGTGCATGAGGTAAACAGTAGGGTTACTTCTCAGGTTCTTCAGTGTATTCCCCTGTTCTTCACTGACTCTCTCGACTATTTGCTCTTTGCTACCGAAAAGGCGACTGGCATAGGTTCCGTTTGGAGCATTTGGCAGAGATGCATCTTCCTCAGCCATTATCCCCCTTGTCTTTAACATCTCCTGCAAACAATAAGAATTATCCCCTGCCGGCAATTGCTTTGACCAATACAGGTCAAATGGGAATCCGCCTTTCGAAAGAGTGTAAATGTTCTTATTCGGATTTTTTTGCCTGTATGACTCCATCCACTTTCCAAGCTTGTTTTCGATATCGCCTACATATATTGGAGAAGTATCAAAAAGATTAATTCCCAGGCGGGCAGCTTCATCGAGTACATTATTAATGCTCTGCTCCGTAATTTTCCTGGAGTTTGGCCCGTACCAATCCTCCTGAGCTAAGTGATCTGTTCCCATGATCAATCTGGAAAATTTTATTCGTTCGTTCTTTTCATTACGAACTTCAATATATTCCATCCCTTCCGAGGACAGATCACGTGCGAACAGGATATTCGCATTAAGAAAGTTAGAAAAAAGCAGGATGGTAATCAGCAGTAATGCAGGAATTCTTTTCATCTCATTTTCTCCCGAGCCAGATGCTTAATCGTTTTTTTTGCAAATTCAAGTGTCATTCGAAGATATAAAAACTATAGACCATTTCTCATCAGTCGAATAGTCGTATTTTGCTTAAATTTTGATGCTGATATGGTGACATGAGGTCGGACTTGTTAAAACAATTATGATTACTCAATTTGTTGCGTTCGATCATAACAGTAAAATTTTTAGCTGTAAGTAATGTGTTCAGCCTTTCATCGAGCCGGAGATAATTCAAACTATTTGATGGCAATGTTGAATATTTGTAATAAAGCCTCTTATTGCTAAGGTTTAAGCCAACACCTATTTTGCAACCAGGGCAATTCAGCCCCTGCCATGAAGTGCATTTCTCTATAAACTTTTTGTTCAGAAAGCGGTATGTAATACTAGTGAAATCTTTCTGATAAGGTGAACTATGTCGCGTTACAAAATTTTGATTTTCGTCGTTTCTCTGCTTTTTTTGTCGGGATTGGCAATAAATCCTGTTTTTGCAACTAATCCATTTTCAATAAAAGATCCTCTTGAACTGTCAAAAAGTGCTTCACCTGGAACATCTGACAGCGCCGACAAGCAGGCCCATGTTAAATCTGGCGAAACTGATTCGCAACCATGTACTCTGGCAGTCATGGCTGATCTGCATGCTAAGCCCGAAAGCCTGCCCATTTTGCAGAAAGCTGTCGCCAGGGTGAATTCGCTCAAAGATATTTTTGCTCTTGCCATCGTCGGAGACCTGTGTTCCCAACTTGGTACCAACGCCGAATATGAAGTTCTTCGCCGTGGCCTGAAAGATTTATCGGTTCCGGCATATGCGGTACCGGGAAACCACGATGTTCTCTACAAAGACAATCTGGTCAACGGTGAAAAAAAGCGTGGCACTCCCGCCGAAAAGAAGTATAAACACGGTCTTTTCAAGAAAACTCTTAATCTCAAATCGCTTTACTATGCGAAAAAAGCCGGCGGGCACCTTCTCGTTTTTCTGCCCAACGATTCTCTTTCCGCTATTCCATGCGTTCTGCCATCTGATGATGCGTTCGAATTCTTGCGCAAAACTCTCAGAGAAAACCGCGATATACCAACCATTATCTTTTGCCATGCTCCATTAGCCGGGAGTTACGGCGACAAAAAAACCATGCCGCCGCTGCAGGCCAACGCTCAGCCAGCCAGAAAAATTCAGAAGATTCTCAAGGATAATCCGCAGGTCTATCTCTGGTTTGCCGGGCATCTGCACATTACTCCGTCTCAGAAATATTTCAACTGCAATGAAAACAAGGTGGGCGGAGTCACTGTTATTCATGTTCCGCCCTCTCAGATTCATAACTCATGGGTTCAGACTGTCAGGCTGTCGCCCAAAGGCGCAACTGTCAGAACTCTTGATGTCAGAACAGGCAAGTATCTGAAGAAACACACCAGGGTTTTCAGACCTGTAATCAAGGGCAAATCTGCTGAAAATGGCAAAGACAAAGACAAAGACAAAAATAAAGATAAAGACAAGGAACTGAAGAAGGCGAGATTTATCGTCGTTAACGCCCATGCCGGCGGGAATTTTAACCGCCCCGGATTTGGTGACTGGCTGACAGACAAGGAACCTGATGTTGCGCTGGTCTGTGAAGCCGTCAATATGCGTCAGTATATGCGTTCAGCCGGAAGAGTTTTTGACGCCGGTTCGACAACCAGGGGGCAACGGGAGGTTGCCGTTGTGATTCGTGATGGACTGCCAGTAATGTCACAGGATCAGGGAAAAATTTCGCCTGATCTCGGTCTCGGCATTGCGCACGATCGCTGGTGGACCCGTGTGCAGACCCGCGTTGCCGGTATGAAAAGCCGGGTTTATTCTCTGCATCTCAATGCCGTAATTCAGCAGAGCAATGGAGAACCAAGGGCGGTCGATCGCTGGACTGTTACCCGTGAAGGCTTGGAAGAGCTTGAGAAACAATGGAGTAAAGACATCAAAGATGGTTGGGCCGTCATCATCGGTGGTGATCTGAACTGGAACGATTCCCGTTCACGGGCTCAATCACAGCAGATGTCGCCTGGTCGTATTTTCAAAAGACTTGGCATGACCTATGTCAATCATCAGCTGATGTGGCTGGCATGGACACCAAAAACCCACAGGTCTGTCAAGCGTCAGGCAATTCCTCCGACAAGTATTCCGGGACTTATTCCAAGGGAACATCCCGCTCTGCAGATTGATCTACAGGCCCGTCGCCAGCCGGATGAACACGAACCAGACAAGGAAGAAATGGAACAAAATACTTCTGACGAGGAAGCCGATGAAGTAGCCGATACTGCCGGCAATTCTACCGACTCCGACGAATGCGAAGACCCTGAAGACGCTGATAAGGAAGACGAGGCCAGCGAAGTGGATACCTCTGATAATTCAGCTGATCCCGGCGACTATGTCGCACCTGAAAAACCATCTGGTTCAGAAAATGCGGAAGATCTTGAAGAAACAACTGGCTCGGATGAGTCTGATTCAGCCGGCGGTTCGTCGGATGAAGGCTTGTCAGGCCAGCAAGGTGCTGATGGATCAGCAGAGGATTCCGACCCTGATGCAACTGTGCTTATAGAGCGGCTTATCGAGATACTCGACCATATTCTTAAAGGCATCTGGTCGGGAATAGTAAAAATCCTGCCGATTTAATAAACAAGGCCGGCTGCGCAATAGATGACACGCTCTGGGACTGCCATTTCTCTGATTCTGTCGCTGATTGAATTGTTGTAGATTTGTACATTAGCCTGACAATCTATTAAGAGAGTTTCGTAGAGCCTCCCATGGCAAAAAGCAGGCGAGTTTTCTGGTTTAGTGGAAGCTTTTTTCTGATACCCCAAAAACTCCCTTATGATAAAATTTGGATCATAATAGTCAGCGGATTGAGGTATGGCATGGGAAATTCAAAGAAACAAATCAGCGTCAAACGAATTATCGCGGTTTTGTTGGGTTTGTTGTTGGGTTCAATTTCATTTTTTGGATTTGCAAATTTTTCTACTGTACCTGTAAAACCAAATTGGGGCTCAGGTCCAGCAGCAGTAGATTATTTCCCTTTGAAGGTTGGGATTCTTTTCCTTTTACCTGCTGTGAGTTTTTTTCTTTATGTGTATTTTTCCGGCCAGGAGACAAAATTTGCTGATAGAATGCAAAAGGCTTTTGGGAGCTTTGGATTAGTGGGCTTTTTGATCTTTTTAGGCGCCTTAGTGTTTCTGATTTTAATTTTGGCAAATATTAAGCCTGGATGAGTTGTTTCCTCTGACAAATTCACGCAACGCCCATGCTAGAAAAGACGATAAAATCGCTCAGCATGGACCGCCTCCATCGGCAAGAGACTCGCGAAGGTCTTTAAAAGGATGAAAACCAGCTTAAATAGCGGTTTTATCTTCTCATATTTGCTCGTCTAATGCGGTTTACCAAATCTCATTGTGTGACTTTCTACCACGCATGTTATACTCAAACATCTTAATGCCTGGAGGAAAAATATGCATGTCCAATTGCGCGAAGGGCTTCTTGCAGGGATAGGCATTTGGGCTCTAACACTGATTATTTTCTCCGTGGTAATGTATTTTAGCGGTATGTCGGGGGATATCGGATTTTTCTTGTTAATTGGAGGTCCGATTTTTCTGGCTTTTGCCATCGGAATGCCAGTCTACCTTCACAAGTTTGCCATGGCTCGCGTTCATAATATGCGAAATAAAGGGCTGCTGGGCAAGTTTACTTTTTTGCGTCCAGGTCAGGGAAAAATCATTCATACTCATTGGGCACATGGTGTCAAGACTCGCAGCGAAACCTTACCCGGTTTCAAGGTCGTGCAATTCGGGAATGAAGTTATCCTGTATGATGAGCGCTACCTACTTATCGACGCCAAGAACTTTGTCAATGCCGAAGTTGTAGAATTGCCAGGAAAAAAGCTTCAGCTAATTCTTGAACTCGCACTTAAAACCAACGTTAAAGTTAATTCTATTGGCATGGTTCCTATGAATGTTTTCGACCGTTACGAATTCACCGTGCCCTCAGATCAGCGTGAATCAGCTGAGCTTCTGGCTAAACATTACTTTCCCAAGTGAAAAAACTACTGCTGACAGTGTTAATGATAACTTTGTGTTCATCCGCATTTTGCGGGGAAATCGGAGATGGGCCGGTTAAGAGTGATAAAGAGGCCGTGACTGAGCCTGACAAAAGCATGAATGACCCTGCTGATCAGGGCGACATGGAAGCTCAGTATCGCCGCGGGCTTCTGTATCATTTCGGCAAAGGCGTTACGCGCGACTATAAGGAAGCGGCAAAATGGTATCTTAAAGCAGCTGAACAGGGTCATGCGGAGGCTCAGTGCAACATGGGAGTGTTGTATCACAATGGGCTGGGCGTTCCCCGGGACTACAAAGAAGCGGCAAAATGGTATTTCAAATCGGCTGAACAGGGGTTCGCGCTGGCCCAATGCAACATCGGGCTTTTATATGACAATGGCGAAGGATTTCCGCGAAACTACAAAGAGGCGGCCAAATGGTATCTCAAAGCTGCAGAACAAGGGCATGCCGGGGCTCAATGTAACCTTGGCGCCTTATATGCCTTAGGCCAGGGCACTCTTCAGGACGATGCCGAAGCTTATTTCTGGCTCAACATTGCAGCGAGTCAGAATAGCAAATATGCCGAAAGCAGAAACAGTTCAGCAGCGCGGCTTACTCCTGCAAAACGCGAAGAAGTTCAGGCACGTTGCAAAAAGTGGATGGAAGATTTTGAAAGACGCAAAACTGCCAACAGTAAGTAATTTGGTATACTCTACTTTCGGTGGCACTTCAGGGTAATTGTAATCTTGCTTGCTTATTCTGCTTTTACGAATATATTCATAATGCTGGCACCACTTTTCTTTCGGGCGCGGTTGCGTTTGGATTCTTGTCTGACTCTTCAGGATGTGGATCTTCCGTTTGCGTGTGGTGCCAGCCTTTTATTTTAGCCAATTTGACGCCAAATCCAGAAACCCGGCATAGTTGTCGGGTTCTTCTATTTTAGGGAGCGAAGCCACTGTCGGCCGGAACACATATAGCCATTTTCTCTCAATGCCATACCTTGCCAACCTTAGCCCTCGCAGAGTTTGACAAAAAAAAATCGGAAGAGTAGTCTAAAAGTATTCAGGCTTCTGGCTTCCAACAAAGAGGGGAAAATGCAATGATTGAAAAAAAGACCTTGTCCCGGCGTTTGTTTTTCTATGTTCTGAGCGTTGGAATGTGCCTGTGCGCCGGAATCGGATATGCCGGGGAAGAAACTCTTCAAACTCGCCTGGATAAGATAGAAACTATGGGTATGCGCTACCAGGCCCTTTCGTTTTTGTCCGGACAAAAGGGAAAAGATTCTTTCTTTCGCGTGCTGGAAGCCACGTCGCCATCCCGCAAGGCCGGTCTTATCCGCAACGTAGCCGGAAGTCGCCGGCTCAGTCAGTTGGAGAGCCTGTCTGACCGTCTTAATGGCGAGTCAATGACAATTGCACAGCAGGTTTTTGCTCTTTCAGAACCAAATCGCAGTATAAAACTAGAAAAAATCATTTCGTTCATTGAGCAAAAAGGAACAGACGATGCGGGCGTGCTTGTTTCTTATGGTTCATTGATCGATATTTTTACCCGTGAAATATTGAGTGAAAATCTGTCAGATTCGCCAGCTGACAAGACATTACTGCAACGGCTGGAAACGCTCAAAAAACAGGCCAGCGCAGTTTCTGCCGATGATACTGGCCGCTGGGTAGAAACGATGGAATCTTCCATTGCCCAAAACGGTTGGTTTGACGGAACCGAAGAAGGCGCAGAATTGCTAAGCCTTTCCAGCAAGGTAGATTCACGAAAAACAAGAGGCGAAACCGCGCCGAAATCTTCAGGTTTCGGCCTGCCGGATGGCTTTCTGTGGGGTGTTTCGACTTCAGGGTATCAATGGGAAGGCAGCTGCAATACCGGATGCTGGCCACCGTTTGAAGCGAAAGGTAAAACCGCGGATATTTGCAAAAACGCTGCCGACGGATTTCATCGCTACGACGAGGATGTTTCTCTCGCCGCCGGAATGGGATGCAACGCGTTCAGAACCAGTATCGAATGGGCCAGAATCGAGCCACAACCAGGAGTGATTGATCCCGAGGGCGTTGCTTTTTATCACAATTTATTCGCCTCGATGAAAAAGCACGGAATCACGCCGGTTGTGACCCTGGTACATTTCAGCTGGCCGGCATGGATTGAAACAAAATGCGGCGGCTGGCAAAACACGAAGAGTCGCGAGGCATTTGGCAGATACGTGGAATTCGTTGCGAAAGAATATGGCTCTGAAGTTGACTGGTGGATGACTTTCAACGAGCCTCTGATTATCATTGCGAGCGGTTATGTTCTGGGCGGGTTTCCTCCTGGTCAGAAGAACCCATTCACAGCAGCGAGAGTAACCGCCAACTGGATTGCCTGCCACAAGCTTGCTTATAAGATCCTTCATCAGTTTGACAAGGTCGCGTATGTTTCCTTCAATAATTACGCAGGCACATATTCCGCACTTGGCGCGGATCTTATCTTCTTTGACATGAAACCTGGAAAGACCGGCGCTGTTGCTAATCTGACGGCCGGACAACACGGGGTTCCAGAGGTTCCCGGAACAACTTATTTCGAAAACAAAAATGAGTGCCTGGATTACATTGCCCTTGATTACTATTGCAGATGGGATTTTCCGGGCGGCTTTAAACCGGCGGCTTCATGGGAGATTTACCCGCAGGGCTTTGCCGAATGCCTGAAGAACTACTGGAAGGTTTTCAAACTCCCGGTTCTTGTCGCTGAGAATGGCATGGCAACCGAAAACGGTAAGCCGCGCCCGGATGGATGGACGCGCGAAGCCTTTCTTGTACAGCATGTGAAGGAAATGCAGAAAGCCATTGACGAGGGTGTCCCGGTAATCGGTTATCTGCATTGGTCGATCACCGACAATTACGAACTCGGAACATTCGATCAGCGCTTCGGATTATATTCGGCAGAATGCAAAAATGGCGATTATACCCGTGTTCCGACACCTGCGGTCGATGTTTACAAAAAGATCATTGCCGCCAACGGGGTGACTCCTGAATTATTGTTGGCCTACCCCGCTCCGGTCAAAGGTTCCCCAAAAAGCAAATAGAACGGGTATCTGTTCAAAACCAGAGAATGGACCCATCAACACACCCATTAGCCACAACCAGTAACGTTGAAACAACAGCCTCTTCTGCAGGCCAAAGTTTATTTTTTCGATTTGAGACTTACGCTTGCCCTTATACTTGCGTATGCTGCTGGAATTTTCAAAAAGGATCTGCTATAAAAGAGTTCCTTTCCCTAAGAAAAGATGAAATTCAGAATAATCGAGGGTGAGGTGGCAAAACCCGAGTTGAGTGCACCTGAATCACAATAGTTTATACGCTATACGCAGGCAGCTGCAGGAGAATTTGAATGAAAAAAAACCAAAGATTTTTATGTATCACAACCATGGTTACGGCTCTTTTTCTGGCCTTTTTAATGCCAGTTACCGGGGCCGAAACAACGAAAAACTATCTGCCTTTACCTGGCACGGAATCGCCCGACGGAAAATACTCGCTGGCATGGAATGACGAAGAATCTCTTAGCGAGATTTCCGAAACTGACACGACGAAAAACTATATAGTAGACACAGTTGCCAAAAAAATCGTCAGAACACTTGAAAACTCTGATTATTTCACTATTGACGGAATACAAAAAAACCACGCTGCTATGCTCTGTTCATGGAGTGAAGACTCTAATCTTCTTCTCTACGGTCTTTCAAGCAAATGGCAGACCGACACCCTTGACCTTTATAAAATCGCCAGCAATACAGTTTTTGAAAGATACGAACTGATGCCGGTTATCGAAAAAGAAGTTAGAAATTTTCTCGAGAAAGAAAAGGCGGACGATTACAAGAAATACGGGGAAAGCATTGTGGTCGTCTATTCAGACGCAGCAATCAGCAAAGCCGGCATATTGAACCTGACCGCTTCTATTGAAGTGCCCAAACAGGAAGAATTCTATGCCACGCTCAAAATAAGCGCTCAAACAGATCTTTCGAATAAATTGTCTGTGAAGCTTCTTTCGGTAGTAATCAAAGAAGAACCTTGAAAAGACAACTATTGATCACTGGACTAGTTTGATTTTTTCCGCTCAGACCGCTTCTAATGAAAGAATCCCTCGTTCGCGAATCAGCGCGAACGAGGGATTTATTTTAACTACTATTGCGCTCTGAGTTTTTCCAGATCAGCGCCTTTTCCATTGTAGATGAAAGTATAGACAAGTTCAGGATTGGCCTGATAATGGGCAATCAGGTTCAGAGTTGCCTGCTGAAATATCTCTCCCTGGGCCAACATGGCACCGCCAGTGGCACCCGTGCCAAATGAACGGTTGGCAACAGATTCTTCCGGATCAGAGATCCAGTTGAGCATTTCCAATTCAAAAGCTTTATCAGCCAGAGTGTTATAAGCTGCCACGTAATCATCAACCCTTTTACCGTCTTCCTTATTCGTGAAAGATTTTTTCAGAACACTGGCGACATTAGCCATTTCAGCCTTCCACGCTTCAAGATAGGCTTCGTTAACGTAATTGATTTCTGCAGTCGCCTGAGCCATTTCGAAATCTTTGGCAAACGCCTTTTCAATCGGGTTGTCGACATCCAGATCAACCTCCTGAGCTTGCTGTGCAAAAGACTCGGTGTTTGCTGTTTCATTTACATCAGCTGCAAATGTTGGTGCGGAAAAAGCGAACAATCCGGCAAGGATAAGAAGAGTGAAACTCTTTTTCATGATAAAATCCCTTTCATAGTCTGGAGGTAAAGGTCTTCCGGTAAAAAACAGTTTTGCAATTTTTGACCTGTACACAGAAGATCGAAGTCTATCAGAATAACAACAATTCACCAATCACTTTTTAACCTGCAGCTTCTATATCACTGATTTTAAAGTTGAACCTTTGATCAGTAAGTGATAAAGTCCAATGACCTCGTAGAGAAACAAAGACGACACACAAGTCACCTTTTTTCCCAGGTGTTTTTTATAGTCCAGCGTTTCTATTCTCTTAATAACCAGATAGGAATCTTATGAAACATGTTTTTTTGTCCTTATTTTGCTTGATCTCCCTTTCTGCCATGGCAACAGACTTTCCAGTTCCGTTTCCTCTGGCTACCGGTACAGTCTGGGTCTACACAGCAGATGTGAAATCGGAATCCGACGGGAAAGAGCTGAACGAAACTCTTTCCTGGACAACAGAAATCACTTCGGTGGTTGAGCGCGAAAACATCGTTATTGCAAGAGGCTCGGGTTTACCCACAGACCTCTGCTTTTATGAAAAAGATGTAAAACCTGCCCCGTTCCTTATAGTAATGGTCGGATTATGGAAGCTTTACGTCATTCAAAATGAGGAAAGAGTTAAGGAGATCTGGGAAAAAGCAATCAGCGATGAGAGCTTAAGAGAATTCGTTACTGAAGCTGATCTGCTTCTCGATTTTCCGCTGGTTGTTGGTAAATCCTTTGGTGAAACCTCTCAGATTCTTTCCGGCAACTCGATGTTTGTGTATACCGTTGAAGGTAAAACACCGTTTGTTGCCTCATCCGTTATAGGGCTGAATGCTACAGAAGCATCTGATGAATTTTCGATCACTCTTCCCACCAACTCCGATATGACCACCTGGAAATTCACACAGGGGATCGGTTTCACCGGATTTGCCTATTCACATCATGGCTCAACCAGTGAAGTAAACTGCAATTTGATAGAACTTCGGCGCGGAAAATAACCCTACCGTAAGGATATAATCATGAAACACTTTTTTATCACACTCACATTTTTGCTTTGCGTTACCATCAGCCATGCTGGCGATTTTGCAGAGTTTCGGTCCATTGGTTTTTCTGAATCAGGGCAGTATTATTCCTTTGCCCAGATCGGGATTCACGACGGCTCCGGTTTTCCATATGCCGAACTATGGGTGATTGATGTTCTGAAAAACGAACAGGTAGCTACCAGTTCCATCGAACTGAACGATGAAAATGACGAAGCAGTTGGAACAGTTGAACAGGCACTCAAAAAAGCCATTGAAGCCGCGAAACTTGAACGGTTTTCAATTAAAAGCAACGAGAATCCTGGTTCTGACCTTCTCATCCATCTACCGACTGACCACAGCACATTCACCGACAATGTTTTCTCTCTTGAACCAGGAATAGACGGCGGAGCGTCGGGTATTGCAGCAAAGTATAAAGTCATACTGGATACAACTGAAACCAAACCGGCCCTCAAAGACATTCCAACCGATTTCGGGCCAGCAAAGATGCTAAAACTTTCCATTGCTGGTATCGAAGAAGCATCGGGAACAGTTCAGATTCTTCAGGAAGACAAACGACTGCCGAAAAGCCGCGCCTATCCGCTCGAATACAGTGTTCGTCAAGTTACCACCTTTAAAGACGGTCTTGTTGTCATTATTTCCTACACAACGCCAGGCTTTGAGGGACCCGATGTCCGTTACATGGCTATCAGCGGGAAATTTACACCCGCCCAGAAATAAATTCATAGAACCAACATGGAGAAAAACAAATTGAAAAGCACTAAGATAGTAAAAATTATACTCGCAGTTCTCATGACCGCATCATGCCATGGTTTTGCTGAAGCAGCCGTTGAGCCAGCAGCCATCGCCGCGACCGAAACCGTTTCTGCGACCGCAGCCACTTCTGACTCGACAGAATTTCCCCTTATGCTCAAAGGAACCGAAGTCATATTCAGCAAAGACGCCAAGCGCGAAGACCTCACTGCAAAGTTAACGCAGGCCCTCGGCGAAAGCACAGAGATGGAAGAAGCAACCAGGCTTCAATATGATTTCCAGATAGATCCAGAATCGTCCTCGGTTACACTGGTTATTGACTGGGACGAAGCCGGAAATATCGCTGAAATCATACTCGACGGTGAAGAAATTCCCACAAAAGAACTGCAGGCATGGTTGAGTAAAAATGCCGGCGCTGGCAAAGAAGGCGAAAAAGAAGAAGATTACACAAATACTGTATGGGAATACAATGGCTGGAGCTTTGCGTTCCGAGCAGGTGGCTCCGACGAAGATACCGCGTATTCTTTTACCATTGTGCCGTTGCAATCAAAATAATTCTGCTTTTTGCAGCACAAAACACTGGAGACAAACATGAAAAAAATCCTGACTATTCTGACAATTATGATGGTTATTGCAACGCTGGGCTTTGCCGCCACGATAAAACTGGAACCGGCAAAACAAAGGAAGCTGAACGTATTTTTCAGCAACTTTTCTGAAGCAAATGTCGAAAGTTTCGCCCAAGGCGCATTATCAGATCAGGCTATGCTTGATTTTGCCCTTCGTCACCTTTACATCAACAAGTTCAAGTCGCTGAAAAAGAGCAAAGACGGGTGTTCGGTTATTGCAACCACTGAACAGGTTGATACAGCGACCATGAAATATTTTGGCCAGAAAGTTAAGCAGCACAAGGAAAGTTCTTATACAATCCCGTGCGCTGACGGCGAAGTATTCTATTTTTCACAGCTTGATTCTCTCGAAGATATTGGCAACAAGGCTTTCAAAGCAACCGGCACTATTTACAGCAACGGTCCAGACGGAATTCCTGACGTCCATGGCACTCCAGCAGACTGGAAAGAGACCGAAGAAGACGTCAGCGTTGCCAGCAAATTTTCTGCATTAATCAAATCCGAAGGCGAGCGCTACATTCTGGTCGAATATTCTCTCGTTGATGCCGCAAGCGATGAGTCTCAAGCTGTCGTCACACCGGAACCGGCCACTGAAGTTCAGTCCCCTGCAAAAATCAACGACGAAGATCTTAAAAGTCTACTGATGAAAGATGTCTTCGACTGGCAGATGCTTGATGAAAAAGGCAAAATCGCCCTTGTTAAGCAGATAAAAAAGGTGTGGCGAGCAGATGGTTATGAAACCGACGCCAATGCGATTGATGCAAAAACCCTCTGCGATAAAATGATTCTTGGTGACCAGGCGAATGTCTTTGAGTCAGCCTGCAAAGCCGCTGAAATCAGCATGGATCCATACTGGCCAATATACAACAGCCAGGAATAATTAATTATGAATAAAAGACACAACCTTATCGTTTTGCTCCTGGGACTCTTTATTCTCTCATCCTTCGCGGTATGGGCAGATACATATAAAAGCCTGACAGCGGCTCTTGCCGAGCCTGAAAAGGTTACCAAACTTTATCTCGGCTGCTGTTACGAAGAATCGACAGATCCAACTGAAGCAAGCGAAGTCGATTCAACCGAACCGACCGTATCAACTGAAATTGATGCGCCTGAACCGGCAATTTCAGACGATCTTGCCCTGAAACATCTTCCTTCTGCGTTCGGCTCGCTCATCCATCTTAAAGAACTTCAAATCGCCGGTCTGGAAATGCTTGAGGATCTGCCGGTCGAAATCGGCAATCTGAAAGAGCTGGAAAGTATCGTCATCGACAACGGCAACGGCAGCCAGATGAACATTTCTCTGCCCGAATCTATCGGCAATCTGACACAACTGAAAACACTGGTACTCTATGGCGCCATTGATGCACATGCATTCGAAGGTGAAAATGCCGAGCTTGCAAAAGTCAAAGAATTGCCGCAGGCACTGGGAAAACTCCAGAATCTCGAAATTCTTGACCTTGGAAGAAACGGACTCACCGAACTTCCATCACAGGTTGCTTCGCTTTCAAGTCTGACCAGGCTTAGTCTGGACTACAACGCTATAAGAGAACTGCCTGAGTTCGTTGGCAATCTCAAGCATCTTAAGTATCTGGCAATCAACTCGAACGGCGGAACAGAGCTGCCAGAGTCATTGAAAAATCTGAAAGCCCTGAATATAAGCATCGGAAATGCTTCTTTGAAGCTTGAGGAACAGAAAGATCTGCGCAAACGTTTTCCTGATGCAATTTTTGAGTTCTCCAATGAATTCGAAGACGAAATCATCAACGAAGAGAATCCGGATGCAACCACTGATGATCAGACAACATTAACAGACTGATCATCAACCACTATTTAAATCAACCAGGAGTCTCTATGCGAAAAGGCCTGGCGTGCCAATACTAAGACTGAAAAAATCGAAGAAATATCCTCTGTAGACATCAAACTATCCATTGATACTGAAGAAGGATATATACCGGAATAAGCGGCGCATTGCCTGCTGATTTAATTATTCTTAGTTTTCAGATTCGCGCATCGAGCAAAAGCAGGTGCAGGGAGTCTTGAGCCAGCGAAGCGTGGCGCAAGCCAAAAGCGGGGCCTAAGATGTGGTCGGCAAGGGCGTGTATCCGGCTTCTGAAGTCGGTCAGCGCTTCTGCCGCCGCAGATCCAGACGAGAGCGGAAACTGCCAGGCGAGGTCGTTGAGGGAATTGCGTTTCGGGCCGTTCCAGCCATATGCAGCCGGGTCAGCCATCAGATCGGTTTCCAGTTCACCCGTCAGCGAGAACAGGTCGAAAGACACACCGAACGGATCGAACGCGGGCCAGACATCGGCGAGCAGGTCGAGCGTTGCCTGCCGGTCGTTTTCTTCCTCGCCCGGAAAGCCGGTCATCAGGAAAAAATGCACCGCCAGTCCAGCCGCGGCGGCGTCGAGCAATACGCGACGGGCGCGGGCGGCATCAACCCCTTTGTTAAATTTCGTCAGAATCCGATCAGAGCCGCTTTCTACACCGACAAACAACTTGCGGCAACCTGCGGCGCGAGCCCGGATGAAGCCGGCGCGGTCGTGGCCCGCATCAAGACGGGCATACCCGATCCAGGAAACCGGCTCCGGAAGAGCACTGAAAAGGTCAGCCAGCTCCCGCAGGCGAGACGGGGGAAGGGCTTCATCTACAATGAAAAACCGCCGATATCCGGCGGCGAAAAGTCGCTCTATTTCTGCGGCGACCACGGTGATCGGTTTCGGACGGTACAGCGGGCGGCCTGTCACAGCCCGGACCGGGTGAATACAGAAAGCGCAGCGACCCCAATGACAACCCCTGGCTGTTTCAACCGGCATCACCAGCTGCGGAGTCAGATATTCGTTGAGCGGGAGGCCATTGAAATCAGGCGAATTCGAAAATGATACATCTTGAATAATTGAAATACCGGTGCGCGATTCACCGGATTCATTCCAGGTCAGAGTGTTGGGAGCTCCAGCAGGGATAGCGCCGGTTGCGAGAGCAGCCATAAGAGGTTCGCCGTCACCCAGGCACACAGCATCGATCGTCGATCGTAACCAGGCCTGATCGGACAGAAGGCTGCGGCGATAAGTAATAGCAGCGCCGCCGAGGATGATGCGGGACTTCGGCAGGGCACGCCGGAAAAATGCTGCCAGAGCAAGTGCCGCCGACAACTGCGTGTCTGAGATGACTGAAATACTGATCAGCTCGGGGGCCCATTCCAGAATATCAGTAATTTCGCTTTCCAGATGACTGAGGAACGGGAGCTTGTCGGGCGTGCCCATGGTGCCCTGCCAGCCAAGAGAGGCAACGGCAGAAGGAAGGCCTCCGCATGCGTCCCAGAACAGGCGGCCTTTTCCTCGCGGATCGAAACGCTCGTCGAAGATCTTCTGAACTTCTCCGCAGGTTCGCAGATAACCCGCGGCATCACCTAACGAATTAGGATCGAGCAAACGTTTGAGCAGAAAATCCTCTATGCCACCGGGAACCTTCGAACGCAGCAGACGCCGATAAAGGGCTATATTCAGATCAAAAATCCTGACATCAGCCCCAGCCGACCGCAGGACTCCAGCCAACACTGCAGGCGCGAGAGGAGGCTGCCGCGGATCCCACTGTGGAGGGAAAATCAGTGCCGCACGCATTTGGAAAAGCACAGAGACGCGATTGCCTTCTTCGAGTTCGCCACCATTTTTACTACCTCAGAAAGGTTTACGAGGATGACACATTTTACAGAAAATACCATTGAGAGACAACTAAGCCTTGCGGTCTATATTCTGTCCGACCTGTTTATTGCTGACTGTTTTATCACCGTCTTTAGTGGCACTGCTTGCCTCAATTCTTGCCTGTGCCTCAATTCGAGAGGCGGCAGCGGCGACAGACCGATCTTGCGGAGAAGGACTGCCCGGCGCAAGGGCTGCCTTCTTGACAACTTCCATTTTGGCTATGGTTGCATCCGGGTCGTTGGGCACTTCTGAAGTATCGATCTGAACTTCACCTCCAACGGCATATTGCTTTCCATCAGGTCCGGTCTTGTATTCAAAGCTCGGACCGCCAGTCACATATTGCCCGCCAACTGCGACATGAGCAGCTTCATGAGCCCTTACCTTTTTGTCGGTCTGTTTGAGTTCGTTAACAACCGCCAGCTCCTCAGTGTTGAGCTCTTTGTTACCATTTTGTCCAGTCTGACTGGTGCCAGATTCCATTTTACCTTCAATCGAACCTGTTTTTTCGGATGAACCCTGTTTTGCCACAGGAAGTCCGGGCTTTGAATCGCCAGACTTCTCTGAATCTGAGGAGGAAGTATTTTGAGATGAGGTGCGGCTCATCCCGGAATAAGACTGATAAAGTTCGTTGCCGGAAATCTTCACTTTTGCCCCTTGAAAGCCAATCATATTGCGATTTCACTTAAATCATGTGCGAGTCAGAAATATTTTCAGCAGAACAAATCGTTGTTATAAAAAAACTGATCTTTCGGCACTGCAAATAACTTCTAACAGAGGCTCTATATATTATTTTAACATATTTTTGCACACCTGAAAACACGCCCGATGCGACTGTTGACACATTGTCTAATAGCAGTTACAATGAATTTAGAAGATTCGGGCCTAATATTTTTCATCAGGCCGGTTATTTTCAAAACAGCATTCTAAAGTGGTTCAACTGATTTTTTGTTGAGTTTCTTTATTGAATGAAAAAATGCAGCGACTGGCTGCTGAATTAGCCAGAAAAGCCAACTCTAACAACTTATGCGTAAGGTTTTTGGCAATTCTGGCAAATTACCCCCAAACCATTGCTTGTTTCATTGTCGCTTTTCTTTGGCAACTTATTGGAAAACGCCAATAGAAAGGCATATCAGAACAGGAGGTGGCAATAGAACACGACTCTTCGCCCCGTAGCATTTGTGCTAGAATAAAATTCTCAACAGATCAGGAGATCATAAATATGTACAACAGTAAAAACAGAAATGAATTCCTTGGAATTGATATTGGCTCTTCAGCCATTAAGGCCATCAAGTTAAAAGTAGTCGATTCTGGGATACAGCTGACTGATCATGGCTGCGTGACTTTCCCGACACCCGCCATCAAAGATGGGAAAATCATTGACAGAAAATCCATAGTTGATGCTCTTAAATCGATAAAATTCTTGTTTTCAGCAGAAAAACAACCTGAAAACGTCTGTGTTTCTATTCCTGGTGTCTCTACCACCACACGTTTCGCCAGATTACCCGAGTTCTCGTATCGGGAGTTCAATAAGTTGTTAAATAGCGAAGCTCAGACTTATTGCGATCCGGAAAAATACACTTTTTCAGCAAAACTTCTTAATGAAAAAGAGCCTGATTTCAGTGAAGCAAATCCTGTGACAAAAAAGTGTGTCATGCTTTTGATGGCAGAAAAAAGTATGCTTGGTGAATATGCTGAAACCTTGCAGGAATCAGGAATAAGTTGTGCAAATTTTTCAGTAGACATATTAGCCTCAGTAAAAGCCTTTGAAAGTGCGTGTAAAAAGCACGCAGAAGGCGAAGAAAATACGGGTATTATTCATGTGGGAGCGCAAACCACTAATATATCTGTAGTCAAATCAGGCATTTTGATCTTCACCAGAAGTATGCAGAACGATGAAGAAAAAATAAGTCCCGAAAAGATAAGCTTTGAAGCGCGGCGTTCATTCGACTACTTTCTTGAGCAAAGCAGAGAAAGCAAAATAAGTCGTATTATTCTATCTGGTGGCCCAAGTAGCGATGAGGTTTTTCGCCAGTCCATAGGCAAAAACCTTGGAATCGCAATTGAGCTTGGTAATCCGCTGGAAGAAATTGAAATCACTGCATCTGACAAGGCTGGGATTATCAGCAATATTTATCAGTTTCCCGTTGCAATTGGACTGGCTCTCATAAGCGTTCATGCCGCGACTATCACCAGACTGAACTCCGGATTTTTCTGATGGTATGAAATATTCCGGCAAAAATAAATACTGATAATAAACCAGCTCTTGAACCCAAAAGTCCTCGTGTTTACGAGGACTTTTGCTTTGTCATCAGACAAAGCAATCCCTGTCGACAAGGTCCCAACTTGACAGCTTCATGAAAACAGTGGGAGCATTATAGGGTAAAAAATCAAGGAGCCGATTGAAATGAAAAAAATTACTGTTATTCTTTTGTTCACAGTCGTTTTGTTCAGTCATAATGTTTTTGCTCAATCAGCAACAGAAGCTGATGCCCTTATAAAAGGCAAAATCGATCTCATTTACCAGGCTATAAAGTCTGGCGAAGTAAATACCCCGATTGATGGCTATACGCCGATGCAAATTGCAGCGAGGTGGGCGACAGATACCAAGATAATAAATGATCTGGTTAAGGCAGGTGCGGATATTCATTTTCAACCAAAAGTCGGCTGGCCTGCAGTTTTTGTGGCAGCAATGGACAACCCAAACCCTGATATAATCAAAGCTTTTATTGATGCTGGTGTCGACATCAACACATGTGACTCAACTGGTGAACCTCTTCTGGCTTATGCCTTCTCCAACTCAAGCAACAAGATTGCCATTGCTTTGATCAAGCTCGGCGCCGATGTGAATGCAAGAAGCCCCAAGGCAAAAACTCTATTGATGGAAGCTTTGGATCCTGAGATTTTTCAGCTATTGCTTAGGTCCGGGGCTGATGTGAATGCCCGCGACTCAGATGGTTCTACTGTTCTAATGCAGATTGCTGGTCGAAAAAATGTGACTGACAGAGTTCTTAAAACAATTGTAGAAGCCGGGGCTGATGTGAATGCAGTCGATAAAAATGGCTGCACAGCTCTTATGTATGCCGCGGATAGAATCGATTTTACGGCTGCAAAAACAGTTTATGCCCTTAGATCACTTGGCGCCAAGGTGGAAATCAAGGATAAAAACGGAAAAACGGCACTGGATCACGCTAAAGCCAATGACACATTAATCGGCAGCCACGTTTACACACTGTTGGAAGAAGCTCTCAACAGGTAGTAGAAGCTAAGCCTCGCAAGCGAAATTCGTCGAGAAGATGCAGTGGAATGGTTCGTAGAATATGGACTTATTAGCTCTTGAGATTTATGGCAGAAGACTTTAAAATCATAGATATTGGTAATTCTGGAATTAGAGAGGGACTTTCTTATGCTAACTGGTCGCAACAGAATATTTGTTATTCTACTATCTGTTTTTTGTCTGTTTTCATCTGCTCTTGCAGCTTCTGAAATAAAAGAGCCCTATACCATTACAGTATTAGGCGACCCGCATCTCCCCGGAAAGAACATTAAAGCGAAAGAAAAGCTGATTGAAACCCTCAATACATGGAAAGATACGGATCTGGTTGTAGCAGTAGGCGATGTGTGTGAGACGACCGGTACATCAGAAGAATACAAGTTCGCAAAAGAGTATTTTTCGAAGCTGAAGAAACCTCTTTCCTTAATAAACGGGAACCATGACTACGTTTTCAGCAAAAGCGATGGCAGTTGGCATCCAGAAATGGCGCCGACAAGGGAAAGAAGCGAGAAGCTAAACCGCTTCATGCAGACTTTTGACATGAAAGAGCTCTATTACAGTAAAATTGTAGGCAATTACCATCTGATATTCCTCTCTCTGGACTCTCTCGACACAAAATACTATGCGGAACTTTCTGAAAAACAGCTGCAGTGGTTTGACTGGCAACTCTACCAGCACAAGAACAAGCCAACTATCGTCTTCTGCCACGCCCCTCTCTGGTGGAAAATTCTGACCAAGATCAAGCCCGGAATCAGCAACTTCACAATCCAGCCAATGGACGCCATTAAAGCAATACTGAAGAAGCACAAACAGGTATTCATGTGGGTTGCCGGGCATGTTCACATGGGTGCTGAAAACAAGTATTCAAGAGGATTTTTAAACGTATACAACAGAAGAATCTTCAATATAAACAACTGTGATCTGAACGGAAGAAGCATTCTCGAAGGCATAAAAATGAATCTGGTTGAGCATGATAATCTCTGGACCAAAAATCTTGAACTTTACTCAGACAAAGTTGTTGTAAAAACCTTTGATCACAAAGCCAATAAGGTTATTCACCAGCAAGATATCAAACTTCCAAAATTCTTGAGGTAAATTGAGCAAATATTAGCGCAGAACCGAAAAGTCCTCGTTTACACGAGGACTTTTTCCTTTGGGAACGGTAATCTGGCAGTGGAGATCAGTGAGCTTTGTCGCTCCTGAATAACCAGATAAACTTTTAAATTCTATTGTTCTGCGCCCCATTTTTGCAGTTGTACCCAGCCATACAAAGCATTTCCGGGGCAATCTGTTTGAGCCAGGTCACGATGGCAACAGACATTACTTTCAACAAGGCGATAATACGCAAGTCTGTTATTAATCAGCTTTTTCAGCGAATGCCTGGCCATCGGGGTAGGAAGTCGCTTATCGTATGTGCCAACGAAACATATCATCAACAGACTGTTTGTGTCGTATTTAGTACCAGAATCACCGGCAAACTTTGGGTTTCGACCTTCATAAATCTTACCAGATGGAGCGATAAGATAGTGATAAGCGATGTCTCCCCACTTCATGTCGGTCATATGGAAACTCTGAATATTTTTCAGGATCATGGCTTCGTCTGCTTCGACCGGCGCTCTTCCCGCTGTATGATGAATTACAATGCCCTTAATTCTGTCTTGAGTCGACATCAGATTTTGAGCAGCAGGAACATCCTGCCAGACATCGCGACTGACAACAGTCGCGTTAACTATCGAGACAGGCTCCTGCGCAGGCATCTGGCTCTGAACAATTGCAGCAAACGCAAGAAAAAAAACTAAAACACCCGCATTCTTCAACCTGTTCAGCAACTTTTTTTCAGCAAAAGATTCTTTCATGAGCAGTCTGCACCTCCATGATAATTAATTCCTAGCGAGAGCGCGCGTGAGAAAGCTAATGAAATGTTCCGCGGCCGGCAGCAACGGGACTTCTCTGGTGGAAAGCTTTACCATATCTTCGCGGCGGCGAATTAGAAACACCTGCATTTTCATGTCAGCAAAGGTTTCGAGCACGCGCAGATCAGGCCCCATGGCAAACGCCGGCAAAATAGCCAGGCCCAGTCCGCGAGCAACCAGCTGCCTTATCACTGCAACATGATTGATTGGATTCAATATTCTGGCATCTGGAAACTGCGTGAGAAAGCTGGTTTTCTCCTCTACGACATTACGCTGCCAGGTGCCAAGCAGGAACAGTGGAAGCTTGCCCATAAGCTTTCTAGTGCTTCCCGGGATGTCTGCTGATCCTACAAGGATGTGCGGGAATTCAGCCAATTTTTCTTCAACAAGTTGACGCGTGGCTGGCGGGCGAGATACCAGGCCGAAATGAGCATCTCCGGTCAATACTGCCTGCTCGATTCCAATGGTTTCTTTAAGGGCAAATTGAAAGTTCACCTGTGGAAATTCGCGGGCAAATTCAGCCAATACATCAGGTAATAGAAACAAAAGCAGGCTTTCCAGAATTGCCGGGCGGACTGTGCCGGTTAGTCCACCCGCCAGACGCTGCAAATCGTCTCTGGCGTCTTCCAGCAGGTGACAGATTCGCTCACCGTATTCCCTGAGGCGCTCGCCCGCAGGCGTCAAAACCGTTTTACGACCACGAACGAACAGCTTACAACCAAGATCTTTTTCCAGGGACTGAATTGCCTGACTCAGAGCGGGTTGTGACACGCAGACTTCTGCCGCAGCACGAGAAAAATTCCCGGTCCGCGTAACAGCCAGAAATGATCGTAGCAAACGCGTATCCATAAGTATTTCTTATAATTTAACACAGAAATATTGATTTTGCTATTAGAATGAATTTTGCTATCCTGACTTTAACGATTCAAATTAGCGCGGCAGATGGGCGCAGGAGGCAAAGAATGAAAACAAGAACAGAATGGCGACTTTGGTCTTATGGGATACGACTCGCCTTTGTATTGCTCTTCGGTCTTGGACTGACTCAAACCGCCTGGGCATGGGGTGAAACAGGGCATCGTCTCATCGCCAGAATCGCTGAAAAGATGATTACCCCTTCTACAAGAGAAGAGATTGGTCGCATCCTGAAAGGAAAATCCATGGCAGAAGTAGCTCTTTGGGCAGACCAGATAAAGAAAGAACGCCCAGAAACAGCGGTCTGGCACTATGTTAAGTTTTCTTCGGCAAGAGAGTGGGAAGAAAGCACTCCAGAATTGGGTGGTTCCAGCGTCTTGTCGGCGCTGTCGCATCTTACAGATCAGCTGCAAAATTCTGGGGTATCCGATTCTGAGCGCCGCGAAGCTCTCATGTTCGTAATTCACCTGGTCGGCGATCTTAATCAGCCGATGCATTGCGCTCCTGATGGAGATTTTGGCGGCAACACAGTTGCTGTATCATTCTTTGAGAAAGAAACGAACCTTCACAAAGTTTGGGATTCTTGCCTTCTCGACGAGCTTCAGGGCAGCGAAAACGAGAAATTAGCCGCACTTGAACACGTCTGGGGTGCAATTACTGAAAGTGAACGCAAAAGCGCTGATTTCACCAGTTGGGCAGCAGAAAGCAATCAGGTAGCGCGGTGGCATGCCTATATCCTTCCCGAAAACCACCAACTCGGCGATAGCTATGTGCGAAATAATCTTCGTTCCTGTTCCCGCCAAATATGGTTATCAGGAATCAGGCTTGCCAACCTTCTCAATTCGATTTTGAACAGAGTCGACGAAGTTCACCTCACAGCATCAGTTCACTCAGACTGAATGCCTTCGGCCGGTTTGCGCGTCTTAAAAAACAACGCCAGCAGAACCATGGCAGTGAGGAAAAAAAACACCGTTAAGCCGACCACGAAAAAACCAAGTTCCCCTCCACGAAGCTCTGAACGTGGCTTCAGGCCGGTTACCCTGAGAAGCGCGGCGAGATATTCCGGGGTTGTTCCATGCTGTGTGCAATAGACAATACCGTTACAGGTCAGGTCACCGTAACTGCAGTATTCGCAATTTGTTTCAGGAAGGGTTATTGGTGACTTGAGGTATCGACTGGTGACCAGCACGCCTGATGGAGTTGTGGCATCAGCATGCCGCAAAGTTGCCAATGCATTGCCTTTATCCATGTTATACATTTCCACGGCTCCGGCAATCACGCGCTGATTAGCGTGGCAGACTTTGCCACGGGCAGACGCATAGGTGATTCTGAAACCAAGAATTTTTTCTCGCCAGAACCGGCCCAGCCATTCTCCTACGCTTAATGTATGGGTTACCGGCATAGGAGGGTTAACAATGGCATCTGGCACCGATCCGGCTGTTTTGACCAGTTCGCGCATCTGGAACTCTGCTTCTTCATCAGCCTGTGCGGGCAAGTGCTGAAGTAGAATGAGCGAGGCAACAAACATAAGAACAACAGGCCAGATTGTTTTCAGTTTCTTATAAGGCTTTTGTGTTGTCATTTTCTACCTGATTGTGCGTATTACAATGAAAACACTACCAGAAGCAATAAAGATCAGCATATTATTAACACACCTTGTTCGATTGCAAGATTTTTCCGCTCAATAGCATTTCCAATTCAAATATCTTACAATAAACACAGAAAGCTTATTCTTAAAAAATCCTGAAAAACAGCGAAAAGATATGAAAAGAGCCTTGGCCTTGCTTGCCCTGGTATTCACCGAAAAAGAAGTCAGTGCATGCGGAAAATGTGTGTTTGCAATTGCTGACAGGCTTTTTCCACCAGTTTATTTTTGGAGTTTAATAATACTTGTCGCTTTTTTTTCAGCTTCAATCCTTGCTTCGACAAGCAAAGTCAAGTTGACGGGCATTCCTGGAATACTAAAAGCTTTGGTGTTGATTGCCTTTTGCTCAATTATGGGAATTGCATTCTTTGGCCCTTTTTTAATTCTACCTCTGGCGATTCCCACTACTCTTGCCTTTTTCCGATCATTCTTAAGCTCAGGAGTTGAAGCATATGGAAAAAAAGTCTGCCTTAAACTCCGGATACTTGGCCTGGTAACAATTCTGGCGATGATCTCAGCAGTCTACCAAGGCTTTCGAATCTATGAAAATCGCACGGACGCCCAATATATAGTTCAATGGCAGGGAACCGGAACAGCCATGGCAATGCTTAAACAGCTACAACAGCTAGAACCAGCAAGCCTTGCGGACTATCGCTATATTTTGAAGCACGCAAAAGGGATTGTACTAAGAAATGCTGCAGAAAGAGTTTCAATTATCGGAGACCCGAAAATCGACATAAGAAACCTTGAAGAAGCCATTGACCGCACTCGTCGGCTTTCCAGCGATCAATTTGTGGTTCAAGGTCTTGAAGAATCTTTACGAGTCCTGAAATTACAAGTAGATGCACCAAAACAAGAGTGAGTTTTGTTTATGAGAAATTTTCGGACGAGAAAATAACTTGATATAGATCGCTACCAATGCGCATCATGAGGAAGTGAAGTGGTGACTGGATAAATAATGATACAGTGTAAAAATTACTTTTTTGCTGAAACAAGGAGAGTGAATCGTGAAGCTGAAATTTCTGGTGTTTGTGTGGCTTTTTTTAGCGGCATTGCCACTGCTGGCCGAGCTTCCCGCAAATGCGGCGTTTCATGACGAGAGCATTGACCTTACTTTCCCGCCCAGACTCTCCGGTCTCGATTTTGCGGAAAAAGAGGCCTACCCGGTGCCAGAACTTGGATACAGTGTCAGATATGTCTTGTCTAACCTGATAAAGCTGGATATTTACGTTTACGATAAGGGTTTGCCGAATATCTCTGGTGGAGACTCATCTGCCGTAGTGATTGATGAATTTTCACAAACAGTAAATGCCCTTGAGGTTCTGGAGGATATGGGCAAAATCAAAAACCTGAAAAGCCTGGACGAAGGAATTCGAGAACTGAAAGGCAAAGGCGGAACCAATGTATTCCTGTGGGCCAGACATACCTACGATCAATGCCACGAGGAAGGGGTTGAGAGTTCGGATCACCGCATTTCTGAATCCTACCTGACCGGATTTCGGAACAGGTTTCTGAAATTACGAATCACTTACAAAGAATCAGCTCCTGATGGGGAAAGATTAACCAAAGAGGCCATTGAGGCCTTCGGCCTCCTTTTATCCGGTTCAACGCCAGACAACACGCCAGGCAACACCGCTGACAAAGATGAACCCCAGTTAGCGATTGTTATTGATGACTCCCTTAAAGACGGCGATCCGAGAATCATTGCTGCCTGGATGGCTTATGCAGCAGCTCTTTCGGACTGGGTTGAGTCTAATCCTGAGCAGATCAAGGATAATTCCCACAAGAAAACCTTTGAGGAAGAAGTCGCGGCGCGGGAAATGCTGGTAGATACCTGGAAGGAAATGAGAGTTGAAGCGCCGGGAACCGGAGACACATACCTGGACGAGCTTACCCAGGTCAAAAACAGCGGTTTTATGCGAGAGTATGTAAGAAAATTCCTGGCCCAGGACGACTGGAAATCCCCCGGCAAACTTCGAGCTAAAGAGTTCCATTCCTGGAGCAAAAAGAACATCCCTGGTCATCAGGCTCAAACCCTCGCCAGCTTCCGGATAGTTTTTTCCAGGTGAAATTTTCACCAGACCATTCCATCATGCCGATTTCAGGCGGGCAAAGAACAGAACAGCATCCCATGGGCGAATTAACTTGTTGCCATACCTGGCAATTACAGCAGAAAGCTCGGCGAAAAGCTTTTCTCTCTGATCAGCCGGCAAAAGAATGTGATCAGAATAGGTCATGTGCAGTTCTATAAATTCCTGTGCCGTGAAAGTCTTTGACCATGGAAAATGATGGATTGTCAGCTCGCCAAACAAGCCAGTTTGATTAATCTGTTGACGGCGTTTCTCAATTGTTTCGTCAAATTCACAATTAAAGCGCTTTTCTGCTATTGACGGAGCGCAGCATAGATATGCTTTTTCTATATCTGTCCATATCGGGTCGTCATTACCTGGAAACATGTTCCAGAACAGTGCCATACAGCCATTGGGGCGTAACAGTCGTGCTACTTTAGGAAAGCCGACTTCCGGGTTGACCCAGTGAAAAGCACTGCCACTATAGATCAGGTCAAATTTTCGATCAGCTGCATCCCAGTCTTCAAAATTTCCGCCTTCGAGAGATAAATCAGCAGGTTGCTTCAGAGATTTCCAGGCAACTGACCGCAGTTGATCGCCTGGCTCATTTCCAACAATCCTGAAACCGCGGTTTAAAAACAGGCGGGTTGCCTGTCCCGGCCCAACCCCAATTTCAAGAAGATCAGCGCCAGGTCTTAATAAAGCCAGTTGCTCAATACTATCACGAAGCGCGTCGGGGTAACCGGGGCGAAAACGTTCGTATTCTTCGGCAACCTTATTAAAAGCCTCGGCTCGTTCCGTATTTAAATGCATGTTGAGTTCCATAAATATTCTCTGCCTCTTTTTTTACGATTCTAAGCCAGGTACTTTCTAAATTCAAGGCGATGGGCAGAGTCTTTAAAATATTTTCTTTGTTTGCGAGCCAGCAATCTGAAGGTTCTTTTTGCAAGCTATCTTTTTCGCTTTTTTAGCAAAAAACCTTTTTCTTGGCGGATTGCAGCAAAAGTGGCGACATCATTCTTGTAATAAAGCAACAAAGTTATAGCAAAATCTCGAAATCTTATTTTTTTCAGGAGCTTATAATGAATGGCAATATGAACAAATGGACTGAATTTTCAAACGAAGAATTACAGACTGTTTTCAAAAGCAACATGGAAAAATTCAATACTCGCTATCAGAAAATTTATGAAGAAACCATTGAAGCAATTACTCCCAAGACCATGAGCGCAAATTTGTAAGATTCCTTTTCTTTAACACAACCGGGGTTGTCCCCTGAGCGAGACTACCCCGGTTGCTTTTTAGGCACTCTGCGCTCATGAAATCTTTCTCATTGTCACAAAATTTCTGGATTTAGCCGGAATACTGACAAAGTCTAACTATTTCAGTGTTTTAGGCATGGTAAAAAAATGTGTTACTATCTTGCGAGGTAACACGTTAAATTATTGTCATCAGAATTGCTGATACATGCTTAAGGAGTAGTTATGACAAAGCTTAAAAAAATGTTTGTGATGCTACTATTGGCTAGCTCTGTTTTTATGACAGGCTGTGATGCCACTCAGATCACAGAAATGATTGGTAAGATTGCTACGGGTGTGCAACAAGCCATGCCTGCTATTAGAAGCGTTGTTGATGCCTTTTCAAATATATTTGGTAACGACACTGCCTCTGCTTCTGCCACTGTTGCTATTACTGGCACTGCCTCAGCTACTGTTGCTATTGCTGCCACTGCCACTGCCACTGCCATTGTTGAAACAAATTTGACAGCTATAGCAAATGTTTTAACCACTGATCCGAATGAGGAAGATATCGGCGCAACGACTGGGCAAAGCGGGACAGATACTGAGTTAACAGCAACGACTGGACAAAGTGGTACAGATACTGAGTCAACAGCAACGACTGGACAAAGCGGGACAGATACTGAGTCAACAGCAACGACTGGACAAAGCGAAACAGATGTGGGAACAACGGCAACGACAGATCAGTCTGCTCTTGGGCAAGAGCAAGAATACCAAATGTTAGCCGCCAGCTACAAGGAATCCTATGACAAGGTTGGTAATGTAACAACTGCTGCCGGTGCTGCTGACATTAAGGCCAATTATGGAATCACCCTCATCAATGGTAAACAGTGGGAGAATAGCTGGTTTACATTGACGCCTTCGAGCTGGACCAGCCAACATACTACTGCTCTCGCTGCCGCGTTGTCTGCAATGCCAGAGGGTTTCCGGAAATGCACTACGGGTATTGCAATGCAGAATTCCATCACTGCTAAGGATGATGGAAGTGGCTATGGAGGCTTGGGCGGTGATCCAATAATGATAGCTGCATCGAAAATTGGTCCTGGTGGTTATACAAACATGGCTGCATTGATTTCTCATGAGATGGCACACCAGTTCCAGGCAAAGAATCCTAATGTGGCAAGAGGATGGGCCCGAGAATTCTGGCCGAATGGTAAACAGACAAGGTCTTCAGTCACAGATTACGGTAATACAGATTTCATGGAGGATATGGCTGAAAGCGTTTCCTGGTATTTTACAAACCCAGATGGCTTGAAATATAAGGATCTCGCTCGCTATGAATTTATTAGGAGCTTTATTTGGAAATAATGAAGAGATCAAAAATGCTTCTGGCACCAAAAACATACTAACAATTGAAAAGGTGTTTAAGTGAACATTGTAAGGGAATGCCCCACTTGAATTCATAACTGTGGGCAGCAGGGAACATGTTGTGCTTGATCATCCTTCTTTCCCGGTAAAAGGCGAACGTGTTCTACTTTTTCTGGCAAAGAATAACGAAGGAACTTGGTATCTGAAGAGTGGCGTTCAGTGCCTATGCCCACTGGAATCAGGAACCGACAAAACTCTTGGTGTGGATTATAACCTTCGATAGAACAGATTGAAGAGGAACTGGTTAGATAAGAGCAGATTTTTTCGTTCTGGTTAAATTGCAAGGTTTGCTCATTACCGCCGGCGTTGCCGCTTTATGACAACGCCGGTTGGGTTTTTAGGCGAATCTTGTGTCTCTCTCCCAAAGCGCATTATCTAATCACTGTTTCGGTCATGTTGACTGCGTTACTATGACTGAATTGCAATTGTTTTATTATGGCTTTTGATTGTTGAAAGCAAGACAAGCAAATATCTGGTTTTTCTTATGACCACAAAGTATGTTTAACTAGCTAAACAATTGGGGGGGGATTTTATGGTCAGCATTTCAAATATTCCAGCAAAATGGAATTTGCTTTTTATTGTTTCTATCTTATTTCTGCTTTCTTCACCGACAGTCTTTCCAGGTTTTGCTCAAAGGCAGATTAGAAACATAGATGAAAAATTGCTTGATCGGGTGAGAAAAGAAGTTAAGGAAAGCCCAACCAATCAGAAAAATATGATTGAAAGACACAAAATCCTTATGGGATGGGCTCATAAGCTCCTTCAAGAAGGAGTAAACATTGAAAAGGCTTTTCCAAGAGAAGAAGCTATGAAGCTTATGCAAATGGCTAAAAATGGCAATACCAATGAGGCGTGTTCGAGAATTGATGAAGCTTTCAAAAGTCTCGAAGGAATTCTGACTTCTAAAAGCAAAAAAATACAGGCTCCAAGCCAACCCCGGCTTGATCCTGTCGAAACTGCAATCAAAACTAATGCCAGCAAAGTTAAGATTCTGAATGCTATGCCAATTGGCCAGAGTGGCGCAAAAATAGCTGGAACTCCAGATTTCGGTGAGGATATTCGAAATAGCGAAAATGGAAAAATTGTTTTAAAACTTACAGATGAGCCAACCTGGATAATCGAAGGAAATTTGCCGAAAGAAAAATGTCTTTCAGCAGATGATTCTCCATTTGGCTTTCATCCCGCATCCATAAAAAGTGGGCAGTTCCGACAGATAAATGATTATAGCTGTGCTGAAGATATTGGCGTTACATGGGATCGCGATGGACTTTACCTGGCGTGGGTATTGGTTCAACCTGTTCTTAATGAAGATTGCAACTGGAACATGTTTGATTCGTATTTCAAGAATTTACCTCGTAACTTCAAGCCTTTAAAAAACATAACTGTTGCACATGACGGAATGGTAAAAGTTGCGGGTCGAAGAGAGATGCCAGGAAAAAGCAAAAGAAGAGAAGTTGATGTTTCACAGCATCTGGATGGCACTTCATATCGCCCTAAGGATGCTGAAGCCTATAGCAAATGGGTTAAAGCCGCAGTTGAGCGTTATGATGGTGATGGAACAGATGACATGCCGGGTTTGCAGATAGCTGCAAAGCACTGGCAAGTTGATAATGAGCCCCCAAGACTGAGAGAGGGATACACCGATCTGGTTCTTATCACAAGCAAAGCGATAAAAGAAGCAGATCCAGAAGCCAAAGTGTTGATTGGTGGCCTTCAGCTGCCATGTGGACAAGAGCGGATGATTAGTAATTATCATCGAACTCAGGCTCCATTGATTAAAGAACTTAACGGAAAAGGAATCGATATAGTCGATTATCACTGGTTTGGACAAAAGGGTGAATGGAAGATGCTTCCAGAGGCAATGAGAACTGTTCTTAACGATTTAAAAAAATATGGATTCCCCGACATATCGATCTGGTTCACTGAAATGGGCACTTACAGCGGATTGCCGGCAGCAATGCAAAATGGCGATCTGCCATTTCAAAGTGAGCGGGAACAAGCGGCTGAAATGGTAAAAAGATACGTCGTTGCTCTTTCTGAAAGGGTTGAAAAAATCTTCTGGGCCTGGGGCATGAAAGAAGGTTTTATAAATGAAAACGATAACGATTTCTTCGATAATACCGGTTTTATCTATGATGGAAACGGCCCGAATGACCCAGGCGAAGGTACAAAAAAACTAATCTATTTTACTCACAGAAATATGTCCAGTCTGTTGCAATATTGGGACGGAAAAGCTCCGAAAAAACTTGAAACTGAAAAGAACGTGTTTGCTTATCGTTTTAATTTTAAAAATGCTGCTGACAGCGGAATAATAGTTGCCTGGGTAGACGAAAATCCGGAGATGTGATTACGAGATTGTTTTCTATGATCCCTGTAAGCCTTATTTAAAGATTCAAAAGAGCTTTTTTGCCGGATTTGCGGTATATTTGAGACCGTCAAAAAGTCAGCTTTAAATAACAGGCGTTGCTATGGAATCATTGATTTTCCTTTTTATTGCAGCTTCAGTAGCAGGGTTTATCGACACGCTGGCAGGCGGCGGCGGCTTGATTACCGTGCCGGCTCTTATCCTGAGCGGCATTCCGCCGCACTTCGCCCTGGGCACCAACAAGTTACAGAGTTCCATGGGCTCTGGAACGGCGACCTTCATGATGTTCAAAAACAAAAAGGTCAGCTGGAACAGCGTCAAATATCTTATGCTGACCGCATTTGCCGGGTCGATTCTCGGTACCATCAGCATTCAGTATATTGATGCCAAAGTATTGAGCTTTGTCATTCCGGTCGTTCTACTGCTGATTGCGATTTACTTTTTATTTGCACCGCAACCACACGAAGGAAGCAACAGTCCGCGAATCTCAGATGCCAGTTATCGGAGATTCGTGGTTCCGATCATCGGCTGGTATGATGGCATGTTTGGCCCGGGAACCGGTTCATTTCTTGCTCTTTCCGGGGTGGCGCTCAGAGGTCAGGGATTGATCGATGCGACTGTCACTGCCAAAACCCTGAATTTTGCAACCAATATTGCTTCGTTAATTGTTTTTCTCACTGTTGGAAAAGTCGTCTGGCTTGCCGGGTTTACCATGATGGCAGGGCAGTTTCTCGGGGCAATGGGTGGTTCATTATGCTTGATGCGCATAAACCCAAAATATTTAAGAATCCTGGTCGTAGCCATGTGCCTAAGTATGCTTTTCAAATATGCAATCTCATCAGGATGGTTTGAATAGCGGCATGATCATCAGGTGATCTACGGCAGAGAACTGCCTCTGTAATGTTTTGTAATGAAGTTAGCAGCATCATTGCCAAAGAAAAAGTAGAAGGCAGCAAGAACTAAAATTATCAGAAAAATTTCAACACCTCTTCTGGGAAAACGAATTTCTGAGAGGTCGGCAAGCAAACCATCGTCGAGATAACCCTTGATTGCAGGCAAAATACTGGGAGACCAGGCCGGTTTAAAAATCAGCAGCCAGAAAGCCAGAAACAGCGTCATTACAAGCCAGTGGATGTATAAATCTGGCCAGATTAACAGGCTGATCAGCAGTAAAAAATCGAGCACTGCCAGCAAAGAAAAAGTTAGCAGTCCCCCCCAGTTCTTGAACTGCTCTGACAGACTGCCAGCCTGAAGAAACGCCTTGCGCTCAAGGTTCCTGTGAACTATTGCTTCCATTTTTTTGTTGATTGCAACCAGAATATTCAGTGTCTGAAAAAATTCCAGAGACAAAAGCACTGTTGATGAATCTTCCAGACGCAAAAGAATACGGGAGTTTTCCAGTAAAACGATTGAAATCTTCAAAGGATTGGGACTGGGAGACTCGTAAATAGTGTTTTCGCCCGAGCTGAAATTTTCAATAAAGCTTACGACTCTTGAAAATTCGCGGTAATCAACCCTTCTGGTTTTCTGGTTCCTGAATCTCAGCAAAACCCTTGATGAATCGTCCTGATCCAGAAAAACAGCCAGTCCAAGGGCTCTGGAATCCCCGACATAAGTGGCTCCTGGAATAAAGTCAAACCCACCAGGCAGGGCACATTTTCCATCAATTTTGACCATTTAATAAGCACTTTTAAGGATTGAATTCAGGACCACATTAACTTCGTCCAGTATACTCAGCAGCTTTTAATAATTCAATCATATACATATCTGGAGCCCGAAGAAAGTCCCAATCCAGTATAGACAACAGCCATCTAACAAGGTACCGCGGAATTGACTTATCATACTGGTGGAGATATGATATAGGGAGGTCTCCGCGGCACATCGGAACAACATTTACGAGCGAGTTTGGACAAAAACGAAACAGAAGTGAATAACTTGATTGCGCGATCATGCGACACAACAGATGCTATTTCTTTTGGAGAGCAGGTGATTGTGCCGATATCGGGGAAAAGCGGACAAAGAAAATTGCCCATAAACATATTCAAAAGAGAGAGGAATGCGCTATGACCACTTATCTTAAACAGTATCTGGAAAAGGAAAAAAGATCTTCCTGGGTTCCTTTTTTTCTGCTTTCCTGTGCAATCGTTTTTATATTGTCATACCGCTATCTCTACCCGACACCACAGCTTTATGTAGGCTACATAAAGCTTGAACAAGCCTCTGAACGTGGAAAGCCTTACGTTTCCTTTCATTTGCCTGAAAATAAACCAGAGCACGGCTTTATGGTTCTGCTAAAGGATTCGGCATTTAACACCAGGATTGAAGGAATGCTCGATAAGAAAGTTGAGGTAAAAGCCCTGCTTTGCCTGCACGAGCCTGCTGACTTTGACAAAATTGAAATATTTGAGATGAAAGAAGTTCGTTAGATCATTTTTTATAAGCAGAATTTGACCAGCCTGCTGTATGCCTGTAGTGTTACTGCATAAGAATTCTGCTTATGGTTGGAGCAATAATGAAAAAAATAATTCTGCTGCTTGTCCTGGTTCTATCCTGTCATTTTCTTGGAGCGGCTGAGTTAACAACCGCCAGAACTGACAGCGCGGAAACAGCTATAAGCCCGCTGTTGGCCCTTTCCATCATTTTGATATTTGATGTCGCGGATCTTGAAGATTTAACCAGAGACTACATCACTCTAGGGCCAACTGGAATCCTTTCGACCGAAAAATACTATGAAAAGAATGGTGTTGAGATTAGGTTGCTGGGCATGGCACATGTCGCCGAAAAGGGATTTTACCAGAACGTAAAAAACAGCTTGCATGGTAAGCCCGCTCTTATGCTGATGGAGGGAATTACTGACGATGCCAAGCTGTTAAAGACACCGCCAGATCTTGGAGCTTTTGCTGAAAAACTTGGAGTGGACAGTCAGCGCGATAAGTTTTCGCCCAGGGAAATGCCAGATAATGTCGAGATCATAAGAGCTGATCTGGACTCTTCAGATTTCTCCGCCGGAACCGTGGAAGTTTTAAATTCTCTTGGAAAGATCTATTCCGAGAAACACTTTAATGCCAGTAGCCTTCTCATGATGTATCTGAAACTCAGTGACTTGGAAGTTTCCCAGACATTTATGAAGGATCTGCTGACTAAAAGAAATGAATGCCTGATAAATCATCTGCAGGAGAATCTTGCAAGGCATAACCTGATCTTGGTTCCATGGGGCGCTATGCATTTGCCGGAAATCGAAAAATGGGTTGCAAACAACGGTTTTACTCTGAAGGATCAAAAAAGCCGCACAATTCTAAGGTTCCCGAGCTATTTCAAGTATTTCATGTCTAAAAAAGCCCCAAAAGACCATTCTCTAAATTCTGGAAAGAGTCTGTACGAAGTCCTCGGCATTTAGAGAAGACTAGCGCCTTTTGAATAACTTGATAGAAAGTCAGCAAGATGAGTAATGAACCTGCCAAGTCCTTTGGTTTCAGCATTCGACTGCGCGGTTTGCTCAAGATCGCAGGCTTTGCTGCATGCCTGACAACGATGCTTGGCTTCCTTGGACAATTTTTCTGGATTCTGGATCTGTTCTCCCACTTCCGGGTTCAATACCTGATCGGCCTGGTAATTCTCAGCATCCTGTTATTGGCGCTTCGCCAGCACAGAACGGCTATTCTCTTTATGTTGTTCGCCTGTGTAAACCTTGTGCTTCTGCTGCCGTTTTACTTCGGCGCCCACAACCCGGCGCCAGCAGGAATGCCCACAATGCGGGCGATGCTGCTTAACGTGAATACCCGTCTTGGCGATCCAGTAAAAGTCAAACAACTAATCCTTGATACTGATCCCGATATCATCGCATTGGAAGAGATAAGTTCACGATGGATTACCGACCTTGCATGGATCAGCAATTCATACCCGTATTCCATTGCCCAGCCAAGAGAAGATAACTTCGGGATAGCTCTTTTCAGCAAATTTCCACTCGCCGATGAAAAGATTGTTTATATTGGCAATGCAGAAGTCCCATCTATTCTAGCAACTGTCATCAATGAAAAAACGAGCCTGCGCGTCATTGCAACCCATCCCCTGCCACCCATAGGCCGCGAATATTTTGACTGGCGAAACGATCAACTCGACCATCTTCCTGACTACGTCAGCGCTTCCATGCCACAGATCCTTCTTGGCGACCTTAACGCGACACCCTGGAGTTACCACTTCGTCAGGCTCCTGAGTCGAAGCGGACTCAAAAATAGTTCCATCGGCCGAGGAATCCAGCCAAGCTGGCCAAACAACAATCCTCTCCTACGTATCCCGATTGACCATTTCCTTCATTCGGCAGACATTGAGATCGTCGACAGAAGAACAGGAGCAGACGTATCGTCTGATCACTACCCAGTCATCGTTGACTTCGTGATCATGAATCGCGGCAAATAACGGCCTGATCCATAGACTGGCCCGGCAAAGATAACCCCAAAAAAGCAAACCCCGAAACAATCTCTGTACCACGCCTACAGATTACACATTTCTAAAATTGCCGATCTGTCGCGGCGATCACGAAGCTAGTTGTAAAAAGTCGATTTGAAACCTTCTAAATACTGTGATAGAGTCCATTTATCAAAAGCGTTCGGGCATATTACACATAAAGAAAGCAATTCTTCTTAACTGAAAATTGCTATGACCTAAAATTTCAGGAGAATCTACATGAGAACCGTTACACTCACCCGCTTTGTTTTGCTTCCGGCAGTTGTGTGCCTTGCTCTTTCTCTGCTTATCGGCTGTGGCTCTTCCGGCACTCCCGCCGCTGCACCAGCCGCGGCCCCGGCAAAAGCCGTATCGATTTTTGATCTGGCAGCGGCTTTTGAAGCCGATGCGGCAAAAGCCACTGCTGACTACGCCAGTCAAACCATCAAGGTTACAGACTTGCTGGCAGGAAGCTTTTGGGACATGACGGACGAAGGAGAGGGGAAATACCTCACATGTTCGCCGTATAACGCGACCAAAAACGAGGGCAACACCGGCTCTGACTGCTATCTTGGCGATAAAAAAATAACCGATGTTGCTTTTCCCTATCCCGTACAGTTCAACGTTGAAGACGAGAAAATTCTTGAGAGCCTGAACCTTTCCAAACAAGAAACAGTTGAGGGTGTAGTCAGAAGAATTTATAGCGATAAAATCGAAGTAGAGTGTGAACTGGCTCCATTTAACGGCGATGATCTCAGATTCAAAACCCTCAAAATAATCAAAAAATAGTTACCAGGTATAAACTTGCACCCTTGCAAAATTCCCCAGCCAAAACGGGGAATTCTCGTTTTTAGAAAAGAAATGTTACTATGTTTCGAACTAAATCGTTAAACTGTTGTGAGATAGAAAATAAATCATTATTAGAGGTTTGATTATGAAAAAACTTAGAAAGCTCCTGGTTGTGCTATTACTGGTAAGCTCTGTTTTAATGACCGGATGTGATGCCTCCAAGATCATCGAAGTCATCGGCAAGGTTGCTCAGGGCGTTCAACAGGCTATGCCGGCGATAAAGAATGTTATTGACACCTTTACTAATGCACTGGGCAACAATGACAATGCCAATAACAATACTCAACAGCCGGCAGTGCAGCAGCCAGCCGAAACGAACACAAACACAGGGGCAAACGTCTCGGTAGTCGACCCCAACAAGGAAGATGTCGGCACCGGAACTACAGCTGGCCAGACAGGGCAGGCCGGGGCAAACTATGGCACATCTGGAACTGCAAGCACCCTGGCAGCAGCCGCTGAAGTTAAGGCCAAATACGGTATCACCCTCGTCAATGGCAGCAATTTTACGAGTAATTGGGAAACCGCAGCTCCTGGAGCCTGGACCAGCCAACAGGCTACCGCCTTTGCTGCACTAATGGCCAAGATACCAGCCAATTTTCGAGTCTGCACTAATGCGGTGGCCATGCAGCTGAACCTCAAAGATAAGGCCGATGGGCATGAATTTGCTGGCCTTGGTGGTGATCCGATCTTGCTAAGCAGTAACGCGCTTGGGACAAATGGTTATATAACTCTTGAAGAATTAACCGTTCATGAAATGACACATCAATTCCAGGAAAAACACCCCGACGTTGAAAATCTTTGGACTTCCAAATTTTGGCCAAATGGCCAGCAGACAAGAGCTTCAATCACGGATTACGGTAACACCAATGCCGCAGAAGACATGGCCGAATGTACCGCCATATTTTTTATGAACCCCGAATTATTGAGACAGCAGGATCCCGAGCGCTACGAATTCGTTAAGAACAATATCTGGAAATGATTAGGAGACCAAAAATGACCCGCTCAAGTTTGTTAATAGCAATGGTTCTGTTTATAGGAATGCCAGTCTTTGCAATGATCAGAACTCTCCCCTTTCCTGACCTTGTGAAAACCGCCGAAGCAATCCTGATCGCCCGAATTGATTCACAGGAAGTGCTTACAGAGCCAGGTAAAGATATACCTAATACTAAAACTTCTCTGATTATCGAAAAGGTGCTCAAGGGTTCGCTGCAGGCGAACGATCCCCTTCAGTTCACCACACCGGGGAGCAAGGAACATCCTGTGCGTGATCGCCCGGTTTTTCAGGATAAGGGCGAACGTGTGCTCCTGTATCTGATTCAAAACAAAGAAGGCGTCTGGTGTCTGAATAACGGCATTCAGGGCTTGTGGCCCCTGGAATCAGGAACCGACAAGACACTTGGTATGGGCTTCAACTACTCGATAAAAAAAATTGAGGAAGAGCTGGCCAAATAGAACATGGCAACCTGCCAGCATCAGAAAACCCGGAGCAGAATTGATTTCTGCCCGGGTTTTTTGATATCCGTATCTTGGACGATCATGACTAAGCTTCGTCAGAGAGACAATGAGAAATGATGCAGATCCAAAATTTCCGATTTAAACCCGATGCATCTGGAAAACATGCTGTAATTCAGCGCATCAACACGTTTAAGCAAATATGACACCTTCGCAATCAGGGAAACTGCCAAAAGGGATCTGGGTGCTTGGCTTTGTCTCGATGTTTATGGATATCTCATCTGAGCTGGTTCACAGCCTCCTGCCGATATTTATGGCCACCACGCTTGGTGTTTCGATGGCCACAATTGGAATCATCGAAGGCATTGTTGAAGGAGCCGCTGCAATCACGAAGGTGTTTTCTGGCGCAATCAGCGATTACTTCAGAAAGCGCAAATTTCTTGCTGTGCTTGGGTATGGGCTGGGAGCTCTAACCAAGCCTGTATTTCCACTCGCAACAACTATCGGATGGGTTTTTGGCGCGCGCCTGGTCGATCGAATCGGGAAAGGTATTCGTGGAGCGCCACGTGACGCGATGGTCGCTGACATCACTCCACAGAATCTCAGAGGTGCCGCCTACGGCTTGCGACAGTCACTCGACGCGATTGGCTCATTTATCGGGCCGGTGCTGGCGGTGATATTCATGATCTTGCTTGCAAACGATATCAAAGCGGTTTTGTGGATAGGAGTAATACCGGCGTTTCTGGCGGTGTTTCTGCTGATTTTTGGAATACATGAGCCTGATCACGTGGAAAACTCTGACAGCCCGAAAAAGCGCCTGAATTTATCTGATGTCAAACAGATGCCGCTACAATATTGGCTGGTGGTAATGCTCGGAGCAGTCTTTACCCTGGCTCGTTTCAGTGAAGCATTTCTGATTCTCCGTGTTCAGGAGCTCGGACTTGCAATCGGCTATGTACCCGCAATCCTGATTGTCATGAACATTGCTTATTCCATGTTTGCATATCCAGCAGGTGCAGCTGCCGATCGCTTTTCGGCGCGAAAACTCCTGGCGTTTGGACTTTGCCTGCTCATCGCAGCTGATATAGCATTGGCCAGCGCCGAAACGCCCGGCCTTGCATTTGTTGGCGCAGCATTGTGGGGTCTGCACATGGCGTTTACTCAGGGGTTGCTCGCGAAACTTGTTGCCGATACTGCTCTTGTTGAACTCCGCGGCACGGCTTTCGGAATTTTCAACCTGGTCAATGGCGTGGCGCTCCTTTTGGCAAGTGCTATTGCAGGGCTGTTGTGGAGCTATTTCGGCGCTCCCGCTACGTTTATAGCAGGAGCATCATTTGCAGCCATTGCAGCAACCGGTCTGCTTCTCTACCGACCCAGAAAATCCCTGATTTTAACGAAAAGATTAGACGCAGCAATAAAACAGTAGTAACTTTGTGAGTGTCTGATTCTTTCTGATTAGAGGTTAACTTTGCCAGATAAAACATTGCTCCTGCCCAAACAGGTTGAGGCTGATCCGCGCTACAAACAATTGCGGTACTTGCTTTCCAGAAGAACTGAGAAGCTGTGGTCAGGCAGCGCTGTACTCATTCCGGTTGCCCCCTTTTCAGATGCGATAAAAACTGCGCTGATGGCGGCAAAAGAGGATGATCGCCTGTCGCGCGGCGTAGATGGCATCGAGCGCAGTCTGGGAGTTGAAGGTCGTGGACTGGCTCTTGTCGATAAAAAAACGACCGAAAAAAGAGTTCAGAGAATTTCGCGATTGCTGATAATGAGCAATGACGGTGCCGAGCGCTTTTATCGCAAAGTCGAATCGATCCTACGTCAGCACGGCGAGAGGGTTATGGCGATCAGGGTTAACGCTGATTCCTCTCAGCTCGGCGAATATCTTTTTGGACCGGAAAAAGCGGTAAAGCTGCTATTGATAGATCACAAAGAATCGGTAGCAGCGGTTTTGCTCGCCCTGGCTGATCAAGGCCTGTCGGCCTGATTTCGGCAGCAGACATTGAAAACAGGCTGTTTACGCCACCAATAGGAGAGAGGAAACATCATGGCTGATACAAAAATGAAGGTTGGCATCACGGGTGCTTCGGGAAACATCGGCACCACGCTACGCAAGGGGTTGGCCGCTGCTTATGACCTGGTTCTGTTTGACGTCAACGAGCTTCGCGGCGCTGAGGGCGGCAGATTTGTGAAACTTGATTGCAGTGAAAAGAGCAGTATAGACGGACTGTTTAATGGTCTGGATGCAGTAATTCATCTGGCCGGAGATCCCCGACCTAATGCTCCCCGACAATCAACCATGCGTAATAATTTTGAGGGCACCAGCAATGTATTTGAGGAAGCCAGAAAAGCGGGCGTAAAAAATATTGTCTTCGCAAGCTCGAATTTTTACCATGAAGCCGATATCGGCCTGGCTCTGTCAAAGCCATCTTTACCACGAATCACTCTCGATCAACCGCCAACACCCCAATGCCTGTATGGCGAATCCAAGGTGTTTGGCGAGAGCGTTGGCCGACATCTTGCCTATCATGGCATGGCATTCGTCGCCCTGCGGATTGGCTGGACCGTTCCCGGGGATGATCCCGCCCGCTATGACGGAGCCTACATGCGCGGCGTATATTGCAGTCACCGCGATCTGATTGCGGCATTCGACAAGGCTCTTCAGGTTAAAACTGGTTTCCTGGCTGCTTTTGCCGTCAGTAACAACAGTCATGGCGTTTTCGACCTGACCGAAACCAGGCAGAAACTGGGCTTTATCCCGCAGGACGGCATGGCTTAACTCAGAGATTATGCGTTCGTATAGTGCAAATCAGCTTTGGGAAACTCGAATTCGATTTAATGCACGGTTACTTTTATATTGGTGTAACGGGGCTGGGTCGACTGGTTGGGAACGGCGTTAAATTTTCTGGCAAAAAACAGTTTGCTTTCCAGGCCTTCATAACCCAATAAATCACCTGAGTTCTGGTAATAAACCCTTTCATCTTCGCGATTCCAGGTGTTACCGACAAAAATTTTCCGGCATGACACATCTGCGGTAAAAGACCAGGAACTCCATTCGCCGGGCTTAGCGGCCGATTTCAGATCTGAACGCCCGATTTCTCGGTCGGGAACTCCGTTGCCGCTGGTATCTGCCCAGGCTGTGATATAAAAGCTGCCAACAGCGCCAGCTACACCATGCTTAATGCTAACCGTGTATTTGCCGGACCGGGTATACTCTGGCTTTACGCCCCAGACCTGAATGTTATGACCGGTATCTAGAGCACTTTTAACCTCATGCGTTGTTACACCGATAATCCTTGCATCAGCGCTGATCTTTTCAACTTTAATATTGGTATAACGTGGAGAAGTAGACTTGTTTGGCGCAGTATCAAAAGTTCGTGAGTAAAATAGCTTGTTGGAAAGTCCATGATTGAGGTTCTTGCCACCATGCCTGTAATAAATCTTTTCGTTTTTCTGGGGCCAGGTGTTGCCGACAAACAAGTTGCCTGCATCACAAGTAAATTCCCAACTGCTCCAGTCTCCTGCGATAGCAGCGGTCTTCAGCTCCGAGCGAGCAATCTCTGTATCAGGAATACCGTTTCCATCTTTATCTGCCCAGGCGATCATAAAAAAACTGCCTTGCTTGCCAGCAACTGCATGCTGCATGCTCAATCTGAATCTGCCGGGGCGGAAATTTTCTGGCAATAGCTGCCAAACCTGAACGTTATGACCAGTGTCAACGATTTCATTAACAGCTGAATTACCAATAATACCTTCTTCTGCATGTCTAATTGCAGGAACTCCCATGTCAATGAGTGCCGGGCCAGATGAACCCTCAACCATACCGGTTGTAAAAGCTAGCTGCAGCAGAACAACAAAAAAAGTGATCCTTTTTAACATATCAGCTCCTGATTCTTTAATTTTCTTACTCTCTTTTTATGGCAAGGCAGAATAATTTAATATATTTTGCGGGCAACATCCACCCCCAAATTTTCGACAAGCCACCCTTCCAGAAATTTGTCAGCTAAAATGTCTGCCAAACTGTACTGAAATGATACTTTTTCTATGATATATTATTACTGTTGAATTTTCGCGAGGGGAGAATTATTATGCTTGGAATCTATGACGATAACAGCATGAGCATCGGCAACACGCCGCTGGTGCGCATCAATAATATTACCAAGGGTGCTGGTGCTACAGTGCTGGCTAAAATTGAGGGGCGCAATCCAGCATATTCGGTTAAGTGCCGCGTGGCTGCATCAATGGTCTGGGATGCCGAAAAAAGAGGAATTCTCAGATCAGGCTCAAAGAACATTACACTGGTTGAACCAACCAGCGGCAACACCGGTATTGGCCTGGCTTTTGTCTGTGCCGCACGCGGTTATCCGCTTATGCTTACCATGCCCGACACCATGTCTATCGAGCGACGTCAGATGCTGGCAGCATTTGGCGCTACTCTTGTGCTAACTGAAGGGGCACAGGGTATGAATGGTGCGATTATAAAAGCCGAACAAATTGCAGCCGGGGATCCCGAGCGCTATTTCAGCCCGCAGCAGTTTGAAAATCCGGCGAATCCGAATATTCACATGCGTACTACCGGCCCAGAGATCTGGAACGACACCAATGGCAGAATTGATATTTTTGTTGCCGGAGTCGGAACTGGCGGCACAATAACCGGAGTCAGCCGCTACCTTAAGCAGACACGCCGGCACCCGGTTAAATCGGTTGCAGTCGAGCCCATTCATTCAGCAGTATTAACCGCGATAAGGGCTGGCGAGCAGCCGAAACCCGGCCCGCATAAGATACAGGGCATAGGTGCCGGTTTTAAACCGACGAATCTCGATCTGAATCTGGTCGACGAAATTGCTACCGTCAGCAATGACGAAGCCATAGATTATGCACGCCGACTGCATCGTGAAGAAGGCATCACCTGTGGAATCTCCTGTGGCGCCGCTATGGCAGTAGCAGATCGACTCGCGCGCCTGCCAGAAAACGCTGGCAAAACTATCGTTACGGTATTTCCAGATGCTGGCGAGCGATATCTGAGCACAGTCTTGTTCGAAGGATTTGGGCAGGGTTAAACAGCCCAACATTGCAGACCAGAGGGGCACAATACCATTGCCAGCAAATCCTCTGTTTCTGCTGAAAGAGATTTTTGTTAAGCCAATTATACCAACTGGCATTCGCCAGTTAAACAATGTAATATATGCACATAAAATTCTTAATGGAGGCACGAATGCGACAGCTTAAAGTTACTATTATAGCTATTCTGGCATTTATCATTCTGCTGCAACCAATTGCAGCAAGCAGTTCGACAGATTTTGATTTTTCGGCACTCGAAAAATCAATCTTCGAATACAGCCTGGAAAACGGGCTTAAAATCATTGTATTGCCCCGTCACGATGCCCCGGTGGTCTCTCTGGTAACCTGGGTAAACGTCGGGGGTTCTGATGATCCCAAAGAATACACAGGTCTGGCACACATGTTCGAACACATGGCATTCAAAGGTACAGCAACAATTGGCAGCCGTGACCCCGAAAATGAGCCCAGGCTGATGCGTGAAGAAGACAGGGCTTTCGAACGACTGCGCAGTGAAAGGCTTAAAGGCCGACTTGCTGACCAGGAAAAAATTTCAGCACTGACCAAACAGATGGAAAAGGCTGTCGACGAAGCTTACACGGCAGTAGAACCTAACGCATTTGCAAATATTCTTCAGTCTGAGGGTGGCTCTGGCCTCAACGCTTTTACCTCGCGTGATCAGACAGCATATGAAATAAGCATGCCGTCAAACAAGCTTGAACTCTGGATGGCAATGGAATCAGAACGCTTCTTCAAGCCCCTGCTGCGCGAAATGTACCGCGAACGCGAAGTAGTAATCGAAGAGCGACGCATGACCACTGACAATCGCCCGATGGGCAAGCTCGTCGAAGAGTTCCTGAGCACTGCCTTTAAGGCTCATCCCTATGGGAACCCTCTGATCGGACACATGTCAGACCTTCAAAACTACTCTCGCGAAGCAGCTCAGCGCTTTTACAACAAATATTACACACCAGGCAACATGACCATAGCCCTTGTCGGTGATGTTAAGCCTGAGATCGTCCTGGAAATGGCCGAAAAATACTGGGGAAGAATTCAGAAGCGCCCGGCATCGCCGCGCATTGCGACTACTGAGCCGCTCCAGAATGGGGAACGCCGGGTCCTGATCAACGATAAAGCACAACCGGCAATGATTATCGGCTGGCACATTCCGGCTGAAACCGATGAAGATACTGCAGCACTCGCAGCTTTTGTCGACATTCTTGGCCAGGGCCGCACTTCACGCCTGTATCGCCGCATGATCAGGGATGAAAAAGTCTCAATTTCGGTAAGCGCCTTTTCTGGCTGGCCTGGTAGCAAATATCCTTCACTCGGCGTTGTATTCTGTTACCCGGCGCCCGGCAAAACCAATGCCGAATGCGAAAAAATCATTTACGAAGAAATCGAAAAACTGCAAAACCAGCTGCTAAGCGCTGAAGACCTTGAAAAAGTCAAGGCCCGTGCCATGGCAGGTTTCATCAAAGGCCTTAATGACAACATGGGTCTGGCACAGCAGCTGACTCAGTATCAGCAGACCTGGGGCGACTGGCACCAGCTTTTCCGCGAGCTTGAACGCATTAACAAGGTTACTCCCGAAGACGTACAGCGAGTGGCCAAACAGTATTTCACCGACAGCAATCGCACCGTCGCTAACCTGGAAACAATCGTTGAACAGGCCGCCGCCGACAAAGCCGCAGTAAAAGAGGAGGCAAAACAATGATTGCCATAATTTGCAAACAATTGCGCACTATCATCACAGTCGTTACTCTTCTGACACTGATCTCCTCAACAGCCGGCGCTATCGACATCAATTCATTCGTTTACCCGCCGCTAAACCAGATCGCCATTCCCGAGGTCCAGGAAATCAAGCTGGATAACGGCATGCGCCTCTACCTGCTCGAAGACAAAACCCTGCCGCTGATTCAGGCATCAGTAAGAATTCACGGCGGTTCTTATCTTGACCCGGTAGAAAAAATCGGCCTTGCCGGGCTCTGTGGCGAATTGCTGCGCACCGGCGGCACCGAAAAATACAAAAGCGACGAACTTGACGAATTACTTGAAAGCATCGGCGCTGACGCCGAAACTTCGATAGACATCATTGCCGGCAGTCTTCATTTATCAATGCTCAGCTCTTATACCGAGCTGGCAATGGAAGTAATGGCCGAGATCTTGCAGCGCCCGGTATTTGAACAGGCAAAATTTGAACAGCTCATGATCTCTGCCCGGGCATCGGTTGCCCGTCGCAATGATCAGCCATCAGTTATTGGCGACCGCGAATTTGACAAAGTGATCTACGGCAACAATTCGCCCTATGCAAGGCAGATCGAATACGCCACTCTTTCCACCATCAGCCGCGACGACCTCAAAGCCTTTCATCAGAGGGTATTCCGGCCAGAAAACGTGCAGATGGCTATTTGGGGTGACATTAACAGCCAAAAGATTATTGAACTGGTAAAAAAACATTTCGGCGCCTGGGAAAGAGGCAAGGAACCACTGCCTGATTTCCCAAAGGTGGATTATAAGTTTGATACCCGCGCTGCCTTTGTTGATTTGCCAGAAGCGACTCAGTCAAACGTCTACATCGGACATCTTGGCGGACACCTGACCGATGAAGACCACCCACACCGCATTGTCATGAATAACATTCTCGGCGTCGGTTTTGGCAGCCGTCTGTTCAAGCAGGTGCGCTCAAAAGCCGGCCTGGCTTATTCTGTTTATGGAGTATTTACCGCCAATCTGTCTTATCCCGGCGCATTTTATAACTATGTGTCGACCAAGTCAGAAAGCACTGTTAAGGCAGTCAGGATGATCATCGACGAGATCAAGCGCATTCAGAACGAAGAGCCTAATGCTGAAGAGCTAAAACTTGGCCGCGACAGATATCTCAACACCTTTGTTTTCAACTTTGACAGCAAGGGCAAGATTATCGAACGCCTGGTTTATTATGACTTCTTCGGGCTTCCCAAGGACTTCCTCAACAAACAGATGGAGATGGTCAAAAAAACCACAGCAGCAGACGTAACGGCCGCTGCAAAAAAATACCTCAAACCCGATTCGCTGAGAATCCTCGTGGTCGGATCGATCAAAGATCTCGACGAACCGCTTGCAGCACTTAAAAATGGCGAACCGCAGGCAATAGATATCACTATTCCAGAATAAGAGATAAACCGAAAAGCCCGTCGCAAATTCGCGACGGGCTTTTTTTGTACACAAAAATACTCTGGCGTTTTGGACTACACTAAATATATTTATTGTTAGAGGAATGTATACTGCGAGATCTTTTGCAGTCAGGAGGCAATACTATGAGAAGTCTTTTCCAACTTCCGTTTTGGAGTCACTTCGACTGGCACTGGCATGGCTCTGTCGTGCACAGCACTCTTTACCGGGAACTTACCCTGGCACTGCTGATCATTCTGTTTCTGCTCTTCGCAGCGATCGGATTGAATCTCTGAGCTGATCAGCCCAGAACGAACCTGCTGAGCACGCCAATCAAAGCGAGCATAACCGATGCAATCATTACTACCGCCGGACTTTTCATCTTGAAATCGTCCATCATTTTGTCGACGGCAACAAGCAAAGCTGCGCTGATGCCGAACAACAGTATGAAAGTGGTTACAAAAACGCCAGCGCCCGCCAGTATCGGCCCGATGAAAGGTATAAACGCAATTATCGCAAATACAGCGCCTAGCAGGAAAGTTATCGGGATCGCCGCGAACCATACTATTGCCGCCAGCGCGCTGTATACAAGCGCCATAAGCAGCGCAGTTTTTTTGCTTTTTATATCGAAACCCGGCACCATCTCAGAAATCATATAAAACGCCAGAGTGTTAACACCAACTGTAATCAGAGCACCAGTCATCTCGAACCTCCTGCAATTTTGTCTCTTCCCGTCATTTTTTCACAGTTTGTCCCGATTTGCAACCAGTGATCAGAAACATGCCGAATCTCTCTATCAACCCAGTTATCACAGCTGCAACTACAAACAGAAAACACATTGATCCTAAATACTATAAAGAACTCTTAAGGGTCAGAGCTTCAAAGCGGTAATACAGGCGGTAAGATTGTCATAAACCGGCACATTGCAAACCAGAAGACGCTCGCGCGAGTTGTGACCGGCGGCGATCAAAACACATTTGACACCCATTGCCGTCGCGGTTTCAAAATCATGTACAGTATCGCCAATCATCAGCGCTGAAGCTGGGTCACAACCGACCTCATTGAGAAGCATCTGACCAAGCTCAACTTTACTGTGCGCATAGATGTCCTCGAGTCCCTGCACGCGGGTAAAACAATCAGCAAGTTGGTAATGGTTTATGCACTGCTGCAGTGCCGAGTGATTCAAAGCTGAGAGAACATACTGACTGACACCACGCTCACCCACATTCTCAAGAGCCTTTCTTGCACCCTGCTGTAAGCGGCATTCAAACATTTTTACCGCATAAGCATCAATGTATTCGCGACCAATCATTTCGAATGACTCTTTAGAAAAGTCGAAACCAATATTTTCGTAATAATTTTTTACCGGAAACTCGAATTTCTCAAGATAATCCGGGCGGGTCAGAGTTTGCAGCGAGCGTTTTTTCAGACTCTGGTTAATGATCTCAATGCATTCGTCTACGTCATCAAGAAGCGTACCGTTCCAGTCCCAAAATATTGTCTTAAGGCCTTCCATGTGTTTGTCTCCAAAAATTTGCAGTAATTCAGGGTTCGTTAAACAATAACAATGGTTATTGCTTTTACGCCCCCTTATGGCCGAGTGCCTCATCTCCCTGTGATGAGCACGATGGGATATGTGGCTTTAAAGGCTATATCAGCAAGCGTAAAAATCTCGTAATAATGATAGCATATTCACGCAAATAACCATCCTGGATCAGAATTCTAGCTGTTCGTGATGCATCAGATCAGGGGTATAGCGTGAAAGATGCCTGGCATAATGGTTATAACCAAGATTAGCTGGTATAGATATAGAAAGCAGACAGCGCGACCCGGAAAGTCGCTTGAAAATCGAGCGTAACGAATAGCTTTTTCGCCATGCATACATCAGACCTTCCTGGAGCTGGTCTACCGTCATGTTCTTTGGCCTGAACACGACATGCTCGGCATCGAACAGCGCCCAGTTGTTCTCAATTATGCGATTCTGGCTAGCCAGTTCTTTGTAAATACCGGTACCAGGAAACGGAGTCAGAACCGAGAACTGTGGCAAATCAATCTCAGACTCGTAGATAAAGTCTACAGTGCGCTTAAAAACATCACGATCGTCAGTTTCGAGGCCAAATACGAAACAGGCCTGAATGCCAATACCATAGCTGTGAAAGCGCCTGACCGCCTCACGATAACGCAAAACATCGTTAAAAGGCTTTTTAACCTCAGCCAGAGACTGCGGCGAGACAGATTCGAAGCCGATCAACAAACCTCGGCAGCCACTTTCGGCCAACGCTGCAAGCAATTCCGGGTCGTGCGCAATGTCTATAGTCGAGCAACCGACCCACCACTTTTTCAGTGGTTTCATAGCTCGAAAAAGCTGCAACGAATACTCACGATTACAGGTCAGACTGGGATCGAGAAAGCACAGTTCATTTCCCTGCAGAGTGCTGATCTCAGCAATCACACTTTCAACTGGCCGTGTGTAGTAGCGATTGTTCCAGGCGGTAGCAACCGCACAAAAGGTACATTTAAAAGCACAACCGCGCGTTGCCTCGATTGAGTTCACCGTTATGTACTTTGTGTGGTCAAAAATTGACCGGTCTGGTACCGGCGTATAAAAACTGGCCAGATTGAGGTTAGAAGGCATGTGATAAAAAGGCTTGAGCTGCCTTTGCGTAAAATCGCGCAGAGCCTGCGGCCAGGTTTCTTCGGCCAGGCCGGTAATTACGCAGTCGGCATGAGCTTTTGCTTCCTGCGGCATCAGTGTCGGGTGAATTCCGCCCATAACTACCGTAATATTATGGCGACGAAAAAAGTCTGCCATCGCGTAGGCTCTGACAGCCGTACCAGTCATGGCGCTTATAGCAACCAGATCGTAGTCAGTAAATTCTTTGGGGTCCCAGGCATCAACACCTTCGTCGATTATATGTACATCAAAATTCAGATCAAGTGGAACCAGTGCGACCAGTGTGGCGAGTGTAAGCGGGGCATAGCGCAAAGCCCGTTTATATGTACCAGTGCCGGCACGGTGGATTGGACCATGCGGAAGTATTAACAAAAGTTTCATGAAATTTGCCAAAAAATCATTTTCTATTTTTTCGTAGTTACGATATCATACCATGAGATAGAGACAAAGTAGTTTGTTTTTTGGAGGCTTAACTGTGAAAAGATCGTTATTACTCGCTCTATGCCTTGTTTTCGTCGGAATCGGCGGCGGGCTGATGGCTGATCCCTGTGCTCTGGTTACCAACCCCGCTGACATGCGCTTTATCGAGCTCAAGGAAATCGCAAAGTTTCTTGAACAAGATCTCGACATGGGCAAAGGCATCACAGAAGTAATTGGCAAAAAAGTTATCGACCAGCGTTTTCGCAAAGCTGGCATTCCCGATCCTGTTAAAGAAGCAGTTTCATACAGCATGGTCGTACGCGAAATGCCAGTAGATCAGCTCAATGCCGCATTCATACTCAAAGGTTCTATTGACACCTCAAAATTCCTCGACTTCGCCGATAAGCGCTACTATAGATATTTCGCAACCCTGCAGAAGCAGAATATTGAAGCCAAGCCTAAAATTCCGGCAAATGTCAAAATCAGCAACAAACCGACACGCTCTTATCCATTCGCCTTTCGCAATAGTGAAGCTCTCATTACTTCGTTCGAAGATTACACAATCATCGCAACTGTGCCACAGGGTGACTATTCACTTATAACCGACATTATCGCGGTCCTCGACGGCAAAACTGCATTCTCGCAGCAACAGCCCGAAAAAATTTCGTTTATGACCTCGTTTGTGCCACTTGCCCAGGAACGCCAGGAAATCAAAACATTCGAAGGTCAGCACCAGGGCTTTCTTGCCAAGGCACGGGCCGGTTTCAAAAAAGTTACCAACAAAAAAGCCTACGCCGGCGAAAAAAGAATGCTTGAACTCGAAAACAGCCTCAAAGCCACCATGGCTAACGTAGAGCGCTTCTCATACAATGTCGAAGCCAACGGCAGAGACAATGGCAGAGACAATGGCTATGCCTACGATATCAGCATGATCTTCAAATGCGCCAACCAGCAGGAAGCCGGCAAGCTCAAAGATTTGTTGCTTGCCTGGATGGCCAGTACTTCAGCCAAAGCTCTTTCTGAACAGGATATGGTATCTTTCAAGGCTAACAGAGTAGCTGCCAGTAAAGACACCTGTGTGTTTTCGGTTAAACTGGGTTCAAGCGCCGCCGAGCAGTATCAGTTCTCATCAATGATCATGACACTGATGATGCAGGATCGCCGTTTCAACAAGCTCTTCAAGAGTTGAGCTTAGATCTGCAGTTCCGTGTTTGTGCACCGGGTCCCCGCTTCGGCGGGGACTTTTGTTATCAGCGTCTTTTGGCTCTCACCATGCGATCATAGGCCAGAATACAGCCGGGCAGAACGATCAGGTCGCCGATAACGCCAATAACAACAATCAGAGCGCCAATTGCCCCGAAATACGCAAACGGCTTGAAGTCGCTGAAAACAAAAATGGCGTTTCCCAGACCAAGCAATACAGAGGAATAAATCACCGGCCAGGTCATCTGTTGCATTGTATAAAGCAGCTTGCGCTGAATTGTGCGCTGCCGGGAGTCATGAAAAAAAGTAATGGTGTGCAGTGTGTCATCAACGATCAGACCGCTCATGACACAGCCGGCGATTGCCGTTGACGGGTTAAGCGGAATGCCAGCCAGAAAAGCGACAGCATAAGCGAAAAATATCGGGTAAAAGTTAACGAGCAGTGCGATGAATGATAGCGAGAAACTGCGAAACACCAGCAGAAAAACGAGACTGATCATCAGAATGGCTGCCGCAAAAGAGCCCGAAATGTTTTCGAGAATATTCTTCTGCAATACTGCGTGCGAATAAACTTCGCCGGTTATTTCAACTCGTGCTGATGGCGGCAGAACTGCACGCGCCTGCACCAGAATGCGTTGTCCGAGGTCATAAATTGCAAAATCATCGGAAATATTGATACCCACACGCAACAACAGTATATCTGAGTTGGTAGAAATCACCATTTCGGCAATACCACGCGCGTCAAAAAACTCAAGAATCGAGAAAATTAACTGCTCACTCTCTGGTATTTCCGGGCCTGACGAAAAGCTTTCGGTAAATGACTTGAGCAGGCTGACCAACGAGAAAACCCGGTTAACTTCTGGCAGTTGCAGCAGCTCTGAATGAAGAACGTCTACTTTTTCAAGAAAATCCTTTGCCAGCAGCTGTGGCTGAGAAATCATCACCAGCAACTGATATGGGCCCGAAAAACTGGTTTTAATGTATTCCCATGACGACAGAATCGGATCGCCAGTGGCAAACGAATCTTCAAGAGAATTGCGGGTCTGCGCCGAAAAAACAAAGGGCAACGCCATCAATGCCACCAGGGTTGACACAATCAGCACAGTTCCAGTGTGTCTGAAGATGGTGTTGCGCAAAAACCTGCGAATACCCTCGCCGGAACGTCGATTTTTCTGGATCTTCCGCGAAAACTTTGGCTGATAAAGCTTTAGCACCGAAAAAATCAGACCAAAGGTAACAAAATATGAAAGGAAACAGGCCAATGAAGTGTAAATCGAAAACAGCCTGATATTTGGCGACGGGCTGTAAGAGAGCGACAAGAAGCCGATCAGCGTGGTCAGAGAATTGATCAGGCAGGGGCGCAGCAGTCTGAAAAAGTTTTCACGATGCAAAATTTCGTAAGGGCGGATGCCGTGTTTGTGGGTTCTGACAAAAAAGCTGACCAGATAGATTATCTCGCTCAACGATATAATCAGCGCAAAAGGTATGATCGGCGAGGTGAAAAGGTTGATTTTGTTACCGTTGGCGAAGTAAATGGCAAAAGTCAGCACCGCCGGAATGCCAACCGCACATAAAATCAGCACCAGAACTACAATATCAGGAAAAAAGAACCAGGCAAGCACAGAACAGAGCACGAAACCGAGCGAGATAAACATCAGATTATTACGTTCGATAAACTCGAAAAAGCGCTCTTTAAAATACATGTAGCCAAACACATGATAAGTTCGTCCGCCAAAATACTCTGGCAACAGTTTATTAAGAGCGTCATAAAGCTGTTTTTGACAGTCAGGAAAACTAAGATCTGGCACAATAACGAGCTGCAGCGCGCGACCGTCTTTACTCACCAGAAAATTAGTGAACAAGCTGTTCTTCTGCAGTAATTCGCGCAGATTTTCGATACGAAAATCCTGCAGATAGACCTCAAAGTCTTCGCGACTATTGATCGGCTGTAATACATCAAGCAACGACATTATGCCCTGTATCTGTGGCAGAGACCGTAGTTTCTGCGCGAGCTGCCAGAGATTCAGCAAAGCCGCACGGTCGATCTGCTCAACCGGAAAAGCAATAAGAATCTGCTGTTCATGGCCGAACTCTGCCTTAAACCTGGAAATAGTCTGCAATACTGCCGGGTCGGTAATACCACTTTCCAGGTCGTCATCGGTCTCAACATGCACAAAAGCGCCAAAGCTCAAAAAGAATGCGGCAAAAATAACGATTATCACCGCATAAGGCTTTTGCGAGACCAGATAATAGGCTAATTCAGCGAGCTTCTTCATCAAAACGGTTCAAACTCCAGCCAACAATTCACATAGACATCACAGTATATGGCATTCAAGACATGTTTTTCTCAGAACCGCAAAACAAGGAAAAACCAGAACCCAGCTCCTGAATTTAGGATTTACAAAAGCGCTTTCAGAAACCATCACGACCCAGGCGCTCGACAAAGCGGCGCCAGGCATCATACCAGTCTTCCGCACGCATCAGATGATCTGATTCCGGGTATTCGTGATATTCGAGCAACTCGGGGCAGCTCTGGTAAATTGGCAGCAGCAGCTCATGGAATTTTCGTGTTGCAACCGGCCTTACAACCGAATCGCTACCAGCTGTTACCATGAACAGTGGCGCCGGAAAAACCTCTTCGACATGATCGATCGGCCCAGTGCTTTCTAACGGGCTTACCGGAAGGCGATCGGCAAGATTGCGTGCGCGAAAATCAGGAGTAGCAAGGAATGGCGCGAGCAAGTCTGGGCGATTTGCCAAGCGCAGCATAGCAAAAACACTGTGCCCACCCATAGAAATCCCCATTACCGCAACCTTTGTATATTTTTTCCTGAGCTCTTCAACCAGACCTGATATTTCTGAAGCGTGCTGCAACACTGATGCCAGCAGAAAATGGTGGCGCTCATAGCCGTTCAGGCGATTAAACACATCCATGGCGCCGTCAGTCCTCTCTCCATGATGCGGTGCATCTACCGCCATTGCAAAAAAACCGGCGGCGCTCAAACGATCAAGCTCTGCCTGCTGCTTTTCCTTATAGCAATTGAGGCCATGCAAAACAACAACCGCAGAATGGTGGTCTTGATTCCCGGCGCACAGCACCGGCAGTTCGAGCCCTGGCAACGAATAGGTTTGTGTAAATGTCATGGCGTCTCCTGAATCATATACGAGTTGCAAAAAATTCAAGTATTTATACTCCGATTTGTCATCAATTACTAGAACCTTGAGGCAAACGTAGCTCAAATCTGATATGCTGAAAACACAATAAAACAAATCAAAGCGGAGAAGCGGCTATGAAAAAATTTCTGGTAGTAGATGATGAAGCGTTAAACTGCAGACTATTGCGCGAGATTCTTGAGCAAACCGCCTATTGTGACTGCGTATATAATGGCCCTGACGCTATTGCTCTATTCAAAACAGCTCACACCACAAATGCTCCGTATGACCTTATTCTGCTCGACATAAGCATGCCGGAAATGGACGGACTCGAAGTGATCGAAATAATTCGTAACTATGAACTGTCAGAGGGAACCCTGCTCGGACACGGTGTTCCAATTATAATGGTAACAGCCATTAAAGAGACTTTCATGAAAGCGTTCACAAGAGGCGCTGACGATTACGTGTTGAAGCCTGTAGACCAGGACGAGCTGATGGAAAAAATCAATAATCAGCTTGAAAAAAACAGGCAATAAGAACTATCAGTCTGTGTACAGAATAGAACGAATCATTCGCACCAGCTCATCAGGATCGAAGGGCTTTGACAGATAAAAGTTCGCGCCAGCCTCAAGGCATTTTTCGCGATCACCCTTCATTGCCCGCGCCGTCACTGAAATGACCGGCACATGCTGGTTTGCCCCACTGTCCTGCCTGAGCCTTTTGATTATCTGCAGTCCGCTGGATTCCGGTAAAATCCAGTCCATTATCAACAGGTCGAAAACCTCGTCGCTCAACCTCTCTACGGCTTCAAACCCGGACTGCACTGACACAAACGAATGTCCGGTATCATCGATGCATTCCTCGAAAAGCCTTCGGCTCGCCGCATCGTCGTCTACAATTAAGATTTTCATTTTTCTGAGTTCTTTTTGAAACTTTTGCTCAAAGTTTTTCCCATCACTGACCGCTGCTAAAGGCTTATGCTCGTGATCAACCAGCTGCAGAGGCAGGTGAAAAAAGAATTCTGAACCTTGTCCGGGCGTGCTGCAAACACCAATTGTACCGCCCATCAGCTCAATGAGACTTTTTGAAATAGCCAGACCAAGGCCACTCCCGCCAAATGTTCTGGTAGTACTTGAGCTGGCCTGCGTAAACTTGCCGAAAACTCTCGCCACATCTTTCTGTTCAATGCCAATCCCAGAATCCTCTACCACAACGTCGGCAAAAAACAGATTCCCGGGAACAACGCGGCCGCTGGCCTTAACTCTTACCAAGCCCTTTCGGGTAAATTTAACCGCATTACCGATCAAATTTATCAAAACCTGCCTGATGCGTTGTTTATCGCCCACAACATCGTTGTTGTCAAAGACATCATCAATTTTCAGAGACAAATCAAGATTCTTTTCATTCGCCTTGGGTAAGAATAGTTTAACGACCTCTGAGAGAACCTGGGCAAACGAAAAAGGCAGCAGCTCCAATTCCAATTTGCACGCTTCAATCTTCGACAGATCGAGAATATCATCAATAAGCGCTAAAAGAAGACTGCCTGATGACTTTACCGTCATGGCAAAATCATGCTGACGCTCGTTAAGGCCAGTATTCAACAGCAGATTGGTAAAGCCAAGCACGGAATTCATCGGAGTTCTGATCTCATGGCTCATGTTTGCAAGAAAATCACTCTTGGCATAATTCGCAGCTTCAGCCGCGATCTTGGCCGCCTGCAACTGCTCCTGATATTGCTGACGCACAGCTATTTCACCAGCAAGTTCAAGATTAATCATTTCAAGTTGCTGAGTTCTTTCGCGAACCTTATCTTCGAGAGTTTCCAGGGTCTTTTTCAGCTCAATTTCTGCGCAACGACGAGGTGTGATATCCTCGACAATCATAACTATTCTTGTCACCCCACCATCGTTGTCGATCAACGGATTAAAAACTACATCAAGAAACTTATGACAAGTTACTTTATCTAACACCGTCTCAACAGCGATCTTTGCTCTCTCTTCAATCGCTTTGCCCAGACAATTTCTGAGTCTCAAAGTCTCAGATTCCGAAAAATAGCTCCATAAACTAATTCCGAGAACTTCTGGAGCACTCACGCCAAGAATATTTGCGCCTGAACGATTAATTACGAAGATTTGACCTTCTGGACTGATCAAAGACACCCAGCTGGGAGAGGCTTCGACAATACTCTGATACTTGCTTTCGACACTTGCAACAAGAACTGAAGAAGCTTCAAGACGGTTGCTCAAAGTCCTTTCGAGAGCTTCTTCCCGCTTACGAAACAAGGTCACATCAAAAAAAGTGGCGATTGAACAGGGTTTTTCTTCACATCCCTTAAGACAGCGGTGCATTTCCAACCAGGCTGCTTTCTGCCGGCCACTACTGGTTGTAAATTCAACCACAGCAGGTTTTGGCAGCGGGTCTGATAGCCCGGAAAGCAGAGAATCTACCAACTGATGACCCGGCCAGATCTCAGACAACCGGTTCTCAATAAGATTGTCTCTCCTCTGTTCAAAAAGCTGGCAACCGCGAGGATTGATATCAACCAGTATTCCATCGTGAGAAATCAGCAGCATTGGAGAGTTGGCAAATGCTGTCAGTAAAGCAAAGCATTTCCCCTGCAGCTGACATGTCTGACCATTATTCTTGGTTACATCCTGGTTCTCACTGCTAAAAAACGTTAGCGAAGAATCCATCACATTACTCCGTCAAAAAAACTTACACAAACAATGCAGAGTCAATTATACACTTACTGCAGATATAATAGCGGCAATTATATTACTTCGGGCTGCAATTTATTTGGGAAGTTGGCAGATAAAGTTGGTTTGCGTTAGAATGCACTATCAGGATACACCCTGACCAGTTCGAAAATCAGCAGGAGGAACAAATTGAGCCAAAACTTTTTGCAGACAATTGAAAAACACCTGCCCATAACAGACGTTTTAGCAGGTGACAAGTTGAATACAGCTCAGCTTTCTGCTGAGATTAAAAAACTTTTGACCGAAAAAAATGCGGCAATAGTTGCGCATTACTATACTGACCCGAGCATTCAGAAACTGGCAGAAGAAACTGGCGGTTTTATCGGCGATTCCCTGGAAATGGCAAGATTTGGCGCCGAAAGTCCGGCAAAAACGCTGATTGTTGCCGGTGTACGCTTCATGGGTGAAACCTCTAAAATTCTTAGTCCCCAGAAAACAGTGCTGATGCCTGATCTACACGCTGAGTGCTCACTCGACCTTGGCTGCGAACCGGCAGAATTCAAAAAATTCTGTAATGCTAACCCGGGGCGTATTGTAGTCGTTTACGCCAACACTTCAGCCGAAGTTAAGGCCATGGCCGACTGGGTGGTTACTTCGAGCATAGCTGTCGATCTGATCAAACATCTGACCGAACGCGGCGAAAAAATTATCTGGGCTCCCGACCGCTATCTTGGCGACTATATAACTCGGCAGAGTGGTGGCGATGTAATCCTCTGGGATGCCTGCTGCATAGTGCATGCTGAATTCGACGCGACAAAAATCATTGCACTTCAAAAACTTCACCCGGACGCAAAGCTACTCGTACACCCCGAGTCCAAAGCCGAGGTGATAGCGCTCGCTGACGTGGTTGGCTCAACCTCGCAACTGCTCAGGGCAGCACAGCAAAGCCAGGCAAAAAAGTTCATTGTCGCTACCGAAACCGGCATTTTCTATAAAATGCAGCAAGCCTGCCCTGACAAGGAGTTTATCGCCGCTGCCACTGAACCATTCGGCGGTCAGATTAACTGCGAAGCAAGCTGCCCATGGATGAAAATGAACAACCTCGAAAACCTGCTTGATGCACTTAAAACCGGCAGCAACGAAATAATACTGGCAGATGAGATTGTTAAAAAGGCTCTTATTCCGCTAACCCGTATGCTCGAATTCAGAAAGAAGAATTGAACCATGGAATTAACCAAAGTCATCAGAGAATCAGTTAAAAAGGCCATCGACGAGGATCTGCAAGGACAACCAGATATCACCGCCATGCTGATCGCCGAAAAAAGAACAGCCAGCGCCCGGGTAATCACCCGCGAGAACATGACTTTATGCGGACAACGATGGGTGGATGAGGTTTTTCGCCAGATCGACCCGAAGGTAAAAGTTAGCTGGAACTACAACGATGGCGACGAGATTGATGCCGACTGTGTCATTTTTTCGCTCGAAGGCAAAGCACGCAGCCTGTTGACCGGCGAAAGAACTGCACTCAATTTTCTGCAGACCCTTTCTGGCGTTGCAACTGTTACCCATGCCTATGTAACAAAGCTGGGAGAAAGCACAACCAAGCTGTTGGATACCAGAAAAACCATACCTGGTCTGCGCATTGCACAGAAATATGCAGTCAAATGCGGTGGTGGTCACAATCATCGCATGGGCCTGTTCGATGCCTTTCTAATCAAGGAAAACCACATTAGCGCCTGTGGCTCGATTGGCGAAGCAATCAGAGCCGCCCGCGCCATCGCACCTGAAAGCAGCGTAGAAATCGAGGTCGAGAACATCACCGGCCTGAAAGAAGCTATAGAAGCTGGAGCTGACATTGTAATGCTCGACAATTTTCCCCTCGATCGCATCAGAGAAGCGGTCGCTCTTAACGCCGGACGCCTTAAGCTCGAAGTCTCTGGAGATGTAACACTGGATAACATCGGTGAAATCGGCAATACCAACGTTGATTTTGTGTCGGTCGGTGCCCTCACCAAGCATGTCAGAGCCATTAACCTGTCAATGCGCTTCGACATGAGAATTGGCTGAATAATATGCAACACTCATTTGACGTTCTTATTCTCGGTAGCGGCGCTGCTGGCCTTACTCTTGCCCTGCGCCTTCCGGCGAACTATTCGATTGCAGTAATCTGCAAAGACTTTATACAGGAAAACTCGACCAATTACGCGCAGGGTGGGATTGCTGCTGTATTGGAAAGTGACGATACGTTTGCAGCGCATATTCAGGACACACTGATTGCCGGCGCCGGTTTGTGCGATCCCGAGGCGGTCAAATTCACGGTCGAGAATGCACCAGAGAGCATCAAATGGCTGATCAATCTAGGCATTAATTTTACAAAGAGTGAAGATCAGCAATACCACCTGACCCGCGAGGGCGGCCATTCACACCGCCGCATAATTCATTCGGCCGATTCAACCGGTCGCGATCTTGAAGAAACCCTGATTAAAGCAACAAAAAGCAGAAGCAACATCAAAATTTTCGAAAACCATGTAGCGATAGATCTCTTTACCAGAGATAACAGCTGTCTCGGCGCCTATGTTTATAATGAGGATGAAGACAGGGTTGACGCGTTTTCGGCCAGAAAAACAGTTATCGCCACAGGCGGAGCCAGCCGGGTTTATCTGTATTCAAGCAATCCGTCGGTAACCAGCGGCGATGGTATCGCCATGGGTTTTCGCGCCGGCTGCAAGGTTGAAAACATGGAATTCAACCAGTTCCATCCGACCTGCCTGTATCACCCGGTAGCCGGATCCTCACTGATAACCGAGGCAATGCGCGGCGAAGGTGCTTATCTTAAACTTCTCGACGGCACCAGATTCATGCTTGAATATGATGAACGCGCCGAGCTTGCACCACGCGACATCGTCGCCCGCGCCATCGATCACGAAATAAAGCGCCTGGGCATACGTCATGTCTGGCTCGACATTTCTCACAGACCTGCTGATTTTATCAAAGGCCATTTTCCTACAATCTATAAAAAATGCCTTGATCTTGGCCTCGACATTACCAAAGAACCGATTCCGGTTGTGCCGGCTGCGCATTACACATGCGGCGGACTCAAAGTTGACCTCGCCAGTCATACCAATATCGCCAGCCTTTACGCTGTTGGCGAAGCAAGCTGCACCGGTCTGCATGGAGCTAATCGCCTGGCCAGCAATTCGCTGCTTGAATGCCTGGTATTTGCAGCTTCGGCGGCAAAGCATATTTCCGCAAGCCTCGGCGAACAACCCGAATGTATGGTTCCGCCATGGGATGACAGTCGCGTCGAAAAGGCACGTGAAGAAGTGCTACTACTACACAACTGGGAAGAAATCAGGAGAACCATGTGGAACTATGTCGGCATCGTCAGGAGCTTTGAGCGCCTGCGAAGAGCCAAAAGCCGCATCGACATGCTAAAGGTAGAGATTCAGGATTACTACTCACGCCATCGCGTCAACCGCAACTTTATCGAATTGCGCCATCTTATCGTAGTGGCCGAGCTGATCGTTGATGCCGCGCTGAAACGCAACAAAAGCGTCGGACTTCACTACAACATCGATTGCCCGAGCTAAGAGGATTAACATGGAACCAGCTGCATTTTTACAAGAAGTCAAAACACGTATCGGAGGCGATATCGTCGACGAAACCATGCATGGTGCCAGCATGCATGATGAAAGAGGGCTTCCGCATCTTTCATTAACTTATCGCGAAGTTACGATAAAGCTCGACTTTGTCATCAAAGAAGAACTGGTGACGACGGCATATGTGACTCCGCCGCGCTACCTGTCCATCAGAGCCTGGAATTTCTTCGACCGCATTCTGAGCAAGTTGTTTCTGTTGGGCTGGAGCAAGTTTCCGGTCGGCGATGAGAACAGGTTCTTTCTCTTGAATATCAGCGACAAGGATGCGGCCGCGTATTTCACTGGCGAACGCGCAGAAAAGATTGCGGCCCTTTTCCCTTTTGTCGAAATAGAGCAAAGAGAACGAGTTTACCGCTGCCTCAAAGGCGTCAACATAGACTCTGATTATACTCCCGAGCAGGCGGTAAAAGATCTCGATCTGTTTATCGATTTTGTTGAACTGACCAGAACAAAGTGATAATGCAGCTGGCTTTTGCAGCTGAACAGATGTACATTATAGCGTTCAAACTATCTGATAGACTGACAGGAAAAAAACTGCGATGAAGCTACACAACGTAACACCCGAAGCGCCCAAGGTTCTTGTAATTGCCATACAGACTTCAAAACAGACCGAGATCGAGATCGAGCATTCAATTGCCGAACTGGAAGAACTGTTAAAGACACTTGGCGCAGTAATGGTCGGCTCTATCATACAAAAGCGCGACAAACCATCGCGCGCCAACTACTTTGGCACCGGCAAAGTTCAGGAAGTCAAAGAACTGGCCGAAAAGCTCGGAGCTGAATACATCGCTGCCGATGACGAGTTGAGCGCACTTCAGATCAGAACAATCGAAAAAGAAACCGGACTGTCGGTTAAAGACCGCACCTCGATTATCATCGACATCTTTGCAAAACACGCATCAACAAAAGAAGGCAAACTGCAGGTCGAACTGGCAATGCTTAATTACCAGCTGCCCAGACTTCTTCGCATGTGGACCCATCTTGAACGCCAGCGCGGTGGAATTGGTCTCAAGGGGCCCGGCGAAACCCAGCTCGAAACTGACCGTCGCATTATCAACCTGAAAATCAAGAAGCTGGACGAAGAGCTTGAAAAAGTTGCCAAAGCCCGTGAGCAACAGGGTCGGCAACGGGTAGACCGTTTTGCCCCTCTGTTTTCGCTGGTTGGTTATACCAATGCCGGCAAATCGACTTTGCTTAATAAAATGTCAGGCAGCGATGTAAAAATGTGCAACGGCCTGTTCACAACTCTGGACCCGACTGCACGGCGCATAGACCTGCCAGGCAGTCACTGGTGTATACTTTCCGACACTGTTGGCTTTATCCGAAAACTGCCGCATGGTCTGGTAAACGCTTTTAAGGCAACTCTAGAAAGCGTCGTACAGTCAGAAGTCCTGTTGCTGGTCTGCGATGTTTCAGACCCGCAGTTCAGAGAGCATATCATAGCCGTAGAAGACGTGCTCAAGCAGATTGGCGCAGCACAACATGAGCGAGTTTATGTATTCAACAAAATCGACAAGGGCATGGCGATGTCAGAAGAGCTATTGAAAGCCGCATACCCTGACTGCATTTTGCTTTCAGCGCTTACCGGCGACAACATTGTTGAGCTGCAGAAACGTATCGAAACGATTATGTGTCGCAATCGCCGCAGTGTCGAACTTGTGCTGCCCATTGGCTCGCCATTTATCGGTGATGCAATGAAAATTGGCAAGATTTTCTCGCAGGAATGGGGCGAAGGCGTAGTGAACATCAAGGCGGAGCTGCCACTTAATTTTTTAAACGCGGTAAAACCTTATCTGCGAAAACCAATAGAGTAAAAATCAGAAGAGGTCAGCGCGTCACCTTCAGATGCATTGCATTGGCGGTTTTTTTAACCACTCTAACCAACCGGGCTGCCGACTCAGCACGCCAAGCTTTGCCGTGCTGATTGCCTGACCATCGGTCTCCAGCCTATGCATGCGCATCTGGTCCAGTTTCGCCGGAGAAACCGGCAGCAGCAAAGCGCGAGCGGCCTGAAGTTGACCAGCTTCGCGACCCCAGCGATAATGAATGTTCTCGCAAAGTGCAGTTTCGACTCTTGCTGCCAGTTCATTCTGGCCAAGATCGGACTCTTCACATGAAGCCACCAGCAGATAACCCGGCAACTCTGGAGATGCTGGTTTTTCGGGTGCCACAAAGGCTGTCGAAAAGTGCCCGGGCAAAGCCCCAAGAATGTTTTTAACATGAGCAGTGCTGAGTTTTTCGCCGCAAAGATCACAAATCATCGCTTCTTTGCCGGCAAAAGCCAGGCAAGGCAGATTGTGCCACCAGCCACGCATCTCCACAATATCATGCAGACGATAACGGTAGAGTCCGCCAAAAGTAGTCATTATCACCCGATATCTGCCGCCAATTTTGAGTTCATGCGCCAGTTTAATCTCGCCAGCACCATCTTCGCCTTCTTCGAATTCAAAAAATGCACTGCGCACGGCCAAAACCGGAGCAGGCGCGCCAGACATCGGCAGAGTCACGGCGCCCTCAGTAGCAAGCAGGCCCTTTGTCTGCCATAGGTGGCGCGGAAAAAAACTTTGCAGCTGAGCGGCACCGCTTGCTGCTTCCGATTCTGTCCAGCTTGATACTGCGGCCAGATGAGGCCATAAAAGACTGGCAAACTCAGTCGGTCGGCCAGCCCTTAGAGCTGCAATCGCTACCTTCAGAAGCTCGGCACGTTGCGGCATTGGACTGGCAGTAAATCCAGAGAACTGATCGACAGCGGCTGCTTCGCTAAAAACCGGGCAACAGGTGCCATTGCGCAGGTCTGATTCGAGTTCGTCTGACCACTCATCTATTGACCTGATAAGTGCGCTGAAAAACGTCGGGTTCCAAAGCGATATCAGGCGCAGATCTTCGCAGCGCAAAAGCGACAAAGCTGTCAGATAGCGCCAGCTCTGCCCACCCCCGCACATTTTCACATCCCCTGACACAGCCATAAGTGCGTTGATCAACGGCCGCGACCAGCGGCCAAAGTAATCTGAATCGTCAGCAAAGCCGATCTTAACGCCGCCTGAGGTCGTGCGCCCGGCAGCAGATCTGGGAGTAACAACCCAGTAGGCCGGACCACCCCATAAACCTTGCACATTTTTGTAGAGATCAAGCAGCCATGGGTGCAGAGCACGATTAAACGCCTGCTGCAAACCGGAAGTATATGGGATCAGGTGCGTACCACCGGTTGAACCGCTGGTTTCTTCGAACATCAGCACTTTCTCGTTGCCGAGAATCTGCTGTTCGCCCGCGGCTATACGCTGTATCCATGGCTGCAGATCTTCGTAATCGTTCACGGCAACGCAGCTTTGAAAATCTTTTACACTGGTAATTCCGGCAAATCCGTGCTGGCGAGCAAATTCGCTGTTGTCAGCATTTGCAAGAATTTCGCGCAGTACATTCGCCTGAACAGTTCTGAGGTTGCGGCTGGCGACACGTTTAAATCGCATTGCTTCAGCCACGCAGGTGCTCATCCAGACTCCCTGAATCAATGCACAGGCAAATCTCGGCATCAGCATCAGGCTCTCAAAAGCCTTTTAACAAAAGGCTTAAAGTTTTCCCAGCACAGATGGGTCATGCATACTAGTTCGTCACCGGCTTTATACCCCGGGTTCTTATTGAGAAAAAACGCAATATGCTGATTGGCCTGCTGCTCTTTTGTGGGATCGCTGACACCAGCGCGTAAAGGCGTTGGGTGCTTAAGCTTTATAATTCCACGATCGCCATCATAATCTGATCCAAACAGCTTTTCGGCGGCGGCATCCATAATCTGCCGGATTTGAGTCGGCGTCTCAGCGTCGAACCTCGGAAAAAACTCGTTAAAATAAGCTGGCAAAAACCGATACGTCTTATGTCCACTGGAAATAAGAAACCAGTAAAGTGGCATATCAACGCAGTTCTGAAGGGTTTCGAACATAAAGCGGCCCCATACTCTCGGCAATTCAAGACTGCCCCAGAAATCAGAGTGAATGATAGTATCACCGCTGAATAGAATCTTTAAGGGCCCGCTCTCAAGCTGCAGATCGAACAACACAACCGAAGTAAAGCCACGTAGAATACCACGACTGTCTTCGAGGAGAACAACAGTGGACTTATTAGACAAGTCCTCAAAAAATACGGCCTGTTCGACAAAATAAAACTGATGCATCAACTTGAACATTGAGATTTTAATGGCCTCATCAAGCTGGCTTACGGGCAAAACACGTCCAATCAGCTTTTTATCATATTCAGAAGTGCTGGTCATATATCTTATAGTGTCCCGTGGTTTGCCAGTTGCAACTACTTTTGTCAAATCCGTGCGCTATGCTTCAGTCCAGAATACCTGATAAATAATACCCCAATCCGGCGAGAAAAGAACAGATTTAACTACATTTATGCAGGATTTTAAGAAAAAATAACGGTTCTCTTGCCGCATAAAAAGACTCTTTCCTCAAACACCAGTTTCAAAGCGTTTGCCAGTACACGTTTTTCCACATCCCGGCCAGCTTGCACCATTCCCTCAACCGTGTAGGTGTGATCAACCGGAATAACATTCTGGGAAATGATAGGGCCTTCATCAAGCTGTTCGGTCACGAAATGAGCAGTAGCCCCAATGATTTTAACCCCGCGTTGAAAAGCCTGGCGATATGGACTCGCGCCCACGAAAGCAGGCAGAAAAGAGTGATGAATGTTGATGATTCGACGAGGGAACTGGGCTATAAATTCCGGGCTAAGAATCCTCATATATTTGGCGAGAACAATGTATTCAGGATCATACGCCTTTAGAGCAGAAAGCAATTCTGATTCATGCTCCTCACGCGTTTTTCCTTCATGAGAAATCAGTTGAAAAGGAATGTCAAAGCGTTTAACAAGAGGTTCCAGGCCCGGGTGATTGCTGATGACAGCGAGAAGACTGCCGTTGATTTCGTGATAGGCGTGGCGGAGCAACAGGTCGCCGAGACAATGGTGCTCTTTTGTCGCCAAAATAACAATCCGGCGCTTCTCCCGGTTGGGAAAGCGCAGTATGGCTTCCTTCGGCAGGATCGATTGCAATTCAGCTCTGATGGCATCGGTCTTATCTTCGCCTTCAAATTCAGTTCGCATGAAAAACGTATTGGTTTCCTGATCGACGAATTCGCTGTTGCTGATAATATTCTGACCAGACCGAAGAAGAACCCCGGTCACTTCGTGGATAAGACCTTTTTGATCAACACATTCAATGAGAAGAATTCTTGAATTCATGCTTTAAATAGACCCTCTGCAGTTAGTAAATCATAGATTATTAGCATTTTCATGTCGGCATTATACCGCATTGTGGAAGGTTTGTCTTTTCTCCAGTTATGGACTTTTGGGCGCAAAATCCGCTTCGAAAATACCTGTTCAATCATTATTGAGCGGGATTGAGCGGGATAAATCATTCGTCAGTTCTGCCCTGGGCCTCACACAACACCTCGCGGATCTTACGGGCCATCTCTTCTTTGATCAGCGGCCGAGGTCACGGGTTCGAATCCAGTCGGTCCGATGGATCACTTTGTGACTACCTAAGGCCCCCCGCTTAATCGGCGGGGCTTTGGATTTTAGTCACCTTTGTATTCCTCGACAAATTTGCGCAATATCTCCAAATTTTCAAGAGTACAGCCTTCGTTGCAGGCGTAAGCTTTGAAAAGTCCCTGAAAAGATGCCGGCAAACCTTTGATGGGAATAGCTCTGGCTCGCCCAACAAACATTTTGCGCAAGGCCGCTCTACGGTTTTCAGGGAAATTAATGAAATGTCCGGCAAATTTGAAAATTCCATTTTCTACAATCTCTAACGGAATACTATATGACAAAGGCAAAATAGCCTTTTGCATACGGAGTTTCATAAACTCTATTTTTGCAGCTTTGTTGTCAGAAAGCTTTAATGAAGTTGCTTTAAGTTCTTTGATTTCCGCATCTATGGAGGCCAATTCTCTGTTAAGATATTGAATGTCGCTTTTGGAGCCTTCGTAGAACCAGTAACCAATAAGTCCAACTAATAGCAAAAAACAAAAAACCAGAAACAAGCCTGCAAAAATGAAGTGCTTTTTCATGAGTTTTCCTCGCTTTTCCGGTAAATTAACATAATTTAGCGAGTATTGGGAATAATTGCCAGGATTTTGCTATAGCCTCTTAAATCTTCACTGCCATCAGCATTATTCTGAGGCCTGAAATTGCCTGGAGCAAAGACTTCCGACATTGAATTCATCGCCCAGCGCATGCAGGGAAAGCAGGCCACACAATTTGCAGAGCAGCTTTAACAACCGCACCAGATGCATGCAATTTCCGCGAGACGAATATGTCTCAAAGAACCTTTAACACGTTTGCCATGGATTTTTCAGATAAGCTTGCCAGCATTAGCAGCAGATGCTAGATTGATTGATCGTAAATAGATGTGAGGTGCTTATGAGAAAAACCATTTCGACAGCGTTATTTTTTGTTTTGATCTGTTTTTCAGCTGTGCTATCCGCTGATTTAGAGGTCAAACCTGATCAGAATATGATAAAGGTTGGCGAGCAGGGAAGCTGGCGACAAACCCGTGAGGGGATCGCAATCTACACTTCGGCTAAGGGCTTCGATGCCGTTTCCAGTATACCGGATCTTGATCCAGGTAGCGGCGACAACAAAATATCGTTGAAATTCAAGAACGCTGATATTCGGGATTTGATCAGAATGATCCAGAAAATGTCAGGTTTCAATATCGTTGTCTGCAAGGGCGTCATGGGACAAATTGAACAGGTTCAGCTGACCGACGTAGACTGGCCGGTGGCTCTGGCTTCATTAGCTTACAGCAAAGGTTATGCAGCACGCATTCGAAATGGCATCATTTTTATCGGAGACGCGAAAAAACTCGAATGGATGTTTTCACAGTCAGATAACAACGCTCCGACCGATGGCGATTTAATTTCAATAAGCTTTAAAGACACTGCCATTGTCGATGTTCTTAAGGTCGTAACCGCCCGAACCAAACGCAATATAGTTATTGAAAAGTCCACAGTAGGACATTTGACCGTTTCGCTGCATGACGTGTCAGAAACAGCGGCTGTAACAGCTTTGGTCAGAACAAATGGTTTTGACTGTCTTTATCATGATAGCGTGTGGTTTATTGGTTCGCCGCTGCTGATCGAGACTCTGCGCCAGCAAAATCTTGCAAAAGATGTGCAGTTTAATGGTGGTGACATAAGCATGGATTTTCGGGACACCGATATCAGAGCGATTTTCAACATTATTGCAAAGCAGAGCAAAATGAAACTCAGTGTTACTGATAATGTACAAGGCAATATCACCGTCAAGCTCACAGATATGCCCAGTGAAAAAGCTGCTTCCTACATAGCCTGGGGCAACGGTTACGATATCGAATTTACCACCGACGGTATTCAGATAAAATAGGGCAAAACTAAATTTGATCGCAGGAGATTGCACTCTAAAAACATGCTGAGAAGAAGCAAAAGTTGAAACCAGAAACGAAAATACCAGTATCTTTTGAACTGGATTTTATCTCAGCGCTTGAGCATCTATTTTTGCTGATGGTCGTTATTGGTGCGGCATTCTCTGCTCTGGCATTATTTCTAGGAGTCCTTATCGACGGTTCCCTGCAGACATTGAAAATCCTGCCATTATTTATTATTGTGCTTTTTCCTTACCTGATTTTCAAGGCAATGTATCGTGCCAGCTTCTTTGTTGATACCGTACAAAAAAAGCTCATTTTCAGAAGAAAATTCATGGGGAGGATTTATAATTTCGAAACAGCAGGCTTCGACGAGATCCTTTGCCTGAGAATAGAGAGAATCAATGCAAAAAATGGTGTGGCACATTTTACTTTGGCCGCTGTAATTACCGAGAACACGAGATATGTTCTGGTCAGACGCCTGTTCGTTTCAGAAGCAGATCTACGCCCGCTCATGATTTCAGCGGCAAAAAAAATTGGTTGCGATTATGAATCCGAAGTCTACTCCCCGCCATTTTTTGAACACATAACTTATCTTTTTAAGGATCTTTTCTGGATTTAAGTCAGAACACATAACAGCCCGTGAACATCACCGGTTCAGACTGGTGATCACAGCATTTTCGGGAATGTGAAGTCGACGACCTCTACAGATAAAATGGCTCTGAAGATTTGCGGCACAGAACTGATTGTGTTAACTTGTCGAGGATACGACTTTGCGGAGGAACCTATGAAGAACCGTTTTTTTTATGTTCTTTTTTTCATGTTGCTGATATTGCAGACAGGTGTTGCAGCGACAAGCAGCGAGATGGAAAATCTGATCAAAGAGATGATTACTGCTTTTGGCAGAAGCAACAAGGGTGTTCAGGCGCCAGAATTTGTCGCCAAAGTGGGTGAAATAGACGAGCATCTGCGACTGACTCTCGAACGCGACTATGATATTACTCCATTCAAGGAACTGATCAAAGCGGCCGAAGAAGCCAAGGCACGCAAGTCAGCGCGCCAAATGTTCGAAGTAGCTCTTGAAAAGGCTTTCAAGCGTCTTCAATTCGCCAAAATTCAGCAGGATGTAACCGCAAACCCAGATTTGACCGAAGAAATAGAAGTGCTCATCAGCACCGTCGAAAAATATCTTGATCCCAGCCTGCCCGATCTTGATACTGTTGACCGCAACAGCCTTGAACAGCGCCGCAAACGCCTCGAAAGCAAAATAAAAAAAGCCCAGAGCAGTCTGCTGAAAGTGCCCGAAGAAAAACGCATCAGCGTTGAAATCATGGGCGAAGACGGCGGTCCCGGCAAAATTTCGCCGGCCCGAGAAGCAAATCTGCTTGCCAAGCTCAAAAGCGTAATTCCAGACCCCGGAAAAATGAGCATCAAGGTAAAACTGCTTCCCGATGACAATTTCGACATGGAAATCTTTGTACAGAACTTTGTCGCACCCAATGGCCTGTCGGTCATCGAAGGCGAACTTGGCTTTGCTTCAATCAGTCTTAAGGCTCTCGACAATAATGACGCCAACGAAGTCGACAACGTGCTTGGTGACGCCTATTTTAACCGCTACCGCATCGTGCAGGACGAGGAACAGCTCAACGTAATGCCACAGGTTGGACAGGCGGCATACGAAATGGGTTCTTTTGCGCCCGGCCAGACCTGGAAAATGCCTTTACAGAAAACCAACAATATCTCCAACATCATCAAAGAACTTGATGGTAACACCGAGATCACCGTGGTAAATGCCAAGCAGGCCGTTAATGAAAAAGCCATCGAATTCAAAAACACCGGTACCCGCAATTTGATATTCCTGCAGGGAACCGATATGACAGGGCTTGTCTCAGTAAAAGCGCTTGGGTATCTGATTCCCAAAAAGGGTCAGGTCACCTTCGGAGAAGCTTTAATGATCGTCGATGACGCAATAGCCTCTGAGATAACAAGTTACATGGGCGGCCAGGGCATCAACTGGTTCTTGAAAAAAGGCTCTGAAAACATTCGCAAAGGCCTGCCATTTACGCCGATTCTCGAAAATCTCAACATGGATCGTGACGAGTCCGGCCGCATGGTCTATATCTTCAGCGGCCGCGGCAAAACCGCGCGCTAGACGCATAAAACGAAACGGCTCAATCAGCGTTTATCGCTTTTTGAGCCGTTTTTTTATTGCCCGATGGCCGGAGACCGGTGCTCAGATTATTTATGCTGGTAGCCCAGCACCATGCCGTGCTTTTTAAACAGTTCACGACGAAACAGCGGGTTGTAGGCAAAATAGGTCGCCAGACTCCACAGATCTTTGGCATTGGTCTTAAAATCGAAGGCGCGTTTAAAAATGTTCACCGGGTGATTGAACTGCCGCCGCGCCCAGAAACAGATTTCAGTCAGCTCGTCTGGGGTCATGCGCGCCGGCCTAAAAACGCAATCGCCAAAATGGTAACGCTCGTCCAGCCACCACTTATCGTAAAGAAGTCGGTTTTGTTCGAGCATTTCGCCATAAATCGGAGTATTCGGGTAGGGGCTCAAAATGTTAAAAGCGGCAAAACAAAACTTCTGATCGATAGCCCATTGCACTGTCTTTTTAATCGAAGCCGTGTCATCAGCATCGCAGCCCATCAAAAAGGCCGCCCACAATTGAAAACCGACATCGCGGATCTTTTCAATCACCGGCGCATAACTGTCGAGATGCATATTGCAGTTCTTACCCATCTGCTTAAGGTTCTCGGGACTGGTGGACTCAAAGCCGACGACCAGCCCGGCACAACCACTGCGTTTCATCAGATCCATCAGTTCGGCATCATCGACAAAACTGAGACTCGCCTGGCCGATCCAGCGTTTTTTCTGGGGAATAAGCAGGCGAAACAGCTCTTTAGCCGCATCCGGCTGCGCCACAATGTTGTCGTCTACAAAAAACACAAAATCATGCGGCTGTTCGGCAAGCTCGGCAGCAACTTCAGCCGGCGGGCGGTAACAGTGAGTTTGCTGATAAAGCGAGCCTGTAGCACAAAAACGACAATGATTCGGACAACCCCGGCTGAATTGCGTTAGACGCAACGGCAGGTAACTTTTTCCGGCAAAAATATCCCAGCGCGTACGCAGACCATCAAGTCTCGGCGGAAAATGCCCCTGATAGGAGTTTTTTAAGCGGCCGGCGGCAAAATCATTCACCAGCTGGGGAAAAACTTCTTCGGCATCGCCGAGCATTAAACAATCGGCATGTTGCGCGGCTTCATCCGGAATCATGGAAACATGAAAGCCGCCTAATACAACTTTTACCCCCTGCCGGCGGTATCGATCAGCAATCTCGTAAGAACGCCGTGCAGTATAAATTTCGACGTTAATGCAGACCATGTCGGTGACTTCACTGTATGGTATGCGCTCGTAGCGGTCATCATAAAGAACGCACTCGATGTCAGCAGGCAACAGCCCGGCCAGTACCGCAAAAGTAAGCGGTTCCATGCGGCCGCGATCATAATATGGGCGGCCAGCGACCAGGCCCATGTTGGGTTTTATAAAGGTTATCTTCATTACTTATGTATCTCTTCCTCGTAAAGTTCACAATCGCTGAAACCTGGGTGCATACCAGTTTTTTTAACTATATCACGGCGCGAAATCAGGTTTGCGGCCAGAAACAACAACGCCTTGTATGGCCCCGACAGATTCGCCGCCAGATCACCGGCGCGTCTTAGAATACCGGAAAAGCTGCTGAAGCGTTGTCTACCCTCGCTGATCGCCTGCGCCATTGCCTCTGGCGTCATTCCTTCAGGCCTGAACGCCGGGAGCTCCCAGCGATAATCGTGATCAATCCACCATTTGGGAAAAATCAGCCGGTCACGCTCCAGTAGTTCGTCATAAATAGGCGTTCCCGGAAAAGGCAGCAGCATATTGAAATTGGCCATGAAAAACTTTTGTGCCAAAGCAAAATCAACAGTTTCGCGGATACTTGTTACGGTATCGTGCGGGTAGCCAAAAACGAAAGTGGCGTAGACCATAATACCGCGCTGCCGATATGCATTGAGCAATTTCTCAATTTTACCAAGATCGGCGCTCCAGCCTTTGTTCATCTGCTGTAGGGTCAGCGGGTTAATTGATTCAAGACCAATGATGGCAGCAACACAGCCGCTTTTCGCCATTTCGTCCAGAAAGTGTTCGTCAGTGGCCGAAGTCAAACTTGCCTGGCTGGCCCACTTGACGCGTAATGGCCTGATTGCCCGAAACAGTTGCCGCGCTTCTTCAGGGTGCGCAGCAATGTTATCGTCAGCAAAGAAAACAAAATTGGTTTTGAGCTGCGCAATTTCTGCCGCAACCTCCTGCACTGGCCGGTGAAACACTTCATTTCCGTAAAAACTGCGAACCGAACAAAAATTGCAATTAAACCGGCAACCACGGCTGGTTTCAATCAAATTTACCGGCAGGTAACGCTTGCCCTTAAAAATTGAGCGATCACACTTAAAATGCTGTAAACCAGAGCCCACACTGCGATACAACCGCTTCAGATTGCCCTGCTTAATATCGGCTACGACTTCCGGCCAGATGTTTTCAATCTCGCCAAGAGCCAGAGCATCGCAGAATCGCCCGGCCTCTTCAGGCAGCAGAGTGGGATGAAAACCGCCAAGAATAACGCGGATACCGCGACGCCGGAACTCAGAGGCAATTTGATAGGCACGCAAGGCCGCAAAAGTTTCAGTGGTAATAGCCACCAGGTCATAGCTCTGCGTAAAATCAATGCTGGCAAGACGCTCATCAATGAAACAAAGATCGACATCGGCAGGAGTATGACCAGCCAGAAGCGCAATTGCCATCGGTTCAAGAACGGCTGGCGTTCTATATGGACGCCCCAACCTCTCGCCCATCGATGGTTTTATCAAAGCAATACGCACACGCGCTGATGTTTTGCCGGTCATAACGCCCCAAGATTGGCAATTTGCATCTGCCTCTGACCGAATTGGTAAGACTCGGTTTCAGGCCAGAACACCTGATAAATAATACTCCAGTATGACATAAAAAACACGGTTTTTACCGCGCTGATTGCCGGGTTCTTTTCGGCAATACCGAGGGCAGCAAAAAGAGCGCCACGTTGCTGTGCCTCTCTAATGCCTGCCTCGATCAAAACCGGCATTAATTCTTTTTCACGACCGGGCTTGATGACCCATGGATCGAGCAAAACATAATTAACCTGCTCACCGGTCGGCGGAACCGGGCACTGACCCCAGAATCTGCTGCCAAGCTGCCAGAGATCACGAACCCCTGCCAGGCTTCTGCAAAGTTGTGAAAGCACAATCTGCCGGTATCCCTGCTGGTTCCAGATGCCAATGGCACCAATCAGCTCTTCGGCTTCAAAAATTCCAATCATGTCGGTTATTTTTAAACCAGCAAAAACGCTGCTTTTCGAACCGTTAAAGTCACTTTCAGTGAGCGCAGGAGCACCATCATTATGCCGCCCAGCCTGATCAAAAAGAGCAAGCAGCGCCGGCAGATCTGATCTATCAAGAGTTCGCAGCAAAAACGCTGAGCCAACAGGGTTCTCACGATGACGCAAGGGCCAGCGCTTACCAGGGCCGGACAAGGGAATAAGCGTAGTCAGAAACCGCGAAACCGGCTGATACTCAGGCATATTGCTGCTGGCGCGGTTGCTCTCAAGCAGGGTGCGGGCGCTTAAATTGTCCTCAAGAATAGAGGTCAACGTTACCTTAAGAGGTTTTTCATTGAAAATCTGGCGAAACGCCTTATAGCCTCTGGCTAAAAAAGAACCACCGCGAATAGCAGGGTGAAAGCGCAGATGATGCAAATAACCAATATCAGTTGGACTCCCGCCAAGATAGACCCGGCGCACTGATCTGATGCCAAGTCCGGTCAATCCTCCCGGATTATCGGGTTGAATCAGCACCAGGTCATGATCTTGCCCATAGGTTGCCAGCGCGGCAAAAAAAGAGGGTTCAGTCTGATAGTCCAATTCGATAAAAGAAGACGGCATTTTGCATTGCCTCACCAGCTGCCTGATTTGTGCGTCAAGAATTTCCACCCGGGCACTTTTAGCCAAATCTGGCGCAGCAGAGCTGTAAAAAAAATGTTCAAGTGCTTTGGCCAAGCAATAGCTCCGTTAAATCAGGCTTTGAGCAAATAGTTTTCTTCAGGAAACCCCAATGGAATCCCAAATTTTTCATCAACCTCACGGCGACCATAATAATTTTGCGTGATAAACAGCGCAAATGTCGAAAAATTCTGCATGTTGGTCTGCAGCGAGAGTCCGCGCCTTACTACTGACCGGGTTGAGTAAAACTTGCGTCTGAATTTGCGACAGGTTTCAGCCAGCTCGTCAGCGGGCATCATAATTGGTCGATAGGGCACCTGCCCGAATTTGAAATCTTCTTCAAGCCACCAGGCATCACTGATCATTCGCCCCTGAGCCGCGAGTTTTGCATACAACGTAGTACCAGGAAACGGCACCAGATGGTTAAAAGCGACCAGAAAGAATTGATGTTTGTTGGCAAATTCAAGAGTTCTGGGAAAAGAACTGACATCATCACCATCTATGCCAAAAAGAAAAGTGGCATAAACGCAGATGTGATTTTTTTTCAGCAAGGCTAAAGCCCGCTCATAAAGTTCTATTGAATCGTTGCTCTTCTTGTTCAGACTACACAAAAGATCTGGCCGCAGAGACTCGAAGCCGATCAACACGCCGACACAGCCAGCGTCAGCCATCGGCTCGATCAATTCGGGATCAGCTGCAGCTTCAACGCTGATCTGGGTTACCCATTTAACCTTGAGAGGCTTGAGAGCCTTACAGAGGTCTTTAACAGCTGTTGGATTGGCGGCAATATTATCGTCGATCAAAAATACAATCTTCTGCCCGGTGCGACGAATTTCTTCAGCGACTTCTGCCGGGGGCCGGAAATAATGCTTGCCCTTAGCAAAAGAAGTGATCGAACAGAAGGAACAATGATGTGAGCATCCGCGTGAAAACTCGACCAGAGCCAGCGGCAGATAATTCTTGTCGGCAAAAACTTCGCGACGGGGGAAAACGCCCTGCCAGGGAAAGTCGAATGACCCGTTGTAACGCTTTTTCAGACTTTTATTGGCTGCATCATCCAGAACCTGTGCCCAGACACCTTCGGCCGGGCCGACTACAATTGCATCAGCATATTTTTCGACTTCATCGGGCCAGAGGGAGGGGTGGTAGCCACCCATGACAACAGGAACTCCACGTTTTTTGTAAGCTGCTGCAATTTGATAAGCACGGCGAGCCGTGTAGGTTTCAACGGTAATGCCGACCAGGTCAGCTGGCTTATCGGCGTCAATCGGCTCAACTCGGTCATCCTGGATGGTGATTTCCCATTCAGAGGGAGTCAAAGAAGCCAGTACCGCCAGAACCAGCGGCTCCATCTGCCAGGTGGAAACGTAGTCCTGCCCTGGCTTGCGGCCGATCGAGGGCATGATCAAAGTCAGTCTTTTCATGCGGCGGGAATCCCTTCATTTACATCGTCCTGCAAAATGCGGTTGGTCATCTCGCCAAGTCTTTTGGCATAAGCCCGATAGCCTATGTTTAGAGCAATAGCAAAGCCGGTTGAGGTTCTTGAACCAAGCAGACGTTTTGCGACTGAAGGCAGGCGATAGGCGTGGTTCCAGGCCCAGAGCAGACCCTGTTGTATCTGTTCGACACTCATTCCCTTGGGCTGAATAACTATGTGTTCAACATCATAAAGCGACCAGTTGTTTGTGAGAATGCGGTTTTCTGCGGCAAGCTTACGGTAGGCTCCTGTATTAGGAAAGGGCGTGTAAGTTGAAAACCTTGGCAGATCGACATAAGCCTTGTCACAAAAATCAACGGTGCGCTTAAATATATCCGGCTTGTCGTCGTCGAGACCAAAAACAAAGCAGGCCTGCACGCCCATGCCGTGGTCATGCATGCGCTTAACCAGATCTACATAAAAATTAACCGAATTGTGGTTCTTTCCTATCGAGCCAATCGACATCTGGTTTACTGACTCAAAGCCGATCAGCAATCCTTTACAGCCGCTTTCACCGACAATTTTCATCAGTTCGGGATCTTCGCCAATCTTGGTAGTAGAGAGTCCAAACCAGTGTTTGTTGATTTTTTTTAACTCACGAAAAAGGTCTTTAGCGTATGCCGGTTCTTCCATCGGACTCGGGTCGAGCAGTACGAATTCTTTGCCGGGCAATGAAGCGGCTTCGGCTACCACCTCATCGATCGGGCGCATATAAAAATTCCTGCCCCAGGTTGCCGGAATCGAACAGAAGTCGCAGTCATTCAAACAACCACGGGTTGCCCAGATACTGGAGGTCGTTATATATCCTTCTTTTTTAAGCAGATCACGGCGGGCAATCGGGTAATTGACCAGCGAAGGCGACTTTAGCGCAACATATTTCTGCTGCATCTGGCCGTTATTAAAGTCTCTGATCAGCTGGGGCCAGGTTTCTTCGCCAAAGCCGACAACAAGACTGTCGGCATGCAAAGCAGCTTCTTCGGGCAGCAGAGTCGCGTGTACGCCGCCGAGAACAACGGGAATACCGCGGCGTCTGAAGTGATCAGCAATAGCATAGCCGCGCGGCGCGGTTCCAGTGATTATGGTAATGCCAATAAGGTCAGGCCGGGATTCAAAATCGACGAGTTGCACGCCCTCATCGCAGATTTCTACTTCAATATCGAGCTCAGGCGGCACCAGCGCAGCCAGTGTCGTTAAAGTCAGAGGTGCGTAGCGTAACGATTTCGGAAAATTGCCAACCCGGTAACGATGAACAGTTCCACTGGGCTGAATTAAAAGTATCTTCATCTGACAGGTTTCCTTTGCCCGGCTCAATTTTATAAATGTATCAATTAGAGGCACATCTGTAATAATACATCCTCTGCCAAGTTTTGTGAAATGTTTTGGAGCCTGCATACTGAAGTGTAAATTTTGTTCAAATCAGCCGCACAAATGATGTAGAATGGTTCTCCAGTCGAATTGCCAATCTAGAATTGGCAGCGTAATAGACAAGGAACATATTTTGCCACTGCAATTACATCAAAAAAATGAGCCATGCCTCTTGTGTCATAATGAGGGAACCGCGTTCTATAAAGATGTTTACTACCTCTGCCCGGAATGCCGCGGGATTTTTCGACCACAGCGTCTGCTGCTCGACCCGCAACGCGAAAAAGCAAGATATGAAACACATAACAACGACGTCAACGATATTAGATACCAGAATTTCGTTGCGCCAGTAGTAAACGCCGTCTTACAGGACTTTACTCCACAGCATCGCGGACTCGACTTTGGCGCCGGCACCGGGCCGGTTATTTCCAAGCTACTCCATGATCAAGACTATCAGATCAGCCTGTATGACCCGTTTTTTCATAATTACCCGGAACTGCTGACGCAAAAATACGATTACATTGTGTGCTGCGAGGTGATCGAGCATTTTTACCGACCGGCAAAAGAGTTCACCCTACTCAAAAGCCTTTTAAAGACCGAAGGCAGATTATATTGCATGACCGAGATATACACGCCACAGATTGACTTTGTCAGATGGCGCTACCGCAACGATGAGACACACGTCTTCATCTATCAGGCTGAAACGCTGCAATGGGTAAAGCAGGCAATCGACTTTACCGCGCTGAAAATCGACAACCGGCTGATTCAATTCGAAAATTAGCGAAGCAGACTAAACTATTCACACAACCAAACCGGCTATACTAGCGGTATCGTAATCGACGGTCACAGATTAATCACAGAAAACAAATCTCCTATTGTCTGCTCGCTCTGAATATTGTAATTAACTTATATCCGTTCAAAATTAATAGAGAGGCCATAATGAAACATCTGAACCACAAAATAGCAACGCTAATACTGATCACTTTTCTAGCATGTTGCACACAACTTGCGGCAACGAGCCTGAATGACAAGACACCAGTCGATTTTGACTTCAAAACGAGCAGCGAAAAACTGGAAATTGAGCTTGAGCATCCCGGCAATCGCTATCTCGCCATTGCGGTGCACTTCGCCGACAACAACGTTCCCGAAGGTAGCATCAGAATTAAAGCCAACAAAACAATCAAAGTCGGGAAAGGCACTTTTTGTTTTGACATTGACCGCGAACTTTTTGTTCATGACGGGGTTATCAGTCTGGTTGACAATATGGCACCTGCTTCCGGGAAATGGCAACTGCAAGTTTCTGCGACAAATTTGCCGGTCAACGGCTCTCTTGAACTGGTCGACCTCGGACCAGCACCTGCAATAGAATATTCAGATAATACCGGACTGATAAAGATCAAAAAGCCGGGCGTTGCTGCTATCAACGCCTATGCGCGCACCGAACATCCAGATTTTGCAAATAGTGAAGGGGTTTTTAGAGGCTCTCTGACCAGCGATGGCGACATTCTTATTCCAGCCCCGGTTGGCCTTTACAGGCTTGGGCACGAATCCGGCATGGTCAGCAGCATTGAAGCTCAGTTCATTCCCGTTCATGCCGGGAAAATAACCCTTATTGAAAATTGGCCACAGATCCCGGCAGAAGGTTTTGCTCTTAACCAGACAGAGGCATCAGGCTCGGTCCCCGTCATGGAAAAGGAATTGAAAATTCGCAGTACCAGACTAATCGACAACGAAACGGTTGGCGTGCGTTTTGCAACGCCAAACTGGCGGGGTAAAATTACCAATAGCGACCTCGAAATCCAGGAAGGTGGCAATCCCGGTCTGGTGCTATCGGCCGGTTCAATTGCAGATCCATTACATCTTGTGATTCTGCTGGATTCTTCCGGCTCCATGAAAAAAGATATGAAAACGGCGCTGGAATCGGTTGAAAAGTTCATCAAACAACTTCCAGAAGAAACCATCGTCGAACTTATCGATTTTGATACCAAGCCACACGAAATAGAAGCAAAAAACCGAAACGAGCTGCTTAAATCAGTAAAAAAAATAAAGGCAGATGGCGCTACCTGTCTAAATGACAGTGTAATGCTTGGCTTAAAAAAATCAGAAACCAGATCACGGCCAGCAATACTGCTTTTCACTGACGGCTTTGACGCTAACTACAACGACACCGCGCCGGGCAGTAAAACTAAGCCAGACGAAATGTTCAAAACTGTCAGCGCAGCTCAGACACCAATTTTCACCATAGGGTTTGGCAACAAGCCCGATGAAGTAACGCTGCGCCGACTCGCCACCCTTTCTGGTGGCCGTTACAGCGCAGCCAATCAAAGTAATCTCAGCCAGGTATTCGAGCAGATGGCTTCAATACTGGGTAGCGAACACGAAATGGTTTATCGTCGCCCCGGCATAAGAGGCAACTCCGATGCGCCGGTTATCAGCATAGTGCTTGATGTCAGCGGCTCTATGAACGCATCACCAGCAGAAGAAGGTTGCGATTATCGGCTCGAAAAAGCAAAAGCAATTCTTCGCAACCTGATCAACAATCTCCCGGAAGGCGCTATAGCGCAATTAACAGTTTACAATCTGTCAATAAACGTTGTTCAGGTATTCACCGGTGATAAAATGCAGTTATTAAGCAGTCTTGCGCCAGTTTCTGCAGGCGGCGGTACAGCTACGTTCGAAACTCTCGAAGTGGCCTTTAAAATGCTCAAAGAAGTCCCTTCAGACCGCAAATACATGCTCTTTATTACCGATGCCGGATTGGAAATAGAAGAAGAAGACGCAGAAAAAGCCGCTTTGCTGGGCAGTATAAAAGATAATGGCATCCAGATGACCTGGATTGGTATGGTAGAAGAAAAGGAAAAAGCACCTTTTGACGTGGCCGCCAGACTTTGCAATGGGCACGCAGTTGTTTCTACTGATTTCACTGCTGTTGAAAAGGCTATTGAGCGGCTAAGTCAGGCAATTTGCGTTTCTGCAGTCAACGATGACCGCATTCCAGTTAAGCTTACTCTGAGTCGTCGGCAGGAAGACGGTAAAATGCTGACGATGAGCGCTGCCGAAAAATTCAAGCTGCCACCACCGCCGGTAACCGACAAAGCCTCAGTAAATGGCCTCAAACTCACTATTTCAGATATGCCAAAAACTCTCGACCGCTACAGCGTGGATCTTAATCGCGAGCTGTATGGCAACAGTAAAGTTCGCGAAGAAACCTTGATAACGCAGAGATTTCCGGTAGCTGTTGTGGGGAATAACAAGGCGATGCAGTTGACTGTAGTTGAAGCGATTCAGATGTCGAGTTTTCGCGGATTCAATCTGCCCTGCGTCGCCCTTAAACTGAAATTACAAAATACCCTTCCGGAACAGGATGTTGTCGTATTAGAAAACAACCAGATGCACCCAGCCAACATGGTTGGTGATGCAGCCAAACCTGTTAAGACAATAAAAGCGATACCTCCTTACCTGATCCCAGATCTACGCATTCATCTGTTGGCAAAATTTAATGATGAGCCAGCACGCCCACTCTCAGAACTGTCATTCCTTGTCGAGGATCCCCTGGTAACACCTGATGACACCAGTCTGCAACTTAACCCTTCAGAAACACTCGAAGGCTATCTTGTTTTTCAAATGCCCGAAACCAACGAATTGAAAAAAATCTCTCTGAGCTACTACGACACCAACTATGGCAATATCGAGCTGAGCATTGTCGGTGACATGCAAACTTCTGCTAACACAAACACTGACTCATCCTCCATAAAGCTGGAAAAACAGCCAGAAGGAACCCTTTCAGAAAGCGTCGGCATAAAACTGACCGGCTATAGCGATCAGAAAATCATGAATGCCGAAGACAACACAAATACCGGCCTCACCCTCCGACAATATGAGTTTCAGGTTGTCTCTGCAGCGCAGACAATACTTGATTTTGCACCAGCTGAGCGCATGAGCCTGCTTCTGCCAACCCGTTTTGGGCATCTGGTCTGTCAGCCATCTCCGCGCAATCAAATTCTGCCAATGGGCTGGTATCAGCCAACGCTTTTCGTTCCGGGAGCTAATAACAAACTCAGACAGGCCTATGTTTTTCCACAAAAATTGGCTGAGAGAGTCAAAGGCACGCTGCGCATAGATATTGCAGATAACGAAATTCTTTTGCCAGCTGGAGACAGCGGAATCAAAGCAGACTCGCCAATTGTCACGGCAAAAGGTGATGACATAACACTTGCTATCAATTCATGGCAACTCATCAATGACAATCTTTTGCTCGACATCACTTTGCACGACGAAAAAAGTGGCGAAGGAACTCAAATCAAAGCTGACGATATATGTCAGCTGCAAATTGGCGACGAAAGCCTCAGCTGTACGTCTGAGACCCCTGACTATGTTTTTAGTTTCCTTGAATCTATCGATATAGCAGATGGCCAGCAACGTCGCGGACTTATCACCATTATGCTTGAAGGTCGTGAAATAACTGCTGAGACCAGACTGGTTTCAAAAATTTTCGACCTCAATCTTGCACTAGACAAGAAGAGATCAACAAAAATAGATGATTACATGCTATGCAGCGCGGATAATTTCACCGGTGGCAATAGCGAAATTTTAAGCGAAATCATGGAAGCTACTAACAAGCTCTGGCAGCAACGACGCGCCGAAGGCTGGAAGAAAAAAGGTAACGTGCAGACAAAGACGATAGCTGCAACCAATAAAGACAACACAAAAGCAACAGCTTCTGCAAATAGATTGCCAGCACCAACACTCGATTCCCAAAGTAAAAGCGTCTGGCAGAGCATGTTACGTCTTGGCGAAACCGAATTTCTGGATGCACTGCGCAAGATTCGCTGTCTGCCAGCACCAGTCAATACACGTTACCCGGTATATAGCCCCGAAATTGTCATTCTGCAAGGATGGGGAACACAAAGCGACCTCTTTAACATGGCCAGCTTATATTACAGCGCCAACGGAAAAATCATCGAAGAACTGCCTGGCAGCGCAACTCTCAATGACAAAGGAAAAGAAGCACTGCTTAAATCAACTGGCTGGAATAGCGAAATTGAATGCCTGCCAGTGCTCGTAAGCAATGATAAGCAACTGGTCTTTCCTTTCTGCCAGAACTATGAACAGATCGCAGATCTATTTAACGATTGCAATAATGAAGCAGTAGAAGGACTTAACGAAGAGACAGTTAGTATCGACATAAGCCTGCAGGTAAAGCCAAAACAAAAAGATCAAACGGCGCAAATGGCGGACATGGGCGGAATTCTTGGCGGCAACGACAGCGAAGAAATCAGTGAATTACTACCAATTCTGCAACTGAACGGCATTCGCTATGACCTGCTTTCACGTGCGCCCATCGATGTAATTTACCTTTCTAACGGTCAAACCTTGAGTGCTGTAGCAGAGAGCGCTGAAGGAAAAATGACAAATGAAGCCGAGCCACTGAACATTGGAGAATATGAAGTAATCGGCGAATCTATACGCATAAATTTTGGTGATGAACGGCTCGAATTCGAGCGTAAAATAGATAGAAATACTTCAATTGCTGACACATTCAGAACTCTGGCCTTATGCCTGCCAGATCTGCCGGCCAGCGCCGCCATAAGTTTGTCTGAGAGCTTTTCGGCAGGCAAAGGTGAAGAAGTGCCCAATTCAATATCAGTTGCAAAATGGCTGACACGCAGCAAGATTTACAAATTTCTTGCTCTGCATTGCGAAGCTGAACACGAAGCTGCTGTCCAAACCGGAGTAAAAATTGGCAGGCCAGGACGTAATATGCGGGCAATAATAGTTACTCTGAATCGAAACAGCAACAACCTTGATCTTAAAATGGATCTACGTCAGATTAATCCGCAGGCACAGGGAAACGCACAGGCAATTCGCGCATTCAATTACTACATGGGATTTGCCAACGCCATCGCTGAAGAACAGGCCACTGGCGGGCATGGCCTTATCAGCAGATGGTCTTGCGCTTCTCAACAAATCAACCTGATTGGCCCTGATGAGATAGGGGCTCTCGTCGAAATACTTGGCAAAAATGAAAAAATCAGTGAAACAACACGAAACCGCCTTATGGCATCGGCAGAACGTGGAGAAGCCATCATGTTTCCCACCTATGCACCAGAAATCGATGGCAAATTGCTGCTAAGCTGGATGACGTTCGACCCCGAAACTTACGCCATGAATTCGATTATCGAAACTGGCGAGCATGGCGCCGGTGTCGAATACAATATTAATCAGATGATAGAAGATGCGAACAAAGTTGGAATCGGTTTTCTGGCTGGAACAGAATCTTCTATATGGGCAGTTACCGCTTTTAAACTAAAATATGACGATATGCGGAAAGTAATTATTGCCGCCAAAAAGCTTTGTCTCCAAATTGCTCAGCATTTGAGCGATCTCGGAAGTATGCCACAACTCAAAATGGGTGACGCATCGCTTGGCAGCGGCGGGTTTTCCGGCAGTGTCGGCAATGCTAATCTTAACGTTGGCTTCGGCGATTTATCTTCTGCCAAATTCAGCGAATTCTTCAAAAAACCAACAATTGGCTTCAGCTTCAGCTATAAAGACGGATTTGAGCTGGCGGTCAAAAATTACTTTGGCGACTGAAACATTTGGGACAACCACAGCTCAAATGTGCTGACATGGCCGACAAAAAAACTGCCCGGCAATGCTGATAATGCATTACCGGGCGATTTTAACCATGCAGTTAAATTGGTCTACTTAACTAAAGCTCTTAGAGCCTTTAGATTCATACTGTTAAGGATTTCCAGAGCTCTTTTTTCTTCGGCATGCACTTCAACTATAATAGCTCTGACGCTTGTCGATGGTTTTTCAGAAAATTCAGGGTGTTCCATCAAAAACAGTTCGCCATCCTGGCGCGGTTTCCAGTCATTCCCCAGAAAAGCGTATGTAGTTCCCTCAACCCATGATTCATTGACCATTCGACCATCTTCATCGCGATAAAAGAACGTTCCGTCGCTGAGTTTACCCGATTTCGGGTTACTGGTAAAACTTTCGTTGAAATTGTTAATCGCTATGCGCACTCTAATATTTACATCACGTGGCGCATTGCGTTCAATAATCGCATTAATTTCCTGATTAACCGGAGCAAAACCAGACTCTATTTTTTTGGAAACTTCTTCTATCTGTTTCTGTAAACGTGCCATTTCTTCAAAGTTGCCAGCCTCTGCTGCCTTACCTGCTTTTTCAGCAAGCTGCTCAAGCTCTTTGTTGGTATCGTTATCCACACTATTTTGAACCTCGGGCATTTTGTTGGCAAGTTCAAGCTCTAATTTAGCCTGAGCCTCGTCAATACGTTTTTTGTCGCGCCACTCAATGCTAAAATAGTGAACTAACGGATATTTTTCGCTACCTGACGCTATATTCTCGTCCTGCTCATCTCCCGATCTGTCGTTTTCATCCCATACTGTCATAATTCCAGTAGTTGCAGCGTTGCAAGCCTGAATCACCTGGTCAAAAAAACTTATTTCTGCAGCTGTCTTCGGTCGAGTCTCTGAATCGGCAAATAATACACCAGTAAAAGCTAAAATCATCAATACGAACAGTGAAATTGCTATTTCTCGTTTAATATTCATAATTTTCAATTTTCCATATCTAATATTTCTACAAATAAAGGGTGTTGGTTATATATCAAAAAAATTCAGGGAATATAGTTCACATATAATTCGAGATCAAGCGGTTCTTTGGGATGTGGCTGGGCATCGCGATGTCCAATCGCAACAAGCGTTTCGAGATGCATATCTTTTGCGCCAAGAATGGCTTCAAGCTCCCTGCGAGCCACTAATGCCCCTGAAATCCAGCATGAGCCAAGCCCCTCTTCGGTTGCGGCAAGCAACATATTCTGCACCAAAGCACCAGTAGCCTGTAATTCAGGGTGGCGCCTCAAATCACCGACCTGTTCTGGCGAAATATCAGTATCGGCAAGCAACTCATGAATCGGTGCCTGATAGGGCCTGCTAAATACTGCCAGCACGACCGGTGCATTGGCAAAAACCGTTGAAAAAACTTTTACCTTATCAAGTATAGCCTTCTGCTCAGAGTTTATTCCAGAAAACATGAGATCAAGCCTGTCATTAACCGCATGGCGCATTTTTTGGATGACTTCGCCGTTAGTAACCACACTTATCGACCACGGAGTCGAATTGTTCGGACTAGGAGCGGCCAAACCAGCTTTGAGAATTTTTTCGAGCGAGGCCTGACGAATCGGCTCCGGCGTAAATCTTCGCACCGTTCGGCGCGCATAAACTAATTCGCTGAATTCCATACCAACCCCCCAAATAAAACTTTATTGAAATTGATTTTAGCATAATTCATTTGCCTGATTCCAGATTATAGTAAAATACAGCTGCAGCAAAAAACTAAATCTGTTAATTAACAGCTGCGTTTGACCTTTTGAGAAGACAAACAGACAACGTCCCACTGGGGGGGTGTACCATGAAAATGCGAATCACTATCTTCGCGCTGGTTCTTTTTTGCATGATCGGCGGCTTCAATTATGAGCTTGATGCCAGAAGACCCGATTTTATAAGAGAACCCAACATTTATAGACCGCCTGAAAACATTGTCGATGTTGACATCATTGGCGATAACCGTGGCGTGCTGACGATATCCGGGGGAAGACACCACGAAACGTCCTATATTGAAGCGCAGCACGGCGAACGCTACACAATTAGAGTTCGCAACAACTGGCATGGTCGCATTGCTCTGGTAGTATCGGTAGATGGCCGCAATATCATCAGCGGAGAACGTTCTTATAACCGACCAAGCGAGAGCATGTATGCTTTAAATCCTGGTCAGACAGGTAACTTCGACGGTTGGCGATCATCTTACAGTCAGACACAGCGCTTCTATTTCACCAGCGAAAGCGACTCTTACTCAGGCCGCATGGGAGATTACTCACAGATAGGCTGGATTAAAATCGCGGTATTCAGAGAGCGCTATTATCAGCCACCAATTGATATTTGCAAATACGACGATGACAGAGCAAAAAGCATGGAATCTCGCGCCCAGGCCGGAACCGGTTATGGCGAAGGCAGCTATTCACCGGTATCCACAACCTCATTTGATGCCGAAAACTTTGCCGCACAACTGGTGAACATAAGATATGAGTGGCCGGAAGTTTATATAAAAAAGGGAACCAGCGGACACTACCACCAACCAGAATATGACAACAGCGGTTTTACCAGGCCGCCACCACGCTAAGCGTTATCAAGAACGCGAATGTAGCAATCTCGGCAAATCGCAAGAGCTAAAGTGACTTGCAAAATTCTTAAAATAGCGAAATCGCTTCGCTACGCTCGCGATGGCATTGCAAGAACCTCAACAGTAAAAACATTCACAAATCCGTGCACATTATCCAGAGCGTAAAACGGCAAAATTACATGGAAAATTTCCGCACTTGGCAGACAAAAAAAACAGACTATATTGCATTCAGGTTCAGAACCACGAAGCAGAATTCGAGTTACGGTGAATTCGAAGGCACGCTTCGCGTCCGCAGCTAGAGCGGCCCACCGACCCTCTCCCAGCGGCAAACCTCCCCAAAAAATCTTGCAATTTCTGACATATTGCTGTCAGTGCAGTTTTGCCTGTCCGAAAAATCAATTACGCACAATATGCACCGCGTAAAAAGAGTCTTTCTAAAAATTGTATGCAGCACAATCAGATGCAGCGTGCACTTATAGTCATCTACCGCAGCTGCTTTTGAAGAACCACTTCTCTGAGCTTACTCAGGTCATCCCGGCGCGCTTAGAATCTGCAGACCACGGAAACAAGGGTTCAGTTCAGCAATAAACTCTGTTCAAGGAGAATAGCATGTATTATTTAAGAAGATTACTGCTGGCTGTAATGCTGGTAAACATATCGTTTCTGTTTTTATACCACGCCGTCCCGGCGGCCTGGGGTATCGCAACTCAGACGCCAACCGACGACTGGCAATATGAAATGCCTCAGTATGATGCTCCAGCTGATCCGATAGAATCATTGTCAGATGGTCCTTATTATATCCTGGGGATCTGGATGGCACTTGAGGTCCTTAGAGCTCTTACTTTTCTAAGATGGGGAGCAGATGCTGTCGTAGTAGTGCTGGTGATATCTGTTCTCGCCTCGGTTGCCGGACCGATGGTTGGCTCTATCACCGACCAGGGAAGGGGCTCAATCCGAGATTTTGGTTTTTCGGCGGGCGGGGCCAAGGATATCAACAATTTTCGTGCGAACATTGCTGCCGGATGTCTGCCACAGCCTTCTGACGTCACTTACGAAGGGCTTTTTTATGACTACTGTTTTGACACCGGAAAACCAGCAAACACAGAGCAGTCAGATACCAAAAGACTATTTCTGCCAACCTGGTCGTCAGCAGTCAGCAAAAATCCGCTTACCGGAAAGATCGAGCATTTCCTTGCTGTTGGACTTAAATCAGAACTCAGCGCGAATGAATTTGCGCGCAAAAAACTCAATCTGGTCGTAGTGCTCGACATTTCGGGCTCAATGAGCAGCCCATTCAACCGCTATTACTATGGAAGCAAGCGCGAGAGACCAGACATGAACAATGAATCGGTCAATATGACCAAGCTCGAATCGGCATGCTCGTCGATCGTCGCCATGCTCGATCATCTGCGCCCTGACGATCGTCTCGGAATTGTATTATTCAACCATGAAGCTCACCTGGCAAAGCCGGTAGCGCTGATTTCTGCGACCGATATTGTGGCGCTGAAAAAACATATCCTTGAGCTGGCTCCCTCCGGCTCGACAGACATGGAAGTAGGCCTTGAAATGGGCAACCAGCTGCTGTCGCCATTTATTCTCAACAATCCGAACGAATACGAAAACCGCATGGTTTTTCTGACTGATGCAATGCCAAACACAGATGACATCAGCGAATCCGGATTGCTCGACATAACCTGTAAAATGGCTGATCACAGAATCTACACAACTTTTATCGGCATGGGAATCGATTTCAACTCACAACTGATCAAATCTATCAGCAAGGTTAGAGGCGCAAATTATTATTCGGTGCATTCGCCGGTAGATTTTAAAAAGCGGCTGGCTGAAGAGTTCGAATTCATGGTAACTCCGATGATATTTGATCTGACTCTCACACTAAAAGCTCCCGGATATCGCATCAAAGAGGTAATCGGTTCACCGGAAGCCGATGCCGCAACTGGTCGAATAATGCAGGTCAAAACACTTTTTCCATCACCAACCGATGAGAGCGGAACGCGAGGTGGCATTATTCTGCTACAGCTCGAAAAACTCGGGGATGATCCACAGTTAACGCTCACCGTTAACTACGAAGATCGTCTCGGTCACGACGCCGAAGTAGCCGGCACTTTTGCCTTCAGCACCAGCGAACCCGAGCATTTCGATGATGCTGGCATCCGTAAAGGCGTTTTGCTGACCCGCTACGCTGGCTTGATCCGTGATTCTGCAACAGGCAAACACAAACGAGTCGGCCCGGCATCCGATCAATCCGATGGTTCCGGCTGGAGTTACTGGGAGCGACCGGCGCGCAGCCTGACAGTTTCAGCGGTGGCCCAACCAGATATCAGCAAATTTTGCGACCACCTGCAACTAGAAATGGCCGCCATCGGCGACAACACGCTCGAAAAAGAGGTTCGCGTGCTTAATCAGCTCAGTCTACTGGTTCAAAACATTACAGTCTCAGAATGAATCTAGAAAGACAGCGCGACCGGCTCAAAAAGTCGGTCGCGCTGTCTTTTCAGGTCACGATCAGCAAAATCAAGCACCTCAAATGCCAGACCAGATAAAAAGTTATTCAGTCTGGCAATCAGTCGAGAGTCAGGCCATCGGCGGCAGCGTCGCTCAGCACAAACTGGCGCAACTGCTTTAAATTGTTAGGCACATCCTTAAGCAATGGCGCATTAGAAGTTACCGTATAGTCTGGTGAGGTTACCAGGTTGAGAATAACCTGGTGCGGGTCAGCAACAACGTTGCGCGGATACCACCACGAAGCAACATCAAGCCGCAGATCAAGCGGCGAAATCAGCCCCGGACTGGTGATGCCATCATGCTTGACCAGATAGGTAAAAATAATCTGATGATCACCAGCCGGTATATTATCGAGATACAGATAGGGCTTGATGTAAACGAAACTCAGGTTAGGCTTGGTTGGTGAGCTGACCTTCATGGTCTGAATATCGCCTTCGAGCCGCAGCAAAACCGGATTAACCCCGTCACAATTCAGCCACAGATTACAGATTACTGAAGCCATAGCAGTTTGCGGGAAAAGTTCAGCGTAAATATCTGCTAGATCTATGTTGAACTGCGCCGTCTCCGGAAAGGGCGGCAATCCATCAACCTTCGGTGGCAGTTGCGCCAAAGCAACACTTGCCGGCAACACAAAAACAGCCAGCAGCAAAATCAACAGCAATTTTTCAGCAGAACCGTAACTCATCGCAAAACCTGCTTACATTAAATTTGTAATAAAAAGACGGCTGCCGCCATCAGGTCCAGATCGAAACATCCTTCTCAATGACAGAAAGCCTCTGCAAAAGACTCTACATAATGCAAAAACGTTATACAGATTGTGCTTTTTGTCCAGCTCTTTTAATCTCAGTCAAAATACCAGTCATAATCAGCATGGTTCCCAAAAATGCCGACAGACTTATCTGCTCTCCGAGCAGCAACCAGGCAAAAAACATAGCAACCGGTGGCTTGAAAAAGAACAGGTAGCTGCAGCGTCCAGCCGAAAGAAATTCCAGCGACTTCAAAAAAGTCAGATAACCGAGACCAGTTCCAATAATGCCAACTCCGAGCACATTTGGCCAGGTATGCGCCGGCGGCCAGAACCCCGCATCAGCAAAATAAAGCACTGGCAGGTAAAGCACTAGTGCAGGCAAACAGCTTAAAACCATTACCATCAGCCCACCGTGTTTTTGCACCAGACGCTTTGACAAGACAGTAAACAAACCAAAGCCAGCCATGGCAATAACTCCGGCAACCATGCCATATGGCGTATCCATAGCGGCATCGGCTTTGTAAGTCAACAGAACAATGCCGGCAAAACCAAGCAAAAGCGCAAAAATTCGCTTAAATGTCATCTCTTCTTTAAGAAGCAACCAGGCAAAGAAATTTGTAGCCAGGGGATTGGCCGAAATTAGAATGGCAGCCGTCGAAGCCCTGGCATACTTTATGCACATGGCATGAGCACCCATGGTTAAAATGATGTTCATAGAACCCAGAATAATAAGGTCTCTCATGTCTTCACGCCTTAACCGGCGTATTTTGTCACGACTGGTCCAGAGCAGAGTCGGCAGCAAAATCAACGTAGCAATCAGAAAACGCCAGAAGTTCATTAACAGAGGCGCTATATCATTGCGCACCGGGTTAACCATGATCTCGATTGAAGAAAAAGCAATTACGGTAAATACAAGATAAAAAGCAACGACAAATTTGTCTGGATGATTGGTGTGACTGGGTTGCATGCGGAGTCTTTCCTTATAACAGTTCGTAGCCGGTTTCTTTATCGGCTGTTTTAAGCATTTTTGTTTTGATTTCTGATAGCAGAACCAATTCAGCCGACAAAGGACAAAGAACAATTTTTTTGCCAACAGCCTGACGCGTCAGCTTTTCCATGGCAGCTGCGCGCAATACGATTTTACCGGTGACCGAATAATCGCGGCGACCCTGTTGATTACCGATTGCACCCATAAGCAAGGAACCTGTCGCTACTCCAGCACCAATTGCGATAGAAAACAACCCGCGACTTTTGCGACGCTCATTCAACCGTGTTATTGCCAGCAAGAGATCTTCAGCCGCGTGGGTCGCACGAACTGCTGGCACAGCAGCGCCCAAGATCGGCAGAAAAACAACCATTATCGCATCGCCAATGAACTTTTCGATAGTGCCAGAATGTCTGGTCACTACGACTTCAGCCTCGGTCATAAACTCATTAAGCATTTGCACAATTTCTTCAGGGCTTTTCTGCTCAGTCATGGTCGTAAAATCTCGAATGTCGCTGAAAAGAATCGTTCCCTCAACACGGGTTGCGCGCTGAGAAACCTTGCCGCTGATAGCATCCCTGGCAATATCTGACAAAAAGCGATTAAGATATTCTTTTTCCTTGAGCCCGGCCGCCATACTGTTAAAATTCTCGCAAAGCTGCCCAATCTCGTCATGTGAAGTCACATCCATGCGTAGATCGTAATTTCCATCGGCCATGGCAGCCACGCTTAAAGAGAGCTGTCTTACCGGCACCAGAAAAATTCTGGAAAAATAGCGACTAATGACTGCAATGATGAGCATGAGAAATATTATGGAAGAAAACAAAAGAAATGATGTTCTGGAAATTGCTTGCTTGTCTCCATCTAATCTTTCGAGAGCAACGATTGACCAGTCAATATCGCGAAGACTTCTGCCAACACCCAGATATTTGCGACCTTCACCAGCAAAATCTGTTCTGAATGCGCCCCCTACCGAGTTAAGATGCCTTAGAAACCTTACATACTCTGGCCGGTTTTCGAGCCATACAGGTGTCAGTTTTTCGTGAAAGGAAACGTTCTGATTAGCCAGCATATATTCCGGATAATCCAGAGTATTGGTAGACTGCCACTCATCTACCATACGCTCCTGAAAGGGAGCACGACTGATTATATACATATAAAATTTTATGGGGACCTTGTTTTCATCATACTGAAAAAAATTGATCAGCCAGGTTGCACCATATAATGCCTTGAACGTAAGCAGCTGATTGTGCTGCATCGTAAGTCTGTAGAGCGACTCTGGACCAATTAGTTCAGACACAGATTCAATAATCAGTCCATCTTTGACTGACATCTTGGCATTCTTAATAGTAAATTTAACGTTGTGCTGAATAAACTGCACAAGCAAACGCATCAGTCGAGCACCTTCTTTTGAGCGTTCTATATTCTCAGCCCGCGGCTGATTGACTCGAAACAGGTCTATTTTGCCAGCGCGATCGCAAACATAAAACTCTCTGACCGAATGACTGCTCAGCTCATCTGAGTATTCATCGACCAGACTCTGGATTGGTCTATCGCCGGCTACGCAACGTTCATGAAACAACTGAACACTCAGCAGCATTTTTTCGAGGCGGCTCTGATAATTGTTTTCAAGTAAAGTCAATTTGCTTTCAAGCTTGTTAAGAATTTCTGAGCGAGCCTGAAGATTCTGAACATGTTGCTGAGAAAAAGCCTGAAACAACAATGCCAAAATTGGCAAAAAGCAGGCAGAAACAGCCAGCCAGGAAAAGTGCCTGGAAATTGAAAGCGAAAAAAAGCGCTGTTTTTCAAGATTGTTTACACAAAGAAAAATCATAAGAAGCAGCGAAACAATAATGATAATTTTAAGCAGATTATTACTGGGACTCAATTTCAAATCGGGTATATTGGTGACAATGACCGAAAAAATGCGCGCATTGTTATCTTTACTGATTAGCGGGTTTGCGCAGAATGAAAAAGCTTGATTTTCAGCAGCAAAAACACCATTAGACTTTACTGCAGATTCCTCAGCAAAACTTCTGGCAGCTGCTTCATATCCATGTTGTCTAAAAAGTTCCTGTAGTTCAGTTGTATCGCCAGTAAAGATTTTGCTGTCGGCGTTCGGCAAAAGCAAATCCTGATTTTTGCAATACCAGTCGACGTTAGTATAAACATCCTTCGGTAGAAAGATAAGATAATAGCCCAACAAGCACTTGTCGAACATTTCTCCATGTTTAATGTGAGTAAAGCGATTAACCACCTGTTTTGGCATTTTATCACTCATGTGACTGCCAACAAAAATCAAGCCCCTATTATCTTCAAAATTACCCGAATAAATAGCAAGAAAGTTTTCTACATATATGAGATCAAAAGAAACACCAAGATATTTTTCTACCAGACTGGTTACATTTCCAGGAAACGAAATGCGACCCTGCGTGTTCAATTTCTGGTATAATCTGAAAAAATCGAGCCAGATTTCATAATCAAGCTCATTAAAGCCCAACGACTCAGTGGCCTGTAGTTGCGCATCAGAGATTACAAATCTTGCTGAATTACCAAATTCTCCTTTGATTAAAGCAGCTACGGTCTTAACAGACTGACTATTTAACTTGCCAAAGCTGTTTAAAATCCTCATAATTTTTATCGCTGCAAGATTATCGGCGGCGATAATTTGGTTCATTGCGGGCAACCAGCTTTGAACTTCTGCCAGATACGCACTTCGATTAAGGCTCCTTAGACGTTGCTCCTGATGATCTATGATTAGAAGGAAAACGCTGACAAGCAAAATTACAGCGGCAATAATACCAAAACCAGTTAAACGTTTCATGCTTTTACCCTCGAACAGTAACCAGTTATGGTCACTACATCAATGAGTTCAGCTTTGCCTTTTACGGCAATTGGCTCAAGTGTCTGATTGCCAAAAGCGCCGTCGGTTTTTTCAAAGAGGGCTTTGGTGGTAAGAATCTGCGAGGCACCGTTTCGACCTGCCATTTTTTCAAGTCTGGCAGCCAGATTAACAGTGTCACCAATAAAAGTATAATCGAGTCTATTGTGCATTGAGCCTATATGACCAGCAACAACCGCCCCACTGGCTACGCCAATGCCAATAGTCAATCTGTCGAAACCAGTTTTTTCAAGTCTATGCTGCTCGACTTCATTTCTAATCTGAAGAGCAGCTTCCAGAGCGCGTATTTCCGAGACTGGATCGCTTCGCTGTTTAAATGCGGCCATGGCTGTATCGCCGATGTATTTATCGATATCGCCGCCATGTTCTTTCACCGCTTTTTCACAAATAGCCAAAAAACCGCTCATGACTCCCATAGCTTCTTCAGGAGAAACCTGATCTTCAAATAGTGTAAAATTACGAATACCTGCAAAAAGAATAGTAACTTCGGTACGTTCGGCAATAATCTTCTGCTTGTCTGACGCATGCTCGAAAAGATCGGCACGAAGGTAATTGCGCATCTCAGCCTTCTCTTTAAGACCTTCTATCATCTGTCCGAAATTGTTTGATAATACGCCGATTTCATCATTGACAGTACTACTGATTACAGAACCGGTGAAATCGCCGGATTCGACTCTGGCAGCAAGAACAGACAGCTGTAGCAATGGTTTTAGAAAAAAACCGGAATAAAAGTTGATTATCAGCGCCGCAATCAAAACTGCCGCGAGAGAAGTCACCAGCAATGTCAGCAACTGTTCTCGCTTTGGGGTTAAACCACTGACTGCAACCTGCCTTAAAACCATGCCAACACTGTCGATGTCTTTGAAAGGCCGGGTATAGAGTAGATATTGATTGTTATTCCATTCATGCACAAGGCGAAAAGAATCACCAGTGATCTGAGCAAATTCGATAATACTGCGTAATCTTTTGGAAGCGGGTAGCCTGTTCACTGCGTTTTCAGACTTGCCGGCAAAATATAGTTGACTCGCTGAACCACGCGAAGCTTTATCTACTTGCCCAAGAAAATTCTGCTGCATTATCTTGTGGTTAAAGCCCAGATTCAGAGATGCTTTGATCTTGCCAGACCGGCCAGAAACAAAACTTACAAAGGAGCTGAACGAGGTTCCGGCCAGATCAAAACGACGAATTCGATCATGAAAATCCTGGTTCAGAAACGAGCTTTGCGTGAATTTTTTATCACTGAGTCCGCGAGTTGGCGGCGGAAAACTCTTGTCGATGACATCGATAGCAAAACCGCGATCGATGAGATCGTTGCGAGTCAACGAAACCAGATAGCAGTTTTTCTGCCTGATAGTCTCAGGCGCAAGGTCTGACACTACCCAGGATTTGCCCTCCGGCGTAATAAGAATAACAACATCGCAACCAAAACGCTTGAGATCATCATGAATCCTCTGTGCAGTTTGCTGAGTCAGAGTTTCATTTGAGAGTCTGCTGGCCATTTCTGTTTTTAAAAACAGTTCAAAATTACTGGTCTTCAGGGCAATCGACTCTTCAACTTCCGACAACCTTTTTTCCAGCTGGTTAAACTCATCATTTTGCAGTGCCAAACTAATTCTGGCTGTATTAATGGCACTCGTCACACCACCGGTAATGAGAGGCAAAGCAATAATTGCAATGGTTGTCAGATTAAATCTGGTTTTTAACGACCAATTAAAAGTGCTCTCTGAAATACCAAAAAATGGAAGAAAAAGGCAAACAAGACCGGGCAACCACATGAAAATGCTGGCAAAAAACAACAGCCATTCGCGAACACTGTCTTCTCGATTCTGCCTGAAGCCAACGGTCAAAAGGATATCGGGATTAGCAAAATGCTTGGCTGAATAGTAAAAAACACCGTTTTGCCAGCGATATAACACTCCATTAGCATACTCTGTGGCAAAACCATGCAAAAGATTGTCGCTTAATGTCGAATTCTTGACTACCAGACTACTGCTCAAAATGTAAGCACCAGCTATTTCGGTGCAATTGTGCAACACTCTCAGAGCGCGTTCTTCCAGCCATAGCGGCCGCGCCTGGCTAGTTGGAATCAGCGCCAAAACATAGCCAGCAGTCCTCTTTTTGAGAGATAAACTCAATTTTAACAGCGCAATATAGTTGCTCTCACTCTTGTACATGATCTGCTGACAGTTATGCCGTAAAGATTTAAAATAATCAGCAGATAAAAAGTCGCTTATATTAGACTTTACAAAGCCATCTGCAATTTTCTTTTCGAGAACACTAAGACTGTCGGTGTTTACAATGCTTTTAACAAATGCCTGCCAGGCACGCTTTTGTTCCGGTTCTGGATGTCCACAGGGCGTTATAATGTTAAGATCCTCAGAAAACCACAAAAGATTCGAACGAGCCGGAAAATGCCTTAGAAAAATCTCAGAGGCCGAAGCTGTGGTTTCCGGGGTCAGTCCGTCGAAGCGAATTAAGCGCTCTGCCTTATCTGAGAATCGTTCAAGAGCCTGCTGTATAACCACTGGCTCGACCATCTCACTCTGGAACTCTGCCATGACAACCTTTGCATCGTTAAGGTTTCGCTCAACAATACTTTTACGCAATTCCAGCTGATATTCCTCCAGGATGAGGCTCAAAAATGCTGCAGCTAACAACAAAATTGCTGCAACAATAAATAACAGCCTGTAAGCTGCCATAGCGCCATGTTTTTCAGATCCGTCAGGCATGATTAATGTACAAAATACTAATTCTGGTAAACTTTGCGAGAAAAATCCAGTATAATTGACGTTTAGATTATACTCTACCTTCTCAGATGAATCAGGAGAAATTATATGACTATCAAATTCATTCGCAGGAACCTCTTTCATCGTGTCATTGGTCTGCTATTGATATTCACAATTCTCGGAGCCAGTCCGGGAATTTTCGACGCCATCAGTCTGAATGCCGCATACGCCGACACGACAGCCGCAAACACCGCGCCGTTCACCGAAAAAGAGATTGAACTCAGCGCTGGTAATCCGATGGCCGTGGCAACGCCCAACGACGGCGCACAAAAAACCGTAATCGAGCAGAAGATCGAAGTCGACGACAGCAAGCTCGCAGAAGAACAAAAAAAGCAGATGAGCAAGGCCGAAGAAATCGCCTGGGCGATCGGCAAAGCTCTGTTGCCAACTCTTGCTGTCATGGCCTTCTCAGCTGCCGTATTCTGCCCTCTGGCCTGGGTAGTTGTCGGTGCCGTTGTTATTGGTGCAGCCTCTTCTGCGGCAATGACATTCGCTTACGAAACACGCAAAAACTCGTTCAGGTCTGAAGCTGAAAAAAAACCAATGGATAAGATCTGGCGTGAAGTTTCGATTCAGGCTGCGATCAGTGGTGCCATGGCACCGTTTAATATGTTGACAGCCGGACTGGTACAATCAGTTGGGCCGATAACCATGAAAACGATAATTCAGACCGCGGCAAAAGCCGGCGCCGTCAGTTTTCTTGGCAGCACGGTATCAAACGTGACTAAAGGCGCTGTTACCAATCTCTGGTATAACAATTATTACAATTACGACGAGCGCGAAAAGCAGCTCAAAGCTATCATTGCCGGGCTGGAGTTAAAAAAACCAAGAACCGAAGCCGAAGAACTTCAGCTTGCCCAATCTCTCAAAGAACTCGACACCCTAGTCAAAGAAAAATACACCTGGGAAAACTTCAGAAAAGACGAGAGAAAATCTCTGATCTCAGCTGGAATATCTGGCGTTCTTGGCGGCATCGCCGGCAAATATGCCGCTGAAACTGACTGGGCGAAAACGGCATCAAGCAAACTTTTTGGCACTGTTTCTAAAGCCAACCTGGTATCAAACGCGGTTATCAGCAACCCATTCGCCTTTGCAACCGGTGCTGCCAATGCAGCAGTCGATAAAAAAGAGATTCTCAATCAAATCGAATACAACCGAATGCTTCAGGTCAAATACGAGAAAAACTCACCAGCCTGGAACTACTACGTAGAAAAAATTGCCAATCTTGAGGAAGCGTATAAAAGCATAAGTCTTTCAGAAGCAGGCAAACAGGCACTCATAGGCAATGCCGCCATGCAGGTGGCAATAGTCGGAACCTCGGTGGCAAAGACCCGAATATGGGATCTTCCTTCTGAAAAACGCGCCAAAATTCAACAGGCTTATGAAGAGCAAAACGAAGAATGGAAAAAAGTCGCAAACGTTCGACAGGAACTTGAACTGATGAAATATCGACGCCCGGTTGCGTCTGATTACCAGACAAAATCCGAGTATTCACAGGCATTACGCGAATATGTATCTGAACTCAATTCATTACGTAATGACTTTAACAAAGCAAAAATCGAAGCAACCAATGCGCAAAACACCGCCGAAAACAAGGCGCAAATACAGGAAATTACAAACAAAGTCACAGCAACCATCGAGCACACACGTCAGGCAGAACTTGCAAGAGCACTTGGGCGCGAATCCTATGTTGAGTTTAAAATGAAAGAACTCCAGAGTGATCCGGAAAACGCCAGTCTGAGTTCTACAGAGTTACGTGAAAAAGCAACCAAAGCAGTTGCTGCTGGTTACGAAGAGACTGCCAAAAATAGCGCAGTCAAGCTGGCTCAAATGGAAGAAAAAGTTGAAAGCCAGAGACTAAGCCTTTCAGGCAAAGTCGAAAAAGGCGAGGATGGCAAACCCTATGTAGTTGTTACTGATGACACCGGCAAAGTAGTAATGCGCAAAGAATATCAGAGCGGCGATGGCGCCAGCTGGCTGGACAAAATCAAAGGCGGAACACCTGCAGAAATGCGCGACGCAGAAGTTAATCGCGTGGTGCAGCAGGCATATAGTTCGGCGGCCATGATAAAGCCGACAAATTTTAGAAATGAATATGTCAACATGCGTGTGAACCAGATGCGCTCAGAAGGCATGACTGAACAACAGATAGACACTCAGCTCAGCAGTATTGTTAACGAAGCCAACGGCAAAATGGTTGAAACCTACGGGGGGTGGCAAAACGTTGCCAAATCCGAAATTCTGGCCAGCGGACTTGAACGTGCCCGCTACAACGATGGCGCGGCTCCGAACCTCGGCAAAATTCTTGATTTCCTCAAAAATGGCCTCACTAGCAAGACCATTTCAACCGTTCAAGCTGAAATATCTGGCGGTATAACCGGGGTAGTCCCCAAATCCGTCATCAAAGCAGATCCACTCGCGCCAATTTTCGGCTCCTCAGAGGCGCGCGACGACCAAGCACTCAACCGCATTACTGACAAAGCAATGCGCGACTATTATCTGCGTTACAACGAAAATTATCGCTGATCCTGAAAAGTCAGCGCAAATTTATTGAGTCTGCTACGCTTGCCAAAACAGCTGGTCTGTGAAAAAATAGCTTGGTGATAAAAGCTATTTCAATTAACTCGATAATCTGGCGCCTTGCACTGTGGCTTGGCGTTGCATTCGTTCTTTTTATTACCGCTGCGGCAATGCTGACTGATTTCCAGAAAGTTCTCGCGCTGGTTTCAACAATCTCACTGCGCTATCTGGCACTTATCATCACAGCAGTTCTCTTTAATTACACTCTGCGCTTTATAAAATGGAACTATTTTCTCGGCATAGTCGGCGTAAAAGTGCCACTAAAGCTGAATCTGTGGATCTTCTTTTCAGCATTCACCATGGTACTTAGCCCAGCCAAACTCGGCGAACTGGTCAAGTCTTTTCTGCTCAAATCCCGATTGGGCTTTGCGGTTGCCAGAACAGCACCGGTTATTGTTGCCGAGAGACTGACCGATCTGCTTGGCCTGCTGATTCTTTGTGCAATCGGGTTTTCACAGTTCGCCTTTGGTGGACGCACTCTACTGCTGGTAGCTATTCTCATGATAGTCGGCATCACGGCAATAACAAGACCGGAGTTCTGGGGCATGCTTGATCGACTGCTCAGCGGAAAAACCAGAATGAGCAGACTGCGCGAATCAATAAGAGCCATGCAGCAGAGCACTCGTGATCTGCTGTCTTTAAAATCATTGCTCATTTCAGTTCCGCTTAGTGCTCTGTCATGGGGTGGCGAAGGCGTTGCCCTTTACCTGATCTTCACATCCATGGGTCTGGAGCTACAATCTCTGCTGCCAATTTCGCTCTTTGCTCACGCATTTTCTTCTATTGCCGGAGCGATATCATTCCTGCCAGGAGGCCTGCTGGTTACAGAAGGCACCATGGGCGCATTCTTTGTCTTTGTCGGGATTCCTAATGCAACTGCAGTTTCAGCAACTTTTCTAATCAGAGCAGCAACCCTGTGGTTCGCGGTGGCAATCGGCACTGTCGTTTTTACGCTTGGCTATAAACAGTCGGATATGCAGACCTTACAGAGCAATAGCGAAAATCAACCCGAAGATAACAACGTTGAAAAAAATACAGAAAAGGTCAGCGAACCCGCCTGAAACAAATATCATGAAAAAAGTAGACTTAAGAATAGTCAGAATACTTGAAAATTACAAAAACGGAAAAATCAGTGCCAGCGAGGCTACCAGGCTGTTATCAACACCGGCAACTCCAGGTGCTGAGCCAGTGCTTCATGAAACGGTCGATAACGACATCGAACTGCCAGATGCGGTGCTTGACGTTGATAGAGAACGACGAATCGGCTTTCCAGAGGCTATCTATGCCGCCGGTAAAAAACCGCAACAGGTTAGCGAAATTTTTGCAAGACTGTTCGAAGCAAATGGCAAGGCACTGGCAACCAGATGCAGCGACGAAGCCATGGATATGCTCGCCATTAAATGCCCTCAGGCAAATATAGACCGCACATGCGGCCTCGCTTGGGCTGTCAGCGAAATCCAACTGCACCCGAGCGCCAGCATAGCCATTATCGCCGCCGGCACATCTGATCTGCCGATTGCCGAAGAAGCAGCCCTTACGCTTGAATTCTGCGGTTACAGCCCTGAGCGGATTTATGACGTTGGCGTTGCCGGAATTCATCGACTGCTCAAGCGGGTGCCACGTTTCAAGAACGCCGATGCCGTAATAGTGGTTGCCGGCATGGAAGGCGCATTGCCAAGCGTAGTCGGCGGACTGGTCGGCTGCCCGGTCATTGCCGTGCCCACTTCGGTCGGCTATGGCGCAAGTTTCAATGGTCTCGCAGCGCTTCTTGGCATGCTGAATTCATGCTCTGCCGGCGTGACTGTAGTAAACATAGACAACGGATTCGGAGCTGCCGCAGCAGCTGTCAGAATAATAAAAGGACTCTGAACATGACTAACACTCTGTATTGGGACTGCTTCAGCGGCATCGCCGGCAACATGGCGGTAGCTTCGCTTCTCGATCTTGGCGCCAGCCAGGAAAAACTTCAACACGGTCTGGCCTCAATGCCTTTTTCTGAAGGAAAAATCGAGTTGATAATCGAAGAAAAAATGGTCGACGGAATCAGAGGTGTTTACTTTAACACCGCTGACGATCACGAAACACATACCGATCATGCTCACCATGATCACGAGGATGTTCTTGGACACCATGAACATCCAAACACTGGTTTTATAACACACGAACCCCTGCACGAGCATGACCACCAGCACGAACATGGCGAATCACACTCTCATGATCACGGTCATATCGAGCATAGTCTCGAATATCACCTCGACCCGGAGGCCGCGCACGGCCATGACCATGAGCACCATCATCATGCTCCACACCGTGGACTCAAAGATATTACAGCTCTGATCGGCAAGGCTGACATAAGCGCCCAGGCCAGATATCTGGCTATCGAATGCTTTAAGGTGCTGGCAGAAGCCGAAGCTGAGATCCACGGCAAAAGCGTCGACGAAGTTCATTTTCACGAAGTTGGTGCCCGCGACAGCATTGCTGATATTGTAGGTGCGGCAATCTGCCTCGACGACCTCAATGTAAGCAAGGTCTATGTTTCGCCAGTTCATCTCGGCTCAGGTGTTGTTAAATGCGAGCATGGCATTATGCCAGTGCCGGCACCGGCCACAGCACTTCTTCTCAAAGGCTTGCCAGTAATATTTGACAACGACATTAACTTTGAACTGACCACACCAACTGGCGCAGCACTGCTTAAAGGGTTTAAAGCTACACCTCTGCCAACAAACCAGATCGTCTACACAAAAGTCGGACATGGTCACGGCAGTCGTAAAATAGGTCAGGCCAACTTTTTGCGGGCATTTCTTGGTGTAACAGAGCAGGTAAAAAAAAACTCTGATTGCGTAACCGTTTTAACCAGCAACATCGACAATGTAAGCGGTGAACAGCTCGGTAATGCTATTGAAGAACTTATGCGCGGCGGTGCCCTTGACGCTTGCCTAATTCCATTGCTCATGAAGAAGGGACGGCCAGGCAATCAGCTCCAGGTAATTACTGAGCCACAAAATGCCGGACAGATCGAAGCCCTGATTTTCAGTCTCCTACCGACTCTTGGCGTGCGTCATACTTTAGTCGAGCGTTCGCTTCTACCACGCGAGACCACAAAGCTCGAGAGCTCATTAGGAACTGTTCTGGCAAAAAAAATATGTTACCCGGACGGATCAACCAGAACAAGCATAGAATACGACGAACTCATCCGACTTGCACGCCAGCACCAGAGTTCTCCAGAAGCAATAAAACAAAAACTCTCTCTTGAATTTACTGACATCACATAACTTTCTACTTCCCCCATTCATTCAACCCCATTAGAAGCTTTACATTGAGAAGAGAAATACTCTATATTCAGTCATACAAATTGTAGGCAGACATTGTTGTTTAATGCACACTGTGCTATCATTCAGCTTGAAAATTAATCATGAGGCTTGATATGGAAGTTGCAGGCAAAGCGATAAGTATAATTGGCGCTGCAAAAAGCGGACTCTCAGCCGCTCGAAGTCTGGTCAAAAACGGCGCAAAAATCTTCGTCTCGGACATACAACCGGAAGACAAGCTCAAAGCCAGTCTTGAACGCGAGGGACTGCTTGGGCAGGTTGAATATGAAGCTGGCGGACACAGCGAAAAAATTTTGCACGCCGATTTTATTGTCCTGAGTCCCGGCGTGCGTACTGATATTCCAGTTTTGGTTGAAGCAGCCGATCGCAATATCCCGGTTTACTCTGAAATCGAGATCGCCTATCGACTGTCGCATGGCCGGCGGCTGGTCATAACCGGCAGCAATGGTAAAACGACAACCACAACCCTGTTGGCACAATTCTGCCGGCAACAATTTAACGAGGTATTTCTTGGTGGCAACATTGGTATTCCAATGATGGAGTTTGCCACACAGACCACCGCCAACTCGTTGCAAGTGCTTGAAGTGAGCAGCTTTCAACTCGAAACCATTTCGGCATTCAAACCAGACATAGCGGTGATCACCAATTTTTTCGAGAACCATCTCGACCGATATCCAAGCTATAACGCTTACATTGAAGCCAAAAAGCGCATCGCACTGAACATGCAGAGCACTGACACAATAGTCCTCAACGCCGACCAGCAAATGATGCACGACATGGTCGACGAACTGAACTGCCGCCCCGCATGGTTCGGCTGGAACGTCGATGGCCTGAAGCCGTCAATGACCGTTATCGACGACGAATTTGTTTATACCGAAGCCGACGGCACCAGACACAAACTTTTCTCTGCTTCGAGCGTGCGCATAATTGGCCGACACAACCTCGAAAACGTCATGTGCGCAGCTCTTGTCGCCATATTGGCCGGCGTATCAAAGGAGCTGCTTGAGGCGGTCGTAAAAGAATTTCCGGGCGTCGAACACCGCCTGGAGTGGGCCGGTGAGGTTGGCGGAGTAACTTTCATCAACGATTCAAAGGGCACCAATTGTGCAGCATCTATTACGGCATTACAGGCTTGTAATCCGCCACTTATTCTTATCGCAGGTGGCCGTGACAAAGGAACTGACCTTTCTGACTGGATAACCGCAGTACGCACCAGAAGCCGAGGCATCGTGCTCTTTGGCGAAGCGCGCTCACGATTCAGATCGGCACTAGAAGGGCTGATTCCGATAAAAATGGCAAACACTCTCGACCAGGCACTCGAAATCGCTTACACATGGGCAGAACCAGGAAACACAGTTCTGCTTTCGCCAGCCTGCAGCAGTTACGATCAGTTTCCCAACTTTGAAGTGCGCGGCGAAAAATTCAAGCAACTGGTTAAATCACTAGAGCCGAAATGATTAAAATACGTCACTTTGACCACCTCCTGCTCTTTGTAGTAGTAGCACTAATGGGACTGGGCCTGATCATGGTCTACTCGGCCAGTTCGGTGACTTCTCTGGCAACGATGTCAGACGGCCTCTATTATTTCAAGAGACAACTGGTATGGGTAATTACCGGTCTTCTGGCTATGCTTGGATTTTCTCTTTTTCCCTACAAAAAACTCGAAAAATTGGCCGTGCCATTGCTTGGCCTATCTGTTTTTCTGTTAATTATTGTTCTGATTCCTGGTATAGCCCGCGATATCGGAGGTGCGCGTCGCTGGCTGCGTTTCGGTGGCACTGGCTTTCAACCTTCAGAATTTGCCAAGATTTGCTTTGTAATCTATATTGCCCACTCAATTTCGATCCGCCAGGAGCGAATTAAAAGTTTTGTGCACGGCCTGCTTCCCGATCTTGCCGTTGCAGCAGTGATTTTTGTTCTAATTTATAAAGAGCCAAATCTGTCTACTGCAGCCCTGATACTGGGAACCTACCTGGTTCTCTATTTCCTCGGCAACGGCTCCCTCGCTTATCTGACAGCGATCGCTGGCATAGGAATTACTGGAATCTTTGCGCTGATTTTTCAGGCTGGATATCGAGTTAAACGACTGATGGCATTTCTTGATCCATGGGAAAACGCCCAGACGAGCGGCTATCATATCATTCAATCACTTGTCGCAATTGGCTCTGGCGGTTTCTGGGGTATGGGGCTCGGGCAAAGCCGGCAAAAGTTTTTTATTCTACCAGAACGCCATACTGACTTCATATTTGCAATTATTTGCGAAGAACTCGGCATGATTGGCGGCATCTTAGTCTTAGCCATGTTCTTTGCGCTGATCTGGCGAGGTGTCTATATTGCCACCCGCGCCCCGGACAGCTTCGGATTTCTGCTCGCTTCAGGTATTACTGCGATAGTGGGACTGCAAGTTGTCGTTAACATTGGCGTTGTTCTGAGCCTTATGCCAACGACCGGTATCACACTGCCTTTCATCAGCTACGGGGGTTCAAGCCTGCTCTTCTTAGCCGTTGGAATGGGAATCCTTCTTAATATCTCCCGCTATGGCTCAGGGAAGCACGTCTTTGAAGAAGCAAGACCGACACCGTTTTCCGGGCAATTTAATGATCCCCTGGCCTCCAGGCTTACCAGGAGAAGATAATAGTGAAAATTATGTTCAGCGGTGGCGGCACCGGCGGCCATATTTATCCTGCACTGGCAATAAAAGAGATACTGCAGCGGAAGTATGCCATTACCAGCGGCTATGTTGGCGTTAAAGGCGGCATGGAAGAAAAAATTGTTTCCCGGGAAACTGACGTAGAATTCTTCGGAGTCCGCGCCCAGGGCATGCCAAGAAGCCTGAACCTGAAATGGCTGAGTTTTCCTTTTGTTAATCTTGCCGGTATTTCCGACGCGTGGAGTCATCTAAAAAACTTCAGGCCCAATCTGGTGGTAACTACCGGCGGCTTTGTCGCCTTTCCGGTGTTGGCGGCTGCCCGATTGCTTGGCATTCCGGCAGTTATTCATGAACAAAATGCAGCCATGGGCGTAACCAACCGCCTGTTTGCCGGCAGGGCTGAAAAAGTGCTGCTAACCTATGCCTCTGCTGCCGCAGAAGATGGTAAGCGCGTCATAGTAACCGGCAATCCGGTCAGATCAGCTTTTCTTAAACAACCAACCACTTCCGGGCGCTTTACAAAAAGGCCAAACGAATTCGTAATTCTCTCAGTTGGCGGTTCTGGAGGCGCATTATCACTCAACCGCTCCTGCATCGATCTTGTTAAACAGTGGTTGGTGAACCAACCTTCGGTTCGACTGATACACATATCTGGCGAACGCGATTTTGAAATGGTCAAAAATGAGATTGGCGAATTGCCGCCTAATTACCAGTTACTTCCCTATATACACGAAATGAAAGAAGCTTTTGATGCCGCCGACCTGCTTATTTCCAGAGCAGGAGCAACCATACTGTCCGAACTGGCGGTATGCAGAAAACCTGCAATTCTGGTGCCCTTTCCATTTGCCACCGACAATCATCAGGAAAAAAACGCACGTGTGCTCGAAGAATTAGGCGCAGTTAAGCTACTGCTAGACCGTGATTTAAACGGAACAACTCTCATAAAATATATAACGGAACTACGATCCTCCGGCACACTGGCGAAAATGGGTGAGGCCATGGCAAAAAGTCGCCCGGCAGACGTTGAAGAGCGCATTCTGCAACAAATTGGTCAGCTTCTCCACAACAACTAGAAACCACGAACACAATCAGTAAGAGTAATACACAACAGAATTACAGTCTTGTAATTGGCAAGCGTATAATGATAGTATTCTGCATCTGATTTGTTGGATTGAATCGACTTGCCAGAAGATTTTGCCAGATCTAATCGTGCGTACCTGAAACCTACCAGGCCAGAACTTCCGACTGAAACTCGGGAGAAGCTTCGACGCCGCCAGTATCGCACAAAATTCAACAGCTTTGCACGCCTGGCCAGACCAGCCCGTGCACTGGGATTTGTGCTCCTGATTGCAGGGCTTTGCTACCTCGTAGTCACCCAGCTGCGCCATCTGTTTTTTGCAACTTCGTATTTCGAAATCAAAACTCTCGAAGTGATTGGCAACAAAAGCCTCAATCGCGAAAATATTCTCAAAACAGCCGGTCTGGCACCGGGTCTTAACCTCTTCAAGCTCGATCGTGAAGAGATTAAACGCCGCATCTTGACTGAGCCGCTGGTAAAAGATGTCAAAGTTGATCTTGACGGGCTGTATAACCTCAAGCTTATCATTTCTGAACGCACGCCCTTTCTCTACGCAAAAGTGGGCACAGCGTTCTACGAAATTTCAGATGACGGCGTAATTATCAACACTCAGGGCTATGGAGAAAAAGACCTGCCACTGATAACCGGGTTAAATCTTGAAACAAGTCAAGTCGGAGACAATCTTAATAGCAACGATGGTTATTATATTGCACACAACTGGGTAAAATCTTTAGAAAGCCGTATACTTGAACAGATATCAGAAATCAACTTCAAAAGCATGCAAAATCCTTATTTGATCCTGCTAAGCGGCGAAAAAGTGTTTCCCCGCAGTCTTGAAGATTTTAAAAATCGTTACGATTTTTTGCGTGCACTCCTTGACAATCTGAGAAAGAATAATGTAGAACCTATCTACCTCGATATGAGAGCACCGAATCAGATCGTCGTGCGTCCCAGAAAGAGTAGCGGTTCAAGGAATAGAGGTTCAATTGCTGGTGGATGATCTTATTGTAGGTCTTGATATAGGCACAACCAAAGTCTGTGCAGTTATAGGTGAGCTCCATGGGCGCACCATAAATGTGCTCGGCGTTGGTCATGCATCTTCCGGCGACGGTGTTAAAAAAGGCACCATCGTCGACATTGAGCGCACCACCCAGGCAATTATCGATGCAGTTGAAGAGGCTGAAAAGTCTGCCGACGTTGTAATCGACAACGTCTATGTCGGCATTGCCGGAGCACACATCTGTTCGATGAACAGTCAGGGCATTGTCGCCATCAAAGGGAACAATCAGGAAATCTCTTCAGAAGATATCGACCGCGCGGTAGAAAATGCCAAAACAGCTATTTCCATCCCGCCCCATCAGGATATAATACATATCCTTCCGCGTGAATTCGTGGTTGATGAGCAGAAAGACATTAACAATCCACTTGGCATGATCGGTGGCAGACTCGAAGCGCAGGTGCACATCGTTACCGGAGCTATCACGGCAGTTCAGAATATCATGAAGTGCTGTGAGATGGCGAAGCTGAAAGTAGATGACGTTGTGCTTCAGCAGTATGCTTCAAGCATGGCTGTTCTTTCTGATGACGAAAAAAAACTCGGAGTCGTTCTTGTTGATATCGGCGGTGGCACAACCGATCTGATAATTTTCCAGAACGGCCATGTAATTCACTCGCACAGCATAGACGTAGGCGGCAGACTGGTAACCAATGACATCGCCGTTGGACTCAAAACCTCGACAGTTGCTGCTGAAGATCTCAAGATAAATTTTGGCGTGGCATGTTCAGATCTGGTAGACGAACAGATGATGATCGACGTGCCGGTTGCCGGCGGGGAACGTATTAAACAGTATCCACAGCGATTCTTAGCCGAAATCATCGAGCCGAGAATGGAAGAAATATTTTTTGAAGTCAAGGCACAGATCGAGAAGCATGTGGCGTTGGACGTCATACCCGCCGGAGTGGTCCTAACCGGTGGCAGTTCTCTGATGACCGGGTGCCCCGAACTTGCAGAGGAAATACTTGGTCTGCCGGTAAGACGTGGAATGCCGATTGAGGTCACCGGACTTCGTGAACAGGTGCGGAATCCAAAGTATTCAACAGCTTTGGGACTCATTAGATATGGCGCGCAAAATTATCGCACGCCCACTAGAGAAAAAGGAACATTTAGTGGTATAATAGATCGCATACAATCTGTGTTAAAAAAGTTCTTTACGGATTAGAAAAACAGAGATAAAATAAACCGGAATTTGCCGGAAGGCAGAGCAGTAAAAAGGAGGCGAGCATGGTGTTCGATTTTAATCAGGCGGCAGCAGAAAATGCTGAAATTAAGGTAATTGGTGTTGGTGGAGCAGGGATGAACGCTGTCAACAGAATGATTGAGGCAAACCTGACAGGTGTAGAGTTCATTGCAGCTAACACCGATGCACAGGCGTTGACCAATTCGAATGCAAAGATCAAAATCCAGCTCGGTGACAAGCTCACTAAAGGACTGGGTGCTGGTGCAAACTTCGAAATTGGCAAAAAGGCCGCCGAAGAAGACAGAGACCACATCGCCGAGGTTCTTGAAGGCGCAGACATGGTATTTATTACTGCAGGTATGGGTGGCGGCACCGGTACTGGCGCTGCACCAATCGTGGCTGAAATTGCCCGCGAAATTGGTGCACTAACAGTTGCAGTTGTTACCAAGCCCTTCACTTTTGAAGGTCGCAAGCGTGCAAGTGCTGCCGAACATGGCATCAAGAACCTCAAAGACAGAGTTGATGCGATCATCGTGATCCCCAACGACAAGCTGCTCGAAATCTCCAAAGAAAACGTAACCATGCTTGAAGCCTTCGGCTATGCAGATGACATTCTGCGCCAGGGTGTCCAGGGCATATCTGACCTTATCGTAGTACCCGGCCTTATCAATACTGACTTTGCCGATGTTAAAACCATCATGAGTCAGGCTGGATCAGCCCTGATGGGCATAGGCACCGCTTCCGGTGAAAATCGTGCGGTAACTGCTGCCCAGATGGCAATTTCAAGTCCGCTGCTTGAGTCCTCAATTGCCGGCGCCAAGGGCGTTCTCATGAATATTACTGCTGGTGCCGACCTTGGCATACACGAAGTAAACAAAGCCTGCTCTATCATTCAGGAAGTTGTTGATCCCGATGCAAACATCATTTACGGCCATGCTGTAAACGAAAACATGGGCGACACAATCAAGATCACCGTTATCGCCACCGGCTTTGGCGAAGAAGCCAGATCAGCCAACGACAACAAAAAGCGCATTCTCGACGAACTGCGCACCGTCAACCGCACGCCAATGGAAATTCCTCAGCCGGTAGCTGTTAACGCCGCTCCTTCCTACAATTCCTCGCTAGACGATCGCGAAGTTCCCGCTTTTCTTAGAAGGAGAGCGCGGAAAATCTGATCAGAAACTGCTCTGCATTTGATACCTGAACCAGGGAAGGGTTTATCCTTTCCCTGGTTTCTATCTTATTAACAACAAAGAATACAATACATTGGGATTAAGGCACCGCCACACCTACGAGTCGCTGGCTAGTTCGCTGAAAGCGACTGAAAAACATTATCTGTCGACATGCACAGCCGGCAGTCTGAGTGTTGCTCTCATTTACCCGAATCTATACAGCCTCGGCATGAGTAATCTCGGTTACCTTACTGTCCATCGGCTGCTGTCAGCGGCGCCCGGAGTTGCTGTCGAGAGATTTTTCCCGGCACTTGCAACCGAATCGCCGCTGGATCCGCCCTTTTATTCGTTTGAGACCGGGCGACCGCTCGGAGATTTTTCAATACTAATGTTCTCTTTCAGCTACGAAGGCGACTTCGATAAGATACCCGGGATTTTTGCTGCACTTGGTATTCCTGTGCTGAGCGAAGAGCGCAACCGCCACCATCCGCTTATGATTGCTGGCGGTGCCGCTGTTGCTTCAAACGCTCCCGCTCTCAGCCAGATTTTTGACGTATTGGTGCCCGGAGAGGCCGAAACAACACTGCCTCCGATGATCGACGCCCTGATGCGCAGAGACACGCAACTTGAAGAACTTGCGAACCTGCCCGGCGTCTGGGTGCCCGCAACCGGCAAAGAAGTTATTGCGCCGCGCACGATGCACGACATAAACAGTCAGCCAGCTTATGCACACATAGTATCAAATAAAAATGCATTTGGCGGCGCGCATCTGATCGAATTGATGCGTGGCTGCCCGCGCAACTGTTCATTTTGTCTGGCAAAAGTCATATATCAACCAGTAAGATCTCTGCAACCAGCGAAATTGGCAGAATGGCTCGACCAGCATCCAGAATGCAGCGATCTTGGCCTGGTAGCCCCTTCGCTGTTTGACCACCCGCAGATTGAAGAAATATTTAACATGCTGGCACAGCGCAATGTTAGAATTCGTAATTCGTCAGTAAAGTGGGAAAAGTTGCAACCGCAATTGCTTGAAATATTGCGCAGATCTGGCGTGACTGGCCTGACCCTGGCGCCAGAAACCGGCAGCGCAAGACTACAGGCCGCTATCAACAAACCGATGAATGAGAGTCGTTTTATAGAATGTGTGCGCGAGATATTTGCAACTGGCTTCGAGCAACTCAAACTCTATTTTGTGGCCTGTCTTCCCGGTGAAGAACAACAAGATCTTGAAGCTACCGTAAATTTTATCAATAATGTAGTCAAAGCAGCCCCGTCAGCCGGGCACCTGTCAGCAGCGTTTTCGATCTTCGTTCCTAAGCGACACACATTGTGGCAACAGCAGACAATTTCGACGCAATATGAAATGAAACGCACAATAAAATTTCTTAAAGAAGAGCTGAATAAGTTGTCAAAACAGCTCAAAACCAGCTTTGCCAGCCCACAGGAAGCACTGAGACAACATTGGCTGTCTCATGTTGGTCCAGAACTGGCAATCGAATATGCAAGGGAGGCAAAGGAATGTCGCGAAAACCGTCTTTTTTCAAGAAATCAGTTTTCAGCGCTGGAATTCTGATTCTGACATCGATATTATTGATCAGTGGCTGCTGCAATCAAGAGCACAAGGGTGAACCAGGGCCGGTCAAGCGAATCGGCCTGATGATAACGCCACGCGGACTCAACGATAAAGGGTTTAATGATTACGCCTACGATGGTCTAAAACAGGCAGAAAAGAATCTTAACATCGAAGGAATTGTCATCGAACCATCTACGATGCAGGATCACGAAGCATCGCTGCGTTTTTTTGCCGGCCAGAAGTTTGATGCCATCATAGTTGTCGGTGTCGGATTCAATGACGCAATTCGCAAAGTCTCAGCCGAATATCCGGAGCTTCTATTTTTTGTTATCGACTCAGATATAGACGAAGGCAATATCAGGGGTATATATTTTCGCGAAGACGAAGGTGCCTATCTGTGCGGCTATCTTGCAACACGCATGAGCAAAACTGGGAAAATTGGCTTCATTGGCGGCGTAAAGATTCCGGTAATTGAGCGTTTTGCCACAGGCTATCGCAATGGCGCGCTGGCTGCGGCTAGCAGCACAGATATTATCGAACAGTATGTCGCCGAAGACTTCAGTGGCTTCAACAACCCAGAACACGCTTCCGACATGGCACTAGATATGTATCGCACCGGCTGCGATGTCATTTTTCCGGCAGCCGGAGCATCTGGTCTGGGCGTGATTTCGGCGGCAGTAAAGTCACGCGGCCATGTCATCGGCGTAGATATGAATCAGGATTCACTGGCACCTGGTCTGGTGCTCACCAGCATGCTCAAACGCGTAGACCTGGTGGTTGAAAATATCTGTAAAAGTATTTGCGAAGGACAGACGCCAGAATCAATCAAGCGATCATACGGTCTGGCAGACGGAGTAATCGGACTCACCGACTTTCAATTAAGCTTCAAAGTGGTAGGCGAAGAGCTTATTTCTGAGCTCAACTCTGTTCGCAAAGCCATTATCGACGGAACAGTAAAAACAGGGGTTACAGGCAGGTAAATTATGGATAACAGGCCTATAGGCATTTTTGACTCAGGTATCGGTGGGTTGACTGTATTTAAAGAAATTCGCGAACTGCTACCCAACGAGGATCTGATATATTTTGGCGACACCGCACGAGTTCCTTATGGAAGCAAATCAGTGCAAGTAATACGAAAATTTTCATCCGAGATAGCAACATATCTAACACTGCAAAATGTAAAAATGCTGGTTGTGGCTTGCAATACCGCTTCGGCGCTAGCATTGAGCACGCTCAAGTCAGAAACTTCGCTTCCAGTCATTGGTGTTATCGACCCTGGTGTTCGAGCGGCGATCAAATTTGCGGGTGATGGCCCGGTTGGAGTAATTGGCACGCGCGCTACTATTGCATCAGGCGCATATCAGGACCGAATTTCCAGACTGCGCTGCAATCTTCGTTTTGTTGCCCGCGCCTGCCCTCTGCTGGTTCCAATTGTCGAAGAAAATCTGATGCAGTCAGACATTGCCCGCATGGCGCTGGAAATGTATCTGAGCGACTTCAAAAAACAGCAGGTCAGCTCACTTATCCTTGCCTGCACACATTATCCACTTTTAAAATCACTGATCAACGAGTTTTTCGAAGGCAAGACTGTATTGATAGACTCTGCACTTGAAACCGCCCTGGAGGTCAGAGAAGTGCTGCAGGCGCGCCGCATTAATTCGGACTCTACGCAGTCAGGGCATGAGACCTTTTTTGTATCTGACAGCCCAGAAGCTTTTTCTGAAATAGCAGCCGACTTTCTGGGCAGACCGGTTGCTGGTGAATGTTTTTTGCATTCCTGGCAAAATGAAATCTAGATTCGCCAAAGATTGTCAGCTCACCTGTGAGCACTGCGGGATACGTGGCTCTAATGGCCAAAGGCCATAAGAGCCACCTAATAGTTGACATCTGCCGGCGGCTGGTTGAAAATAGCAGCATGGAAGAAAAGACTTTAGAGTGCAAACATTGCCATGAGATGAACTATCACATGGTCGAATTCTGCCGCGCCTGCGGAGAATCTCTGCATGCAAAGCCCGATTCTGCCAACAACGGCCTACTCGTCAAATGGACTCATCACGCCATAGATGCAATGTTCTGGTTCGTCGACGAGACTGTCCGCTGGTGGGAAATCGGGAAACTGTCGATCAAACTGAAGGCATTGCGCCGAAAACGTACCAGCCTGCTCGATCAATTCGAGAATGAAGAAAATTTTGGCAGCGAAGCAACGCTTGAGCAGAAACAGGTTCTGGTAGGCATTTCTGAAGAGCTGGCAAGAATTTCCAGTCGCGAAGAGTTTGTTCGCAGCCGATGCTGGGCAATCGCACCCGAACTTATGTTTGTAGGCATCTTTGTGATTTTTCTTTACGGCATGCTGGCGGTGAACCCAACCCGCAGTCTGCTGCCAAAAAGAACTGTCGAACCGGGAGTATTTAGTGGGCAGGTCAGTAGAGTCCGTGATCTGCCGTTTGCTTTTCATTCGGTAGTCACCTGCGCCGAGTGGTTCGATAACAAGCTTTATGTTGGCGGTGATGGCGGCATGACCGTAGTCGATCCGATTTCCGGGCAGGCATCTACAGCCGCCGAGCTGCCTGAAGATTTCTTTGTTCGTGACCTTGTGATAAATGAAAATAGTTTGTTCATTGCAGGGTTTCCAGGAATTTACACTCTTGAGAATACGGTAATAAAACCATTTTATCGTGACGAGCAGTTACCGGTAAAACTTGTTAACACTCTTGCGGTTACCGGCTATAACCGGCTACTTATCGGCACCGTTGGCAGCGGCCTTTTGCGTGGAAATGCCGACTCTGCGGTCATGGTTCTCGGCACTCAAAAGCGCACAATCCGAGACTTTGGCCGCCAGGGCAATGAGTTATGGATAATGCATGAGGACGGCATTCTAACCGGCAGAGGAGATAGTTTTGAGCCTTTAAACCTTCAGGTATTGGCTGGCCGCCACTTGCGCCGAATGGTCACAACTGACCGAAATGTTTTTATCGGCACTGACCAGGGTGTCATCGCCGGCTATCAAAACTCAAGAAACTGGGTCTGGACATTGCTTTCTGCAGGACGGCCAGGATATGTCAACGATCTTATTGTTTCTGGAGATCATTTGTTTATCGGCTCCGATGAAGGAGTTTACCGTTTCAGCAAAGGTCTCATGGAAAAACTCTCATCTATACCATGCCAGGCTCTGGCACTTAGCAATTCATTTTTGGCTGCGGTAAACTCTGATTCAATAATGATGTTTTATTTTACCGGACTCTCTGCCGACCTGTCCTCGCGACAGATGGCATCATTACCGGAGCTTGGCACATTTACGCCATCTATGACAGTAGTTTCAATGGTGCCAATGCCCGGCCTTCAAGTTGGCAGGTTACCTGATTTCCGTCAACTTGAACTGGCCAGTGAAACCCGCGCTATCACAGAAAGTGCTGCAGCTACCGAAACCTTTTCGCCCGGAGAAAGGCCACATGTGCCTCTGCCAGCTGAGTTACAGCGACCGGTATTTTCTGATATCGCCAGATCAGAGCAGAATTTTCTGTTGACCACTAAAAATAGGGGAGCATGGGTATATGACAGCAAAGAATGGCGCCAGATAGAAGGAATTCCGCAAACAGGAGCACACTTGTTAGCTCGTAACACAACAAATAGCTATGTATATGGCGATTCTTCAGGAGTTTACAAAGTTACAGACGATCGCGCTGAGCTTATGATTGACAAAGCCTCGACCAAAGATCTGCTGCATGTTTTTGCCAACGACGACAACAGTCTTCTACTTCTTTTCCGTGACGGCTCGATTAAACTTGCTGAAAATGGCAATCTAACTGATTTTCTGAAGATTCCAGACGAATTCAAGGGCGAATTTCATTCATTATGGAAAATAGATGGTCGTTATCTGGTCGTCGTCGATAAAGGCGTTATGATACATGAGTCTGAACGCCAGTGGAATCTTGTTTTTTTTAAAGGCCGCATAGATAATTTAAGGGTCGTAGCCGCAGAACCTGGCCTCGACAATAATCTTTACATCGCCATCAATGACGGGCGCATATTTGAGTTCAAATCGGAAAAGCTGGATTTCACCGGAGTAATTGACGACCAGCCTGTCGCCTTGAACTTTGACGGGTGCCTCTGGGTTGCCGGACGCGATTCGTTGTATTTTCTCGAAAATAAAAGTTTTATTGCTACGCCATTTCATACTAAAGATCTTATCCTTGGCGCTTTCCCGCAGCTCGACGACGACTCTCTGCTGGTGTTTACAGATTCAGGAGTTAACATGGTGGCTGGACGACAATGACTTTAACGAGTAAAATTGCTCGTATGATTTGAAAATATTGCCGATAGTGTCCAAGTGTTCAACCCATAATCCGGAAATCTGCTGAATATGACCAAAGAATATCTGCCGGTGTTTGCTGAAGAAATTTTCATTGTCAACCTTTACGGAACAGACGATGAGATTGATGAATTCAACGATCTGATGAAAGCCAATCACATTGAGAAAAATCTCATGTCAATGGCTTTGATAATCGAGGAAATCAAACGGCGGAATTTTCTTAAAATTGGCTGGCACTGCTGCTGGCGTTGTCAATACTACCAGAACTGTAAGATCAACTGGTATCGCGGCGAGCGAAACATGGCGCTGCGCAACTGCTGCACCTATTGCCAGAACTTCTGGGATTGTCATAAAGAATTCTGTGCCGAAAACGGAATTAACAGCAAGATTAAGGATTCGGATAAATAGTTTTAAAGAGGTTTTCTAACCTTATGACATTATCAACGAATCGACGTTTCCTCACACGACTTCTGCATGTCTTTGTGCTGCTACTGCTATTTATCTGCAACAAGCCTGCATATGCCGGGCTTACCCTGCAGGGACCTTCTGGATTCATCCAGGTGCCTTCGCATCAAACAGTAAAAGCCAAAGAAATTGAGCTGGCTGCACATATCCGCATGTATAAAGTGCCGGTAACCTCAAAAGATGCATATCTTACCAATCTGGCCTTCGCCTTTTCGCCAGTTCGCGATTTCGAAATCGGCATTCAGAAAATGATGGATTCTCGCAACGAAGCAAACGACCCTGACCCTCTGATCAATTTCAAGGTCCGCCTTCCCACCATCGGTAGCGGCGAACTGGCCGAAGTTGCATTTGGAGCAGTTTTTGACACCAACCCCAACAATTATCACACCATGTATGTCACTCTCGGAGGATTCGGACTGGGCTGGAACTTCGGCGGGAATCCCGGTTCTGGAATGGCAAATTATGGCGGCTATGACCGCAACACAAAAAAACCGCAGTCAATTTGTCTACTTATTGGTGCTGCCTATCCCGAGCGTCTGCCCGGCGAACGCGGTTATCGCGGTCAGTATATTTTAGACTATAATGGTGACGTAATTTCTGCTGGCTGGCGTTACAGCTCTCATCGTGGTTTCTGGGTAGACGCTGCAGTGCAAAGCAAAAGCAATTACACAGATTTTTACAACTACAGCCCGCTGATTCTTGGATTTGGCGCAAATTTTTAAAATTCTACAGAGTTTTGCCGAATTGCCTCACAGCTGATATAATGTGCCATCTCTTAATGGAGGATGGCAACATGAGGCTTTTAACCACTGAAGAAATGCAGACTGCCGACCGGCACGCGATCGAAAAGGTCGGAATACCCGCTCTGGTTCTGATGGAAAATGCCGGTATAAAAGCACTGATCACCATGGAAAAAATAATCGGTGGTCTCAAGGGCAAAAGATTCACCATTGTCTGCGGCAAAGGCAACAATGGCGGAGATGGACTGGTAATTGCCCGACACCTTTTTAACAACAGCGTGGCAACTCAAGTTTTCATTTGCGCTACTCCTGAAGAAATGTCGCCGGATGCACGGCATAATTGCGAGGTGCTGGTCAGATCAGGACTCGAACCCGTGCTGCTTAAAAACCGCACCGACATCGACCGCCTCAGAATTGCAATGGAGTTTTCTGAATGTGTCGTAGACTGTCTTTTCGGCATCGGCGTGAAAGGTGATATAAAAGGATTTTATGCAGACGTGGTGTCTGCCATGAATGACACAAGAGCTTGTCGCATAGCCATAGATGTGCCTTCTGGCCTGTGCGCAACAACCGGACAGCTTTCAGACCCTGCCTTTATGGCGCAATATACTATTACTCTCGGCGCACCAAAACTTGGCCTGTTTATTTTTCCCGGCAAAAGAGCTGCTGGCGAAGTATGGGTCGCTGACATCTCATTGCCAGAAGTTTCGACGGCCAGTGCAGGTTCCCGCCACTTTCTGCTGACCTCAGAACTAGCCTCTACTCTTATTCCACAGCGCGACGACAGCATGCACAAGGGCGACAGCGGACTGGCGCTTATACTGGCCGGCTCGTATGAATACCCTGGAGCGGGTATAATTGCGTCTTACGGTGCCCTGCGCTCAGGCGCAGGCATTGTTCAGCTCTATTTGCCAGACTGCCTGCTTGGCAATCTTTCATGCCAGGTATTACCAGAAGTGATAGTAAATTACCTGCCTTCACAGGAAGGAGGCTTCGCCATTGATACCGGACTGGCAGTTAAACTGACTGAGCACTCAGCCTGTCTGCTTGTCGGGCCTGGCTGGGGGCGCAGCAACAGTCGCGCTGAATCACTAAACCATGTTCTGCAGCATTGGAATGGACTGGCAGTAATTGATGCTGACGCTCTCAATCTTATCAGTGACCACGATCTGCTCAAAAATGCAGCAGGCAAGCTGATCATCACCCCGCATATTGGCGAAATGGCAAGGCTTACCGGGAAATCAGTTGAGGAGATCAAAACCAACCTCATCGAAACGGCACGGGAATTTGCCACAAAAAACAAGATTATAGTAGTTCTAAAGTCTGCGGTAACAGTTATAGCCGAGCCACGTGGTCAGATCTATTTGTGCAGCCGACCTAATTCAGGGCTGGCGCGCGGCGGGTCGGGAGATCTTCTGGCTGGCCTTATCTGCGGTCTGGCAGCCCGCGGCATTTCCCCTCTTAACTCAGCATTGTCCGGAGTTTTTCTTCTGGCCGAAGCTGGAGAACTTGCCAGAAACGAGCTTGGAGCTGATGCCATGACAGTTAGCGAAACTGCTTCTTATATTCCGGCAGCTTTTAAAAAATTGCGTGGCCAAGAGCCGACAAAGAATAGTTAAAAAATGTTGGAATTTTTCAAATGCACAGTGCATAATTAGCGAATGATAATCAATCCTGGAAGCAGGTAAAAAATTTGATAGGCATTACATTTATTGGCTCCGGCAGCAAAGGCAATTGCGCTCTGTTGGAACTTGGTGGCAGATATTACCTTCTTGATGCGGGTTTGTCCTGCAGACGCGTAAAAGAGTTCCTTGAAGCTCGGAAACTCGGTTTCGAAGACCTGTCCGGCATTTTTATTACGCATGAGCACGATGACCACATCAAAGGATTAAGGGTATTGTTGAGCCGCAGAAGCGATCTACCGGTATACAGCACTCGTGGCACCATGTGCGCCCTTGGAGCAAAAAATATCGAGATCGCCAACCATGTTGAAATGAGATATGGACACAATCTGGAAGTAAACAACTGCAGTTGTCTGCCATTCAAAGTGCCTCATGACGCAACCGAGCCGGCTGGCCTGCATTTTTCCGGTTCAGGCAAAGTCATGTGTCTGGCTACAGACCTGGGGCACGTCACACCGGAAGTGATAGAACACATGAAAGAAGCTGATCTGGTATGCATCGAAAGCAACTACGACGAAGACATGCTTCGCAGTTGTTCATATCCTGCATGGCTTAAACGAAGAATTCGCAGCCCAATGGGACACTTGCCAAACGAAGGTGTACGCGGCATACTTTCGCGGATGAAAAAAGTGCCCGAGGTGGTTGTTCTTATGCACGTCAGTCAAGAATCGAACACCTCCGCGCTGGTCAAAGGATCACTTGAGCCATTTTTTGACAATTCAGGGGCAAAGTTCAGAACAGCTCGTTTCAGCGTAGCAGAACAGGACCACTACGGTGAAAGGCTGACTGTTGGCTCGAAACTCCCCGAAGCCCTCAGACAATCGCTTCTTTTTCCTGATATAAAAAGAGAAACATCCAAAGCTGTCGCCAGATGAAAGTCGAAATCCTGATGATAGGCAAAATATCGGACAAGCCTTATCAAAAGCTTATAGAAACCTATCTGGAGCGCTGTTCGCGACGACTACCAGTAAGTATAATTGCGTGCAAAAACCATGATGAGTTGTACAAAAGACTTTCAGGGCGCGAGAACGTCGTCATACTTGACGAACACGCCCGATGCCCAAACACTGGCGATTTTGTGCTCTGGCTCGAAAAACATATAAAAAGCGGTTTAAACCATCTAACTCTATGCCTGGGAGCGGCAGATGGCCATGATTCCAGAGTGAGAGCGGCGGCAGGTTCTCAAATCTCGCTGTCGCCCTTGACGCTCAATCATCAACTAGCTTTGCTTGTTCTCTCTGAACAGCTTTACCGCGCCATATCAATAATGTTTGGAGAACCCTACCACAAAGAATGATGAATCTTGAAAAAAAGCATATAGATCGAATTAGAGAACTGGTGCACAGCTACTCCGGTATCATTCTTGAACGCGTTGCCACCAGAAACATTGATAAAAAAATCCAGAGCCAGATGAAACATTTTGGTATGATCAAGCCAGATGACTATATACTCATTCTTGAGGAATATGAGCACGACAACAAAGCGATGGACGAGTTGATAGCGGAGCTCACAGTCAGCGAAAGCTACTTTTTCAGAAACCCAGATCAGTTTGAGTATATTGTTGAAAGTCTGCTACCAGAACTATATCAGCACAGCAACTGGAAAATACCGGCGCGAACATGGAGTGCTGGCTGCTCTAGAGGCGAAGAAGCGTATTCTCTGGCAATGACTATGCTGCATTTTCAGCAAGAAAATCCAAAAGCCAGGTTTTCTATTAATGCTGGCGACATAAACAGTAAAAACCTCGGCGCAGCCCGCGAGGCGGTCTACAACAAACGCTCGCTACGTGAAAAATTGCCCTTGTTTGAAAAGCAATTTGGCCTTAAACTTGGTGAAAGAAATGAGAATGGCGACTGCACAGTGTCAGATGAAATTAAGAGCCTGGTAACCCTGCAAAAACTGAATCTTAAAAATGTTCGGGGGTTGAATTGCCTCGCCGGATCAGATATTGTCTTCTGCAGGAATGTACTGATTTACTTCGACGAGCAGCTGCGAACACAGCTTGCCGAGAAGTTTTACCAGTGTCTTAATCCTGGAGGTGTCGTGTTTCTCGGCGAAAGTGAATGCTTTTCGGGAATTTCAAATCTCTTTGAACTTGTGAGTTACAAAAAATGTTACGCATATAGAAAGCCCCTTGGAATCAGATAAATCATGACAAACACAAAAAAAATCAAAGTACTTGTAGTGGATGATTCCGCGTTTATGCGCACAGCCATTGAGCGAATGCTGGTATCTGACCCGGGCATTGAACTTATCGGTTCAGCTGCCAACGGTCGTGAAGCTGTTGAAAAAGTAATTCGACTGCGCCCCGACGTGGTTACAATGGACCTTGAAATGCCAATCATGGACGGTCTGCATGCTTTGAAAGAAATCATGAGACTGTGTCCTACTCCCGTGCTCATAGTAAGTTCACTGAGCAAGGAGGGCGCGAAGGTCACTCTCGACGCCATCGAGCTTGGAGCTATCGACTACATTCCCAAGCCCGGATCAACGCTTTCCGCAAGCATACTTACTCTGCGAGAAGAGCTGTTACAGAAAATACACGCGGCATCAGGATGTCAACCCAGGGCCATCAAGCTTGAATTTATTCCGGGAAAACGCCAGGCAAAGAGAGTTGCATCTCCGAGTGACGAGATCATCAATCGCGCCGTCTTTATTGGTGCATCTACTGGTGGGCCGCCAGCGATTCAAAAAATTCTTAGCGTTATAGACCCGGCTCTGCAGGCTCCAATAATTATAGCCCAGCATATGCCAAAAGCTTTCACTTCTGCTTTTGCATCAAGAATGAATATTCTCTGCGGCATCAAGATCAAAGAAGCCAGCAACGGAGAGACCCTGCAGAATTCGGTTGCCTACATTTGCCCAGGTGACCATCAGACCAGGGTCTGTCGAACCACGGAAGGCAAATATTGTTTTGCGATTACCACAAATGCGACTGAACAAGACCGCTTTGCTCCATGTATAAACACTTTGTTTTTTTCAGCGGCCAAGGAATTTGCGCACAAAGCAATTGGCATTGTACTGACTGGGATGGGCGAAGATGGTGTGCGCGGCTTAAAAAACATCAAGCTGATGGGAGGCCTTACCATCGCCCAGGATCGCGCATCTTCAGTCGTCTATGGCATGCCGAGAGCAGCCCTTGAGCAGGAAGCGGCAGTTCGTATTCTCAACCTCGACGAAATTTCTAACGAGATCGAATTGGCGTTAAAATAAAAAAATCTGGCAGGAGACAGTGTTAACATGAAAATCAATGCTGATGAACTTATGGAACTAGCCATACAGATAGAAAGGAATGGCAAGGAGTATTTTGCTGCCATGGCCGAAAGATCTGAGAATCCGAAAGTTAAACAGGTTTTTACTCTTCTGGTCCGCGAAGAACAGAGCCATCTCGAAAATTTTGTAAAAATTCGAGAACGCCTGGCAGAGAAGCTTCAGGACGATTTCCAGATTGCAGACGAATATAACACACCTGAAATGAGCGCCTATATTCAGGCAATGTCAGATGGAAAGGTCTTCCCAAACCTGTGTTCTCATGATGAACTTGTCGCTGAGATCAGGGGTGACGAGCAGGCAATTTATCATGCCATCAGCTTTGAGAAGGACACAATACTGTTTTTTGGCGATATCCTGGGAATTCTGGGCTCAGAAGACGAAAATAGAACACTGATCGAAGAGCTGATCAGGCAGGAAAAAATACATATCGCAAGGCTTTATACACTGCTTGGAAGCCTGAAATAATGCAGTAATGTCATCAACAGAGAAGAGAAAACCTGCGAAAATACGCGGTGTAAGATTACCGCATGGAGCAGAACGACTGCTTTCATTGTTGCTCGTGGTTTTTGATGCTCTGTTAATGAATGCCGTGTTTTTTGGCGTCTTCACTGTCTGGTTTGGTGGACTTAAACATGCCGACACCTACCTCAACGCCTACATGCAGATTCGCTGGTGGCTGCTGGGGCTGTATTGTTCATTTGGACTTCTGGCTGGAATTTTTAACATAAGAAATCTCAGCTCAGCCTCAGATATTTTTTCGCACACATCAAATGCCCTGCTGGGAACTTTTATAAGCTTTAATCTACTTGCCTTCTTCTCGCGACAAATGGCAAGCTTGGCATACAATTTCCCCAGACCGGTTTTTTTGCTGGCAACGGCTTTCTGCGTGCTGACAGCAGTGGTGTTGCGCGCAATAGTCGCCACACTGTTCCGGCCTCATCCGCTGATCAGGCGAGCGATAATTATTGGCGACGAAGCAGAAGCCAGACGTATTATTAAACACTTTCATCGTCGCGGTGGCGTACGTTTTCGCATAGTGCATACCATGAAACCGGAGCAACTCGAAGAACTGGCTTCCGAAGTGATTTTTCGCCATGCCCATGAGGTTTTTGTAACCGATCCATCAATCAATCTTGATCAATTCTGGGCTCAGATCTTCTACAACCGCAAGGAAGAACCCCACGAATTTAAAGTCAGAATTGCTGCCGACTATCGCAAGACATCGGGCACAGTAGCTCTGCAGAGCATCGAAGATTTTCCGCTCATAACCTTGAATTCTCACCCACTCACACAACTGCAGCGCCTCTGCAAACGTGCATTCGATGTAATCTTTTCGGCATTCGCCCTGTTTATATCGTCACCAATAATGATTTTAACCGCTCTGCTGGTAAGAATAGACTCACCCGGGCCAATTTTTTACAAACAGAAACGAGTTGGGCGCTATGGCAAAGAATTTGACGTAATCAAGTTCCGATCAATGCGAGTCGGCTCTGAATCAAGGTCCGGACCAAAAGTAGCAACGGCCGACGACGCCCGCATCTCGCCACTTGGCGGTTTTTTGCGCCGTTTTGGCATAGATGAACTGCCACAGTTCTTTCTTGTATTTACCGGCGAAATGTCGGTAGTTGGCCCACGCCCTGAGAGACCCTTTTTTGTTAAGGATTATTACGAGTTTCAGGGGCGCCGACTCTCAGCTAAGCCAGGAGTTACCGGGCTGGCAGCCGTCAATTCAAGATACTATCTGCGACTCACCGACAAAGTGACATATGACTACTACTACCTGGACAACTACTGTCTGGTTCTCGACATCAAGATTGTTTTTCAGACAATATGGGTGTTGCTGTTCGAATCGAACAAAGCCCTGCATGATCAGCACCATGAGCTTGACGGAATGAAAAAATTACCGGCTGACGATGAAAATAGGAGTGAAAATCATGACAATTGAGCCTAGAATGACAATAGCTGAGATACTGCGTCAAAATCCAGAAGCGGCCAGAATTCTACAACAGTTTGGCATGCACTGCGTTGGATGCGCAGTAGCATCCGGAGAGAGTATTGAAGACGCAGCAAAAGTACATGGCATAGACCTGCAAAAACTTCTAACGGCGCTGCGAGGTTGACTGAACTACAGTTTGTAAAAAGAACTGCTTATGTTATAATCAACGAAACAGAATGTTTAAGTTGAGTTAGCGGATAAAGCATGATCTTAGACAGAATAAGAGAACCGGCTGACCTCGAATTTCTTTCTTACGAAGAACTTCAGCAGCTGAGCATAGAAATTCGTGAAATGATAATCAGCGTGGTCTCGCGTAATGGCGGGCACCTTGCCAGCAACCTCGGAATTGTGGAACTCACACTGGCTGTACATAGGGTTTTCAGATCGCCCAAGGATCAGATTGTCTGGGATGTGGGACACCAGTCATATACCCATAAAATTGTCACCGGCCGTAGAGATCAGTTTGCAAGCATACGCACCTTTGGCGGTCTAAGCGGGTTCCCCAAGATCTGTGAAAGTCGGCACGACATTATTAACACCGGGCACGCATCCACATCGATTTCAGCAGCACAGGGACTGGCAATAGCCAATCTACACCGGCAAAAAGACGGAAAAGTTGTGGCGATTATCGGTGATGGCGCGCTGACTGCCGGCATGGCATTTGAAGCGCTCAATTATACGGGCCATGAAAAAAACGATGTAGTGGTGATCCTCAACGACAACGAAATGTCAATTTCTCCCAATGTTGGTGCCATATCGATGTATTTACACCGACTGCGACTGGAGCCAGCCTACACAACACCTAAAGACTACCTGGCTCATGTATTAAAACGTATACCAGGCTTTGGTTCCCGTCTTTATAGCGTTATCAGCAGAATAGAAGGCAGCCTCAAATATCTTTTGACACCGGGCATGCTTTTTGAAGAATTTGGTTTTAAATACTTCGGACCAGTTGATGGTTATGACTTTGAGACTCTAGAACGCGCGCTTATTCGCGCCAGAGAACGAAAAGGCCCGGTTCTGGTACATGTATTGACCGAAAAGGGTCGTGGTTACAAGCCGGCTCAAGAATTCTGCCACAAGTTTCATGGCACCGGGCCGTTTGAAATCTCGACCGGCATAGCAAAGTCAAGCGGCAAAAAACCGCCATCCTACACTGATGTATTTGGTGACGTGCTCTGCCGACTTGCTGCCAGAGACGGAGATATTGTAGCGATTACTGCCGCCATGAAAGAAGGTACCGGACTCAACCGTTTTGCACTTGACTTCCCGGCCAGGTTCTTTGACGTAGGCATTGCCGAGCAACACGCTGTCACTATGGCTGCAGGCATGGCCAGAGGCGGACTGAGGCCGTTTGTTGCAATTTACTCCTCGTTTATGCAGCGCGCATACGACCAGGTGATTCACGATGTAGCACTGATGAAGTTGCCAGTCGTGCTGTGCCTGGACCGCGCGGGACTGGTCGGCGAAGACGGACCAACCCATCATGGCGTGTTTGATGTGTCGTTTTTGCGATGTATACCTGACATTCAGGTTATAGCACCGCGTGACGAGATAGAACTGGAACAGATGCTCGCTTTTGCGGCAGTTCAAAGTGGCCCGGTGGCAATCAGATACCCACGTGGCGCTGGCATCGGCTGCAAAGACAGTGTTCAGGATCGCGCTGAGATAATCAACGGCCGAGCCGAAATTGTCAAAGAAGGTAATGATGTCGCAATCTGGGCACTCGGGCACATGCTGCACCCAGCGCTTGAAGCAGCCCAGGAGCTCGAACAGCAGGGGATCAGCGCACGCGTTATCAATCCACGTTTTATCAAACCATTCGATCTTGACATGCTCGCCGATACTATAAGCAAGAGCATGCCAATGGTAACCATCGAAGAAAATGTTCTACCCGGCGGCTTTGGTAGCCTGGTCGCTGAGCACGCAGTCGAGATGGGTCATAGTGCCGGCATGTTGCGCATCGGCATACCAGACAGCTTTGTTCAACACGGCAGTCAAACCGAGCTGCGACAAATGCTTAAAATCGATGTCGAAGGTATTAAAGAGCGCATATCTGAATGGCTGCGTCCCTCGGTAATAAAAAAAGTAGCCTGCTGATATTTTAAAAACCAGCGCTTATTCTGGCACTGAACAACGACTCAAAAATTACTGAGAATTTGCCAGGTTTTGCTCTCTGGCAGCACTCAAGTCAATCTGTTAATGATCTCTTCAAACTGCGGGTATTGTACGAGCAATTTTGCTCGATCAGCCAGCTCAAAATCAACAAAGTCAAAACCTGGTGCAACGGCACAACCAACCAGTCCGACTTCTGCGCCATCAACAACAGCGCCAAACCAACAACCTGCCTTGATAACTATCTGCAGACGCTGCCCGGCCTCCAGATCCTGGCCAAGCGCAAAAACTGAGTGCCTGCCAGCCGGATCGATCTGATGAATGTTAATACAGCCACCAGCATGGTGATACCAGATTTCATCTGATTTGAGCCGATGAAAGCGTGAGACATCTCCCGATGGCAGCATAAAATAAATCGAGGTCATAAATGGGCGCGAGCCACCATGCTCTGGCAGCACTTCACCTCTAATCATGCCTTCTGAACGGTATACTTCTGCAAAGTAGCCACCCTCAGGGTGCCGCTGCAGGCGAAGACTTTTGATCCAGTCGCGGGCCTGTTGCGATAGTTCTTTTTCAACAAACTGCTTTTGCCGCATTAATTTCAATCTCCATCCATAAACTCTTTAGATCTTGAGCGATTTATCAGCTTATTCGGCCAGAGTAATATTTCGTTTAACTGAAGCGGAAAAAAAGCCCAGCAGAGTATAAGCAAGGCAGCACCAGAGTAATATTGCTCAGAATCTGGAACTATTATTATATGAACGACTATAACGCTCTTTCACCTGACCGACAAATGCTTCGAGCTGAATCTGCCGGCCCGAGTTTTCGCCGCCCGAGTAGACAGCCGTTATGATAGGCGTTTCTGTGTGATTCTGGCGGATTTTTTCTATTATCGCAGTCGATGCATTGCCAACCATGCAGTTAAAGCAGATTGCATTGATCACTCCGTCGGCGCCACGGTCAACAAAATCTACTATTTTGGCAATGTTCACCAGCAGCAGCTCATACTTTTCATTACTCATGTATGGCTTTGCCAAATTCATCATCTGCAGATAATTTGGCTCTCTAAACCGCTTTATTCGGCTGCCCGCAGCTTTACGAACCCGCCAGGCGCTCATAATAGCTTTAAAGGCAACAGTTCCGGCGACAAGAATCCCTTCAATCTCCAATTTTGCCAGACTGTTCAGAAAGCCTGAAGAAATGCTGCAGTCAAGCAAGTCGATCTGCGAAGGCGAAGGCCAGACTTCAAGGCCCTGTTTCTCAAGCCACTTGAACAGGTTGTTATTGGCAACTTCGTTGACCTTTGTATAAAGATCGCCAGCGATGCCAACCAGAGGACGTGGATGGCTGCGGTCAACCGGAACAGTTGCCAGAGCTCTGAGTGAGCGATCAACCGCCTGCATGAGATCACCGCTGACCATAGCTTTGCGAACCATCTGCAAACATTGCGCATAGATTTTGCCAGTCATGCCGGACTCTTTCTCATAAGGCCTGATTTCGCATGCCGCCTTGACCAGGACATCTATGGTCATCAGTCCCTCATAAAGTCGCTGCATGGAGTTTACCCCGAAAGCCTTGGCTAATTCGGTACCGGTAAGCGAGCTCACCTGGATATTCCTGATGCCAAGTTCTTCAACAAGAACCTGCAAACTGTTGCCATACTGATTCAGCAGACAGGGAAAGGTCACACTCGGAAAATGATAAATAAGAGGCTGGTCTTTTTCTCTTTCATGTAGCTGCAGCAGATCACCGACGATCATGGCGTATGGACTGCACTCTTTGCCCAGCGAAAATCTCTCGCCAAGCAATCGTATATCCTGGTCGGGCACCGGCAGAATTTCGACCTGATAGCCATGGCATTCCCATAGACCGGCAAAGGCGTAGACATGGTCGCTCCAATATGGCATACAGATATGCGCACCCGCTTTTGGCACAAGTGAAACAGAACTCATGAATGGTCGCTTTTCCTGCACTTTCAGGCGCAACTTTCTTGCACTTTCAAGTTGGTCTATAAAGGCTTCAATTCTGGTTAACAAACCGGCCTCGCCGCGCTGTTCGTCAAATTCAAGAATCAGATGAGGGTGATGCTTCAGCGAAGGTTCCAGCTGCTTAAAGGTAAACGCGTCGAGCGCACAACCATAATTAGAGATCATCAGAGGATATATATTGTCGACTGCTACCATGGCCGTCACCGCCCGAAAAATATTGGCAGAAAAACCCCAGGGAAGCGCGCATTCTATTTCCTGAGTGCTCAAGGGCAGAATTTCAGTGGGTATGGCGAGAACCCCGAGTTTTCTGAGACGCTCGAAAAGCCCCAGATTCAGGTAGGGATCAAAAACATTGTATGGCTTTCCGGCAACACCAAAGACAAATCGGTAATCGCCGTGCGCACGCAGCTCAGCCGCACGATTTCGAAAACGTTCGTAGAATTTCTGCTGCTCAGCAACAGCCACACAATAAGCTTTTTTAACCGCGACGAGTGAGGTGTCGAGTTCTCTCAGACTGCTGTAAAACCCTTCTGAAAAGGCATTTTCATCAGTCATCGCAATAACCGGCGAAAGCACTCTGGCAGAATCCTTGTCGTTAATCATAAATGGCATGGCCATTGCATAAGGACAGGCATAAGAATTCACCGGAGTCTGTTGGGGCAGATTCATTACCGACGGTACAAAAACATAGTCGAATTGCTGTTTTTTAAGCAACGCAATGTGGCCAGCCATCAGTTTTGCTGGCAAACATACGCTGACAGGCAAGCCTTTTAGCCCCAGTCCGAAGATATCACTGGTCGTATGCTCAGAAAGAACAGGATTCCAGCCAATTTCTCTGAAAAATGTTCCCCAGAACGGCAGGTAACCCATGATCGTCGAAGCACGCGGCAAACCGATGACCTTCTTTGCGCCGGGATCAGAGCCAAAATAGCATTCACATTCAGCCATATATTCTGCCGCCAGATTTGGTGGCAACGGTGATTTTGCTGCCTGGTTCACACCCTGACTGGTGTAACGCTCACAGGTATCACCAAAATGTATTTTGCTGCCGCACTGCTCAATTACGCCAACTTCACAGTTATTGGCACAGTCACTACATTTAAACGTTGAGAAAACAAGGTCATGCACACAATCCAGTCCGCGAAAAGTCGATTTCTGGTCTGCCATTAAGTCTTTGGCGGCAATAGCAGCGCCGATGGCGCCGGTAATTCGATTAAAAGGGCTAACCTGGACCGGCCGCTGCAATATCTGTTCAAAAGCAGCAACCACAGCTTTGTTCGATGCGACTCCACCCTGAAACGCAATGCGCTTACCAACAGGTCTGTTGCCAACAACCTTTTCAAGATAATTTCGTGCAATCGAACAGGCCAGGCCAGCGCAGATGTTGCTGACATCAACGCCTTTCTGCAGGGCGCTGCACACCTCTGTTTCCATGAAAACAGTACAGTGTGACCCGAGGTCTATCGGGGCGTTCCCGGAAAAGGCTCGCTGAGAAAAATCGCTCTTTATGTCTATTCCCATTCCCTGTGCCTGTTCTTCAAGAAAAGAGCCGGTGCCAGCCGCGCAAACCTTGTTCATGACAAAATCAGAAACACTGCCGTCATGCAACGAAATATACTTGGAGTCCTGCCCGCCAATCTCAAAAATCGTATCGACGTCATCAATAAAGTTGCGGACCCCAAGAAATTGACAGGTAATCTCGTTTTTCACCAGATCAGCGCCCAGAAGTCGCCCGGCCAAATGACGACCACTTCCGGTGGTTGCACAGGCAAGCACCTTAAGTCCCCCGTGAAAGCGTTGCTTAATGATTTCTAAACCTTCCCGGAGCGCATCGAGCGGGCGGCCGCGGGTAGGCAGATAAACCGAGGAAATTATCTCGCCATCTCGGCTTATAATCGCCATATCTGTGCTTACCGAGCCGACGTCAACTCCCAGATAGGCTTCAATAAATTCGTTAAAGGAATTTTCAGGTTCGGGAAGCTCCAGACTCACCTGGCTGAGTTTCAATGGCAGTAAAGCGGCAGCTGTAGCAACCTCAGGCTCTATCATCTCAGCTAATTTCTTCAGAATCTGCCGACAGGTAAACACTTCACCTCCAGCTTTTTCTGCACTAAGCGCTGCACCAATTGAACCTTCCATTGCGGGCAGCGGTGAAACAACTAACTGATCAGGCTTGTGCAGCTTGAAAGTTTCACTAAAAGCCCTGACAACACCAGCGTTTCTGGCACAACCGCCTGCGATCATTGCGGGAGTTTCGAGTTCACGGCCCTTGAGCAGCATTGCCGAAAAATTACTGCAGATGGCCATGCATACACCCAAAGCAAGTTCATCAACAAGAAACCCTTTTTGCTGCAGGTGAATCATGTCGGTTTTGGCAAACACAGCGCAACGTCCGGCAATGGGCACATGTTTCGCAGCGCCGCCACTCAATCGCGAAAATTCGTCAAGTTCGAGCTGCAATCGCCGGGCCTGTTGCTCGATAAAAGCACCACTGCCGGATGCGCAGACATCATTCATGGCAAACTCATTTATGTTTCCAGAGTTAAGCACATCAAAGGTTATCAACTTGGCGTTCTGACCACCGATTTCGACAACACTGCGCCCTGAAAAGCCGAGAGACCTTACACCCAAAGCAGTAGCCAGAATTGCATTTACCGGGACAAAGCCATTATTGTTGAGTTCGTCGCTGTTGATACCGGTAATACCCACCCGAAACTGCTCACCCGGAAAAGAACTCTCAATCTCCGCCAGAAATGTCTCGACAGCAGCCTGCTCAGCATCTGTTTTCTTCTGGCAGAACATGAGCCCTGTTGGCCTGCCCTCTTCTATCAAAATGCCTTTTGTATAAACAGAGCCGAAATCAAACCCTATACTTTTCATTTATGGTTCCTCTCACGTTCTCCACATCAGTGGTCTGGCTTATGGCTCATCTCTTATTAGTGCCAGATTTTACGGCACCCAACGGGTGTCATTTCAGGATAGTCAGAAGTCAGATTGAGGTCAACTCAATATTGCTGATTACTGTAAGAATTCGGTTACGAGTGTGAACCATCGTTTTTTGAGGTCATGAACAAGTTGAATCCTATTGCTGCAGAAGCATTACAACTATGATATAATTCTGGAAAAATTGCAGGGGTAAAATCTATGAATCGTACAACACCAGGCGTCAGCCTCAGACTGGTAAATCGGCCATCTAAGGGATTCTGGGCGATACTAGAAAATCGCCGGGCAACCAGTAGTCATTTTGAAGAATACAAAACGCCGCCCGATGCTGTTGGGCTGATACAAGGCACAGTAGCGGCCATTCTTGCCGCTTCAGATATCGCCGAGAAGGCTGCGGCTGTCCAGGTCGCCGAAATTCGCGGAGTTTGCCCGAGCCAGGTGACCCTGATTGCAGTCTATGGTGATACATCTGCAGTAGAAGCAGCCTTGCATGCTGTCCAGGATCAGCTCTGCAACACAGTATTTTCTAACTTCGCCTAAGCCTCAAAGCATTTATTTATGAAATACAGCGACAAGGTAATGCAGCATTTTAAAGATCCGCAAAATTGTGGACGACTCGACGATTACCATGGCATCGGGCAGATCGGTGATCCAGACTGTGGTGATTCTGTTGAAATGACCATACACATAAGTCCCGATAACCAGAAAGTAGAAAAGGTACGTTACCGGGTAAAAGGCTGTCCGGCAGCAATTGCCACTACCAGCATTACCTCAGTGATGGCTGAGGGCATGCAGATAGAAGATGCCCTTAAAATAACTGATGAACAGGTAGTAGAAGCTCTTAACGGCTTGCCGGAAAGCAAGATTCACTGTTCGTTACTGGCTGTTCGCTCATTGCAGCTGGCAATTCAGGACGCAATTCTCAAGCGCCTTTTCCGCAAGGCCGGCATTGTATCGTCTGACGCTGAGTTCGAGCAAATCAAAAAAGATGGGCGCCTCAACGAATATCTCGGGCAGCAGACCGGCACCATCAATCATAACTGCGACGGTTCATGTGAAACATCAGGCACAAAGTGCTGAAAACATCTCAATACGTGCTTTTGCCAGGCATATTGCCGTTGCAACACTATGAACATTGACTATCAGAGTTGCATAACCGAAATTTATAACGAAACCAGATCACTGATAGGTCAGGGTAAAGTTGCCAATTATATTCCGGCACTCGCCGAAGTCAATCCTGAATGCTATGGTATCGCGATCGCAACTTTGACCGGAGAGATATATAAAATCGGTAATGCCGACATTGAGTTTTCGATTCAAAGCATTTCGAAAGTGTTCCTGTTTGCCAGAGTTTTTAAGGTTCTGGGCGATGAACTCTGGACCCGCGTTGACCGCGAACCTTCTGGCAGTGCTTTCAACTCACTGGTTCAGCTCGAAAGCGAAAACGGCATTCCGCGCAATCCCTTTATCAATGCTGGAGCACTCGTCGCCACCGACTGTCTTCTATCATTTTGCAAAAACCCGATCGAAGACATACTTTATTTTGCACGCAATCTTGCTGATAATCAGAAAATTCACTATGACAGCCGGATAGTAAACTCTGAGAGGGCTACTGGTTTTCGCAATGCCGCCCTGGTAAACTTCATGAAAAGTTTCGGAAACATTCATAACGACATCGACAGCATTCTAGACGCATATTTTCATCAGTGCGGCATCATGATGAACTGTGTCGATCTGGCTAAATCCTTTCTGTTTCTAGTTAACGGCGGCATCAATTCATTTAATGACGAGCAAATCCTGACCAGAAGTCAGACCAAACGAGCCAATGCATTGATGCAGACCTGCGGCTTTTACGATGAATCTGGAGAATTCGCCTTCTGCGTCGGGCTGCCCGGCAAAAGTGGCGTTGGCGGTGGTATCGTGGCGATCATACCCGGCCTGCTGGCGATATGCGTCTGGGCACCGGAACTCAACAGTCACGGCAATTCGCTGGTCGGGATGAGAGCCCTTGAGCTCTTCACCACCAAAACCGGAATTTCAATTTTTTAATCAACACCGAAAGCTGCAAAACAGAGACTCACGTAAAGACTACAAGACACAGAGATATAATTTTTCTGCCTCAAGTGTAGAAGCAATAATGCGATCCCTGGTTTTATCTATTCTCGCCTCAACACTGGCCTCATATCCCATAAGATAATTTTTTGTCGTGACCTTCGGCCAGCATAAAAAAGCTGACTATGAATTTTTATGGAATGTTTGTTGACAAGTCAGACGTGCAGCAATATAATTCCGGCAGACACTTGAAATTGAGAACAGGAGGCAGAAAACATGTACAAGAACCCAATCCTTTGCGTTATTGCCTCCATCTGCGCAGCAGATCTGTAACTGAAAGTCATTTTCAGAAGCGGGTTGCCTTATGGAGGCAACCCGCTTCTTGCATTTCCAGCTCCTTCCCGCCATCGCCACTGATCTACAAAAAGAGAGAAAAAACATGAACATTACAAACAAAACCAGGTACGGCTGATCGACAAAAACTGATGCGCGGCTTCTCACGGCCATTTTAACGAAAAAAAAGACTATATGACTAAAAAAAATGACAATAAATCGGTATTTAAAAGACTGCTACCCTACTTCGGCCCTCATCTGGTCAAACTGGGTATCTCAATGCTGACAATGATCGTGGTTACGGCAGTTCACCTGATCAGGCCAATGATTCTGCGCAATATAATTGATACCGCAATACCACAAAAAGATATCGGCATGGCGCTTAAACTCGCCGGATTCTTCATTCTCTGTCTGCTTTTTGGCGCATTGGCTCTGTACATCAGAGTCAAAATAATGGCCAGAATCGGCGCCGAAGTGGTCGCGGAAATAAAGCGCAAGCTATTTTCACACATTCTCGGTCAGGGCATGCGTTTTTTCGACCAGAACCAGAGTGGCAAGCTGATCACGCGAACAGAATCAGACAGCAACCAGATTAAATCGCTGTTCACACAGTCTTCGGCGCAGCTGTTTGCGAGCGCCATGCTGGTATTAGGCACCGTCATCGTGCTGTTTTACGAAGACCTCAAAGTCGGCACCTTTGCTATCATCTCAATGCTGGTTGTGTCGCTGCTGCTTTTCTTCTACCTGAGCTATATCAGAACCATGTATACAAAGGTTCGCGAAAAAGGCAGCCAGCTGACCGGTTATCTGACCGAATACATCCAAGGGGTACCTCTGATCAAAGTACACGGCCGCGAGGCCGACATTATGGCTAATATGAACAAATATGGTCAGGAAAAAGCTACTCTCGAATGTAAGGCGGCATTCATTGAATACAGTTTGTTCTCAACAAGCTTTCGCTTCTGCACAGAAATTGGCTCAATCATGGTGCTGTTTGCATACTGCAGCTCGCGCGTATTTGATGGCACCATGACCGTAGGAACACTGGTCATGTTCATCGAACTATTGCGGCAATTCTTTCGACCACTCGAAAGTCTCGTCGAAGTTCTGGCTCAGATGCAAACAGCTCTTGCTGCGGGAGTTCGCGTATTCGACATTCTCGACACCGAACCGGCAGTAAAGGATATCGGAGAACCTTCAGCAGAACTGCGCCTCGAAAAAAGCATCGAGTTTGAAGATGTGAGCTTTGCCTACGACACCGAAATTGTGCTGAAAAACGCGTCATTCTCGATTCCACGCGGCCAACAACTCGCAATTGTTGGCGCCAGCGGCTCGGGCAAAACAACCTGCATCAACCTGCTGTTGCGATTCTATGACCCGACCAGCGGACGCATCACAGTAGATGGACGCGATATCAGCAGCATAAAGCTGCTTGACTGGCGCCGAAAAATCGCGCTGGTTCTACAGGAAATCTATCTGTTTCCAGGTACGATCATGGAAAATCTCAAGGCGTTTCATACTGACGTCGCTGACGAGACTGTCATCAAAGCAGCCCAGGAACTAGGGGCGCACGACTTCATATTGAAACAACCGCAAGGATACCAGACCGTGCTGGCCGAGCGTGGTGCCAACCTTTCTTATGGCGAGCGCCAGTTGCTGTCTTATACGCGCGCGATGGTCAAAAACCCTGATCTGCTGATTCTCGACGAGGCAACCTCGTCAGTAGACGTAATTACCGAGCGTGAACTCCAGACCTCAATGGAAAAACTGATGAGCGGCCGCACCGGCATAGTGATTGCACACCGCCTCAGTACAATCCGCAAAGCTGACCGCATTCTGGTGTTCGAAAAAGGACTGCTGATACAAAGCGGCAACCACGAAACTCTACTGCAGCAGCAGGGCATCTATCGCGAACTGGTAGAGATCCAGACAGGCAGCGATATACTCGGCGAGTTTTCCGAAATAGAGGAAAACGATGAAGAAAAAGGAGCTGTTGCATGAAACAGCCAGAAAGAAAATTAAGAAATAACCGAATCTACTACATAAAATGGCTCTGGAGTGAGTATCGCATACATCGGCGAATGGTCATGTTCCTGCTGTTTCTAACCGTGCTCTCGACGATTATCGCTGTATTGCTTCCGATCGTCCTCAAATACATCGTCGATGGGCTGATCAGCGGGCTCAAAAGCTATCAGGCCGGCACTTCCACACTGGCCGAAGCTCAGAGCGAGCGCAACCGCATGCTGCTGATGCTACTGGCGATGGGATTGGGGCCGATCTTCTCTGGAATCTACCCATATTTCCGGGCTAAGATGAACGTGACTTTCGAGCTGTATTTTCGCGAAAAGTTCTTCGCGGAAGTGCTCTCAAAAGGTCACCGTTTCTTTCTCAAGTTCAGAACCGGCGACCTGGTAACCCGCCTGACCGAAGACATCAAAACCTGGCCACCCGGTCTGTCATGGCTGTGTTGCTCGGGTATCTTCCGCGCAGTTAATTCGGCAAGCATCATCTTCTTCTGCCTTGCCACGATGATGTATCTGAATTGGAAACTGACTCTGCTCGCCTGCATTCCGTTGCCAATAATACTGTATATCTTTATCAGGCTCGAAACCAGCTTTGGCGAAAGCTTTAAAGAAGTGCAGGAAGGCATGTCGGAAACCAACGACTTCCTTGAAGCTGCCTACTCTGGCATCAAAATTATCACATCTTTCAACTCTCAATCAGAGCAGCGCGAGCTGTTTGAGAAATTGATGCAAAAGCGTATCGGTCAGGAAATGCGGGTCGATATGCTCTGGGGTCTGTTCATGGTCTTCTTTGAATTTCTCAACTACATAGGTGAAATTCTGGTACTGATCTTTGGTGGCATCATGGTCATTCGCGGCGAGCTGACACTGGGCGCTTATTACGCATTTTTCAGCTATCTGGGCATGATTATCTACCCGTTGATGGATATTCCGATGATGCTGGTAACACTGACTCAGGCCTGTGTCTCAATCGACCGACTCGAAGACCTTCAGGAAGCGGATCGCGCCTGGCAGGAGCTTGACAGTGATGGTAAAATCGAGATTGCCAGTATCGAAAGCATCTGTTTTGACAAGGTCAGCTTTCAGCACGATACCCTCGAAAAGCTTGAGGCCGACAAGGTACCGTTCTCGTTCAAAGACATCAGCTTTGAGCTGCGCAAAGGTGAGAAAGTAGCGATTGTCGGACAGATCGGTTCGGGCAAGACCACACTGCTCAACCTGATTTCGGGCGTAATGAAGCCAGACGAAGGCAGCATCACGATCAATGGCACTACTCTGTCAGAAATCAAAAAGCAGTCTTTCCGCGACAAAATCGGTTACATTCAGCAGGAACCGGTAATCTTCTCAGAAACGATCAAAACCAATGTCGATTTCTGGCGCAACCAGCCTGAAGCATTGATTCAGTCATGCTCCCGGATGGCACAGTTCGAAAAAGAGGTGCTGGCTTTTCCGGGCGGCTACAACGAACCGGTTGGACAACGCGGCGTCACACTCTCAGGTGGTCAGCGCCAGCGTCTATCAATCGCCAGAGCACTTGTTGGCCAACCCGAACTGCTGCTGATGGACGACATCACAGCCAGTCTTGATGCTGCCAATGAAAAGAAGCTATGGGCTGATCTCGCGGCCGAATATGGTGCGATAACCTGCCTGATAGTAACACACCGCATGGCGACTGCGATGATGGCCGATCGCATTATCGTGCTCAAAGATGGCCGCGTTGAAGCAGCCGGCACTCACTCTGAGCTGATGAATTCGAGCGAGACTTACCGGGACCTGGCTCACGCCTGACTCGGGATTACCAGAATCAATTGATCCGCTGGTGGCAATTGCCGCCAGCGGATTTTTTATTGGAGATATTGAGCCAGACACTCTAACATGACAATTTTAACAGCTGTTTTTCAATCTGAGTGATCTGTGAAATCTTGTAGATATGGCTCTACATCTAGATATGCTATACTTGTAAGTCAGTATCACGGAGGTTAAAATGGCCGCTCAAATAAGATTTTACAGGCAAAATATCGGCAAGATGTTTACTTTCTATCGTGAATACAGCAATGGCATAAGACGGTTTGTTGCTGTTGCGCTGATTTTGCTTGTTGCCAGTTCAGCTGGGGCAGTTAATCTCGACCGGCTTTTTCCACAGACAGTTGATGAGAGTTTCTTTGCAGAACTGCGTCAAAACGAGGGCAGTGAGCGCGCAGTTTTTGTGACTCTGGCAGATCAGGAAAAAGTCTTTTACCTGCGCTATGACAACGGAACTTTTGTTCTCCGCGGCAATTTGACTCATAGCGATGAGAAGCTTCTGGCTCCAGTCGTTACCAGTTCGCGCCCGACTGTTTTTTCGCCACTAAAGCAGAATGGCGAACCTCTATACCGCAAGGGTACTGTTTACACCGGAAGTCTTTTTTGCAAAGAAGCATCTGGCATTGAATATCTGTATGTTCCGCATCTGGTTGGCGGGCGGACAAATGATGCATTTGTCTGTGATTTTGGATATTTGCAGATCACCATAAATAGGGAATTGCACACAGATTCAAAACAGCTGAGATTGTTGTTGAAAAACCTGAAATCAATCTTTAAACAGATTTTTGCCGGACACGCAAAGATCTGCGATCAGGTCAAACTAAATCAATACTACCTCTATCGCGACAATTACTGGGGGCCTGTTGAAGCAATAACAGACTGTACTTCTGACAGCCTGATTTTTTATCTGGTACATAAGGCCACTCTTAATAAAAGCATTTCAGATCATGATGTCAAAACAGCTAAAGATCTGGAGCTTGTCACCAAGCTGATAGCGCAGGAAAGATTTCTGTATTCGCAGGACATGCGACTTAAACTCGGCACAGTGCCAGGATTCGTAAAAGTCAACTGGCAGCATATAGATAACACCGACATCGGAAGCGGCCAGAACCAGCTGGTTTTTCTCTCAACCGGGCCGGGAATTAATTATTTTGATGACCCCTGGAAACAGAGCAGAAAGAATGTACCCTGCCCCAGGCTGATTTTTCATCGCGACATGGCAAATCTCGATAAAATACAGCTTTACCCGACCTACAGCATAGAGCCTGAAGCAAAGGGCGTTGGGCGGCTGACTGCCATAAACTGCTTTCAGTCGCAAAATCAAAGTGAGCCTGATATCAGCACAACAGTTATCTGGTCGAAAGCCCAATTCAAGTACTCAATCTTAACAGCAATAGAGGATCTTCTTTGTAAATACGGACTGACAAATGACAGTCCTGATCTGACCCCAGGCTTTGAGTTAAAGGGACACTTCTATAACGGCAACCCGGTAAACAACGAAATCAGAATCTCTCAATTTGCGGCAGTAAGGGATTATCTGGTGTCTGTTATCATACCTGCAAATACAGCGGCAGCTTATCAGCAGGAATATCGTGAAAAACTGGCAAATACCTGCAGACATTGGGAATATAATTGCGGGATTCATTACAGCAAACTCTTTGCTGAAGCGGTAGAATCCACCGACAAAGGCTTTCGGGCAAGCTGGCTTATAATGCAGCTTAAAGAATCACACCCAACACTTTTTCGTATTCTTGCAGAAGCACGGAAACAGGCGAATGCAAAAGCTTTTATTAAAATTGCCGATAAGATCTCGCAGATAGCCAGCAGAGAGGGCAGAGATTTTTTTCTGACGCCATATTTCAGACATTATCGAACTCTTGATCAACAAAGAAACCAACTCTGGTTGAGTTATCTCGAAGCCTGCCGCAGTGACGAGAAAAATGCTGAAGAGCTTTTTTCAAAATACATCGACTTTTACCGTTATCTGGAGGGAACATGCGAATGAGAGGCTTGGCTGCACTGATCATTTTCATCTGCCTTTATCCTGTTGTCCTGCCGGCAGAGCAACCGCCCAGAACGGTAATAACCAGTTACAATCTGCACGACAACGACAGCATAAGTTTCTGTACCGGAACCAGCATGGGAATATTGATTCCGGCAGGGCAAAGCATTGAGTTTATTGTTCCAGAGGCTTTCAAAAACAGACTGCCAAACTTTGCAAGAATCAGACATCGCAAAGATCGCACATTTCTGGCTGAAAGTGCAGCAGAATTTGACCCTGATAGCCCATGGCTGTCGGTTTATTTTCATAACCCTCGCACCAGCGAATGGGTAGTATGGCAAGACCAGTTCGGATCTAAAAAGCGATCAGCAGTTTGCCCGCCTGCTGCACCCAAACAGAACACGCTTTATAATTTTCCGGAATTTGTCGGCATGTTTTCGCCAGATCGGATAAGAGTGTACAACCACAGTGAAGGAGACCCGGCACGCGCCACCGCATCGCTACATGGCATCGAAGTGTTTTATTTGAGCGCCGACAACAACAGCAGCGAGAAAACTCAAAGCAAAATAGTCAGCAATTTTGAGAAGCTTAACAGTGCAACCCTCAAATACTCTCTTGACCACCAGATAGGCATAGAATTGAGCCCCGGAGAAAACATCGAGTTTGAGTTCCCTGATGAGTTCAAGCATCGCGACATAATCCAGGTTGTACTGAAGCATCGCAAAGACCTGGCTTACGCAGCAGACCCGCAGGATTACAATGCATTTGATCCAAATGCCGCCTACATTCTCTGCGAAGCTCACAACTCACTTAACAAACTCTGGTATAAATGGGCCGACCGCTCAAGCATTGCCAAGTTTTCGGAGGTTAGAGCGGCAGAAAACGCCGAGAACGAGACTTTACACAATTGCCTGCGCACCTTTGGCTCAATAAAACCTGACAAATTCCGTATCACCAACGTCGGCAAAGGCGACCCGAAAATGTCGACAGCCAATATTCACGAACTTGAAATCATCTTTGTACCAGCCAGTCAGGGTGGAATCAAAATCGAACGGATTTTCACACCAGAAACAGCTTTCAGCGACATGCAGGCAGCAAAACCGGTTCCGCTTCTTGGAGGCGGCCCAAGACTGGGCGGCAGATTTCCCGGTGCCGTGCTGTTAGGCAAAAATCGCGCTGAGCGCGCACAAAGACTGCAGCAACTACCGGAACAGTTCAGGTTTGACCTAAACAATGAACACAGCGCAGACGGCAGCATGCTCATAGAACTGCCGCCAGGCTACAAAATTGAGCTGGTTGAGCTGGCTCTTGGCGACCTTGATATAACCAGTCTCGAACACAACAAAGACGGTTATTTTGGCAGGTCAGGGCAGGCTCAGGCTTCGATTTTCATCGTAACTGCAATCGGCAAAAATATAGCGCTGATCAGGAACAACAACATTGGCATGGCCGGGTTCGTGACCTGCGGCGGACCGGTTACTGAGTATATAAGTAACAGCGGCGATCATCTGCTGATAAAGATCACAAATGATGAGGCCTTTCTGATGGGCTACCGGATAACACTAAGTAAGCAATAACAGTTTGTTCACCCTGTAGTGAATGTTCATGTTCACGTTCGGTTAGGACTGGCTAAAATGCCAGTTGCAAACTAACGGATCGAGCAATTTTTCAATAATATTGCGATTTTCTGTCGCAAAGGCTGCACGCCATTAGATCTTCAGCCTCTTTTTTATGTAAAAAAAAAAAAAAAAATAGGCCGTATACGCGAGATTGCATAAGCTGGACTAACCATTTCTGCAACTGGAGCCAAGCTACTTCGCCATTGCACTTTAGTGTACACCGTGTTAGAAATAACTGTAAGCGAAAAATTGCACTTAAAAAAAAATGTTCAGTCCTTTGAGAGATCAAACAGTCACAGCTTTTGGCGTATTTCGACTTCCATGAGTCAAAATGTCTTCATGGAGCTTGATTAAAGCCACCGTAGAAAATGTACCCGCCGAGCTTCCAGTTTGGGTCAGTTCTTTCTACAAAGAATTTGTCGAAAACAGCCGCTCTTAGCGGTTTATCGTCAAGTTCGAATGAGGCGTCCGGCGTATTTTTAAAAACTAAAAATTTACTACTTTTTTCAGGGTGTAAAAAGGAAAAGAATGATGAGAAGGAAAATTCTGTTGATTGATGACACTGGCTTTAATCGCAAGCTCATTCAAGAATTGCTGACCACAACCGACCTGGAGCTCTTAGAGGCAAAGAACGAGCAACAGGCTGTGGAAATGGCAATCCGCCAACACCCTTCCCTGATACTTATGGGAATGGAAATATCAGTTATAAGAAGCAAGGAGGTGATTAAAAATCTGCAGCAAAATCCAGCGACCTGGGACATTCCAATCATTCCTCTCACCGGTCAATCCGCAGAAAATAAACCTGCAGGGTTTTCTATGGAGAGGTTCAAAGGTTTATCAACCAGACCAATTCAACTTAAGACTCTTGTTGCCAAACTTCAGCCTTACGTGAATATCGCAAAATTGATGGCTGGCAAAAAATCATTTTCAACATAAGCAATATTTTATGAACCCGGAACGCACAATAAAAATAGAAAAGATCATTTCAGAGGAGATTTTATATGAAAATGGAACATATTGAACTGGTATGGGAATCACTCGCGCAATTCGAGAGAGAAAGGCTAACTTTTGGCGACTTTCTTGAGCACCTTGGCAAATCCCTTGAATCTGCTGATATCATGGAAGCAAAGATTATCGGAGAAGCGGCCAGAGAGCTTGATTTCGCTCTGGCAACAAACCCAAACGCGAAAATAAAAGTTACACAGGTCATCGGAAAAATGAAGTCTCGTCTTATGTCGCGACTAAAAGCAACGGCGAACTGAACATACTTAGGCACAATTGCGTATATAAATATTTATGAGGGGATCCGCTTAAGTTTGCTTCACAATCTATATCAATAATGTGGCGGCTTTTCGTCGTGTCCACGGTCTTCGCCGATCGGCGAAGGTTCGGATTTGGGTCGCAGGCGTGAAAGTTCTTTTTGACAACGATCTAACTGGCGTTGCTGATCAACAATAACCTCGTTTAATTCTTCGACGTATTTTTCGAGGTAGGTCATGCGTTTTTCAAGCTCAATGATACTGGTTTCCATGGTTATTGCCCTCTGATCGGTGAATTATCAACAGACTCACATCATCTCTGCAATCGTCGCGGCCGGCAAGTAAAGAATCATTTCCGAGCCGGGCAAGAAGAATCATAGCTTTTCTGGCACTCTCAGACAATATTTTGGCGCGCTGCTGTTGTGTCGTTACAGTTTATCACAACCAGTGTCATATCATCATCGCAATCTTCGGCAGCTACGCGGCTGAAGACTTCAGCCATAACAGCATCATGCCATGCCTTGGGACAGATATTGTTGCATTTAAGCAGGCTATCGAGAAAATACAAAAAGCCAGCTTCGCCATTGCGGTACAAGCCGCCAGTGTAAAGAACCAGACTTTCATCAGCACTGAGCTTTATTTTAACAACTCTGCAATCAGCTATTTTGCCTGCGCCCAGCGGCGTTGAGGGCATATCTATAATTTTAGCATCACGCGTGCTGCGGTTAATAACAATTGGAAAACAGTGGCCGGCATTAGCAATAGTTATTTCAGCAGTCTGCGTATTGAGCAGAACACACTGCATGGTCATGAATTTTCTTCTGGCGCGACTGCTCAACTCACGCAAAAGAACGTCAAGACGGCATAAAAGTTTGTCTGGCTGACCGTAAAGATCAACGAGTTGCAGCAGGGCAGCCTTCATAAAGGCGGTGATGAGACTGACGCCAATACCATGCCCAGCCACATCCCCGGTTAAAATCATTACCCTCTGGTCAGCAAGCTGATCAATTTCGAGATAATCGCCGCCAAACTGGCTTTGGCTTGATTCAGCGCCAAAGTATGTCAGTTTACCAGCTGTCGCTGGTTCTGACATGCTGTCGCTGAGTTTTTCCTGTACGGTCGAAGCAACATGCAATTCTTCAAGATCGACGAGCGTCGTATTAAATACTTTGGCGAGATCGCCAAATTCATCGCCACCAAGGTCAGGCAATCTGAAGGCAAAGTCTCTTTTCTGGAGAGCTTGAATACCATGTTGCAGCTCAGCCAGTGGCATCAAAACCGAGCGTGCCACAAACAACCCCATGGCCAAAGAAACCAGAATACTGACGATTGCCAGGGCCACAAAAATCCACTTTTTCTGTTGCACTTGACGATCAATTGTGGCCGTCGGGTAAAGACCAATCAAACGCATTGTATCAAGCGAGGTACATTTAAGCCCCATAAGGAGGTGCTTTTCGCCATCCCAGTCGCAAAAATCGATTTCGGTTCCGTTTTTTTCGCGCAGTTTGGCAGAATACATGAGTAGCTGTTCATTTTTGAGCATTTCAGGCGGATTTGCATAATAAAAGTCTTCATCTACTGCCATAATCTTGAGACCAAGCGGGTTACGGTTAAAGTTGGTCAGTAACCGATCAATGTATTCTCTCTGCAAAAGGTCTGCTTTCCAGAGATACAGAAACACGTAATTGGCCAGCCCCGTTTTAGAATGTCTTATAACTTCTATATAGGCAGGGTAATATCTGAGTCCCATTCCCCACTGCCAAAATGATCCTGTTGCCGCAAAAAACTCCTGAAACATTTCGATTGGGCGCAACTGCCCGAGAGATTCGGCAATCAGCTCGACTTGCGCCATCTGCATTTCTGGGATAGTAGTGCGGTTAAGCAGTGACAAATAGTAGCTGCCCAGCTTACCCATTGAGTCGACAAGTGTTTGCTGTGCCTTGTAGCGCTCCCAATCCATGTTTACCTCTTCGACAAACTTGCCATTCTTCATTACGCCGTTCTCACTGCCAATGTAAGGCGTATTGCTACCGATCAGATACAAGCGAAAAGGCTCTTTACTCTGCTGTGCCAGGAAATCTACAATCATCCTGCGGGTTGGTGGGTGCTGTTCAAGCTCGGGTTTCAGCCTTGCAAGCGCCTTGTTCATACGGCGCAGTTGCCGCGCAAACTCACCAACAAACATTTCATCAATGCTCTGCAGATAAGTTACCCCTTTACTGAAACCCTCAGTCTGCAGAAAAAGACGATACTGCCCAATATAATCAAAACCGATCAGTGCCATAATCAGCAGCGAAATGGCATTTGAAAGCACGAACAAAATTATCAGCTGTTTTCTTATACTTATGCTCAGGCTTTTTCCACAACAAAAAACCAGAAAACTACGCCAGAGAACGAACAGCGACATAACCACAAGCACCAGAACTGCCACCTGGGCATTACGTCCCAGAACAAGCCGATCAATTTTATCAGTGTCAATGTAGCAAATTCCATGCAGATCAGTGCGCATTGCATTTTTAAAAACATACCAGTTGCGCACTTTATAAGGATTATCGTAGCTTTTGCATATCGCCGCCAGTTCGTCTGGCGTCAGATCTGGCCGATCAGACCCCAGCCATTGCCCATCTTTGACAACCCCAAGTCTAAGATTAGATCCGGCTGCCGCCAGCTTTATCTGCAGTTCAAGACCAGGAATACCTTTTAAGAGGCTGTGATCAAAAAAAACAACGAGACTCTTGTTTTGCCTCATCCTGATCCACGTCAGCTTCTTCTGCAATGAACTGTCTGAGGAAATCAGTCTTATATTTCGCCCGGAATAGCATTGGGCATGAAGTTCTGGAAAAAACTGCGGGCCAAAAATTTCACGTAAATTCGCTGTTTCACTGGCAGCTGCCACTTCACGACGACGGTGGCCAATATCATACAATGTACGCCAGGCATATTGCCAGTCTGCATTGATACATTTCCAGTCAAAATCTGCCGCAACAATGCCTCCATTCTTACCCCAGATCAGATATTCAAATTGTAAACCGCTACTCTCTCTGAATTCAACGAGTGTCTTTTGCAGCTGTTTTGGGCCTTTGGAATCTGTAAAGATCGAATTCATAAGAGTGCAGATATACAGGTTGGCATCGGCCGAAATGCGCAAACGCTCAAGAAGGTCGGTAGCTTCAATCTGATAGCGCCGCAAAGAGGTCTCAGTCATAACATTCTCGAAATAAGCAAAAGCCTGCCAGGCAACCAGCAAAGGCACCAGCACAGCAAAAAAGTTAAAAGTCAGCCAGTTGGCAATACACTTGCGTTTTGTTTTATCAGTCATTTTCGTATTTCAGCATCAAAAAGGTAATGTCGTCGTCCTGAGCTTCAGTCCAGCCACAATATCCTTTATAGATGCCTTCCCACCAGGTTTCCAGGTCGGGATGCCAGCTTGCCAGCAACAGCTTCTCGAAGCCCGCAAAGTCAAAAACTTCTTCGTCAGCGTTTGTGGCTTCTATAATGCCATCTGTATAGAGAATCAGAGTATCGCCAGGCACAAGCTGACCGCTCATCTCAGAATAGGGCTTGCGACTGGCGCTGCCCAGCGGCATTCCAACAGCTTTTACGTAGTTAACCTCGGCGTGTGACGCGCTGATTATAACCGGGTAACACTGACCAGCGTTGGATATCCTGAACTGACCGTTCTGCTGATTCACATCGAGACATAGAGCCGTCATCATGCGCCGCCAACCCTTTGCCTTAAGATGAAGAAAAACCTCGTTCGCGCTTTGCAAAAGCGCGGCGGGCCCGACATTTCGCGACGGAGACGCAGCAACAACCGCCTTGGCCATTGCCATAACCAGAGCCGCCGGAATGCCGTGCCCGGCGACATCGCCAAAATATACGCCGAAGCGCTGATCATCGATTTTAAAGTAATCATAATAATCGCCGCCCATTTTGCTCATAAAAATCGAACGAGCAAACAACTTGATGTTACCAAAGCGTTCTTTTCCTGGCGACAGCAGACTCTCCTGCACTGCCGTGCCAATAGCCAGTTCGTTCATGCCAGCGATTGTCTCATTAAATGCTGCAGTCAGCTTGCCAAATTCATCGCCCGATGAAAAATCTATGCGGTATTTAAAGTCACGCCGGGCAAGCGAACGCATGCCCCGAGACAAAGCAGTTATCGGCAACAACAGCCGACCAGAAAAAAATCTTACAATAACCAGAACCATCAGCAAACTCAAAAAGCCAGCCAGAACAACTTTCCTATAAAGCAGGTCAATTTCGGCAAAAATAAGAGAATTCGGATAAACAGCCATAATGACTGCATCGGATAGCTCAATGCCAACCAGAGAAGTAGCTACATATCGTTTGTTCTCAACATTCAGGCTGTTTTCGGTAATGAGTTTTCGAGTCTGGGTGCGGTGCATGATATTGCGAACCGCGCGCTCATGCGCCATTCGGACCGGGAACACTACTTCACTGCCTTTTTCCATTACTATCAGCTGCCTTGGGGCAATTCTTGTGTTAACCTCGTCAAGCTGCTCACTCAGGAACGCCCGTTGCAAATCGCTAGAGCGCCAGGATATCACCAAAAAGCCCCATGAATCATGATTTTGCCGGGCACCAAGCAGTTCCAGATATGTCCAGCGTAGTCCTGAGCCAAAATTTTGTGGGCTGATGTTGCCTATATGCCTGAGAACACCATCATACAGATAAGCGTCCTCAGTCATTTTCTCAAGCAATGATCTCTTGTTACTTACAAAATTTGGATCAGCATTGTTAAAAAAATCCAGGCAGCCTTTAAAAAAATCTCTGATGATTTTAGCAGAGCTGGAAAATGCCTCTGAACCGGCATACATAAGCTGTTCGCCGGCCCTGCTAAAGAGATAGGTTTCACCTGGCTTAAAAGTAAGAACAAAGTTTTTCAGCTTTTCGATTTCTTCTTCAGGCCAGACCTGATTACCATATTGGCGATTTTTCTCTTTAATATAGACTGAAAGGCGTCTTGCCATCTTCTCTCGACCGTCAGGATAACCATTGTCAAATTCTTTAATTACCCGCACCGACTCCTCGTGAGCAGCATTAATAAGCAGGCTTTTCTTCTGGTCAAAAAATTCATAGGCTGTTGCCGCCAGAATCAACATCGGTAAGCCATTGGCGAAAAGGAACAGCAAAAGCAGCTTCTGTCGCACCGACAAAACAAAGTTTACTGAGCGCAGACTTAAACAATAGATGACAAAAGCTGCTATCAGCAGCCACCGAACCAGCCGGAACATAAACTCGGTAACGGCCAGATCGGGATTAATAAGATTTTCGGCCTTGTTTACCTTCGAAAAAGCGATCAACCGGGGTGAGATCTGGCGAAAAAACAGCAGATAATCGTCACTTCTGACAAATTCAACAGCCGAATTCGAATAAGCATTGGCCTGCATGATAATTTCGTTATGCTGCTCTTTCACACCGTATATCGTCAACTTCTGAGTATCAAACAAACCCAGTCGGCAAACTTCATTGCGATGGTTAAAAGAATCAACCATCAGACGAGGCCCAATATCACGCATGAGCAGATCACGATGAACAAAGGCAATAATCGTGAAATTGTCATACTGCTGATACCAGAGAAGACTTTTTTCAGGTTCTTCACAGGCTCTGATACAGCTGCCAAGATAGCCTTCAAGCAGTGGCAGACTCAGATGTTTTTCCATTAGAAACTGGCCAAAGAATCCGCGCAAAAGAGTAATTCGGCTGCGCACCTCTGCAAGTCGATCCGGATAGGGTATTATAACCTCGGCAACATGTTCGCGAACGCTGGTTATAACCTGATACATGGCGCGAAAAACATATTGGAAGCGCTTTTCATCCGACAAATCAGAAACAACACGACCAGCAGTGTCATAGACCACAAACCTGAGCATATCAGGAAACTGTTTTTTTAACGATCCGATTCGTTGTCGGCATGCATCCATTGGCTTTTTGGCTCGATCGGAAGCACGAAAGCCAGTCTGTAACATGCCATGAAAAAAGCGATCATCTTCGTGATACTTGCTGATCTGGTCGAGTGAGTCGCTCATTTTCTCTCGCCATTCGAGAATCTGGCGCTCACGCGCCAGGCTGTAATGTCCGAACAAAGCGACACTCAGCAGGCCAAGAGGCAGTATCAGACCATATACCACTTTGGCAAAAATATTGAACCAGTAACCCTTAAGCAATATAAGCTCCCAGCGCAACTATCAGGTTTGCCCTCTATTCTACACGAAGTCGCATTGAATTTCTCGATGCTGACCACATTTTATTCAAAGGTCACACTAGTGATTTAACAGTCATTGGTGACTTAAATAGAGTTATACGTGAATAAAGCTATTCTGATAACAAGAATTGCCGAACAAATCGTGTTTGAATCAAATAGTAAAAAAAAGAGCCTGCAGAACAAACTGCAAGCCCTTTTTTAAAGGTTTTCGACAGAACGGCCCTTAAGAGCCACTTGAATTACATTTTTTCGAACTGATCTTTGCCAACGCCACAAGCCGGACAGACCCAGTCTGCGGGAAGGCTTTCAAAGGATGTCCCTGGCGCAATTCCATTATCAGGGTCGCCAGCGGCTGGATCATACTCATAACCACACACTAAACAAACATATTTTGCCATTTCCCATAACCTCCTGTTAATTTTTCAAAAAGATTCTACCACATTCAGCAGAATTTCTATCTCGTTTCTTTCAAGCCACATATCTACCATCAAAACCGGGTATTTAGTATTGTCAATATCAACTTCCGGGAAAGATTTATCTTCCAGCTTATCAGCTACAACCGCCTCTACCACGCCTTCCCTGAGACGATATTCAATATCGTCGGTCATCATGGCGACATAGGTTCCGGTCTTAAGAGAAAATAACAGAAGACGCGAGCTGTCCTCCATCTGGTAATCAGTATCAAGACCGAGTCGTGAGCGCAAGTTGATTACAGGTATAACAATCCCTCTGATATTCACAACTCCCATAATAAAATCAGAACGTTGCGGAATATCGATGAGAGAAACCGGCATAGAAACTTCGGCAACATCAACTGCTGGAATAGCAAACGCCTTGCGGGAAAGCTTGAAGATAAAAAATTTGCCTAGTCTGCCATCACCGCTCTTATCACGAACGTTTTGAGCGATTCTTTTGATCAGCGGCAATATTTGCGACATCTTGTCTGGTTCCTTGTGCTACGAATATGTTTCAGCTACTCTTCGCTGTGGCAGGCCTTCTCGTTTATACCAGCAACAATTACAGCGGTATGGAAACAAGAGTTTATATATATCAGAAAACCCAGAATTTAAAAAGAGCAAAGATTAAAACGGGTGCAATCCATCCAATATTTAACAATCTCGCTATCTCGCTGGAATTGAGCTCACTCCAGACTGGTCAACTCTGGTTCAAAAAAGCCTTGAGCAACTCCACAGCGCGAGCGCGGTGACTGATGGCATTTTTTTCGGTTGCTGGTAGCTGGGCAATCGAGCAATTTCGATCGGGCAGCATGAACACCGGGTCATAGCCAAAACCACCGTGGCCCAGGCGTTCAAAGCCGATATAACCCTCAACCGTACCGACAAATTCATGCGCAACACCTTGCTGGTCAAGATAAACAATTACGCATCTGAAGCGGGCACTGCGGTTTTCGACCGGCAAATCGCCAAGCTCAGCGAGAAGTTTGTCGATGTTACGCGGGTGATTGGTATCTGGCCCGGAAAAGCGGGCTGAATGGATACCGGGACGACCATTGAGGGCGTCAACTTCCAGTCCTGAGTCATCGGCAAATACCGGCTCTCTGACTTTTTCCCAGAGGGCGCGCGCCTTCAACTCAGCGTTAGCTCGGTATGAGTCTCCGTTTTCATCTATATCAGGAAAGTCCGGAAGATCGAGAAGCGTCCTGATCTGGCAAGTCGAGCCCATAATCTGGCCAATCTCTTCGGCCTTATGAGCATTTTTGGTCGAAACCCAGACATTCACTTGAGTTGCCCCAAAGCCTGTGCCTGCAGTTCGAACAATTTTTTAATGCCGGCTTCGCCCATTTTCAGCATTTCGTCAAGTTCAGTCCGACTGAAAGTGCCATCTTCGGCTGTCCCCTGGACCTCAATAAAAGCACCTTTTGCGTTCATTACCAGATTAAGATCGGTTTCTGCCCGCGAATCTTCTTTATAGTCAAGATCAAGACAGGGCTTGCCATCGACAATACCGATACTGACTGCAGCAATATGGTTAACGATAGGGTTCTCAGTCAGCTTACCTTCGGCCATCAATTTTTTAACGGCCATTTCGAGTGCGACCATGGCACCGGTAATTGATGCAGTGCGAGTGCCACCATCGGCCTGAATCACATCGCAATCAATCATCAATGTGCGCGATCCGAGTTTTTTGAGGTCGAGCGCACAACGCAGCGAGCGCCCGATCAGACGCTGAATTTCATGAACCCGACCCTTTACCGTGGTTTTGCCGTAGCCGGCGCGATCATTTCGCGTCAGGCCTGCGGCTGGCATAAGAGCATATTCAGCTGTTATCCAACCCTGCGGAACTTCTCTTGAAGCAACATAAGGAGGAACCTTTTCGTCTACCTGAACTGTGCAGAGAACTCTGGTATCACCAAATGAAATGAGAGCTGAACCATGCGGGTATTTAACATAACCGGTCTCTATGGTAACCGGTCTCATCTCGTCATATGCGCGACCATCATATCTTGCCATCGTTAGTTCCTCCGAAAACACAAAATTATACAATGGAAAGATATCACGTTGCCTGCCCAAGCTAAAGGAAAAGTTGCCAGTGCCGCCAATTCTGGCTTACAAGCAGAATTGCGTTTGCTCCAGAATGGAAACAAACTATCAAAGCTCTGTGTCGCTCGAATCGAGTATAAAGTATCGGGGCTCACGTTTTGACTTCTGCCGTGTACACATTTTTAAAAAAATATTAAAGCAGGGGTTACGGGTTCTAAAAAAAATTCTTATACTCAACAACATAATAAATTAAGCATTTTAATAAGAAATCTACTGGAGGTTATAAGTTATGAGTAAAGTGTATAAAACCCTCGCAGTCCTTCTCCTGGCTTTCGGCTTTTTCACAATTTCAGGTGAAATTAACGAAGTAGCTGCTGCTAAAAAGAAAGTTTCGTGCTTCAAAAAAGCTATTAGAAAAATCAAAAGAAATATCAAAAAATCAGCCAAGAAAACCAAACGTGCCTTTGTTAAAGCTGGTTCTTCTGTTACCAATAAAATCATGGACGGCGCTGTAAAAGCCAAATCCAAACTCACCGGCAAAAAAGCCAAAAGAACCTGGGTTAAAGGTCACTACAAAAAAGGTTCCAAGACCCACACCAAAGGTCACTTCCGCAAAGTAAGCAGAAAAGGCAAGAAACCATCTAGTTCATCAGGATCAACCGGTAGCAGCGCCCCAGCAGTAAGCGGTCAGCCACTTCCACCATCACAGGATCCAGTTCTCCCAAATTTCAGCAGATCAAGAAAATAATGTGATATAATATCAAAGTTCGAAAAAACTTAATCAAAGCAGGTTTGTCTCATGAGACAGACCTGTTTTCATTTTCAGGAAAACAGGGTATCCAATGTATGAAATCAGATTATTTTGATGTAGTTGGCCCAATGTTCAATTCAGGCGCAGAGTGTGAAAAAATTCTGCGCAAGCTGCCGGAATGGTTTGGCATAGAACAGGCAGTTACCGATTATCGAGTAGAAATAGATAATCTACCGACCTTTTTGATCAAAGTACGCGAGCAAAACTGTGGGTTTATAAGTCTTAAGAACCATTTTAAAGAATCAGTCGAGCTTTATGTAATGGGTATTCTGCCGGAATACCACGGCCAGGGAATTGGCCGGGCAGCTGTCGAGTCGGTGACTGAATACTGCAGATCGCAGGGGATCGAATACATGCAGGTAAAAACTGTCAGTCCTGCACGCAACTGGCCGGAATACGAAAAAACCAGAAAATTTTACCTTGCACTTGGGTTTAAACCACTCGAAGAGTTCCCGCTCTTCTGGGGACCAGAAAACCCGTGCCTGCAGATGATCAAAAGAATCAGTCAGTAGCAGGATTGATTAATTTGCTTGTAATAATCTGCAGAAATGTTCTATGCTTTGGTAGAGAACTATTGAAGGAGTGATACCCGCATGGGAGTTGTAAAAGGCAAGGTTCAGAGAGGGCTTGGCGAATCAAAAAACACCGTTCGCGAACAGATGCCATTTTTTCGTGATTGTTTTCCGGAGATTGTTGAGTGCAAAGAAGGCACTATCAACATTCTGCTCGAAAAGCCGGTGGTAATACTGACTCCCGATTTTACGACCAAACCGCTGCCATGGCATCCCGCATTCAAGATTGTAAAAGGCGGCGAGGTTTTTAAATTCGTTCGCATAAATCTGACAATCGCAGGTTGCCTGCCGATAAAAGCCTGGATATACAAGGCGCAATTTTCTCCATATCATGACAACCCTTTTTACATCGAAGTTATCGCACCACCAATCGGGTTCAGCGGTGAACCGGCCTGTTCTATCGAGATTTTAAGCAGGTGTAGCGAAGGCTTTGTCGTGGTCGACGACTCAGAACGACCGACTCCTGCCGTCTGAACATGGAACTGGTACGTCTTACCGAGCGGGTATTCTGGGTTCACGGCCCCGCCAATGTTGGCGTCATTCTGCTCGAAAACAGCCAGGTTGCACTGATTGACTCGGGCAGCGACCTCAAATTTGCCGGCCAGCTTTTTGAAATGCTTTCTGATTATCGTTTCAAAATCTCGCTGATTCTAAACACCCATGCCCACGCAGACCATATCGCCGGCAACAGTTTTTTCCATGAAAAGTGCGGTTGCAAAGCGATGGCTTCCACTCTCGAAGCGCCCACGATAAGACAGCCATTGGTTCAATGCGCTGTTCTCTTTGCCGGAGCGCCGATCAGCGATCTGATGAACCGTTTCATCATGGCAAACCCGAGCCAGGTCGAAATATTTACCAGCAACGAATTGCAACTCGATGATCTCAAAATCGAGATTCTCGATCTTCCCGGCCATTCAGTTAACCAGAAAGGCTTTCTGGTCGATGGCGTAGCTTTTGTTGCCGACACTTTGTTTCCTGATAATTTTTTCAACAAACAACGACTACCCTTCAATTATGATCCAAATTCACATGCACAAACTCTGGAGCGGCTCAGAAAAATCGACGCAAGCTGTTTTATCGGTGGACATTTTCCGCCGCAAGATTCTATCAACACGCTGATTGCCAACAACCTCAGTCATTTAAACGAATCTCTCAACTTCATGCGTCAGCTGCTCAAGATCCCTATGGCACAGGAGCATGTGGTCAAGGCTTTTCTCGATCATTATGGTCTCAAAAAAACGAACTGGGAGTATTATCTGTATCGTGCCACGGTCAATGGCTATCTCTCGTCGCTGCACAAGCACGGCGAGATAAAATACCGGGTCCTCGACAACCTGCCGGTGTGGTATGCAGCATAAAAAAATTATTTTTACAGTAGCACTGATTGCGCTATTCAATCCGCTCACAGCACAGACAATCTCGCGCTGGCACAGGTTGCCACGGCAGGGGCAGCCGCAGATCATCAGACACCCTCTTGAACACTCTGATCAGTCTGGAAACCTGCTGCGTTTTCGCTTTGAGGCCAGGCCGGTAACCCAGCTGATGCGGGTTATCAAGCGTGGTTTTTCAGAGTTATACCCGGTTGCATTGCCAGAAGATAAAAATATCGATATCAGTCAGGCAACAGTGTTTCTTGAAGAGCTTAACAACGAAGCAAAAGACGCTCTAAACCACGGTTATAACGACCTTGATCTCAGCAAAGAATCTGATTTTTCGATTTTTGACCCGGATGTGCCTACAGAAACTGGGGCTACCGATAGTCTTTTATTGCCTGAACAGCCCACCCCCGCCCAGGCAACTGTAAGCCTTACTCTGTCCGGCGGAGATTAAATATTGCAGTGTTGTCTGAAATCAGGTCCGGGTAAAAAAACACCGATTTAAGCAGTTAACACTACAATTCATCGTTCGTAGCATTTTGTATCTTAAAGCATTGCGGGCAATATACCGGGCGACTCAGACATGGTACAAAAGGCAGACGAGTTTCGACACCGCAAATACTGCAGGCAGCAATGCGTTTTTCGCTCGGGATTTCCCATATCTCGCCCAGGCGTTGAGAAAAACAGATGCTACAATAAAAAGGAGGCTGCGAACAACCGTGCTCTTCAAGAAAATTGCGATGCGCATCAATAAGTTTATTCTCGCAACCGCAGTTTCGGCATGTGTAGTATTCCAGGCTCATGGCAAGTTCCTCGCAATCTGAAGATCTGATGCATTAAAGCACGCCAGCAACAAACCTTGCAAGCATCGGTTGAGAATGGCCATGAAATCTGCTAACATGTATGTTATATGCAGGCAGCGAAAACATACAAAGTTATTATTCCCTACAGCGAATCGGCAAATCCACGCAAAAAATTCAAGATAGAATATACGGTTGCAGCTGTAGACCGCGAATCGGCACTCAAAAAAGCCGAGCGCGAGTTTGACTCTTACGCCGACTACAACAGCGCTTCGTGGGTGCGCAGCATTGAGCGCGAGGGAATTCGCATCTGGAAGCTTCTGCCTGACATGCCGCAAACACCTGAACATATCGACGAACTCGCAAAACGTCTCGACTCCGACGACGAAGACATTGTCTACAACAGCCTCAAGGCGCTTGGCGAAATTGAAGATTCTGCTGCCAGCTCGCAGATAATCGGCGTGTTCAGACACAAAAACTCTGAGCTTGTGGCACTCGCCGTCGAAACTCTTGGAAGAATCGGTGATCCAAGCAACCTCGGCGCCATACGCAACCTCTACAAACCGGGTGGCAACCCTCGGGTCAAGGCTTCCGTAGTCGCCGCCATGGGCCGACTGGCCCTGCCAGATGACGATATTGTCGGCTTTCTGACCAGAGCGTTACAGGAAGAAGATTCTCGTGTGCGTGCAAACGCGATTGAAGCCATTGAAAAGCTTGATCTGCCTGACGTAGCCAGACTTCTTCTTCCTATGCTCAGCGACGAAGACAACAGAGTGCGCGCCAACGTAATCAAAGCCCTCTGGAACAAGGAAGACCACGACCAATTACTGGAAGCGCTCAAAATCATGGCAAGCGACGACAACCCATGGATGAAGACTTCAGCGGTGTTTGTGCTTGACAAAGTCAATATACCCGGGCGTCTTGAACTGCTTGCTGACATGGCTGCCGAAGCACATCCCAAAATCAGGCAGAACGCCCGCGACGCACTTTTCCGGCAAACTGGTATTGAATGCATCCCATGGTGGCTCGAAACCGTTGAAAACGACGAAGAGTTTGCTAAAATCGCCGACAAAGTTGCAAGAATGGGTGAAAAAGCGCTCTCTACCATACTTGCCTTTCAAGGGCAGAGCGAAACAAGTCGAAGATATGCCGCGTTATTGCTAGACCTGCTTGAACAGCAGGTCCTCAGGTCCTCTGGCTGGATCAGCTGGCTCAAAACCAAGCAGAAACGGCTTTTCAAGACCACCTAACCGACCCTGAACATTAAATTGATAAGTGGCCGGGCTTGTGATAGCATGGCACTCGTATCTGCAAACTTTAAAAACCAATTACAGGCACAGGATTATGAAAGAACAACCCACAAAAATGAAAACAGTTGCACTTTACGCACTGCTGCTGATTCTTCTGCTCACAGCGTTTACCAATATCACTAATACCAAGAAAGTTGACAGGCTCAACTATTCTGAATTTCTCAAAATCGTTAAAGGCGAAGACACCAGCCGCACGATTCTACGCATCAAAATCAACGATCGCGAGATCTCCGGGCGCATTCAGAAGCAGGTATCGGAGATCTTGAACACCGAAGTGCTACCTACAAATTTTCTTGTGATCGTACCCGACGACCCCGGCCTGATGGAAATAATAAGAAATTCTAAAATTATCATTGAAGCCGAACCGCCAGCACAGATGTCATGGTGGCTGAATCTGCTGATCAACTGGTTTCCTTTCATTCTGCTGATTGGCGCATGGCTCTATATTCTGCAAAAAATGCAGGGCGGCGGGGCTAAGGCACTGAGTTTCGGCAAAAGTCGTGCCCGCATGGTCGATCCCACCGAAAAACGCATAATGTTTAAAGACGTGGCCGGTGTAAACGAAGCCAAAGAAGACCTGCTGGAAGTAGTAGATTTTCTCAGGGAACCGCGCAAGTTCACCGACCTTGGCGCAAAAATTCCGCGTGGCGTGCTTCTGTTTGGACCTCCAGGAACCGGCAAAACTCTTCTGGCACGTGCTGTTTCCGGCGAGGCCAATGTTCCGTTTTTCAACATCAGCGGCTCGGAATTCGTGGAAATGTTCGTCGGTGTCGGTGCTTCACGCGTGCGCGACCTTTTTGAACAAGCTCGCAAAAATGCGCCCTGCATCATATTCATGGACGAAATCGACGCAGTTGGCCGCCAGCGCGGCGCTGGCCTCGGTGGTGGGCACGATGAGCGTGAACAGACTCTTAACCAACTACTGGTAGAAATGGACGGCTTCGACAACACTAAAGGCATTATTCTTGTGGCGGCAACCAACCGCCCCGACGTTCTTGACCCGGCGCTGCTGCGACCAGGCCGCTTTGACCGCCGTATCGTCGTTGACCAACCAGATATCAGAGGGCGCGAAGAAATCCTGCAAATACATGTCCGCGACAAACCGGTTGCCGATGATGTCAACCTGGCCGTACTTGCGCGCCGAACACCAGGCTTTGTCGGCGCAGATCTCGCCAACCTGACTAACGAAGCAGCTATTCTGGCCGCGCGGACTGGACGCAAAGTTGTAGTAATGGCTGATTTTGAAGCCTCGATCGACAAGGTTATTGCCGGCTCAGAACGCAAAAGCCGCATCATTTCTGACAAAGAAAAAGAAAACACCGCCTACCACGAAATGGGGCATGCGCTGGTTGCCGCTCTCCTGCCTAATACCGATCCGGTGCATAAAATTACAATCATACCGCGCGGTATGGCCCTGGGCATGACCATGCAACTGCCGCTTGAAGACCGGCTCACGGTTTCACGCAGTCATCTCAAAAACCAGCTGTGCGTACTGCTGGCTGGCCGCGCTGCCGAAAAGATAGTTTTCAATGAACTAACTTCGGGAGCCAAAAACGACATAGAACGAGCCAGTAAAATCGCTCGCAAAATGGTCTGCGAGCTCGGCATGAGCGACGAAATAGGTCCGCTGCACCTCGGCGACGACAATCAGACCGTCTTTCTAGGGCGAGATTTCAACACCCGCAATGATCTTTCTAACGAAACCGCCGGAAAGATCGACAGCGAAATCAAAGGACTGATCACCTGGGCGCAGGATAAAGCCCTCGAGATTCTTAACGAAAATCGCGAGCTTCTCACCAAATGCTCAAAATCTCTTCTTGAACGCGAAACGATTAATGGCGAAGAGTTCAAAGACCTCATCGCCGGTCGCGAACTGCCGCCACTGCCACCGCCACTCCCACTTCCCAAGCATATAGATGCAGCGGTTGAAGCTATCGCAAAGGCAGGAACCGATGCTGCTGTCAGCTCAAAGGATAACGAGAACAAGCAGCCAAAAGACTATAACCCTGACGAATACCGAAAAGATCCCTGAACCTTGAAACATTGGCGCTTCCTCTTCATACTGGGAACAAGACCGGAAGTCATAAAAATGGCTCCGGTCATTTTTGCTGCTCAGAAAAGCAAAAACATCACGACGCAGATCCTGCACACCGGGCAGCATCTGGAGCTTGCCGAAGAGATGTTTCGGCATTTCAAGCTGGAACCAGACTTTGACCTGGCGGTTATGCAACCAAACCAGACCCTTTTTCAGCTTACCAGCAGAATTAGCGAGGGAATAGGCGAGATTGTCTCGCGCAACGAATATGACATGGTCTTTGTGCAGGGCGACACGACCTCTGCGTTTCTCGGTGCCTTAAGCGGCTTTTACCAGAAAATTCCGGTGGCGCATATTGAGGCTGGTCTGCGAACCCAGGACAGATACAGCCCGTTCCCGGAAGAGATCAACCGACGTCTGGTAACACCTCTTGCCAGTCTGCATTTTGCGCCAACCGAACGGGCAAAGCAGATGCTTCTTAACGAAGGGACTCCGGATCAGAACATATTCGTAACCGGCAATACAGTGATCGACGCCCTGAACTGGAGCCTGCAACGCAAGCTGACCGCTCCAAAAGAATTTTCTAATATCTTTGCCACCGACGAACGTTTGCTACTGATTACAACGCATCGTCGCGAAAACTTTGGCGAACCGCATCGACAGGTGTTTTCAGCCCTGCTAGAACTCGTCGAAAAATTTAACGATATTCGCATTCTGTTTCCGATTCACCCCAATCCGAAGGTGCGCGACGAAGCAGCGAGTCTATTAAACAACCACCCACGCATCCATCTCACAGCACCACTGAGTTATCAAGTTTTCATTATGGCCATGCAGCGCAGTTATCTGATTCTCAGCGATTCTGGCGGCGTCCAGGAAGAAGCGCCCAGTCTCAATAAGCCGGTTCTGGTATTGCGCGAATCAACCGAACGGCCAGAAGGCCTCGAAACCGGCGCTTTAAGGCTGGTCGGCACCAGTAAAGAAAAAATCATCGCCAGCGCCAGCGAACTGCTGTGTGATCATGCCAGCTACGAAAGAATGGCAAAAGCAATCAATCCCTATGGAGACGGAAGAGCAGGGGAGCGCATTATAGCCGCAGCAACAGCCTTTTTATCCTGACCCTACATTTCCCCTCACATGGTCACAACAAATCGCCTTAACACCTGGCATAGCCATCCCCAACCCAAGCAGAGCATGAACGCATGCAAACCGTTGCCCTCATTTTTTCAGGACAACCTGGCACACTGAATTTCTGCTGCCCATGCCTCCATGAATCTATTTCATACCAATCCCCAAAAAACTTACTCGCACAAAGGCTCAAATAGCATAGTCACAGAGATGTAGACCTATACTCGACTGCCACAAAATTACGCTGTTCACTCGGAAAAGGCGTTCGCGCCAAGCACCTCCTGCGCAAATTTTGCATAATCCCATTAACCCCTGGCCTTGCCCGTAACTGTGATTACATGCCCCCCCCCCCCTTTAGAGCTGGCATTGTAAGACAAACCCGATATATCGCCAAAGGATTCGATCTCCGACACCGGAATTGTCTACGGCCGCCACAAGCTTTTCAATGGTCGCCAGTCTGTCTTCCGCATGAAACTGGTATGGCCATAATTTTTCGCTCGTTTAACACTGAGTTATCGTCTCATGCTCTACAGCAGAAACTCCCCTCTTAAGAATAAGATCGTTAAATGATATAGTTATCAATAAACCATTTATACTCCACGGCCTTTAAGCACATTGATGATAACAATATCATTTATCAGATCAACAATACCAAATCTATCTGAATTATGATAGATATTAAAAGTAAGCCTTCATCCTTTTCTTCAGGCGCAAAAGAAAAGCCCGCAAATCTGATATTGCGGGCTTACAAAGCCTCTAAATATAGCCTTACAACTGAAAATTCTTAACCAAACGCACTCCGGTAAAAAATCAGCCAATCAAAGAGAACGCCGATAAAAGGGAGACAGCTTTCGTAAACATTAAACTGCTGACAAAATCATTAGACAAATACCCATCATAGCTGCGTATCGGCGATTCACACGCAGTCGGCGCAATCAGAGCATGACGTAGACTTCACGAGAAGCGAACGCGGTCACAACAAATAACAGGGCCGCGAAAATATTATTTCGCGGCCCTGTATTCTTGCGACCATATGAGCGTCCTCTCAGTAATACTACTTACAACTGAGACTAGCAAATGCCTGCTAAAAATTCGCCAACAAGCAGAATTTATCATTGCAATACAAACTGCTCTACAAAAAAAACAGTCTACTTCTGAAAATAAGCTACGAACTCTGCAGCTTAGCCTTCAGCGGTGCTTTTGGTGGGCTTAGCAGATCGAGAGCTTTCTGTTCGGCCACAGACAGACGGGCTCTTGCCTGGTCGAATCTTGGCCCAGCTTTTTTAGCAACAAACAGTCTCAAAAAATCGATCAATCTCTCGCGTTGAACTTCGTTTGCAGCAGAGGCGTGAGCTGATATCAGAATTTCGATATCCTCTGGCTCTAGAATTTCGAGCAGATAATAGCCAGCCTCTGTCACCAACTCCGACTTAACGCTGACAAAAGTCTTGAGCATGTTTTTGGCACCTTCTTCTCGCGGCATCAACAATGAAGCCAACCCCTGCGCGTTGACCGCAAGATTAAAATTATCAACGCTCGTAACCAGATTTTCCAGCGCCGGGAGATTTTTCTGAGAAAACAGCGCATACAGGGCGTTTAAACGAATCTCCAGCGATTCTCCCTGTCTGGCAGCAAGTTCTTCAAGCGTTACACCGGTCTGCTCTCTGGCAAAGCCACCCAACGAGGTTACGGCCATCAGCCGCACCTCACTTGAATCGTCATTAAGCATACGAGCAAGGGCTTCCGGGCTGACAGCTTCAGACGCCTTCTTCATTGATGCGACTGCAGCATGACGCACCCATTTGTCGCTGTGCGAAATGCCTTCTCTGATCATAGCTGCAAAGGGCAGATTAAAATCAGACAAATCGATTACCTTGAGCATAACCTGTGCAAAATCTGCATCTACCTGGCGCAATGCCGCGAGTGTATCCTGCAGCAACTGCTGATCCATTGAACGCCATTCCATACGCAACTGGCGAATAGCTTCATCTGACGCCGGATTGATCAACAACCTAATAACAGGTTCGCCGCCGAGCCTCTTGAGCGCCATTAAAGCAGTCTCAATAAACTGATAATTAGCATAATCGTCAAGGCGAGAAGTAGACTTGATCATTAATCTGATAATAGCAGGTATCCCGGTAATTCCGGTAGCTTTAACAACCAGCTCAACCGCCCTGCCCATTCTGACAAAGTCCATATCGCTGTCAAGAGCATCAAGGGCATCAGGAGCAAGCTTTCCGATGGTCATGTGATCGGCTTCGACATGCGAGACAACATCGGCAAGAGCTGCAAGCAAAAACGGGCGGCAGGTAACATCAACATCACGCATGGCAGCAAGCAGGCGGTCAAACAGCTTCGCCCCTTTTTCGGGGTGAAAATAAAGAAAATCTTCAATTTTGCGAGCCGCAACCATCTGCACCGGCACCGTCAGCGAACTGAGTTTCTCGAGCAAAACCGCGAGCGAGAAGCCACCGAGATCAATAACATCGCACACAGCGTTTTTGAGGCGGGTTTCTGTCTTTTTTTCCAAGTTCGCGACCATTCGACGCAATGCTTTGACATTTCGCGATTTACTAGCTTTTGTATTCATTATTCATTTCCTGATTCAAAGACATTGAAGCAAGCGGGCCAGCCGGGCCTTATCAACTTCCTTGAGCGCACCGATCTCGACCATTTTGCGGGTTTCAACCTTAAGACGCTCGCGCTGCGAAAAATTCAGACTGTCCTTGAGCACCATAGCCGGAATAACGGCATAAAGTGAATCGCAGTCGATGGCATGCTGCCAGAAATTCCAGAATTTGGCGGTTTTATTACGAATGAGCGAATTCATGGCTGACATCGCCAGTGCCTCCGCGTTGCGAGCTTCAAGTCGCAGCACCAGATCAAATTCTCGTTGCGCTGAAGAAAAATCACCAGCGAAGAAAAATGCTTTACCAAACAACATATGATCCTCAATAAATCGTGGATGATAATCACCAATTTTATGAAGATGCCGCATAATCCCCTTACTGTCCCCGGTGGCCAGCGTAAGCTCAACTCTGGCTATTATTTCTACCAGACTCTCTATGCCGTCGCTGAAGTTCTCCCAGATCTTAAGAGCGCGAGCCGGCTGTCCCTGCATGATTGCCAGGCGAGAATACCATACCGCAAGCTCTTCATCGGTCTTATTATTCTCAAACAACTGCAAGAAAGCGTTCTCGGCAGTTTCGAGCTCGTCAAGACGCATGGCGGTGTAGGCATAAAGGAACAGCGCATGCTGCTCAGAAGGATATTCCTTGAGAATTATTTCGAGTCGGCCAGCGGCGCGGGCAAATTCTTTATCGAAAAGATCAAGCTCAGTCATGGCAAGATCAAGCTCAGGCATATGACCAAGATCGCGCAACGAATCCTTGAGTATTGCACGAGCGGCTTCGTTGTCGCCCTTCATGGCCAACGACTTGGCAAGATCAATGCGATGCTTGGGATCTGATGGTCGGCTAAGATGCACCTCAGAATAAATCTCGGCAGCACGAGCGAATTCGCGCGCCTGAAAGAGCAGATTAGCAAGTTCATCGGCCACCAGCAGATCAGATGAGTCTTTTCGGCGCAGACTTTCGAGCTCTTTCACCGCTACCTCGAGCCGAATCCGGCCATCATAAAGAGCGTCCAGAACATCATAGACATCGGTTTCATGCCGACTCAAGCCTGCCTCTAATTTGGCTGCTGCTGCTTTTTTGCGCAAAACCGGCAGACGCCTGGCCATTTCGTTATATTTTTCCCGTAACAGCACAGGAGATTCGATAGTTTCGAGTCCTTTGTTGATAACCTCGACCGCTTCCTGGATTCTGCCGTCGCCAATATACACATCCACCAGCTTTACCAGTAGATCCTGATTAGCAGGTTCAATCATAATTGCACGCTTAAGAGCAGTTACCGCCTTTTCACGACTATCAAGCCGCAATTGGCATTGATAAATTCCGAGCAATGGCACAATCGAATCGCAGGCAATTGAACTGGCACGCCTGAATACATCCAACGCCTCATCAAAACGCTCCAACTGCATAAGATCATCGCCCAAACACAAAAGAGCCTCGACATCACCGGCGATTAGTTCAAGCAGTCCGAGCGTTATCGACACCGATTGATCAAGACGCCCAAGCTTTCGCAAACAGACTGCTATCAGTTTTTTGATATCAATATCTTCTGGCAACAGAACTGAAGCCCGGTTAAAGTGCACCAGAGCTATATCATATTCTTCGCGATAAACATAGGCCTTCCCTATGTTATAAAGAGCCATGCTGTTCTCAGGTTCTTTCTCGACAACCTTTTTGAGCAATTTTACCGAGCGATCGGAAAGCCCCTTCTGCAAACAAGCTGCGCCCAAATTTAACATAATATTGATATTATCAGGATCAAGCCTTAATGCTCGGTCGTATTCTTCGATAGCATGATCGAAAAGGCCGCGCTGCTGAAGGTCAACACCTTTTTCGAAAAGTTCCTGTGCTGTTTCCATTTAAAATTCCTCTGCCCGACCGTTATTTCGCCGGGCAATCGGGTTATTCTGCTGTTCTTTGAAGCGCTCAAGGTTTTCGATCATAGCCGTATAGTTTTCGACCTCCTGCGGAGCACATTCTTTGAATTTCGCGAAAGCCTCAAAATATCGATAAAAAATACGTGAGTTAGTGCTTCCCATCTTGTTTTTAGCAACATATGCCTCGGTAATAGGAATCATGTAACTGTCTTCCTTACCCCACTCCCATTCAAGGAAGGGTGTATCAAAGTTATTAAGATAATCTGAATATAAAAAGAAAACAGCGTAGGGGTCATAAAGAAGCCCCATGATTTCCTCGAGATCTTCCTTAACTGGGCGACGACTACTGATAGCCTTGGGCAAGCCAGCAGTAGCAATGACAGTAACCCCTTCGACAGCCGCAAGACTTTTAAGCTCTGCCGACAGCAGGTTACATCGTTCGTTAAAAGTCATTTGTGACTGATTGCGCATTAAAATCTTGAATATCGGGTCGATAATCACGGCCACATCACCGGTTCTTTCAAGTCTGATACGCTTAACATATTTTTTAACATCGTCGATAAAAAGGCGACCGCTGGATTCATCGACGAGAATCAGACGATTACTCATCCTTCCGACTGTCTGCATCGCTGCTTTACGCTTTTCCTCGATATCGCTTCGGATTACGTAAGGGTTCTTAACATAATCTATTGGAATCTCAGCCGCCTGCGAAACTATCTTAGAGGTAACATCGAGTCGGTTCAGATCGAGACTGAAAAAGATTACGGTCAAATCAGGGTTAAGAGTTGCAAGGTCCCAGGCCAACTGAGTCGCAAAAGTCGATTTACCCATGCCCACTCCACCCGTAACCAGGTAAAATTCCTTCTGAAAACCGTTGAGTTGTTCCATCAGTATCGGAAAGTTCGTCTGCAAACCCAGATAGCTACGTTTCTGCAGGCGACGATCTACAATCAACTCTTCCATTTCAGCCAGATGAGCGTCGAGGCTTCTGATATAGCCGGCACTGCCCTGCAAAAAAAGATTTCGCAGAGATTGTATACAGTTACCAAGTATCTCGAAAGCATCTTTATCACCATGAATTATACGTTCAGAAAACTGCACCATGGCTCTATGAGCTGCAGTTCTGATGTTGCGATCTCTGATTTTCTCTATAACCGGTTCGATATCGTCGACCATACTTACGCCAGGTTTAGAAAAAGGCGAAAGAAAAAGATCCCGGACCCGATCTTCGCCGCCAACAAGCTCAAGACGAGTCTTTTTGCCTACGCGCTCCTGCACCAGCTGAGCCATCATGTTAGCCAGATTAATCTGCAGACCTTCGTCGAGAAGCTCAATCATGGTGTTAAGCAGCGTCCGATTGGCTTCCGTTCCCTGAAAATCGGTTATGCTAAAATGGTTCTCTTCGAGCTGACGACCAATGACGACCGGCTCAAATACTAGATTAGCGAGAACACGCTCTTCGTCGAGCTCTATTTCTCGCAGATATTCGACCAGACTGCTTCTGATGTCAGAGCTGACTGACGCTTTGGTCTTACTTTTCCGTTTTACTGAGCGTTGGCCGCTTTTCTGTTCTGGCACAATTCACCTCCGGGTATTCTGAGACATTCTAATTCACCTTGCGTACCCTGTCAATGAGCATTACAGCGATAGAAATATAAGAGCTTGACTTGACCGCAGATATTTGCTACTCATTTTATATCATTATTTCTGGTGACAAACAATATGATTACAAGAGAAGCTGACTACGCAATACGCACGGTTTTATATCTGGCTCAACACGCTGAAAGAGGCGCTGTTGCAACGAATGAAATCAGTGAGAAAATGCAGATACCCTATAGATTTTTGCGAAAAATTTCGCATCACCTGGTTGAAGCAGGCATACTTGCTACCCATCGCGGCAAACAGGGTGGTATTTTTCTGGCACGTAAGCCGGACGAGATATCTCTTTTCGACATTCTCAAACTCTTTGATCAACGAGCCATCAACCTGAATATTTGTTGCCAGGATCTCAGCGCCTGCGACCGCAGCAACCTGTGCCCTGTACACGAACGTCTTGAATTGCTGCAAAGCCGCCTAAGAGCAGAATTTGACGCCTGCAGTTTCGCTGATCTGCTTGGCAATGATAAATGACATTAGAGCAACTTGCAGAATTCGAAAAAAATTAGATTAGCTCAGAACCAGCTTGCACACAGCTGCCTATATTCTGCGACAGCCGAGCATAAGCCACATCCATAAGGCTATGCCTTTTGAATACCGTTTGCCACTCAGCAGCCATGACAAAATGTCTTTAAACCTGCCGTGGCGATCTCGATTATTGGTAGAAATTCATGATTTTGCAAGTCTCTCATCGTTAAAGGGGCTTGAAAATCTCGCGCAATTTTTCTGAACGGCTGGCATCGACAGATTCAACCGAAAACCAGTCAACCTTCTGATTAAGCATAGCTTCGATTTTTTCGCGCAGTTGTGGGTCGCGAATCGCGGACCTGGCAAAGACAGCCTTGATTACAGTCATTGCCACCAATGCAGTGTCAATCATGCCCTGAGGCTCGATGAAGTTCAGCGAGATGGACGAGCTTGCCAAAGCCGCCAGCGGAAACATATCCGCGATTGGTTCTGATTCGGCATCAACTTTGATCTTTTCGATTTCGAGTATGGCAGTTGGCTCGTTCTCAATAAAGAGCCTGACCTCACGCAGGGCAAATTTTTCCTGTGCTGCTAAAATAGCAGTACATCTGCTTTTCTGCTCAGTATTTCCAGAAAACACCAAACTGCCAGCGGTGGCATTTTCTACTTTAAGATTTTCGCTGACACGCGAAAACATGGTTTTAAAATCAAGCTCGACATGATTGTTTATTTTGCCGTCGAGCGGCATATTGAATGCAAACTGCGCGTTATAATCGCTGCCCTGCGGTACAAAGTTGAAGGCAACGCCGGCCGAGGCAACAAGAGTCAGATTACTGGCAAACGGGTCGTTGATCATAGCCGTATGCCCAATTATGATCAAAATTGGCGTCTGATCATAATTATCGAAAACATGCAAAGCATACTGATCTGGTGCCTGATAACGCAGCTGACACAGTATACTGAGTGGCATCGGCAGGTTCATGCGCATATCAAAAGCCAGCGATTTCAGTTGATCTTGTGGCAGGCTGATGTTTTCTACCATCTGCGCAACCTCTTCTGGCTTCGGCGTCTGCGCGAACGTCATACCTGCAATGAACATCAGCAATATCGCTGACCTGACAAATCCGCTTCTCATAAACATTCCAACTTTCTCATACAATTTTTTCAGATTATAATACCAATCCCACAAGAAAGAAACATACTCGCTCTAAGCCGCAAAAACACGAAATACAAGTAAGAAAAAAACGAAATACAGGGGCTCCCCCTAAGGATTGCGGGAGGATACTCGGGCGCCGCAGGAAAGAGGCAGCAGGATGATTTAAGGAGCCTTGGCCCGGCGACTGCAATTCATCTATGCTAATCTGTGTCATCTGCGGACAACTTCGTGCGAAAATCAGAAATCAGCGGCCTGGATGGTCTGCGCTGGAATAAGCAGTGTCTTGGCGAGCTCAGGATTAACCAGTAAAGTTTTCTGGTGAGTATATGAGACACGACCAGGGCCACCGCCGGGAATTCTTTTTACATGGGCAACATCGGCACAATCTACCGGCACCTTACTGCTGTCGCGAGCAAAACTAAACCAGGCTGCAAGCAATGCGCCTCGATGCAGATCAATTTCGCTTACTTCACCTTCGGCTTTTCGCAAAATCACGTGCGCGCCCGGAACATCGTTGGCATGGAACCAGTAATCACCACGCCGCGCAAGCTGAAAAGTCATGGCATCGTTCTGTCTGGCATTGCGACCAGCATAATAGCGGCAACCGTCAATTTCCAGCACAGGTTTAAAATCAGCGCGCTTTCGGCCACCGCGCGCGGCCTGCTTATCTTTGCGGCCCTTGCTCTTGTCTACTTCTGGTTCAAGCGCTTTAAGGTCTGGCAACAGATCTGACTCATGCTCAGCAGTTTCGGCAAGCCAGAGCTGTTCACGCAGCCAGCTCAGTTCACCATCAAGAATTTTTATGCGCTTTTCCACCTCGGCAATGCCGCGTTGAGCCTTCTTGTAGAGGTTGAAAAAGCGCTGAGCACCGGCAGCCGGAGTTCTCGTCGGGTCAAGTTCTATACACACCTGTTCGGCAGTCTGCCAGTCTTCAAGTTCAACACTTTTACTGCCTGGCTTGATCCGATAAAGATTAGCCACAAGCAGATCACCATAATGGCGATAATGTTCAGATTCGCCATATTTTGTCAGCAGATTCTTCTGGTCATCTAAAAGTTGCTGCTTTTGTCTTACTTCTCGGTCAAGAACGGCAACACAACGTTTTTTCTGCTCAGTCAGTCGGCGTGGCAAAACAATACCTTCGCTTGCCCAGTTCAGCGCCTTATTCACCTGCGAAAAAACCGAGACTTCAGCCAATTCAAGATGTTCGAGTCTATACCCTGAAACAGCCTTGAGCTTGCCGTCTCTGCAATAAGCATAGGCCTGCTGGTCTGCAGATATCTCAGTGAATAATTGTCTGAAAACTTCGCTGGCATTCTCGCGCCCGCATGTTTTGAGGCGAAAAACCAGCTCGGCCTGCAAATTTGGCGACAAGGCACCTAGCTGGTTTTTCCATTCCTCGACAGGGGCTGCAAAAATTTGGCGCAGCTTTTCGGGCTCAACTGCATACGGGTTTTGTAGTGGGGAGCTTTCGGGAAGACGATAGATCGCACCGATCAGATTGTTAGAAGTTCGCGACAGGCGGTCGAGAATTTTATGGTCATCATCGCAGATAAACACATCAGCGATGCGGCCGGTAAGCTCGCAGAAGATATAGTAGTCGCTGCGATTTCCAAAGAAGTTGTCGATGACCACAAAATGAAGTTTTACAACCCGGTCGAAGCTGCCTTCGGCCTCGCGGCCAGCAAGCTCAATACCAGTCAGGTGACTGTCAATAAGAAGGCGGTTGGCAGTACGCACCAGCGACGAGTTTTTATCGAGTTCAGGAGTATTTTCGGTCAGGCGCAGCCCCTGGTCGGGGCTGTCCAGATTAATTACCAGATCAGACCAGCCGCCGTTTTTTCGCTTGAGACGCAAAGCAAAGCTCCGTCCACCACTATCTACAGCCCGGGTCAAAAGGGGCCGGTCAGTCAGCTGTCCGGCCAGCTCGGCAACATGTTTTTTAAGGGTCAGATAATCCATAACAGCAATCACATGAGAAACAAACATACTTGCACAAAGCCACAAAAGTTTTCATCTCGACCAAAGGGAGATATCTAACTTCGCATTCTTTGCGTCTTCGTGTCTCTGTGCGAAATCTCCTTAGCCCTGGCTTTTTTGACCACGGATGGTCTTATGCAGTTGCGATTACGTGAATCTCTTTCAGGATTGGTATTGGCCATTGCAAGAAGGATGTGCGATCAGCGGATTATGGCCGGAAAAATTATGCGGCCGGAAAAATCAAGAATCTGCTTTGCGGCTTTTCCATCATCAGCACGCCAGGCCAGACCGGTACTGCCTTCTGAATTCATGATTCCGTAAATCCAACAAGCGTCAATATAGAGCATCGGACCGAAAAATTCAGGATCGCTGAGCCCGATAACACCTTTTTCGCCACCAGGCAGAACTATCTTCATCGGCTCACGGTCAGTAGCACCACGAATCGCCGTAAACAACAGCGAACGACTGACATCCTGTTCGACAATAACCGACGGCATGACTGCCTTGAAGCCCATTGGCTCGCCCTCGAAGCTATAATAGCTTTCGCCGCCAGCAACTCTTATGTGCTGTTGCTTTTTCAGGTCATACATATAAAGTGTCGATTTTGACAAGCGCCCGACTTCGGGATCCGAATACTCTGCCAGTACATAAACTAGCAGGCTGTCAGAAACCCATACCGGGCGATCAACAAGCGTTGTGGTTTCACTATTTCCACTGGTTTTCAGTGAAATGCTGTCAACAAGTGTCTGTTGCACACGAGCATCTGGATCGAGAAGAACAATAGATGTGCTTGCATATACAAGTTCGGGGTCTGGAGCATACTGTACAGCGATTCTGCTGCCATCCGGCGAGAAGGCGGGGTTGGCATAAGCGCCCACTCCGGCGCTTATATTGGTTGGCACGGTTGCAGTTCCCGATAATGACATCATGTATAGAGAGTTGGCACCATCGCGATCAGAAACAAAAACAAGTCTCTGGCCGTCAGGCGATACCGCTGGCATAAGCTCTTCGGCATCTGTATCAGTAAGCCTGGAGATCTGGCCGGATTTGAGATCAGCGCGGTACAGATCAAACTGATTGTCGCTGTTTCCGCAGAAAACAATTTCTGCTGCTTCGCAAAGAAGCGGAGAAACGGCAATAATGGCTATCAGCAGAATTCTGGCTATTTTCATTTTTCCCCCTGTAGTAGAGCCCGTAAGCGACTGCACCCTGCCGGTTGACTTAAGACCCGGATATTATACCACAGAACGCGATTTGTTGTTTGCCTGACGGGCAAAGCTATGTTAGTATTGCCACATGGCTTACTATTATGTAATTCCGGCTTTTCTAACGCTGCTTTTTGCGTTCTGCTATCTACTGGTACACGTTTTGTTGGGGGCTTTCGACCGCCTCAACTTCTTCTGGGACTGGTGGGACGCAAAACGTAGGGCGTTTCCGTTTTTAATTGGCATAGAAATCGCCTATTTTGCGGCGATTCTGTATTACATCGTCTACTGGGAACTCTCAGGTAGCGTATAGCAGAAATCTTTGCCGCATTGCTAAAACAGCGACGGACTTTTATAGTTAAGTAATGAACCCCTATATCGGACAGTTCGAGTCATTTATTACCGCTACCGCAGGCGCCATTCTTTTCTGGGCGCTAGGCAGCCGGTTGACTGCCACAACACGCTTTGAATTGGGTCGCGGGCGCTATGTCGGAGCGTTTCCGTTTATTGGAGCATTTCTCGGGGCAGGCCTGGCTGGTGGAATCTTTACTCAGCAGAGCTATCTGGCTCTCGCGGTAGCAGCAGTTCTGCTTGCCATCATCGGTTTTTTAAGAGATCGTCAAAGATTCTCTTATCTTACTTTGCTGCCTTATTGCGGATTGATTATTGTTTCAAGCCTTTTTACGGCGATGGATAGCGCAACGAGTGGAGTTTTTGTCATATCAGCGACGCTCTGGGCAATTTTGATTATTTTTTGTCTCAAAATCGCCGAACTGGTCTACGAAATGCCTTTTATTCTGCTGGCGACCAGCGCGTTGACACAGTTTATCTATTTTTCTCAGCATCAATTCACACAGACTGCGGTTCTGGTTAATCTGGCGCTGCTTACGGCATCAGTGCTTATGCTTATCTATTCAGCGAGTGGAAGGCGCGTTCTGATTGGGAGCAGCGGCATTTTCACTGCCGGTTTTCTGCTTGCAGCTGTCTCGTTACTGGAAGGCTCAGGGCGCCTGTTGCTCTTTGGGCTTTTTGTGCCATCAATGGTGATCCTGTTTCCCTTTGCACTGATCACCGGTATGATTATCGCATCCTATTTCGGCAATCGGCTACACCTTGGCAACAGCCATGAAAGATTGTATTCATGGTCATTGCGCCGCGAAAAGACCGTGCTGTTTTCCGGACTGTTCTTTCTGTGCCTGAATTTTCTGGCACTCCTTGTAATGATCGAAGCGCCAGGTTTCGCATATTTTGCTCTTTTCCTGCTCTTCGTTCTCTCTCTGTTTGTTTTTGTCAGCACCTTCGCCCGCAAAGATGTTGGCAGCAGCACACCAGCATCCGGGCAGATCGAAATACTAGGTATTACTATAGACGCCGTATTGCCAATAGAAGTGATCAAGCGTATCGGCTGTTACCTTGACGCAGACGCCGAATCAGGCTCAATTCTGGAAATCTTTCATATAGTCACCGCCGACTCACTGGCGCTGGTAAGAGCAGACGAAGAAGCGGGCTTCAAGGCTCTGATGCGACGAGCAGCTCTGGTTGTTCCGGACGGCGCCGGAGTCGTATGGGCAGCAGACTTTCTTGGCACTCCCCTGCCCGGGCGCGTGCCCGGTGTCGCCCTGGTTTCGCAAGTTTGTGAAGCCGCTGGCAAAGCAGGCTGGAAAGTTTTTCTCCTGGGCGGCAAACCTGGCATCGCACAACAGGCAGCTGACAGCCTGCTACAAGAACATTCAATTAGCATATGCGGTGTTGAGCATGGCTATTTCGCGCCTGACTCTGTCGAGGAAGAGGCTACTCTGAAAAAAATAACCGAAGCCGCGCCTGACATCATTTTTGTTGCGCTTGGCGTACCACGCCAGGAATACTTTATTGCACGACTGCGCAACTGCCTTAACCGATGCGTAGCAATCGGCGTCGGTGGCAGTTTCGACGTAATTTCGCAGACCTTGCCCCGCGCTCCGGCCTGGATGCAGCGCTGCGGAATCGAGTGGCTTTTCCGGCTCTGGCTTGAGCCACGCCGCTTCATGCGCATGCTCGGCATCCCGATTTTCGTATTGCAGATCCTCCGGCACAAATGGAATACTGAAAGCTAGTCACCTTTTGCTGGCAGTAGATTGCTTCGGGTTGAATAAGCGACTCTTACCCTCAAGCTACAGAACATGTTCAGTTTACAAACAAAAGCCGGGAAACGCCTATGCGCTCCCCGGCCTGGTAGTAACTTTACTGAAAACTGTTATCAGTTTTTCTTGTTAGCCTTTTCAGACAGCTTAATCATGCTGTTTTTAAACTGTTCGGCGGGCACTGCAATGTATATTCTGGCCAAGTTTTCCTGATTGTCTTCAACCTTGGCGCTCTTGAGCAGTTCGGTCATTTCGGGAACTGATGCTGTCCAGCCCCGGAATGCGGCAAGCAGATTAATCATGGCATCAGCAAATTCAGGCAATTCAGCTTTCTTTTCGACCAGACCGGTAAAATCCATGGTGAATTCTTTGTCGTAGTCAACAGAGAAGAAAGCGCTTTTCATGTTCTGCAGACCAGCAACCGGAATTTCAACACGGCTCTGCCAGTTGGGAGTCGTTACAATTGCGCCCCAGAGTCTGGCATTTGTATTGACACGCTCCATCATATGAGCAAAAGCCTTGTTGTTACTGATATTTTTAACTTTTCCACTGCTGAGCTGTGAAACTTGTTTAAGAGCATCTTCAGCACCGAAAGCCATGGTGGTTTCGTTGATAAAAATCATGTTACCGTTGGCATTGAGTTTGTTTTTCACACCCTGAAGACCATCAATCGTTGCAATTTCAAAGCCCGCTGAGAGCTCTTTGTCGGTCTGAATGAGTTCAGATATCTTCTTGGCAGAAAAAGTGCCATTTACAAGAACGCAGGGGCGTTCATTGCTATCGAGAAAAAGCATTACGTTTCTGATATCGCGGGCAGGTTCAATGCCGGCACGTTTATAAAAGTTAACCAGATCGTTCGGGCTGGTCTCGATCTGAGTGTCGACCAGAGCCTTGATCTCGGGCTGAGCAATAATTGCAGCAAAATCAAAATTGACAATCAAATAGGCATCACTCGGAACGAGGGGCAACAGTACGTTGCTGTAAGCTGATATAGTGCTGAATACGAACAATACGGCGACCAGTAGAAATCTTGTTTTCATGGGTTTCCTCCTCAGTAATCGGTACATAATAAACTCTATATTGCAAGATAAGCCCAACCCGGCGCAATGTCAACTTTCCCGGGGGTAAAAAAAGTTTTACAGACTTCTGCTCAGGCTACTTTCTGCATTTGGCTGACCAGCATGCTTTCGATGCTGAGATGGTAGTCGAGCTCTGACCACTCGATACCAGTTTTGCCACAGATAAAACGATAATTTTTAAGCTGCTGCAAAGAAGCTGTCATCAATTCTTTATACCAGGAAATCGGAGTCATTATGACGCGGCCATCTTCGAGCTCAACACGAAGATACTGATCATCAAACCCAACATGCTTACCTTTTATTGAAATATTCATCCCATTTTCTCCCGAATTCAAATCGATATTGCTCTGCGATAGCGAGAGCCTTCTTCAGGTCTGCTGGCTTCATGAAATTTTCTGTCACTTGCAGCGAAAACAGCTCTATTTTGGCATACCCCTCAGCTTTTATGACATGAACATGCCTGGGCAAATGTTCATTCGCATAAAAGAAGAACTTAAAACCGTCTTTATCCAGTAAAGTTGGCATTGATTATTATAGGCCTTATTGCATAAACTTTGCAAATAGCAATTTTGTTAGTAAAAAACCCGCCGGGCGGGTGCCCGGCGGGTTTAAGGTCTGTGCTTAGTCTGAGATTGCTTGTCGGCTTACGCCTCCTCGCAATGATCAGATTGTGCGATTAGAACTGGCTATAGATTTCGGTCCAGAGCATGTTGTAATCGAAGTCATTGAAGAGACCGTTGCCGGCTTTAGTTTTGCCAACGCCGTCCCATTTCCAAGCGTCACCGTTGAAGTCAAAGTTAGTGTAGCCAACTCTGATTCTGGTGTTTTCAGCAAGCTGATAGCGGTATTCGAAGGTGAATACTGTAGCTTTAGCATCAGCAACGCCGAAGTTGTTATATCTGTCATAAACAGTATTGTTGCCCTTGGCTGCTGCTGCGGCAAGACCGTAAGCAGTGGTAAGACCATGGCCAGCCTGGTATTTGGTGAAGTCGTTAGCAACATTGTCTTTCAGTTCGTCGAGGAGGTCGCCGGCGATTCTGAAATAATGCTTGGTGTTGCGGGGGCGGAATTCAGCCTGGAGTTTGAGAACGCCCATGTTGGTAAGGCCATTGGCAAAATAATTGTTGCCGCGGCTGATATCTTCATAAGGAGTTTCAATACCATCCTGATATCTCTGGTCGTTGTTAACAGCGATGCCACCGAGTGTTTCGTCGTCAGCAAAGGTATAAGCAAGTTTGGCTGCCCATTCTTTTTTGCTGTCCCATTTTACTGCTACGTGACCCATCCAACCCTGCATTTCGGGGCTGATCCAAGGATTAGCTGCAGTAGCTGCTGTGTTTACAACGTCCAGTTCATAGTTGGTGTAAGCAAAGCCAAGGTCATAGTCCCAGTGACCGTTATTACCGATTGGGCCTTTTGAACCAAATTCTACGTCCCAACGCTTGTCACTCTTCTGATTGCCAGCAATGACATTACCAAGGGCGAAAGAACCAGGAGCCATGCGATTAACGAAGTTAGGTTCGTCCTGCATGTAGAGTCCCATATAAAGGTCATGGTCACGATACTTGGTGCCAAGGTTGAGGTTCCATACGTTGCGGAAGTCTACAGCAGAGGTGTCGTTGTAGCTGCCAACGTGGCGGTCATAGATAGCCTGGAAAACTACATCAACGTCGCCAGAGCGCTTGTAATAGCGGGCTGCATCAACATAGTCGTTGAGGAGAAGAGCATGACCATGAGTGTAGAAGTTGCGACCGAAAGTGAAGTCGCCACCGAAGCGGAACATGTCTTTGATATGCAAGTAAGCGAGGTCGATAGTGTTGTCAGAAGCATTAACAACACCGATACCAGCGGTACCGAAGCCACCAGCACCAAGTGTCGGATTAGCTGATGGATTAACGTTGTCAGTACCTTTGGTGAAAACATACCAGCGGGCTACAGCGGTGATATTCTCATCGATGTTAGCTTTGAACTTGAAGCGGATCTGGCTTTCAGTTCTGGCGTTGTCGTTATTGCCAACAAAACCGGGGTTATTGGTAGCAAGACCGTCATTGCTGTGAATGAGGTTGGTGTGGCGAACAAGCATGTCACCAGAAAGTTTAACTTTTTCCATGCCACCTTTGGCCATATAGTCTTTGATGCCGTCTACATCGCGCTTAAGCATGGAGACGTCTTCTTTAACTACCTGCATGTCGTCTTCGAGAGCAGTAACTTTAACACCGAGGAGTGCCAGTTCGTCTGCGAATTCAACAGTCAGTTTTTCGAGGGTCTGGAGGTCAGACTTGGTTACGAGGTTGGTGCCGATACCTGATTCAAGCATCTGCTCAACGTTAGCGATCATTTTGGCAGTTACCATTGCAAGAGCATAGCGGGTAACAGTCTGTTTGCCTTTGTAGGTTCCATCAGGATAACCCTGAAGAATGCCTTTGGCAGCCAGTTTGTTTACTGCGTCATACGCCCAGTGTGAAAATGGAACATCAGAGAAAGGATTAGCACTTGCTACTACGGTTGAAAGAACCATAACAGCTACGAGAAGGATAGAGATACGTTTCATAAATTCCCCCATATAGGTTTCGATTTGAGATTTTCGAACTATTTGGAGCTCTGCCTTCTGATTTTCCGTTTTCTGCTGACTGATTGGTCTCATTACAGTGTCTATGTTTCCTTTAATGTTTCCAGTCTGTCTCAAGAACCCGGTCTATCTTTGGACTTTACTCCAGGTGATTTTTCACCTTCTAAAGCTTCTGGCGTATCTTACAGGCTACCTATCTAGAGTTACACCCCCTTCCGTGATACCTGCTAAATACAATTTTGCCATATGCCTTAGTAGAGAGATAATAGTTGCATGTCTTTCGTTTGTCAAGAAAATATTTTAAAATTTATTTATTTGTGCAGAAAAGAACTAACAGCAGTCTCCCACAGGAATGTGGCCAGGACTTCGACCTACCGACTCACTCGCAACAGAAGGAGGTTTCGCAAGGACAAGAAAAAACCCGCCGGGCGTATGCCCGGCGGGTTTAAGGTCTGTGCGTTGTGCGATTAGAACTTGCTGAAGATTTCAGTCCAGAACATATTGTAGTCGTAATCGCCACGACCGTTAAGGTTACGGCCAGCGTTACCAGCTGTAAGTCCGAGCTTAGTCTCTTTGCCGCCGAAGTCAAAGTTAGTGTAACCAACTCTGATTCTGGTGTTTTCAGCCAACTGATAGTTGTATTCAAAGGTGAATACAGTGGCTTTAGCATCTGCCGTCATAAAGTTATTCCATCTGTCATAAGCAGAGTCAATCTTGGTCGCTGCTGGAGTAAGGATGCCAGCAGTAGTGTTGTCTCCAGCCACCAGATATCTGCTCAGATCGTTGCTTGAAATATCTTCGAGTTCATTGATAAGATCGCCGGCAAGTCTGAAATAATGCTTGGTATTGCGGGGGCGATATTCAGCCTGAAGCTTGAGAACGCCCATGTTCATCAGACCATTGCGGAAATAGTTGTTGCCGCGGCTGATGTCTTCATAAGGAGTTTCGGGAACATATTCGCAATATCTCAGATCGTTTACGATAGAAATGGCACCCATTGATTCGTCATCAGCAAAAGTATAGGCAAGTTTGGCAGCCCATTCTTTTTTGGTGTCCCATTTTACTGCAACATGACCCATCCATCCCTGCATTTCGGGGCTGATGAAAGTTGAAGCAACGCCGCCAACATTGTTAGCAATATCAAGCTGATAGTTAGTATAAGCAAATCCAAGATCATAGTCCCAGTGACCGTTGTTACCGATCGGGCCTTTTGAACCAAATTCTACGTCCCAGCGACTGTCGCTTTTCTGATTGCCATTAGTATTAGCAAGGGCGATACCGAAAGGTATTGCAACACCAAAGGTGTCAGTCATGCCAAAAGCCAGGGCTGGTTCTTCCTGAGCATAGATACCAACATAGAGGTCGTGGTCACGATATTTGGTGTCGAGGTTGAGGTTCCAAACGCCGCGAGAGTCAACAGCAGCGGTGTCATTGTAGCTACCAATGTGGCGATCATAAATGGTCTGGAAAACTACGTCAACATCGCCAGAGCGCTTAGAATAGCGGACGGTGTCAAGGAAGTTGCTAAGGAGAAGAGAATGGCCATGAGAGTAGAGAGCGCGACCAAAGAGAAAGTCTCCACCAAAGCGGAACATATCTTTGATCTGCAGGTAAGCGGTATCAACAACGCCATCAGCAGCGGTAAGATTGCCAATGCCAGCAGAACCGAAGCTTCCGCCTCGAACGAGTGAGGGGTTAGCAGAAGGATTTCTGCTGTCGTTTTCTTTGATGAACATGCGCCAGCGAGCTACGGCGGTGATATTCTCATCGATGTTGGCTGTGAATTTGAAGCGGAGCTGGGTTTCGGTTCTAACGTTGTCATTAACAAGATCTTGGTTAGTGATAAGGTTGGTGTGTCTTACCAGCATGTCGCCAGAAAGCTTAACTTTTTCCATGCCACCTTTGGCCATGTAGTCTTTGATGCCGTCTACGTCACGCTTAAGCATGGAGACGTCTTCTTTAACTACCTGCATATCGTCTTCGAGAGCGGTAACTTTAACACCAAGGAGTGCCAGTTCGTCTGCGAATTCAACAGTCAGTTTTTCGAGGGTCTGCAGGTCAGCTTTAGTTACCAGATTGCTACCGATGCCGGTTTCGAGCATCTGTTCAACGTTGGCGAGCATCTTGGCAGTTACCATGGCGAGAGCGTAGCGGGTAACAGTCTGATTGCCTTTGAAAGAACCATCAGGATAACCCTGAAGAATGCCTTTGGCAGCCAGTTTGTTTACTGCGTCATAAGACCAGTGTGAAAATGGAACATCAGAGAAAGGAGCAGCGGTAGCGACGATGGTTGTAAGAACCATGGCAGCTAAGAGAAGCATAGAGATACGTTTCATAAATTCCCCCATATAGGTTTTGATTAAAAAATTTCACAACCTTTGGGATTCTACTTTTCTGATCTTCCGAGTCTCGCTGGTCCAGCCGTTCACACTACAGTGTCCATGTTGCCTCTAATGCTGGCGGTCAGTCCTTTGAAACTTCTACTCGATCGTCTGAGCTTTCATCCCGGGCGTTTATGCCCTTAAGACCACTGGCGGATTCTACAGGCTACCTACTAGAGTTACACCCCCTTCCATGACGCCCATAAAACACGAATTCCAATCGTCTTTGCCGCAAAAGAATATTGCTAAACTGTTTATTTGTCAAGTAAAAGACAAAAAATATTTTCCAAGACCCTGTTTTGAGTTATGGGGACACCTTACTTAATTCTTCGAATTAAGTAAGGTGTCCCCATAACTCCCGTAACTCCAGAACTCCCCCAGAACTATATGTGGTAATGCGACAAAAGATCAGAGGTTGATATCGCGGTGGATGCGTGAGGTTGAGATGCGTTCATGAGTGAGCTCTTTAAAAAGGAACTCAGCAAACGCAACCGAGCGATGACGACCGCCAGTACAGCCTATCCCGATCTGCAGTCTGGTCTTTGGCTCGCTGATAAAAAGTGGAATCTGAAATTCGATGAATTCCTTGAGCTTTTGAGCATAGTTTTTTGCAGCATCAGAAGCAAATACGTAGTCGTAGACTTCCTGGTTGATGCCGGTAAGAGTCTTGAGCTGAGCTATGTAGAAGGGATTCGGCAAGAACCTGACATCAAACATCAGATCGCAATCGAGCGGCACGCCATGTTTAAAGCCAAAGCTGACAAAAACCACCGACATGGCACGAGGACCAACAAAGCCCTGTGAAAATCTGAGAATCTCTTCTTGAAGCTCGCGACCGTTCAGACTGCTGGTATCAATTATATAATCAGCTCGGTCACGCGTCTGTTCAAGCAATGAGCGCTCTGCGAGGATATCATCACTGATACGACCACCGTGATTAAGTGGGTGACGACGTCTGGTTTCAGAAAACCTCTTTATCAGCACGTCGTCGGTAGCATCCAGAAACAGCAAGCGCAGCTTGACTCCAAGCTTTTCAACCTCTTCAATCGCCTCAAAAAATTTGCGAAAAAAGCTGCCACCACGCGCATCGATAACAACTGCGATGCGCGTGAGCCGGCCATTTGATTCGAGACAGATCTGAATAAACTTGGGCAGCAAAGTTGGCGGCACGTTATCCATACAGAAATAGCCAGAATCTTCAAAAAAATGCGATGCAGTAGACTTGCCAGCCCCTGAAAGCCCGGTAATAATTATTAACTGCAGCGGCGAAGATTGTTCCATGTTCATCCCATCACGTCGAGAACCAGACCACGAATGTCATCAAGACTGGTCAGTAGATTCATTGCCTTGTTGCTGGAGAGCGCTTCGCGGGTCAGATCAGTTACCTCGGCCGCAGAAGTATCAACCAGCTGATAAACTTTCTGTTCGCCATCTTTCCTGCAGCCAAATTCTTCCTTGAGTGACAAAAATTCGTCTTTGAGCTTTTTAAAAAACAGGCGAATCGATTCTTTATACGAATTCAAAAGCCCTTCTTCTGGCGATCTCAAGAATTTTTCGCCGCGCTCTTTAACAATGCCAATCAACTCACGCATATCACCATCAAAGATTTCCAGTCGCGCACCTTTGATGCTGCTCTGAAAATCAGTGCTGGTCGAGCGACTGCCAGAAGCCGACTTGCCTGTGCCAGTGCCAGGATTGAGATTACGGTTGTCGATTTTTATCGGCATATCAGTCTATTCCACAGAGCACAACCTTGTTGCGGCCGCTGCCCTTGGCTTTATAAAGTGCGCTGTCAGCCTTTTGAATGAGCTGATCCTTGCTGTCTGCATTCAGCGGGAACCCGGCAACGCCTATTGAAATAGAACATTTGATGGGCGGCTGCCCCGGAATCAGCGATGGGAAATCACAATGAGCCACATCGCGGCGAATACGCTCTGCCACGATCTTAGCGTCGGCCTGAGTTGTCTCAGGAAGTATAATCGCAAATTCTTCGCCGCCATAACGTGCGGCAATATCTGTGTTGCGCACGTTTTTGCGCAGAATTTTGCTTACTTCCTTCAGTATCAGGTCCCCCTGCTGGTGTCCATAGTTGTCGTTTACCGGTTTAAAATGATCGATATCACACATAAGCAACGAAATTGTCGCGTTATAACGTCTACTGCGCGCGACTTCCTCGTCGAGGCGAAGCTGAAAATATCTGTGAACGTAAAGCTTGGTAATTGAATCTGTGATGGCCAGAGAATAGAGTCGGGCGTTCTCGAAAGCTATGACCGCCTGCGAAGAAAGGGTAGCAAAGAATTCAAGATCGTTCTCGCTGAAAGGCTCGCCGTTAATCTTAGGTCCAACCTTGACGACACCGTAGAGTTCGCCCTCTTTTAACATCGGCACATAAACCGCGAAAGGCAGAGTGCGGTTAACTGCCGAGTAAGTTTGATATGACGCCTTACCAGACAACTCCTGGGCAAAGATCGGCTTACCCTCTTTTTCTATGGTTGCCATCGCCCAGGTCTCGGCTGGATCTTTTTTGAGAGCATCAATCTCTTCCTGACTCATACCTTTGAATGCCTTGACCTCAAGTTCAGGACGATCCTCAGAGAAGAGCATTAGTACCCCCCTGTTGGACCATACAGTCTCAAGAAACATATCGATAGAAATCTTTATCAACTCGCTGAGGTCGAGTGTCGAGCTCAAAACCTTGCCCGACTGTTGCAGGGTCATAAGATTGAACACCTTATGATCAAGCTCATTTTTGGTTTCTTCAGAATTCTCGAAAAGCATGGCATTGTTGATTGAAGTGCTGGCCAGTCCTACTATTGCCTGGATCATCAAATAATCAGCATCTTCGAAGCCGTTACCATTCTTGCGATCAGTGAGAAGTAGAAGCCCGACCAGATGATCTTTTATGCGCATCGGAAATATCAGCTTGAGACTGCGAATTTCGTCGCTCTCCAATTCAGCGACCATCAGGTTTTTTTCCTGTTCTGAAGGAGCCCAGAAGCCTCGTTCAGAAAAAATATGGGCCAGAATCTGGTTGTCTGAATAAAATCGGAACTTGGCGAACAACTCTGGAGAAATGCCAATAAGATCCTTAACACTGACCAGATCGGTTTTATCGTTGTAGATCATAACACCGGCGCCGACAAAAGAAAGGCGCTCAGTAAAAATTGTAATAAAACTGCGCACCAGAGTATCCAGATTAAGACTGCCGCCCATGGCCTGGCTCGCGTAGTAGATCGCCGAAAGAGAATCAACCTTCTGCTCAAGTTCGCGGTTGATATCGCTGATCTTTTGCATGTAATCCTCGATTGCGGCGCGCGATTCAATCATACTGCCAACTATCTTGGTAAAGCTTCCCTGCACTTCTTCGAGATCGCTCATCCGAAGGTCCTGGAGACCCTCTTTTACATCGCCATCTGCTATTTTGTCGGCAATCTCGATAAACGCCTGCAAAGGTCTGAGCACTTTTCGCATAATGCTCAGATGAACAAACACCAAAGTGCCGACGCAAGCCACGATAAACGACGTGAGGTTCACGTCATAACCCAAACGCCTGAAAGCCAGATAGATTACCAGCCAGAAAATGGCCAGCATCAGGTCGAGCTTAATGGCTATATTGGCTTTAAGTTTGTTCATTTATCGCCATCCGGGATAGAAATGCGTTTTGTCAGACCTTCTATGATTCTTTCTGAAATCTGCAGCGGATCGCCTTCGGCATGGACCAGCACAAATCTTTCGGGTTCCTGCTGTGCAAGAGTGTTGTAGCCGTCATAAACTCGACGATGAAAAGCAAGATCCTCAGACTCAATACGATCATGTTGTTTGCGACCACCATGTCGTGCACGTTCGAGCCCCTGGTCGGGAGCAATCTGCAACAACACAGTACATTGAGGCAGAAATCCGGGTAGAAACTGTGCATGTATTTCGCGGATTTTCTGCGGATCGATACCACGAGCAAAACCCTGATAGGCCATGCTTGAGTCGAAATAGCGATCACAGATAACTGTTTTTCCCTGATTCATCGCAGGCAATATTACCTTGCGCAGGTGCTCGGTTCGCTGAGCCAACATAAGAAATAGCTCGGTTTCTGGCTCTAGACTACCCATCTCGTTGCCCAGCAGAACTGAACGAATACGATCGCCGGCAGCTGTACCACCAGGTTCTCTGGTGGTAACAACCTCAAGACCACGACTGGCAAGAAAATCTCGCAGCAGAGCTATCTGCGTCGTTTTTCCACTGCCCTCTGGCCCTTCAAAAGTTATAAAACTGCCTGGTGTCATCTACAGCTTTTCCTTAACCTTCAGCCAAGTTCAAAAAAATCATCAAGCTTGGTAAGCTTAAAAACATTGAGAACCGGCTCATTGAGCTTAACTATTCTGAGTTTACCATTATGTCTCGTTATTTCTTTTTTTAGATAAACAAGCATACCCAGTCCAGAACTGTCAAGATAAGCAACTTTATCCATGTTTAATTCATAAGTCCAGCCAGTAGACTCAATTGAGTCCATAATCTCAGACTTGAGGCTCTTAACATGATGCACGTCGAGCTCACCATCAACGTAGAAGACCTTCACTTTTTTTTCGGTATCAATCTGGCAATCTATCTTCACTTTGGCCTCCACTATTATCCTGCAGCTTCAGAATCTTAACCATCTGCAACCTTACACGGCCGCTCTCTCCGTCAGTAATATAATCTACGTGATCCATGATGTTTTTTATGATAAAAACTCCCAGACCGCCTTCCTTGATCTCGTTGAGATTCGGAACTGGAATATTGGCCGGAATAAAACCAGGATCGTTATAAAACACCTCTACCACAAATACTTCTTCACTAGTTGTAATTTTGAGATCAAACGACATTGAATCGTCAAACTTGTAGGCATGCTTGATTACATTCGTACAGGCCTCGGTCGTAGCCAGTTTGATGTCGTTAAGCAAAGCAGCGCTCAAATCGAGATGTTGCACACAAGCTGCTATAACACGACGGATCAGCGCCAAAGTTTCCGGACTGCCCTGCACATGCATTTTCATGTGTGTGGCATCAGGCGGCAACTCCTCGATCAATTGTTTTATTCTAGCGTGCAATCTACGATTACTTCCGTAACTCTTTATCTAAACTTTCTGGAAATACGTGAACAATCAGAGCTGAAACATTGTGGTTGCCAGCTCAGGTTCCAATAATATCATGTTATAACCAATCGCGTCTACTATAACAGACTTACCCAGTTCACGGGCGGTTCGTGCAAGCAATTCGCCGGTTTCACTATATTCAGTCGACAAGAACCATGACTTTTCGAGGAAACCAAGTGCCTTATCACTGTTAGTAAGATCACCAAAAGCGAGATAGCAGCGTGCTACAGCCTGAAAAGCCAGAGTGTTATCCGGCATCTCACGCAGAATTTTTTCGCAGGCTTTGAGATTACTGACTGCGGCTCGCTGTTTATCGGCATTCTTAAGATGCTTAAGCTGGCATCGCAGCATACCCCAGCGTATCCAGTGATTGCAGTCACTGTGATTTGCCGCCTTGTGCCAGTTAAGCAGTGATTTTTTAACCCATTCTTCCTTTTGAGCGGTATACTCAGCAAGCAGTTCCTGTCCGAGAGCAGTCTCATACAGCAGCCAGATCTGATCTGTCTTTCCCTGCATCGTCTGATGATGCTCAGAAAGAAGATTCATCAATTCATTTTTACTGCCACTTTTTGACAGCTCAGCGGTCATCTCGATATTTTTACGTCGATAATAGCCGTTTTCGGGAAAAAGATTGCGTAAAGACGAATAGCACTTGCGTGCCTCACCGTGTTGCTGGAAATTCTCATGCAAACGGGCGAGTTCATAGAGTCGCTGCGGGTCTGACGACAATTTAACCAGACTGCGCGTAAGTTCAACCGCTTTGGCAGTATTTCCACGGGCGCGTTCAATAAGAGACAAACCTCTTATTGCAGCCTCGTTTTCGCCGAATTTTGTCAACACTTCGTTAAAGGCTTTTTCGGCACTGGCAAAGCTTTCGGTCTGGAACTTAGAGCGACTGCCAAATACATACCTTGTATAAGCCCTCACCAGAAGGGGAACCGGAGAATCGCGGCGAATGTGCGCCAGTTCAAGTTCTTGATTCTTAATCAGCGCCTCAAGGACTTCGGGTTCAACACGAGCGCCACGGATCTGACTGCGCTTAAGTCTAAGCAGCATGAGATGGGCGATCAGCTCAGTCGGGTGATCACGACTTATCGTTGTCAAAAGTTCTATTGCGAGGGGAATTTTGTTTTCAAATTCGTAAACGCGGGCCAGATTGAAGCTGGTCTTAAAATCAGTTGAATCAAAAGAGCGCGCACGCGCCAACAGACCAGAAGCCCTGTCTACCTCTGCGGTTTGAAGAGAAACTTCGGCAAGAATTTTGATCCATTCAGGCTGGTTGGGTACAAGTTCGAGAGCACGTTCCAGTCGTTCAGCTGCGGTAAGAAAGAATTTTTTCTGCAGAGCTTCTAGCCCTTGGGCTGCCATTTTTTCACCCTCGGCACGGGCCTTTTCGATCTTTATGAGTTCTGGTGCCTGGTAGGCTCGCACGCAGGTTGGATCAAGCCGGGAAGCAGCCTCAAAAGAGTCCTGTGCGTCATCAAATCGACCAAGTCTGATCAAGGTTTCTCCATAATCGCACCAGTCTTCGGCACCGGATTTTTTGATCTCGAGCAACTTTTTCTGTGAACTGGCCTTAAGAGAAAAGGCATTGGTCTGATCAGCGCTGGCGATAATGCCCTCATGGCCCCATTCGCAGTTCGGGTATGTTTCGACAGCCTGCTGAAATATCGCAAGCGCCTCAGTATGCCGTTTCTGTCGAGCCAACGTCTGACCAAGAGTTTTTTGTATGTCTGGGTGATAAGGGCTAAGCTCATGCGCCATCTCAAGATATTTTAAGGCACGAGGCAGGTTGTTGCGTTCGACAAAGTGCCTGGCAATAACTAAAAAGCATTCACCATTCGAGTTTTTGCTCGTTTCAACCCGGGCAAAGGTCTGATCCGCCTGGTCTTCCATGCCCATAGAATTCTGTAATTTGCCAAGTTCAATAAGAATTTCGGGATTATCGCCATTTTTATTGAGCGCCTGCTCGAACTCAAGCAAGGCCTGCCCCTTTTCGTTCATGCCCAGGTAGGCACTTCCCAGGCCAAAACGCATCTGTGGGTCGTCAGGAAACGCACGAATTGCTTCGCGAAAATTCTTAACCGCGCCATCAAAAAATTTGCGGGCCAGCATGGTCTGTCCGAGAAGCAGATACATCTCAGAAGTGGCGCCGGCGAGCTCCTTGTAAGCTGCCAGAAATTTCTGCGCTTCTGAAGCGTTGCCGAGACTCAGATGTATCTGAGCCATGCGAATGAGCACTTCCTGACCACGCGGATTCCTTTTATGAAGCCCCTCAAGCTGAACCAAAGCTTCTTCTTTTTTACCGCTGTCATACAACAGTCCCGAAAGGCGAAATACCGCATCAACGTCACCCGGGCTAATCTCAATTGCCGATTTAAGACAATCTATAGCCTCTTCACGTCGATTCATAAGCTCATAAACCAGCGCACCAGTCTTGAGCACCTCTGGATTGTCCGGTGCGATTGCACGAACAGCGCGAAACGTCGAGTATGACTGTTCAAGGCGCCCGACACTGTTTAGTGCTGCTATAAGATTGAGATAGTTACAAACTTCTGCCGGTTTTTTTCTGAGGAGCTGTTCAAAACCTTCGATATCTGGTCGCGATGAAGGAAGTGCCGACACAGACTTGTTGGCCGCAACGGGCTTAGCTGCCTTTTTTTTACCAACAACAGCACCGCAGTTACCACAATAACTTCCAGCAACAGAATCAGAAGAACATTTCGGACAGATCGCCATATTTACATCTCCCTGGGAGCTGATATGCCAAGCAGTTCAAGACCTTTTGCGAGAGTTCTGCGCGTAAAACTGCTGATCATAAGGCGTGAGGCCTTTATTTTTTCATCTTCGCAGCTCAACATCGGGCATTTATCATAAAATGCCGAAAAACTGGCGGCCAGCTCATAAAGATAATTGCACAGAATGTGCGGACGTAATTCGTTTGCCACAGCCGCAACCGACGGACTAAACTCCATGAGCCTGATCATCAGATCGCGCTCTTCGTCCTGAGAAATAACCGCAACAGCCTTGAACTCTTCGATGTTCAGTCCGGCACGGCGAAAAATCGAGCAAATGCGAGCATGAGCATACTGCAGATAAGGCGCAGTATTACCATTTAGAGCCAGCATGCGATCAAATGAGAACACATAATCGTTATTGCGGTTCTGAGAAAGATCAGCATATTTAACTGCGCCAATTCCGACAGTCTGCGCCACCTGTCTTTTTTGTTCTTCGCTCAGACCAGGGTTTTTCTCGTTAACAACCTGGTAAGCGCGCTCAACAGCCTCAGAAAGAAGATCAGCAAGTTTTACATTTTCGCCACTACGGGTTTTAAGTGGCTTGTTATCTTCGCCAAGAATACTGCCAAATGGCACATGTTCAAGCTTGACTTCGGGCGAGGCCAGAATACCCGTAGCACGAGCCACAGCAAAGATCTGCTTGAAATGTAATGCCTGGCGAGCATCGGTAACGTAGATAATACGCTGACCACCGAGCGTGGCAGTGCGGTAACGCAGCGCTGCCAGATCGAAAGTTCCGTAGTTAAAGCCGCCATCGGACTTCTGGACAATTACAGGCAGCGGACTACCATCCTTACCTTTGAATTCATCAAGAAAAACACATTGTGCACCCTGCGATTCAACAAGTTTGCCGCTCTTGTTTATTTCAGCGACGGTATCGGCAAGCATGTCGCGATAAAAGCTCTCACCGCATTCGTTTTCTTCGGCCAGTTTTACATCAAGCAGGCGGTATATTCGATATACTTCGGCCATCGAAATCCTGGTGATTTTGTGCCAGAGATCGAGCATGGCCTGATCGCCCTGCTGCAGGCGGACCAGATAGTCATGGCAGACAGCTGCGGATGCCGGATTTTCCTTGCATTCAGCCGACACACTTTTATACAGTTCTTCGAGTCTTGGCAGCGTCAATTCAGCGGTCAGATCGCCGCCACGTTCCTCAATCGCTGCGATTTCTGGTTCAGCCTTCCAGATAACCATCGCCATGGGCAGACCCCAGTCGCCAAGATGGTTCTGGCGCACTACTGGATGACCAAGTGCTTCAATAGAACGCGCAAGCACGTCGCCGATTACGGTTGAACGGAGATGGCCGACATGCATCTGCTTGGCTATGTTGACACTTGAATAGTCGACAACGGTTTTTTCGCCACCGGAAGGCACCTGATCGATAATAACTGTTTGTTCGGCCAGCTCATTAAAGCTGTTTTCAATCACATGGTTGGCCAGATAAAGGTTTATGAATCCCGGGCCAGCAACTTCGACCCGACTGAACCAGTCTTTTTCGGTTTCGAGCAGAGCAACTATTTCAGCAGCCAGCTTCTGGGGGGCACACTTGGCGGCCTTAGCAAGCTTCAGCGCGGCGTTCAGCGAAAAATCGCCATTTGCTTTGTCTGGTGGCACCTGTACATCAATGAAACTGTAATCTTCGATGCCGAAGCGTGTAAATAATTCTGCGAGTCGTTGGTGAATATGAGAGATTAAACGCTTTTTCATGATAGTCCCCTTACCCGGTAAGCACTACGGGATACGTGGCTCTAATGGCCAAAGGCCATAAGAGCCACCTAAAAATAACGATGGTCAGGCCTTTGATTTGAAAATCAGCCATATACCTATCGCTCCGATCAAAAAATTTGGAAGCCACACAGCTATAAACGGCGGCATGATAGCACCCTTAGCAAAGGCTTTGCCAGCCGCAAAAAGAATATAATACAAGAATATTATTACCACCGACATGCCGATACCGATACCGGCACCTGATCGCGTTGTCTGCGAACCCAGCGGTGCGCCGATCAGCACAAAAATCAATGCAGCAAACGGAATTGAAGTCTTCGACCAGAATTCAATCCAGTGCTGGGTTATCACGCCGGGCGAGACGCCCTTGCTCTCTGAGTCCTTTATGAACGCATAAAGTTCGATAAGAGTCATCGTGCTGGCGTTCTTTGAATCTGGCACATGGTCTGGATTCACATAGTGAGTATCAATCGGATATTCCATATCTTCAAAATATGTATAATTGCTGTCGGCGCCACTCATGTGGATATCGGAAACCCTGCCATCCCAGAAGTAACAGACTCCTCCCTCAATTCTGGCGCGCTCAGCCTCAATAACTCTCGGAAAACCACGGGCCTGACCCTCATACATGACTACGCCATACATATCCTTGGTTTCTTCATTGAATTTTCGCACAAAGAACTTTCGGCCAGGGCCAGCCTCGAAAAAGCGGTTCTCAGCAATCTTTGGCAGAGGCCTCTTCAGAGTTACCTCACGCCGAAACAGGCGCGTAAACTTCTCATTGGCAACCGGAACCAGTTTTTCGTTAAACACCAACGTCAGAAGAGTTATGCACAAACCGGCGATTATCGCTGGCGCAGCCACGCGCGCAAAGCTGTAGCCGCCGGCTTTTAGAGCTGTTATTTCGGAATCTGAAGACATGCGGCCAAACGCAACCAGGTTAGCAAGCAAAATTGCCATTGGAAAGCTTATTACAAGGGTGGGCGGCAGGCTGTAAATAAAAAACATGCCAACGATCGAGGCTGGAACGCCCTTGGCGAAAATGAGGTTGATCAGCGTCATCATCAGATCAATCAGCCAGATTGCAACGAAAAAAGCCATGCCGAAAAGAAACGGCTCCAGAAGCTCTTTAAGAACGTATTTATCGACAGTCTTCATCGTTATTGCCATAGAGTGTGTATCCTACACTAACAGAGATAGAACTAGCAAGCAATTGCCATTTTTTTCAGGACTTGTCAATTCCGGGCGGGAAAGGTTACAATCTTACGGCATTTATCTAAAGAACCGGGAAATCATAATCAATAATGCAAAACCTTTATCAGCTCTTCGGTGCCTCAAACTTTGCCACGCTTGAAGAGCTTGCCGCTGCCTATAAACAGAAATACGCAGAGTTGTTCTCATCCGATTCGCCGCTGGCCAACATTCCGAAACTACGCGAACTAAAAGACGCTTTCGACCTATTGGCAGACGACGAAAAGCGCTCGGCTTACGATGAAAAGCTGGCAGATTTTCTTGAGGAACTGCACGAGAAATACGACGAGGCAGTCAATGATCTGGCCGAGGGCAACCTGCAGAAAGCGGTCGATAAAATCAACTGGTGCATCAATAAAGATCCAGGCGAACCAGATTACTATGAAACCATCGGATTGGCCTACCGCCTGGCCAACGATTTTGACAATGCATTACGCAGCTTTCAGCAGGGCCTCAAGACCGGTCAACGCAAAGCCTTTTTCCATAGAAATCTCGGCGACATATATCGCCTCAAGCACGACGAAGACAACTCCGACACCCATTACCTTGAAGCTGCCGAAGCATTCAAGAACATTCTGCAGGTCGACCCTAAAAATATCGATGCGATTGAGCAACTGGCAGACATCTACAGCCACATGAAGTTTTACGACGAATCGCTTGATCTCTACCGCCAGCTTCTGCGACGATTCCCCTATGAAGCTGCTTATCACCGAGACATGGGCTCTGTCATGTATGAACTAGATATGTCAGAGGAAGCCGAACAACACCTGCTTGAAGCTCTGCGCATTGCACCGGGCGACTCCGCTTCCCTGCTATATCTTGGTCTTGTCTACTTTAAGCGTCGCCTCCTGGGCATGGCGGCACAAACCTTGCAAGACAGCCTCAAAAACAGTCCCGACCAGCCAGAAGTAGCACAATTGATCGAGCAAATCGAAATTATCAGAGCTGAAATTGGTAAAACGGTCGAAGAAATCATTTATGACCCGGCACCAGATGCTTACGTCGAAGGACTGGTTAAATGGTATAACCCCGAGACCGGCATGGGCGTACTCACATGCAGCGAATACCCGGAAGTGTTACTGCATCATTCTGCGATAAAAAACGAAAGTGAGAGCGAACTGAAAAAAGGCGACCAGGTCAGGTTTGGCATTGTTAAAGACTTGATGAGTCCGATCGCTGTGCAAGTTGAAAAAATTGGCGAAAGCGAAATCTCAGAATCTATGCCCGGAAAAATTGAACGTTACGACATCGAAAAAAAGATGGGTATAATCAGAGGGCACGACGGTCGCGAGGTGTTCTTTTCCTTTTCAGCGCTGACCGAAGAAGTTCTCGAAAATCTCAAACCAGACCTCGAAGTCCTTTTTGAATCTCGGTCCATAACCGGCCTGTCAGACAACAACTTTGAACAGGCCAACCGGGTCAGACTGCGCAAAAAGAAGGTTCTTCCCAAACCCGCCTAAAAAAGCTTCTCATTTTTTATCCACAAATTTGCACAGATGCCGCAAATGTCAGTCGGGGGCAAGCCGGATGATTTTACACCTTACTGCTTAGTGGGGTCAGTCAGCTCGAAAAAAGCCTTTTCCAGGCTTCCCCAGGTCTGAGTCAATTTCTCCAGACTATCAGACAAACGTAAGTGGCCAGAAGAAATGATACCGACGTGTGTTACCAGCTTTTCAACAACTTCCAGCACATGGCTAGAAAAAATGATTGTTGTGTCGTTTTCAACCATCCTGTCGAGCAGTTGGCGAAAATCCCGTGTTGCCTGTGGGTCCAGGCCATTAAAAGGTTCATCGAGAATCAGCACCTTTGGTTCATGTATGATGATGGCCGCCAGAGCAATCTTTTTTTTCATACCAAAACTATAGTTGGCAGTGTATTCGTCGGCAACATCAGAAAGAGCAAACAAAGAAAGCAATTCTTCTATACGCTGCTTTCTGCCGCTCTTTGGCAGCTGATGAATATCGGCAACAAAATCAAGGAACTGATAACCGGTCAGATAATCATATAGAAAAATCTCGTCAGGGAGATAACCGACCCTTGCCCTGACTGCAATCGGGTCTTTTGACACATCAATTCCATCAATGAGAACTTGCCCGGAATCTGGCTGCAACAGTCCCATAAGAATGCGTAACGTTGTCGTCTTGCCGGCGCCATTCGGACCAAGAAAGCCAAAAACCGCACCACGCGGAACTTCAAGGGTTATCCCGGCCACCGCCAGTTTTTCATTGAAGCTTTTCTTAAGATCTTTAATGCTGATCATGATGGCCCGAAACTCGTTGGTCTCGCGACAAACGAAGATGTTCGGCGTATTTTGCAATCTCGGGAAATTCTTCGAGCGGCTTAAAGGTTGTGTTGTTATGCCAGAAGTCCGACAGGCCAGCAAAACCGGTTTTTTCATATTCGGCAGCTGTAATCAGCATGTCGAGTTTATCTATCGCCCTTACGAATCTAGCCTCAATGCTGCTACCTTCTTCGAACTCCTTGAACAATTCAAGGCTTTCACCAGTAATGAGTGGGCCCAGAGGCGTAAGCACATCTTCGACAGCCTGTTGCTCAATCTTGCTCTTGTCAGGAAAATATTTGAGCGCAGTATAGGGAATATCGCCGACACGGCTTTCTCCCAATTCGTGAACTATTGCAATCGAAACAGCGCGCTCTCGGTTTATCTGCACGCTGACAATATTGCCAGCCAGCATGTGAGTAAGAAGAACAACGCCAAAGCAATGGTCAGCGATAGACTCACCATTGCGAATGCCACGCAACTGCCAACCAGTGCGGCGCAGTTTTTTGAGCGTGAGAAAATCATGAAAAACTTTGTCGAGTTGAGAACTTTCAATCTTCATAGTAGATACCCGGGTGTTTAAGATTATTGTATTTATAACCGAAAAGCAGTTTTTTGGCAAAAAAAAGACCGGTTTAATCCGGCCCTGAAAATAAGGAGGCAAACAAATCCAAAAAACCTGTCGTCAAAAGATGCAGTTTAATTAACGAATATTTTGCAGATTCTCGGCAGGCGGGTTACAATCTCGCGCATGTATAAGCTCAGATTCATTGACTCACAGATCTGCGACGGGGCTATGAACATGGCCATCGACGAGGTTCTGACCAACAGCATGTCGACCCAGTCAGATCTGATTTATCTGCGCTTTTATCAATGGCAACCCGCCACTCTGTCGTTTGGCTACAACCAGAAAATAGAAAAGCTGATTGATGCTGATGCCGCACGCAACGCAGGAATAGATTTGGTTCGCCGCATGTCAGGCGGCAAAATGGTTTTTCACAACATCGAGCATACTTTTTCACTTGGTCTTCCCGGCGCTTTCATTGAAGACAGAATTGGACGCGGCAGGCCGTTTCTTGAAATATTCAAATTTGCGATAACCCCGCTGGTAGATGGTTTAATAAAAATGGGAATTCCAGCACGTTTTGCGGCCTCACGTGAAATGCGCCACAGTTCAAACAACCTGCACTGTTATGCCACGGCTGCCGGGCACTCAATTTATGCTGAGCAGCGCAAACTGGTAGGCGCAGCCGGAGTGTTCAGGCAGAACACTCTGACCATTCACGGTTCCATACCGATAAAGGCGAGCTTTCCTCCCGATCATATTTTTCCAGGCAACACAAAAATAGACCATGATGTTGAAATGGCAGCCTTAAGTGACTTTTGCACTCTCGAAAAAGCACTTGAGCTACCTCGAGTTATTGCCGATGCGTATAGTGAGCATCTCGGTTGCGAGCTCATATACCAGCCTATCAACAGGGAAGAGTTCGTCATGGCCGGTAAAATTGCCAATAACAAATACAACAATCTGTTCTGGAAGGCTTCTGACTAGCCCAGAATTTTCGCAATATTCTGCTTGTCAAAAATTACTGTTTGCGGTACATTTAGTGGTTGTTCGCAGGTTGAAATTTGTTATACTTAATATAACAGAGAGAACACGCATGTTAAGAAAATTTAAAATTCTCATGATCGGGCTTGTATTGGCGGTTTTTTTGCCGGCAGGCATTCTGCATGCCCAGAAAATCGACAATCTCGATCTGCAATTCAACCACACTGGCGACAAGCGAAGTAAGATCGTTCCTGTACCTGGCAACGACGAATTCAAACTCTCGCTTGGTAGTCAGCTTTTTGCAGAGGAGGAGAGCCGCACGCCCAGAACTCTGCCTACCACAGAAACTTCGCGAATAAATATTGCCGAGGGCTTTTCTGATTTTGGCAGTATCAACATTGAGCGGTTCCAACCACTGGATCCATCTCAGCTCAATTTGCGAACCTCCAGCCCAACTGAGCAACGCAGATTTTTGCCGACCATTACACTCAGCAGCGCCTATGAAGACAACTCTATCGGCCTGAACGGCCCGGATACAGAAAGCATTTCGATCGGCGGCACGTCTGGTCGCCTTAGCGTTTATGGGAAGTTTGAGCAACAACATATGACAACGTTCAACACTCCCGAAAGCAGCGCTCTTGGTGAAACTGTCGGCGGCAATGCAATTCGAGCCTCAATAGTAGATAGCGAAAACAACGGCCAGAAAAACCCTGAGCCTTACGAAAAAAGTGCTGCACTGGCTTCAAAATATTACCTTGAAGCCGTATATAGTTTCAAACCGACACTTAAAGGCAAGGTGTCGTTCAAGCGCTCAATGATTGACACTTTTGAATCAGAAGAAAAGCTGCAGGTCGAGGGTATTGTCGATGCCAACCGCAACGTGCAGATTAAAGCCGGCTACAAAAACGAGGTCCGGCCAGAAGTAACTGACACCAAATCCAGTAAAAATACCAAGGTCTGGACAGAATTTATTTTAAAATTCTGACCAATGCAAATCACCGACGTACGTATTCAACTCATTAAATCTCCGCGCAGCAAACTTCTTGCTTTTGCCGGCCTGACTTTTGACGACGCCCTGGTGATCAAAGATTTTCAGATTTTCTCATCACCACGCGGTTGTTTTGTCGGCATGCCAAGTCGCAAGATGCCCGACAACACCTGGCGCGAAACCGTTTTTGCCATTAACACTGAACTTGCCGATGAAATGAAGCAGACAATTCTGCGCGCATACGAAGACGAGCTCAGCAAGCCAGAAAACCGCCCTGAACATAACCCATAAATACCTTGTTCTTAAAAGCCTTACTTTGGCTTGCACAGCACGCCAAAATGTGCTATTTTCTTTCTGCCAGAATAAAATAGGCGAAGGGGCGTAGCCAAGCGGTAAGGCACCTGCCTTTGGAGCAGGCATTCGTAGGTTCGAATCCTCCCGCCCCTGATCAGATGAGGCCAGGAAAGAAAATTTCCCGGCCTTGTTTTTTTTTGAGGTATTTATGGTCAGATCAAACAAAATCCGTGTATAATGACCGCGAAAAAATGTGCGAGGTAGAATATGACAGCTAAGCTCCAAGCCTTGATTTTGGCGGCAGGCAAAGGCACCAGAATGAAATCTGAACTGCCAAAGGTAGTACATCCGATTCTGGGCAAGCCAATGGTGACCTATGTCATCGAAGCGGTCAAAGCTGTTGGCTGCGACAAGATCACTCTGGTTACCGGTTACAAAAGCGAACTGGTAAACGCGGCGATTGCTGGCGAAAACGTTTTGTCTGTCGAACAACCGCAGCAGCTTGGCACTGGCCATGCGGTACAGTGCTTTGCAAAACAGTCTGGCGACACACCCGAAAATCTTCTGGTGGTATGTGGCGACACACCTTTGATTTCAGTTGCAACTCTGCGCGAAATGATTGAGCTACATACCAGTAAGAAACCAGCCATCACCATGATGACTCTGGCCATGGAAAATCCTGGCAACTACGGCCGCATACTGCGCGAAAACGGCAAAGTCTGCGCGATAAGAGAAGCTCGCGACTGTTCACCAGCAGAACTCGCGATTAAAGAAGTCAATCTTGCCGTTTATCTGTTCGACGGAAGATTTTTGATGAACAATATCTTTGCCCTTACTTCTAACAATCAGCAAGGCGAGTATTATCTGACGGATCTTGTCGAAATGGCCGTAGCACAGAACCTGCCAGTAATAAGCTGTCTTGAAAAAGATGAATCATCGACACTTGGAATCAACAGTCGACAGCATCTGGCCCAGGTCAGCACCATTCTACAGCAGCAGATCCTGGAAAAACTCATGAACGCGGGTGTTACCATTACCAGTCCGCAAAACACCTTTATCGGACCGGACGTTGAGATTGCTTCTGACACTACAATTCATCCCGGCACCATGATTTCTGGCAAATGCAAAATCGGACGCGATTGCACAATAGGACCTAACTGTCGTATCACCAACGCGATAATTGGTGACAGTTGCAAACTTGAAGCCTGTATAATAGACAGGGGCAAACTAAAAGACAATAGCATTATAGAACCATTTTCCTTTATCGAAGGTTGATTATCTAACCAGGAAGCAGGGAGCAGACATGCACACTAATTCACGGGTAAAAATTTTCTCGGGCGACAGCAATCCTGAACTTTTTTCTGAGGTCTGCAGATTTCTGATGATCCCGGAAGGAAACATCTTCCATACCAGTTTTGCGGACGGCGAACTGTATTGCCGAATTGAAGAATCAGTGCGCGGCTGTGAGACTTTTATCATTCAGCCCACCTGCACTCCAGTCAACGAAAGTCTAATGAAGCTTTTGATCACCATGGATGCATTGAGACGCGCCTCAGCCCAAAGCGTTACCGCAGTGGTTCCGTATTTTGGCTATTCGCGCCAGGAAAAGAAGACGACCGGCCGCGAACCGGTTACTGCCAAGCTGGTAGCCAACATTATTACCATCGCCGGAGCAAACCGCCTGATGACTGTAGACATGCACGATCCTGCCCTGCAGGGCTTTTTCGATATTCCTGTAGATCACCTTTCGGCAGTAAGATTGCTTTCAGAATACATTCTCAAGCGTGATCTCACCGACCATGTCGTAGTTTCACCCGACACCGGCGGTGTTTTACGGGCACGAACCTTTGGTAAAAAACTGGACTTACCCATGGCAATTATCGACAAACGCCGACCCGAAAAGAACAGGGCGGTAGTTATGAACGTAATTGGTGATGTAGAAGGCAAAAACTGCATTGTCATCGACGACATAATCGACACGGCAGGCACACTTGTTACCGTCGCCGAAAGCCTCATGGAAAAGGGTGCAAAAACGGTAATGGCCTGCTGTACACATGCGCTATTATCGCCACCGGCAATTGACCGTCTGCAAAAATCTTCTATAAAAGAAATCATATGCACCAATTCGGTTCCGCTCAGCCCTGAAAAGATTGAGAAGTGCAGATTGACAGTTTTATCACTAGCACCGCTGATTGGTGAAACCATTCGCAGAATTTTTGAAAGACGCTCGGTCAGTGAGTTGTTTTTGTAAGTTAAGAGGAGATACGGTTTAATGCATTTTTATACAAAATTAATATTGGTTCCGGCTTGTGGAGTGCTTTTAGCTCTTAATTTGGCAGGCTGCGGCGGCAAGAAGAAAGCTAAAAATCCGGTAGCGCCAGCAAGCGAAACGGCTTCGTCTGAAGACAGCGGTTTTTCGACCTGGTCTGACAATGCAAAAATCAGGACAGCAATTGAAGCACAAGACTATGCTACGGCAAAAACTCTGGCTGCTTCACGCATTTCAGAGAGTCCGACCGATGCCCGCGCTCATTTTCTCATGGGTCAGGTTCTGATGGGCGAAAAGCAGTATGAATCTGCCCGCAAAAGTTTCGAAACCGCTGTTGAGCTGGCACCAAAAGACCGTAATTATGCCCGAGAACTCAATGCCTGTCTGACAAGTTTGATAGATGCAGCGCTCGAAAAGAATCTTGCCAGTGAGGCCATAGAACTCGGCAAAAGACTCCTACAGAACAACTACAATCGCCAGGGAACTGAAGCCAAGCTGGCTAAGGCATACAATATCACATCGACACAGCTGATTGATTCCGGGAACCTTATTGAGGCGGAATCAATGTTACGCGAAGCGGTAAATCTGCTTCCGGATCAGCCTGAAATAAGAGTAATACTAGCCCGGATGTTGATGCAGGGTGATCGTCTGATGGAAAGCGAAAGAATTCTACGGGCACTGAAAGATACCAACCCGAATTTTGCCCCAGGACTGGCCGCTTATGCCGTCTTGCTTCACCGCATGGGCGAAGTTCGCAAAGCCGATGAAACAATAAATGCGGCACTCAGGCTCGATCCAGAAAACTCTGAAATACTGGCAATACGCGACACTTTTTCGAAAGATTTGCCGGCATCAGGGACAGCGGCATCTTCAGAGAGCACGACCAGCTTAGAAACGATTACTACGCGATTGAAAACTCTTGAACGCACCGGGAACTTGAGCGAACAAAAAAAACTACTCGAAAATCTGGTTGCGCTTTACCCTTCTGAACACAAAGCAGTCCTTGATTTAAGTGTAGTCTGCGAAAAACTTGCCATGATCGATGAAGCATACAAATATGCAGAGCAATACCTTATCAACGAGCCAGACTCACTGCCAGGTCGCCTGCAGCTGGTCAGATGTCTGTATCAACTTGGCAACCAGGAACGCGCCATGAGCCTGATTCAAGAAATTGAGCCTGACTACCCGGACAAACTCGAAATCCTTTCTGAAAAGGGTCAGATATATGCACGCAGCGGCAATTTTAACGAAGCGCGAAATACCTGGCAACAGATTCTTGACAGCAATCCAGAGCACGTCTCCACCCTTTTCAACTTCGCTCAGCTCGAAATGGAATCTGGCAATCACAAAGAGGCACAGCAATATTTCGAAAAAGCGATCCGCAAAGAGCCTTTTAACCATAAATATCGCTATTTTGCCGGTATAAATCTTATTCAAAGCGGTCTCAAGGATCAGGCGCACTCACTATGGGCAGCTTCACGCAGCTCTTTGAATCAGGAAGATCCTTATGCTGCAAGAATTTTGCGAGCACTGGGCGAAGAAAACGCGCAATCTTCTCAGACCATAAACATTGCTTCGCCGCAACCACCACCCGGCATAACTGCCATAACAAACAAGGTTCCGGACTATGTTCCTCTCAACGTAATCGAAGAAGCACCAGCCGACAGCAATTACGAACGAGCACTTGAGTACGCCCGCGGCGGTTTTTTCAGCGAGGCAATCGATGCCTTCAGACAAGTTCTGAACAATAACCCCGAAAACTTTAATGCGCTTATGAACCTTGGCAAGGTTTACACGGCAACCGGTAACAATGAAATGGCCTGCGCTTTTTATCTGAAGTCTCTCAAGCTTGATCCGCGCAATGTATTTGCCTTGCGGGCACTCGCAAATGGCTATTCCGAAATCGGCATGCACAGCCTTGCTGCTCAGATAACCGAGCAGGCAAAGTTGACGACACCCGACCAACTCGAAGGTTTTCCGAAATATCCGCAAAAAAACCCACGAAATAACCCTCGGGCTTTTGAGCCTTTATCAAAAGCAATGATAGATGAGGGTCTTTTTGCCGAAGCGATGGCGGTAGTTAACACTGGCCTGGCACAGCAGAGCGACCTGAATGTGCTTTATCTCCTACAGGGCGATGTATACAAGCATCAGCAACAATATGAAGCAGCATTGGAATCATACAAAATAGCTCTGAGTCGCGATGCCCAGAATCCGGCGCCATTTATCAGGATGGGCGATCTTTTTGTTGCGTCCGGGCAACTTACAAGCGCTGCTGACGAATATCACAAAGCACTTAAAACCAGCTTTATCGATCCCGACAGCATGTTCGAGATTGTAGACCGTTTCAGAAAGATTGGTCGCGATATCGATGCACAAAGAGTTCTCGGCCGGCTTAAGGGAATTAACCTTAATCAGGCCCAGGTAATAAAACTAGACCAGAGGCTTGGAACCGACCTTGCCTCACAGACGGAGGAGAAAAATCAATGACCCCTAAGGAAACCACACTCGAAAGTCTTGACACTGCCATCTCTGAGCTCAAAAAGTCAGTAGACAATGTATCTGACGCAGACGTAAGAAAAGAGCTTGAAAAAACCCTCAGAAACCTCGTGCGTGCACGCGAGAAGATGAACCCTGCACGGCCTTTTACTGCTCATTACGTTGTCGCACTGCCATTTGTTCTTATTTTTATGTTGATTGGCGTATATTATTTCTCAAAGATTCTTAAAAGAGAATGCCGCTGAGAATTACAGGTAACGGCTTAAGCAGATGAGAACCTACATTTTTGGGCCGGTGCCATCACGTCGACTTGGCATATCGTTGGGCGTCGATTTGACGCCGACTAAAACCTGCTCATACGACTGCTTATACTGCCAACTTTCAAGAACACGCTTTCATACCTCTGAACGCTCGCAGTTCTGTGACCCGGAAGAAGTTCTTAGAGAGCTTAGATCTGTGTTAAGTGAGATCGCCCGCCCTGATTGGATAACGATATCAGGCACTGGTGAGCCAACCCTTCATTCAGGACTCGGGTTAATTCTGGCCGAAATAAAAAAGCTCGAAAGCGCGCCATCATGTGTTATCACCAACACATCACTCATGCACCTTCCCGAAGTCAGACAGGAACTGATGCTCGCCGACCGTTTGCTGCCAACTGTTTCAACCGTTAATCAGCGTAGTTTTCAACGTATACACCGACCTACCAGCAATCTTCGCCTCGAAAGAATTCTTGAAGGCCTGCAGCTTTTTGCACGCGACTACACGGGCTCTATTGAGGTTGAAATCTTTGTCTGCCCGGGAATCAACGACTCCGCCGAAGAAATTGCAGGCTTGCGTGACTATTTGCGCAATCTCGCCAATCTCGAATCAGTGTATCTCAACACCGCTGTTAGAGTTCCTCTGGAAGGCGAGATAAAAACAGCTGATCAGGGGTTGCTCAATAACTTCCGGACGGCATTAAACCTGGCAATCCCGGTCACTACGGCATTTGAGCACAATTTCATACCGCCGCGCAGCAGCGACTGGAACCGACCAGCAGCATCTTCGGACATTATAAAGCTCCTGCTCAGACATCCCTGCAGCGAGAAGCAGCTCGAACAGGTACTGAGTTCAGCTCCAGACACAATTCTTGCAATGCTTTGCGAGCTGGTTACAGAGGGAAAAGTTAAACAGACCAGCAATGGCGACTGGACGCTGATAGACTGAGCTTACTTATTTTTTCGGCCTCAGCCGCAGAATAACATTCTGATTGAACTTTATGTTCTTTTTGAGTTCAACCGGCTCAAAATTTTCGGCGACAGCCATGATCAGCACTTCATCTAAATACTGATCTGGGTAGTCTATTCGAAAAGCACCCAGCTCATCAGTTACAACTGCTATTCTTTCGCTTGCCACATAAGCTTGCACCAGTGGCTCACCGGTGAGGGCGTTAATGATCTTACCTCTGAGAGAATTTGAGCGCGGCTGGCCGATAACAGCCTGAATCAAATTAGCCATAACATCTTTGTTGGTAAAATTTGCCAGATTGGCAAACTGCTCTGGCATAAAACTTGAGCCAGCTCCCGCCATTATCTCGCCCGGAGAATTCTGATACGCCATTATCCGCAGCAGTTGGCGATTGACCTCAGACTCGGGCCTGGTCTGGCGCAAAAACAAAATGAGTTTCTGGATATAGCCGACCGCCTCAATATTGCGCAGGGGTTCTTCCGGCCTGAATCTGCAATCGGAGTAGCCTTTAATGATATTACCCGAAAGAGTTCGATAAACCCCGAAAAGTTGATCATCGTCAAGATCGATATATTGAGGTATGCAATCTGGCTGAGCCTCGATGCGGCAGCTTTCCAGAACAGTTTCAAACATCTGTGCCAGTTCAAATCTGGTCAGATGATTATCCTGGCTGTCGAATCTGTATGCAGGCATAAAAACAAGTACAGCAAACATAAAAGTGACAAGCGCCGGAGCAAATCTTCTTTTAAGCGCAGTGCGACTGATTCTCAAGCGCCGGAGTCTTGCTAAAATTTTCATTGCAGAAGATCCCCAGAATAAGCATATATGCGCGGCTTTTCCGAGACATGCGACTCAATGAACCAGACCGGGCCACGCCTCACAAATTCGAGCCCGCAAATTTTGGACAGCTCTTTTAAAGCATCAAGTGGACTGGCAGCCTGCAGTTCCACACTAATTTTCGACGGCAAACTTCCAGGCAGCTCTAATTCAATACCGGCAAGTTTTGCCAGCTCCTCGATTACCGGCAATAAAGGAGCAGCGTGTAGACTGATAACTGTCGGGGCATATTTTTCTTCGGCAGGGCTTAGTAAAAAGCCTGGTTCAATTAAATTTGGAACAACAAGCGCAGTTTTTTCAGAAATTCTAACGATGACATCACTATTCTGGTAACGTAGCGTTGCGAGGCAACCCGGGCGTATATACAAACACGCTCTTACATCGTCAGGTCGTTGCGACGGCGCCACTATATACCCCAGACACAGATCGCGACTGGCATATGCTTTCTTAACAAGGCTTTGACCTATTTTGGTTTGTGAAAAATCAAGTATCAGACATCTGTTGGCACCGACAAACGAGGCTGCTGGCCGTTTTGCCGCATTGAGCGATATAACGATTTCCGTATCAGCGTCTCTTTCTTCAATTCTGACATTTTCAAGAATCTGAACACTGCTACCGGCACTGGCAAGTCGCCAGCTCAGTGCTGAAAGAAGTACAATAAAATAAAACATATAAATACGTCTTTGATTTTTTTTGCTGATACCAATCATTCTATTCAAGGAGACACCGCTCGAGCATGAAGTATACTGCCAGACGCGTGCTATCTGAGGACGGTGGACGCAATAGCTCACATTCATCAGGAGCGAGGCTCTGTAAGCGGCGACAAATACTATCAGCACAAACCTCATCATTTGAACCGAACTTTGCCGCCTCAGGAATTACGCGAGCGGAGTGCTTACCAATCTGCATAAGAGCATGGTTCCAGTCACTCGCTGATATTTTCTCAAATGGTTCCAATGTCATGCCAGGGCGGGGTCTAACGGCACCGATTCGGATCAGTTGACGACAAAGCTGATAAACCGGGTGATCTAATGGGATGTCTCTAAATGCCTGATCAGCAGTAACTACACTGCTGCTGTTTGCAAGAACAAAAAATGTCACTGTGCCAGATGTCAGCAGCAGGAGCAAAGTTCCCAGCAATAGCCTGTTGAACCGATCTTTTAAAATCTGCATACATCAATTATCGACAATTTAAGCAAAATTTCTTATTAGGTCTGAACTGCTATTTGCCGAAGTTTTTTGTCGACTAATTATTTGCGTTGTGCTAATATTGGCCGGATTAGAGTGCTACAACATACTCGAGCGGGGTACACGAGGGAAAATGACGCCTTTCAGAAAAATATTTTTTGTTCTGACAGATATAATCTGCATAGCATTTTCCTTGGTTGCCGCAATCTGGCTTAAATTCGATAAATTGCAGCCAGAGCACGTTCAATACCTACTATTCATAATTCCCATTCTGACTCCGGTCGGTCTGGCCAGTTTCTGGTTTATGGGGCTGTATAATCGCACTTTACGCTTTACCTCTCTGCCAGATATGGTCGCAGTATTTACCGCGGTCACGACGTATTCAATGCTCAAGATAGCGGCGATCTTTTTCACTCAGGGCTTCTCTAATTTCAGCGCTGTATTTGTAATAGACTGGATGATCTCGCTTATTCTTATTGGCAGCAGTCGTATTGCACCGCGTGTTGGCCTGAGCATGCTTGAAGCAAGCCCCCTCCGTGGCTGGCTGTCCCAGAAAACATCCCAGAAATCCAAACGAGTGCTTATCGTTGGTGCTGGACAGGGTGGAGAAAGCATTCTGCGTGAAATTAAACGCAACGTAAATCTGGCAATCAACGTTATCGGCATGGTTGATGACAACCCTAAAAAAAGCTGCCAGATAATTCATGGTGTTAAGGTTCTTGGCAACAGCGAAAAGATCGCAGGTATCGTAAAAGAACATGGTGTAGACGAAATAATCATTGCGATTCCATCAGCTTCAGGTCACGAGCTACGACGCATCATCAAGCTGTGTCAGGATACCAAAGTGAGATTTAAAACTCTGCCAGGACTGCAGGATATCATCGCAGGCAAACTGGTCAGTCTTCAGCTGCGCGATATAGCAATCGAAGATTTATTGCGTCGACCACCTGCCGAGATTAACCTGGCCGAAATTGCCGCCTATGTAACCGGCAAAATTGTAATGGTGACAGGCGCAGGCGGCAGCATTGGCAGCGAAATATGTCGCCAGATTCTGCCTTTCCAGCCTGCAAAACTAATCCTGCTTGGACATGGCGAGAACAGCATTTTTAAAGTCAATCAGGAACTGCATGGTAACGAAAACCTCGGCAATACCTTGTTGATTCCGGTAATCACAGACATCCAGGATCGCGACAAAATCGCCAGCCTGTTTATTTCTTATCGACCTGACATGGTATTTCATGCGGCCGCCCACAAACATGTGCCCCTGATGGAGCTCAATCCGGAAGAAGCTGTAAAGAACAATGTACTCGGCACTCGCAACCTGGTCGATGCAGCTCATAACGCCAAAGTTGAAAGATTTGTCATGATCTCTACCGACAAAGCGGTCAACCCGACTTCGGTCATGGGTGCCAGCAAACGTGTTGCCGAAAAGATTCTCAAATGCTACGCCAGGCGCAGTCAAACCAGATTTGTGGCTGTACGTTTTGGCAATGTATTGGGCAGCCGTGGCAGCGTTATTCCGCTTTTCAAGGAACAGATAGAAAAAGGCGGCCCCATTACCATTACCCACCCGAAAATGATTCGCTACTTCATGACTATCCCCGAAGCCAGCAAGCTGGTTATTCAGGCCGGTTCATACGGTAAGGGCGGCGAAGTTTTTATTCTCGACATGGGCGAACCGGTACGCATCGTTGACCTGGCTGAAGACCTGATCAGACTCTCAGGGCTCGAAGTCGGCAAAGACATTGAAATCAAGTTTACCGGCATCAGGCCTGGCGAAAAGCTTTATGAAGAATTGCTCACAGCTTCAGAAGGCATTACCGCTACCCGCAACCGCAAAATTTATATTGCCAGACCAGAAGAAGTGGACGAGTCTGCGCTTATGACGCAGGTTGAACGCCTGGAAATATCAGCGCGAGCCGGCAAGATCAGCAAGTTGCTAAAAATCTTTCAGGAAATAGTCCCCTCATTTGCACCTAACCGCGACATGATTCACAGCGACAAGCAAGTGCGTGAAAGTAAAAGCCAGCCCACGCAGCAAACACAACTGAGAGTGCTCTGATAAAAAACCATCTCGCACATCTCGCACATCTCGCACATCTCGCAAAAGATGGCTGAATCACCTGTCAGAAGTTCTGATAGATAGACCGCTTCAAGATTCCCCTGGCCAGACACAGCAAAAATCAGCTATTCTCGTCGTCTTTACCAGAAATTGGCGGAAAAGGCTGAGAGGACGGAGTTTCAGGCTCTTTACCCATAACCGGCGGAAAAGGCTGACTTTCGAGCTTCTTATCGTCTTTCATCTCTTTGGCAGACATCGGCGGAAAAGGCTGACTTTCAAGCTCGTGAACACTATCTGACAGTTCTTTTATCTCTGTCTCATCGTCGATGAGAATCATATCGTCAGTGTCTTCCAGTTTTTCAAAATACTGGAAAAGCTTGCGATCAAAAGCTTTTAAAAATGCTTCAACACATTCGGGGTCGAACTGTTTGCCTGAGAATTTCTTGAGTTCACCAATAGCGGTTTTTACGGTAAGACCTTTGCGGTAAGGGCGATTAGTAGTCATGGCATCAAAAGCATCGGCAACACATATTATGCGACCAGAAAGGGGTATAGTTTCGCCAATCAGATGGTCAGGGTAACCACGTCCGTCAAAATACTCGTGGTGATGAAGCACACCAGGAATTTTATCCGCGAGAAAATCAACCGGGCGCAAAATTTTGGCACCAATAGCAGGATGCTTTTTGATAATTGCATATTCTTCATCAGTCAGTCGACCAGGCTTTCTGATGATACTATCTTTAATGCCGATTTTACCCACATCGTGCAACAGCCCTGCATAGCGAATATCTTCGACATCTTTGGGCAACAGATTCATTTCTTCGGCGATTGCGACAGAATACTGAGTTACTCGACGTGAGTGCCCCTGTGTATATGGGTCTTTGGCGTCGATTGCAGTCGCCAGAACTTCAATTGTAGAGAGATAAACCTTTTGGATGTTTTCATACAAACGGGCGTTTTCGATCGACGATACCGCCTGATTTGCCATGTTTTCGAGCATCTCTAGATCGTGATCGTTAAAAGGAATAGTACCTGTGCGATTAAGCACCTGTAGAATCCCTATAACCTTATCTTTAAGCCGCATCGGCACGCAAATCATTGAGCGGGTCACAAACCCCGACTTTTTATCAGCACCCTTAAAAAACCGCGGATCTTTCTCGGTATCCGGCACAATTATCGGTTTGTTATTCTGAGCAGCCCATCCGGCAAGACCGGTGCCCAGAGGCAACCGAATTTCCTGGAGTTTGGCGCCAACATTCGGATCACCAGATACAATATGAAAATACAACTCGTGAGTCTGGTCATCGACCAGGTAAACGGTTGAAGTTTCGCAACGCATAACCTTGGTTGCAGTACTCATTATCTTGGTAAGCAGTTCGCGCAGATCAAGGGTTGAGCTTACAACCCGACCAACTTCAAGGAGAGCCGCCATTTCTTCCATGTGCAGCTGGACCAGCTCTACTTCAAGAAAAGTGTTGATCGAAGTCGTTGCCAGTTCGCAAAATGCCGAGAACGATGATAATTGAGCTGGATCGGTCTGTTCCATCTCGGGTAGTATCAGCATTCCAAAAATGTCGTCTTCAGAACCAAGTGGAATCAGCAGATGAATTTCGCCATTTTCGTCGGCCGTAGTTCTTGCTTTCACCACAATCTTCTCAAGTTTTTCGCGCGTAAAAGTTTCGCAATGAAAGGTCAGGCTTTTTTCTAGAAACCCCTCATTAAATCTTATCCTTGAGGTCTGTGCAGATGGGTCGAAAAAAATAACAGCGAAGCCGGCTCTGCCAAACATCGAAGTTGCCGCCTTACTGAGGACAAGCAGAATCTTATCAGTATTCTTTCCGCTTGAAAGAATCTGCTTCTGTGCCTCGTAAAGGAGCTGCTGATGCAATGCTGTCAAATTTTCAGCCACTCTGCCATTGTCTCCTAATTTCTATTCCCATTTTTCTAGAAGTGAAAAGATCTATCAAAAACTAAGTGTCTCACACACAAATCTCTGCGCTTTTCCATCATTGCCAAGCCATAGAATGGTGCAATCACACTTCAAAGTTCCCCAGCCTGTCTGTTGAGCCACCGGCAATCGGTCAATTTTACGCTGCCACCAAATTTCAGGGGCAAGCCCACCAATAGAACCTGCACAGGCGACACTCCCAACCTCTGGCTGCAGAAACCCGCCATCGGCAATAATTTCGCCGGCAGCTGACAAAAAGCCAAAGCCACTGCCAAACCAGCTGATCTGGTGGCCTGAATTTGTATATCTCCAGGCAAGAGCTTTTTTCAGGTCATAGTCACTACCGTGTACATTAATTAATACGGGATACTTATCAACTTTGTTCCTAAAAAAATCATCAAGAACCCTATAGGCAGGTTCAACCAGGATTTTTCCGCTGCCGTCAAGCAAACTCATCACCCAGAAAGGATCCGAAGCTTTATCGTAAAGCACAACTCCGTTCCCGGGCGAATTTACAGGCAGATTCAATGGCCTTATCAACGACCAGCGATCGGACGAACTGGCGGATCGCGCAGCACCCCGCGCTATTGCCTGTTCACCAGGAAAAACAAGATCTATTCCACTTTCAAAGAGCACTTCGATCTGAGAGTCAAGCCTTGCGGCATTGGCAAACAGCCCGCTGGCGTTGCACAAAACAACACACCCGCTGCCAGCCTTCGATTTCACGGCATCAACAAGTTTCCGAAGCTGCCCAAAGGCCACTTCGTGCTGAACAACGCCTAAAAAAGCAATGACTGACATAAGCAGTTAATTGTATCATATAGGCTGTTCTACCACAACAAAAACGATGTTATAAATTCGAGTGCACCTTATAAACTTGCTGTTCAAAGCAGTTTTGTGCTTCAAATTCTTCATGGCGGCTAAAAATAGAGGTGCAAACTGTACAGAATATCCTGCATAAACAGAAGCTGCAGATCAGTAGTGGCTGATCCAGCTCAAATGTAAGCTTTTCTCTTCAAGATTGTTTTGATAAAAAGTCTTATGTTTTTCACTGCCAAGCTGAAAAGCCAGCTCAAGAGAGTTCGACAGCGAGAACGTTTTTTCGACGCCGACACGCCAGTTATTGCGATTATTGCTAGAATAGAGCTCGTTTTCAAAATCAACAAACTCAATGTTAAAAAATTCCGACTTCACCCTGAACCTTACTGTCTCTGTAATCAGATAGTCCCAGGCAACCAGAGCTCGCAACTCGTCTTCGTCGGGGTACATGAGTCTTTTCTGATCATAACGGCGGCGCAAGCCAGAAAACAACAGACTGGCACGCGAGCGCCCCTGCGTGTAAAAACCTTCGTAGATCAACGAATTGACTCTGAAATCCTCTGACCCAGTAGACGGATGTTTCTGCAACTCATCGATAAAGGTAATGGTTTGCGTCATATTCGCTGAGTAATCGTAATCAGCAGCCAAGGATAAAAAATTCGCATTGTAGTCATGCAGAAAATAAGTTCCAGATTCGCGCTGATAATCAACCTTGCGATAAGTATCGCGCAGGCGCAGGGTCAAGTCTTCCGCAATTTCGTATGCAGCCTCAAATCCGCCGGCAACTTGACTATAGGTGTTATCAATGCGGGTGCGATCACGGGTAGACAGGTCGGCAAACACCTTAAGATAAAGATCACCACGGGTCTTCTGCCTGCTATATTTCGCTCTGGGATCATCATCACGTGGATTGACAACGTAGTGAGTATAGTAGTCAACCGCTTTACGCGCGGCCATTCCATTAGGAAAATTTGCAAAGTAGTTGCGCTCACCTCTGGTGGAGTTAGCGACAGCGGTGTATTTATGACGACCCGGAATAAGAGACACAATCTCAAAACCGCCTATTGCCTCGCGGTAATTTGCATCGAGGTCGTTTTCGAACTCACGCTCTTCATAGGCGCCAAGAAGGTTAAAGCAGGTGCGCTGGGAAAACTCGTGACTCATAAGAGCGCCCCCACGATTCGACCTGAAGCTGTAATTTTCGAGCTCTGGCATGTCAAGATAGTGGTTATCAAAATCGAACTGAAAGTAATCGTGATCACCAGCCGCAATCCCCCAGGCCACGTTGAGGTAATGATCCAACTCACGATATTTAAAGGAAGTGTAGTCGCGGCTTAGCGCATCTTGTTTGTTGTAATACAAGTAATTTAAACGTTCGGTGATGTCGAGAAAATGTGTCTCGTTCAAATCACCCTTGACCGCCAGCAATAGATCACTGCGACTGCCAAAAAAGGTTTTGTCATACTGATTTCTGCTGATTGTGGGTGTTATCGAAGCCGGGTCGTATAGATTCTCATACCAGTCACGCCTTGTGCTGTCTATAACCGTGCGCGAATCATAATCATATACCAGCTTAAAGGTATCGTCAGCAGCGTCTGCCGGCAAGGCAAAGAGAAACATTGCCAGAACAAACGCTAGCCTTATTATAGTTCGAACTCTTTCCATCAGCTGTATTTTTCCGGATTACGACGGTGAGGATAACTTTCCGCATCTATATTCGGCAAAAGTCGCCAAAGCATGAACGGAAAGCATTGAAAAATATACCAGCTAAGTTGTAATATTCTCTTAGCATGACCAATACAGTTCCACAAACGATTCTGCTTTTGCCGCCAAGCCGCAATCTTGTCACCAGGATGACCGGCGATCGTTTGTTGATTGAGGATCTGCCGGACTGGCTGGGCGACTATCTTGGCGAACAAGCTATAAATCTAATTGGAAGGGATGTCGAGACGATTCTAGAGCCAGCATTGCCTGGTTTGAGCGAATTTATACGCCAGAGCAGCCGGCAAAAAAAGAATCTTCACGGCTTCAATATCTGCCTTATTGATAAGCACGGCGAACAGCACCGGCTTTTACTCGACTCATTTCTACCAGCCGATGGCAACAAACAAGGTCTGGTAGCTATAACCATCCAGGAAGTCTCCGACACAATGCCCGCGGTTCTTGAGAAAGCTACTTTTTGCGGTCTGGTAGGATGCTCAGAGCCAATGCAGCGGGTATTCAACAAGATAAAAATGTATGCCGCTTCAGATGCAACAGTGTTGATAACCGGCGAAACTGGAGCCGGCAAAGAGGGCGTGGCGTCAGCAATTCACAAAATGAGCACCCGGGCCGCCAAACCCTTTGTTACCATGAACTGTTCGGCAATAACTGAAACTCTTTTTGAGAGTGAACTCTTTGGCCACGAAAAAGGCTCATTCACCGGTGCCATGCGCTCACATCGCGGGCGGTTCGAACGTGCCAGCGGTGGAACTCTTTTTCTCGACGAGATAGGTGACCTGCCTGCTCTTTCTCAAGCCAAACTGTTGCGCGTACTTGAAACCTCACAAATTGAACGAGTCGGTTCAGAAACGCCGATCAAAATCGATGTAAGAGTTATCGCTGCCACCAATCACAACCTCGAAAAATCGAGCCAGAATAACAGTTTTCGCGCCGATCTTTATTATCGCATAAACGCTTTGCAGATAAGCGTGCCGCCGCTGCGCCAGCGATCTGACGATATCGGACTGCTGATTCAGCATTTTATAAAGAGCCTCAATAAAAGATACAGTCGCAAAGTCTCATGTCTTACGCATGATGCGATACAACTGCTAAAGCAGTATCAGTGGCCGGGTAACGTCAGAGAGCTTCGCAACCTCATGGAACGGCTTTTTGCAGAAAATCAGACTGATGTCATTGGACTCCGTTCACTGCGGGAATGGTATGAAGAGCGCATGAATGCAGCTAAGTATGCGTCAGGCAAGGACTACAGCGAGGTGACTATATTGCCATGGCAACAGCCAATAAGGCTAGGTGCACCTGAGAGTGAAAGCATCACCCTGCCAAAAATAAATGGCGAAAAAAAATTGAGTGAAGCCGAACTGCGACGAGCTTATCAGATGGCAAACGGAAACATAACCAAAGCAGCAAAATTGCTGGGTATTCATAAAGCCACTTTTTATCGAACTCTCAAATCGTTAAATCTTGAGCGGGAAGACTTGATGCGCCAAGCCAGCTGAGCACAGCGACACAGCAACGAACTGATTTTACACCGTCTTCATTCCTGATTGGGCTTCGGTTGCTCTGCTGGCGATACTGAGGAGTCTGGTTCTGGTAATGGCGCAGACTCGACAGATTCGGATACAACTGCGTGTTCAACACGGTTTCGACCATTATGCTTGCAGACATAAAGAGCATCATCTGCAAACTTGATCATTTCAAGAGCGGTTTCTGGCTGTAATCTTGGCAGTGAAGAGACTCCGATACTCAAAGTAACCTTGAGATCACCTTTGGGTCCTGGGAAAGCCGCATTTTCGACACGCAGGCGCAGTCTTTCCGCGAGCAACATGGCTCCTTCGTAATCGGTTTCCGGCAGAATCACACCAAATTCTTCGCCGCCGTAACGGGCAGCAACATCGGTATCTCTGGCATTATCGCGAACTATTTTCGCAACTTCACGCAATACCATATCGCCGATTTGATGGCCCCATGTATCGTTAAATTTTTTAAAGTGGTCAATATCGGTCATCATATAGGCAAGAGGCTTGCTGTAGCGTCGGGCACGTCTGAACTCTTCTTCCATTTTCGCCTGAAAGTGACGATGCACAATCAGCCCGGTCAACCCATCTATGGTCGCCAGATTGAAAAGTCTGGCTTTTTCGATAACAACAGCCGCCTGGTTAGCCATGGTTAGAGCTGTCTGCAGGTCTTCTTCGTTGAATCGGCCCTCACGGCGATTAACGATATTCATTACTCCAATCGCGCTATCCTTGATCATAAGAGGAACACATACCAGGGAGCGCATGCTGTCACGCTCTGTATCCCTAAAGGCGAAGCTCTTGTCTTTGCGAACATTTTGTATCAAACGCGGTTTTCCACTGTTAAAAACTTCGCCCGCGATACCTTTGCCGCCTCTAAACTGTTCCTTGAGCTGCTCGTCAATCTTAACCTCGCCCTGAACACCAAAAACAGCAGTGCGCTCAATCAGTTCTTCGTATTTGTCATCAAGAAGAAATAACGAGCCACGTTCAGCGTTAAGAACCTGCACACCGCGACTCAAAATAGCGTCAATAGTCTTGCCAAGGTCGCCCATGTAACTGACAGCCTGACTGACTTCATTAATTATCGCCAACTCGCGAACCTTGCGGGCAAGCTGGTAATTCTTCTCTCGCAGCGAAACAAACTGCTGAATCAGCCTGGTAAATGCCCACTGAATTGGCACCATCACACAAATTGGCACCAATTCCAGCATTATATCAAAATTAAAAATGATTACGCCTGTCAAAGCCCATGCCGCCGCAATACCCAGAGTTATAACATTTGCGGCAAATCCGAAATTCTTCCAGAGCAGATAGGCAATCCCGAGAGCAAAGACAAAAATGAGAATGATGGTAGTTTCGATCGACGAGCGGTGCAGAAATCTCTGAGTCAAAACATTATGCAGAAGATTAGCGTGAATCTGCACCCCCGACAAGGCGCCATAAGGACAGAATTTAACATCTTCTGAAGCACCCTTAGCCCTGGTGCCTACAAGCACGAGCCGGTTGGAAAAAAAACCGTCCGGAAATCTACCTCTGAGAGCTTCAGAATAGCTGATCTCAGTAAAATGTTGCGTATCACCAGCATAATTGATCAAATAAGACTTTAAACGACGACCAGCCTCCGGTTCATAACAGTCAAAAAACGGTAACAACCTGTTACCCAGCCGAACACCATAATTTTCCAGAACAGGTTTGCTGCCAAGGTAATCTGCAGCCGCAGCCAGTCCAAAAATATTATAAACCTTGCCGTCAACCTCCCGGTTCAACAGCAGCTTTCGAATTACACCGTCTGGATTAAGAGTCTTGTATTCGAGATCTATAAACCCCTCAGACGGAGATGCCGATAACAAGGCTTCTACTGGGCGCTCCGGCACAACTGCGATGACCATATCACCGGTTTCGTTATCAAGAACCGTTTTTTCCTGTAAAACCAGGGGCAGAACGACCCGACCAAAGCTTTTTATCTGACGCGCCATTTCCTGATCATCGGCTTCGCCAAGCGACGAAGGATCGTTAAAAATAACATCAAAGGCAACAGTTTTTGCGCCAGCGCTTCTAAGCACACTCAACAAATCGCCATGCATTCGGCGCGGCCATGGCCAGGCACCTAATTCTTCAATACACTCGTCAGTAATGCTGACCAGAACAATATCCTGATTTTGCGGAAGATGGCCGCGCTGCCGAAACCTGAAATCTATGGTAGCGTTTTCCAGATGGTTAAGATAACCGTAATAAAAAAGCAGCGAGAAAACCAGCGCAAAAGCAAAACCGGCAAGCAGTTCCCAGAGCGGAACTACTGCTGCCGGTTTTTCTGAAGTCAGTCGGATTATTTCGCTTGAGCTCAGAATGCTTTCTGAGCCTGTCGCCGGTTGTTTCTGGCTCATTTAACGTGTATCAGGGAACAACAATCTGAGCGCGCAACTTTTTCATTTCCTTAAAGGCTTCATGGAACATCTTATCAGACCGTGGAAGCAACCTGATCGCCTCTTTGTAGTTGCGAATAGCTTTTTCAATCTTGGCTTGATCTCTGAGCCGGTCGGCGCGGACTTTATACAATTTGCCAAGTTTGCGGCGCGAATCAACAAATTTGTCTTCAAATACATTCACACCAGTGTAAGCCGGAGCGAATGGATCGGTAACCGTAAACGAAGAATAAAGGTCAAGAGCTTCCTCATAGTCTTTTACGGCTGTTTCCCAGACTTCCGGGGCTTCAAACTCTTCGGTTTCGATAAATTCGTCCTCTTTGAGATTCAGCTGAATCTTTTCTTTAAGCTGCTCAAGAAAGGCATGATAAACATTATCTGAACTGTCAAGCAACAGCTGAGCTCGCTTCAAAAAGCCTGAAGCCTGAGCAAATTTTCCAGCATGGCAAGCCTTGTGAATCTTGGCAAGATATGGGCGAATAATACTGCGTCTGCATTCGGTAAGAGAATTCTTGATATAGACAACATATTTATGGCTATCAGACAAGCCAACAGCCTTTTTCATGGCCTCCTGATACTCAAGAATAGCTTCTCCAAAGTTGCCTGAACGCTTAAAGTCATCGCCTCTATCAACGAACGGAGTAAGTTCAAGTCGCATCAGAGTGTCTCGATGCTTATTTCTGGCTTTATCGAGCACCACTTTAACTTCTTCAAGAAACGCCAGATTGTCGTCTTTAGCAAGGCGTGTAGCTTCTTCAAACTCATCTATAGCTATCTGCCAGGCGCGGTTTGCCAGGGCAGCCTGCCCCTTGTCAAAATGCACAGTAGCCAGATGACTGTTAACACCTTCAATCCGGTCATTGATTGTATTGAGCAACTCAGTCTGCTCAGCAGTCATTGGTGCATCTGGATCAATTTCGAGGATTGCGTTGAATTCCTCAGTCGCCTTGAGATAGCTTATCTTGGCTTCGCCCCATTCGCCGACATTTCTTCTAGCATCACCATTGTCGACATGAGCCTGTATTTCACGATATTTCACACTGTTCATAATAAGATCTCCTTAATCAGCCCGTATTTTCCCGGCTGTTTTCTTCATACGTTGAGAAGCTGTTTTTGCATCAAAAAAATTCACACCGCGCCCCTCGGGCTCACCCGCATTATCATAGGCTGTCGCGGCTTCTTCATAATTCTCAAGGCGATAGTGAATGTAGCCAAGAAGCGAACTGGCATCCTGGTTGTCGGGGTCCAGCTTGAGCATCTGCTTTATCGCTTTTTCGGCACTGCGAAAATCTTCAAGCTGCACATTCACAAGCGAGAGATCCCACCAGATCTGGGGCGCCTCCTGGTGCTTGCCAGACAAACGTTTAAAATCGACTAGAGCAAGGTTGTAGCGGCCCTCTTTCATTTTATTGGAAGCGGCAATATATTCGGAACTGGCATTCAAAGCTGCATTAGCCGTTTCGCTCGAAAGGCCTGGGGCGGCAATGCTTTTCGAACGGGCCGAATCAGTGCCCCCTCTAGGTGCTGAGCCAAGATCTAGTTTGCCACCAGCCCGCGAGTATTCTACCATGGCGCGTACCTGACTGCGATATTCAGAAGTCGGGAAGGCGGCAAGAAACGCTTTGGACCAACCAATCACTGCCTCATGCACGCCAAGAACCGCCCGCAGCCGAATAGCCTCATAGTAAGCCTTTTCTACCAAAGGTGAAGCCGGATGATTGGTTAATACCTGATCGTATGTCTTACAGGCTTCAAGCAGTTCACCAAATTTAGCCGTGCTTTCAGCGAGCTCAAGCAGGATCTTATCCATACCTGGTCGAGCCAGACCATCTTTCAGACTATCCTGCAGACTTAGAATTCTTGTCGCCAGTTCTTCCTTTTCAGCATCTTCGGCTGTCGCTATTGTCAATATACTTCGCAGCAGCCTGGCAGTTTCACCATCCAACTTCGCAGCACTCGTTACAGGTTGGGCCACTTTTGCGACCGGCGGCGGCACCGAGGCAGCGGTTTTGGGCCGCTCTGGCACTGGTTTTTCAGATGCTGTCAATTTAGCTACCGGCTCTTGTTTGGTTGAGACGGGTTCGGCAATGGACTTCGGTATTTCTGCAGGCCGCTTTTGGGCCACAACAACAGCTTGCTTGTCATCAGAATTTTCATCTGCTTCGACGCGCAGGCCCTCCGACTTCATGAAGGCCTGACCCAGTTCAAAATAAGGGCTGGATTTGTGATTCCGACGCATTCTCGAAAAAAGACTCGCAACACGACTTTTGTTACCAAGAGCTGATTCAGCCTGCATCAGTCGATAAACCGCTTCAGCCTGTTCTTCGGGGTTGCTCACCGTATCAAGCAGCTCATTAAAAGTAGTTACGGCATCTTTGTGAAGACCGGCTTCAATCTGGCAATCACCAAGCATGAACCGGGCAAGATTTTTTTGTAACGGACTTGTAGTGTTCTCTAGAGCGTATTCAAAACTTGAGATCGCCTCATGGAGGTTACCAGCCGCGCGTGCACGCAAAGCGTCAGCCATTATGTCGGTCGCTTTTCTTGATGCCATGACAGAGCCTGTGCAAACAAAAGTGCTGGCTGCAATCAGGGTTATGGCAAATAACCGACGCAAACATGCCATTTTAACTTTCCCCATTAAGCAAAAATTTAGAATAATCGTACAACGCAACAGGATAAAACATACATGCCCGTAGCAGCAAGAAGAATTACTGAAACTGTGAGAAGAAATTCACTTTCATGGGCAATCTGGGTTAAATCCTTTTCATAGCAAACATACCAATTTGGAAGATGCCGAACGTTCTCATAGCTGACACTCTTGCCGGCCTGTAAAAAAAGTCTGGAACCATGCCGCATAAAACGGCTGGTAAAACCGTTATCGGCCTCGCTGGCGAAAGAAGGCATGGTTTTGCTCAAATTAACCCGTTGTGCAACCATTTGACGATCTTCATGCCCGATCACTGCGCCTGACCGCTCGGCAAAAATCAATTTGATTCCTGATTTTTGTGAAGCCTTTTCAGCAGCCTCACTCAAAAAACCAGCGTCAATAAAAGCACTCAAACAGGCAACAGGATTGCGATTCTCATCACGCACAGGCACGGCTACCCACCACAAAGGCATTTTTCTCCGCATATCATAACCGACCGGCCCCGAAAAAAAGATACTGCCACCACGAATCGCCCGACAGTCGCGGGCATCTGGATTTAGATCATTGCCGGCAACGTCACCAGCTGCGACCAAAACGCTTCCGTCAAGACTCTTAAGCATAAGCGTTCGAAAAATATCATCATTAAGCGCTGCCGAAAAAAAATCTTCGACAGCCGCAGTATCCGCAACGACCAGCTGACCAAAGCCGACCAGCCCTTCTATCCTCAAAAGGAGCTCAAACCAGAATGTGCCAGAATCGGCAAGGGAGTGTTGCAGATAAGACAATTTTTCGCGTACAAATCTTGTCTGCTGAACCATTCGCCCAATATCTCCTGCATCAAGACGAACCGGCAGGAGCAATCCGACTGGAGATACGGAATCTTCAGAATCAGTCAAAATACCAACATTCATCGCAAAACGGCGCAAAAGAGCCATTGGTAGTTCATTTAAATAATTTAGATCATGCTCATAGCCCAAAATATCTTCGTAGATGCGGCCAATGATCGGCTCATAAAAATCAAGAAGATAAGACAAATCCATCTGCAATTTCTGCTTTTGAGAAAGGAGAACGCTTCGGCTCTTCAACCGCCTCAGCTCAGGGTTTTTAGCCATCAGTGCCAATGCCGTGCGAATCTGTTGAGCTGGCCTTGTCGCCACATCGACAGCAAGGGTCACGATTCCACGAGCTTCTTGAAGCGATTGTTTGAGAACAAGCTGTTCGGGAAACCTGTATAGCCAGGCTGCCAGGAAAAAAATTGCAATGGCTGCAATTATACCTGCCATTACCCATATTTTTTCTGCTTTTAACGGCAAAATATTTTTTTTTTGGTTTTTTTCCTCTAAAGTTTTCATATAAAACAGCCGATAGTATTCCTAGAGCATAAAAAATTAATCAGTCAAAAAGTTTCAAGGAGGCCCAGAATGCTTTGCCCACAATGCAGCGCCCCAATGGTCAGAAAGTCTCATACCGGTCGCCAGCACCCCTACTTTACCCTCAACTGCGCCCACTGCAAATTCGTGATCTTTTACCGCGGCAATTTTAGCAGCGAAGAATAAACAACAAAATTTTATTGCTGTATCTGTCGCCTGATTATTTTACCACATCAGTATCATGGCAGAATGCTAAATCAACCTTGCCGATAAAGCAAGAATATCAAATCTGGCAGATTGTTTAAAGATAGCCCCTGTGCTAAGATGCATGGAATTTTCTATTACCTGTTTTTAACGGAGATTCCATGTCCAGACCAGTATCATCTGCCGTCAGACCAAAAGATATTATATACGTCATCATCGGTTCTATGCTTGTTGCGTTCAGCCTGGTGGCTTTTACCATACCTAACAAGATAGCTACTGGTGGGCTCACCGGCATAGCCACTATTCTTTATTACACAATAGGGCTACCTGTTGGAGTTGTAGTCCTTCTCGGAAACCTGGCTCTCATCTCACTGCAAGCATGGCTGATTGGCCGACGGTCTGCCTGGAAAACACTGCTTTCTATAATTGTCACTTCTGCCTGCATAGAGGTGATGATGAACATCTATGGCATGCCAGCTTTAACCAAAGATCCGATACTTGCATGTCTGTATGGTGGCATCATTTCAGGAGTTGGCATTGGCATTACATTTAAAGCGGGCGGCACAACCGGGGGCGTAGATATTATCAGTCAGATTCTGCACTTCCGCTTTCATTTTCCGGTTGGCGATGTAATCTTGTTCTCCAATATAATCGTAACCTTTATGGCAGGCTACGCATTTGGTCCAGAGCTGGCCCTTTATGGACTGATCACTGTGTTTTTCAGCAGCAAGGTTATCGATGCGGTACTCGAAGGCATGTCGGTCTTTCGCTCTGTTTTTATCATTTCAAAATTTCCCGACGAAATCAGTTGGGCAATCATCGAAGACCTGCATAGAGGCGTTACCTGCATCAACGGCGTTGGCGTTTACTCAGCCAAGCCGACCAGCATTCTGCTTACTGCTGTTCGCCGCAAAGAAATGCCGATTTTACGGCAGATCATCTACGAATATGATCCAGACGCCTTTGTCATTGTTGGCGATGCTCGTCAGATAATTGGCCGCGGCTTCGTCAAGCTTGGCGACGAAGTTAGACGCGAAAAAGATTAAAGTTTCCCCTGCGACTGATTTAATTTATAATATTCCTATACAAGCAGGGGGAACTATGGTTCAACGAGTTATCAGACTGTATGCTTCTGAATTTCCTGATAGCGAACCTTTTGTCTCGTTTTTTCGCCGACCTGATGTAAGAACCGTTTTACTCAAAACAGATGATTTTTTCGACCAGAAGGAACCCGAAGAAGGCAGCATTTTTTTCTTACACGAAACCGCTGTCAACTCAAACCTGCTCAAATTTCTCGCGTATTTTGACAAGACCAGTATGACGTTGCCATTGATCTTGATTGGCAACAAATTCAATCAAAGTTACCTTGAGCACCTTTTTTCAAACAGAGCATTTGCTTACATCAGGCTTCCAGTAACAGAAACAGAACTTTACGAGGCAACTTGTAAAGTCAGAGCTGGACAAGCATCTTTTGTACCTGTTCACGATTTTGAAAAAGAGCTTCAGACAGCAAAAAAAAATATCGACGCGCTGCACAAAATAGGCATTGCTCTTTCTTCAGAAGGCGACCATGACAAGCTACTGGAGCTTATTCTAACACAGAGTCGCAACATCGCCGGAGCCGATGCCGGCAGCCTCTACCTCCTTGAGAGCGAAGATCAGCTGCGCTTCAAACTTTCGCAGAATGTTTCGCTCGACTGGTCAGTCAAAGAGAATTCGGTGTTGCCGGTTAATGAGCACAGTATCTGTGGGCATACAGCAAGCTCAAAAGAACCGGTTAATCTACTTGACGCCTATGATATTCCAAACACATTCCCGTTTACTTTCAACATAAGCTACGACCAAAAATCTGGATATCGTTCAAAATCAATGCTGGCTGTCCCCATGCGCAATAAAAACGGAGAAGTCCTGGGTGTCGTTCAGCTCATCAACAAACGTGCCGATTACGAAGAGAAAATTGCCGGGCAACCGCTGGGAATAGATCAGATCAGACCGTTCGATCACGACGACGTTGAACTGCTCTGCAGTCTTGCTTCACAGGCTGCTGTCGCACTTGAAAATTCGCGTCTCTATCATGATATCAAAAGGCTTTTCGAAGGTTTTGTCAAAGCCTCGATTGTTGCAATCGAATCGCGCGATCCAACTACTCATGGGCACTCTGAGCGTGTGGCAGAGCTCACCATTGCTCTGGCCCGCGAAATCAACAATGTTGACAATGGTGGTCTTGCCAATATCGACTTCGACCAGAAAAAGCTGACCGAATTGCGCTATGCAGCACTGTTGCACGACTTTGGCAAGGTCGGCGTATGTGAAAACGTTCTGGTTAAAGCAAAAAAACTATTTCCATACGAACTTGATAGCCTTAAAGAACGCTTTCGCTATATTAAAAAGTCGCTCGAAGCCGACTTTTATCGAGAATGTCTCGAATATACCCTTGAAAATAGTATTGAGCGTTTCCTGCTGATCAGACCTTCTCTTGAGGCCGCCTTCAGAAGTCGCATTTTCGAAGTTCAGGAGACTCTAGATTTTCTGATTAAGGCGAATGAGCCTTCAGTGCTGGATGATGGCAATTTTAACCGACTGCTGGAACTTGGTAAAAAGCATCATCTCGGGCGTGACGGACTTCTAACACCGATGCTGACCGAACGCGAAACCCATGTTCTTTCGATTCGTCGAGGATCACTCTCTGAAGCCGAAAGAATTGAAATAGAATCACATGTTCGCCACACTTTCAATTTTCTTTCAAAGATTCCCTGGACCAAGGATCTCAACCGCATACCTGAGATTGCCTATGCTCACCACGAAAAGCTCAATGGTCGAGGCTACCCAAACCATCTTTCAGGAAATGAGATCCCTATCGAATCCCAGTTGCTCTGCGTTGCCGACATTTTCGACGCGCTGACCGCACAGGATCGTCCGTACAAACCCGCGGTGTCGGTACAGAAGGCAATAGACATTCTCTACATGGATGTAGATCAGAACCACATAAACCGGGATATCGTCGATGTTTTTGTAAAAAAACAGATCTATCGGGTAATCGAAGGACGCATGTTTCGCTGATCTTGCCTGCTACAAAACTCAGTCTTCGTGATAAATGAAGTCTATGCAGACTGTGGCTGCCAGGCTAATCAGATTCATCGAAGTGTCTGCATGAATATCAACTTCATAGGTGTCAGCACTAGTCAAGAGCTCTTTTAAGAATCCTTCGGATTTATGGCGAATGGTTGCAACGGGATTACCATTGTTATCCTTGAACTGAAAATTTCTGAAACGCCAGCCCCCGTTGATCACACCAAGCTGTTGCCCATTGCCATCTTCGACAACGATACCGGGACTCAGCATCGAAAAGCGTTGCTTGAGCAGACAAAGCACTTTACCATCAGCGCCGCGAACGGTAAAGACCGATTTGGTCAGGGCAGCCGGGCGCGAGATATCAAGCACCGGAGCACCCTGTGGATCACGCATGGTAAGCTTAGCCGACAAAAAGGCCTTGTCGAGAAAGGCACGAGCAATCGACTGCACCATGCCGGCTTCTTCGTCAATGCTGCCAAGTGTAATGCTGTTTTGCGGATCCAAAATAACATAGGACTCACCAAGCTTGGTGGCTCCGACCAGTTCCTTGACGATATATTTATGTTTCATAGCGATGGTGGCCATATTTTCTCCTCTACCAGACCCTGACGGCCAGGTTACTTGCCCACTCAAATGGCTCTACGCCGAATTTGCTGGCTTCATCAAGCATTTCACCATAATTTTTGTCAGACAACGCCGCCTTGATTTTGGTGAAATCTGGTATTTCACCGGACTTTATGCCACAGCTGGCAAATGTTTTCCGCCAGGCATCCTTCTTGTTCTTGTCTTCGGTGTTCTGCCAGGCTGCTCTTATCATATACCAGGTAATATGAAAATCCTCGAGAGCTTCTTTGTCTTCCTTGCTCATGGTAGCAAAGTTTTTCATGATTGTATCATTGATGGCAGCAGTAGCCGTGGCATCGTAACGGACTGCCTGATCAGGCTGAGCAAGAAAAGCCAGATATTCGGCAAAGCCTTCGAGCGCCTGTACTGTTACAAAAATTTCGCCTTCTTCAAGCACATGTTTGAAGCTCTCGTTCTGCAGCCGGGTAAACAGTTGAGCTGCCACATCTTCTGTTGCTTCTGCAGCGGTTTTCTGAAAGTCCTTTTCGAGATCGCTCTGAATATCTCCGAGCTGGTTTTCATCCAGGTCAGGCAGAGAACCTGCGAGCGGAACCGCCTCGAGAAAATCTTCCTTTTCCTCTTTGGTCATACCGGAACATTCTTCAGTTATCATTGCCAGGAATGAATCTTTTTGAACAACAGTCAATCTTGTAGAAAGCACAAACTCAAGCAGACGAATGTGGCAGTCTACGGCAAAAGCTGTTATTGGAGGCTCACCCGGCACAATGATTTTTTCTTCAGCATGAAGTAAAACACCTGTGAATATAAGCGCAATTACAAGCAGAAAAGTGACCGGCAGAACCTTTTTCATAGCTTCACTCCGTCAGACTCAGATAAACCCATGATAATGGTTAAACCCGTTTTGGTCAACTATGCCAAAAGCAGGCAGAAATTCTCGCAAAGCGTTACACAGATCGACCACATAGCGTCTAAATAAAGAGTCACGCGCGCATCCCCCCCTCACTAATTCAGTTTTTCTTGTCATTTATAGTGGTTGCGTTGCGATTTGGCAGCGATTTGCCTGCAGACAACAGATCTCATTCACTGTGCCAACAAGATTATCGAAAAAAGGAAGTGATTTTGGTTTTTCACAGTACAATAAAACCGAATCAAAACGAATGTGTGCACGACACACTCAACATTTTTTTCAGACAAAAAAACAAGAAGCCTGGTTCTTAAACACAAAATTCTCACCAACTCTTATTTCTTAAACTCACCGGAAATTTCTGGTTTCTAATTGAAGTTTGGCATGACAGCCATGTCTGTGGTATTTTGTCGCCTAAGCACACAAGAGGAGAAAATATGAGTCAGAAAGATAGACTTTCGCCAAAAGCCTACGAGGTTGGAGACGGCAAAGATTACCCAAGCTTTGTTCCATCCAACGAATCCCCGCTTGAGTTTACTCTTAAGGCCGTCGTAATCGGCATGGTCATCGGCTCGGTGTTTGGAGCCGCCAACGCCTACCTTGGCCTGAAAGTCGGCCTCACCGTTTCAGCGTCAATTCCAGCTGCTGTAATGGCCGTTGCCATTTTTCGCATCTTTTTCAAACAGGGCACTATTCTCGAAACCAACATCGTGCAAACCGTCGGTTCTGCGGGTGAATCACTGGCAGCCGGCGTTATTTTCACGATTCCTGCGTTCTTTATCTGGGGCTTTGAACCTTCCAAGCTTGAAATTACCGTGATTGCCATTGTCGGCGGAGCTATCGGCGTGCTTTTCATGATCCCGCTACGCCGCTATCTGATCGTGCAGGAACACGGCAAATTGCCATATCCGGAAGGAACCGCCTGCGCAGAAGTCCTGATTGCAGGCCAAGGCGACATATCAAAAGCTAAAACCCTGTTTCAAGGGATGGGTATTGGAGCTCTTTACCAGGCACTTATGCACAGCCGCCTCTTCGGACTCTGGAGCAAAGAGCCGGCCACCCATATTCCGGGTTTCAAAGGCGCAGAAATTGGCGCAGAAGTGACCCCTGAACTGCTCGGAGTTGGCTACATTATCGGACCACAGATTTCAGCCATCATGCTCAGCGGCGGTATCTTCGGCTGGCTGGTCTTGATACCGCTGATATGCCTGTTCGGCGAGCACTGCACCTCACCAATCTATCCCGAAGTCAGCAATCTCATCAAAGATATGGGTCCAGGACAGATCTGGTCACGCTATATTCGCTACATTGGCGCCGGTGGCGTTGCGTTTGCCGGCATCTTTTCTCTGATCAAATCTATCCCGGTGATTATCTCGAGTTTTAAAGCCGGCTTCTCGCAACTCGGCAAAAATGCCGGTGAAACTACAACTGTCAGAACAGACCTGGATCTACCGATCAGCGTAGTCATCGGCGGCTCTCTATTTCTGGCTCTTGTAGCGACCATTTTTCTTAACGTGACTATCTTTCATTCATTCAGCATGTCTGCAATCGCAGGTGTGCTGATCGTTGTTTTCGGCTTCTTTTTTGTAACCGTATCATCTCGTATCGTCGGACTGCTTGGTTCTTCATCAAATCCGATTTCCGGCATGACGATTGCGACGCTGCTGCTGACCTGCCTCATTTTCATTCTCGCCGGCATGGCGGGTATGCCGAATGTTAAAATTGCTATTCTTACCGTTGGTGCCTTTGTCTGCATCGCTGCCGCGATCGCCGGCGATACCTCTCAAGATCTGAAAACAGGCTTTTTGATTGGCGCAACACCCAAATATCAGCAGATTGGTGAATTTATCGGCGTAATTTCTTCAGGTCTGACCATGGGTTTCGTCATATATCTGCTCAAAGACGCCATTACTACCGGCGAACTGCCGGCGCCACAGGCCAATTTGATGAAACTTGTCGTTGACGGCGTTATCGGCGGAAATCTACCCTGGAACCTGGTTATCAGCGGTATGTTTATTGCCCTTGGCGTTGAACTGCTCGGCATAAATTCACTTGCCTTCGCTGTTGGTCTGTATCTTCCACTATCACTCTCAGTGCCAATAATGGGTGGCGGCATTATCCGCTGGATTCTCGAAAAACGCACCAGCGACCCCAATCTCGAAGAAAAACGCGAAACCGGCGTGCTCTACTCGTCTGGCCTGATTGCAGGCGCAGCACTTACTGGTGTCTTTATAATGGTATTAATGGGCTTTGCCGACAACAGACCCGGGTTGCTTGAAGGCATTAACAAACCTGGCATCCATATTGAGGCAGCACAGCTCAGCAACATCGAGATCAATGGGCAGCCTCTAACCGGCAACGACTATAGAGTGTCACCCGCAATCTACCCGGCCACTGACGATATTGTCGAAAAAATCTCACAGGCCAAAGCCGCTCAGCGCAATCTGCAGACTGCCACACCGCCAGACACTGCTGCTGTAGAAGCGAAAGCTGCCGAAATAGCAAGCCTGAACGAGCAGATGCAGAAGGCTAAACTTCAGGTCTTTTCAATTAAAGCCAACCTTAACGGTGCCGCGGTCGAAAAAACCATAGAACTCGGCAAATGGGAACAGGCATATATCTCAGTTGCTGACGGGCAATTGAAAGTTGGCGAAGAAGCTGCCGGCAGCCAGTCTCGAGCTGTCATTGCCTTCCTGGCTTTGTGTGCCACTCTGGCATATTTTGCCATGCGCAAACCTGTAAAAACCAACGACTGATCGTAATTAAAAGAAGGCCAGTGGCGGTTTTACCGCTGCTGGCCTTTTTTGATGGCTGGCAAAACTTTTCCTGAGAAATCAGGTATTATTGGAGTTGAGAAACAACGCTTTGAGGAGATCTTCATGAGACTAATGCGCCTTCTGCCAATATTTCTCTTTATTCTGATTATCGGGCAAACGCATGCTGCCACCACGCCATTTGGCGGCACGCCTTTGCAAATAGACAAGGGTAAAAAAACCACGCCTGAATTCACCGCCAAAGCTGTGATCAAAGAAACTCCAGGTTTTCAAGTAAGGGTTGCGGGCTATAACATCGCCCACGCACGCGGCAAAGATAGTGGCGGGCTCAAAGAAATAGGCAAGCCTTCCAAGCTGAAAGGCATTGCACAGCTGATCAAAGATAACAAAATTGATATTGTCGGCTTTACCGAAATTTCACGTGGCGATCTGCGCGTATTATTCAAAAACCAGCCAAAGTTCATAGCCAAGTATCTGGGTTATCATTACGTGTACGAGCAGAATTATAAGCGCGGGCTTTTTGGGAAACTGGCAACTCAGGGCAATGCGATCGTTTCAAAATACCCGATAGTTTCGCACAAGAACCATAACCTTTACCGTGCTAACGATAAAAACGAGCAACGCAGTTGCCTTGACGCTATAATAGACTTCGGCAAGGCTGGTCGAATCAGAATTCTTGTCGCACACCTCAGCCTCAATTTAGAGGAATCAACAAAGCAGATCGAACAGATCTGGAAAATTGTTGAGGCAAGCAAAGAACCGGTAATTCTGACTGGTGATTTTAATTCCAGACCCGGATCTGATCGGGTAAAATGGCTTGCACAGAGAATGAGAGATACTACCAGCAATCTGAACACTACATACAAGAACAAGCCCGACGTGAAAATTGACTACCACTTTATTTCTGGGCCCTGGCTGCATGGCGTCAGCCGAGTAATCGGATTTGACCTCGATTATTCTGATCACGGTTGCTTAATAAACGACTACTGGCTGCAGGATAGCAAAAAGTAAAAAACTTAGCCCGCGACTCTCTAACAACAATGCTGCTGCGCTGAAAAGCGCAGCAGCATTGTTGAGATTACATCCTGTGCAACAAAATCTGCGAGTTTGTCGTCTATATTTTTAGTATACTGAGAAATAAGCAACATCTGAAGTCCTGTACAGGAAAACACCTGAATGGTCTGCACAAATCAGTCTAAACCTAGCCGGCACCGCAATTGTCGTACGAGAAAGGGATTTTCTCTGGTTGAAGCAATGTTTGGAATGATAATTTTCTTTTTGCTTTTTGGTTACACGGTCAAGGCGCTCGCACCTACTGCAACCGACTCACATAATCTTCTGCGCGGAGTAACGGTGGCGATGAATGCCTGCAACTGGTATCTAAACGATCTTGAGCGACGCATAAATTACCTTGGCGAGTTGCCAACCTCAGATCTGGGCGAAAATGATGTAACATTGCTGTTCAATGATGATTATTTTTCAGACATCGAGATGCTGCGCAATCTACAGGCAAAATCTTACATATCTCTCGAAGGCGACCTCTACAACATGCGCATAGAATTCAGATGGGGAAACCACGATCGTGATGACAAACGGCCGCACAATTTTGAGCTTTCACGACTCAAAACCAAACCTGGCATTTAAGGGAAAACCATGCACAGACGCAGCAATTCAAGAGGTTATACAATAATCGAAATCCTGGTAACCATTGCCATATTAAGTCTGATAATGCTGTTCATCATTCCAGTGTTTTCATATTCACGCCGGGCAACGACGACGATGTCACGCCTTGATTCTTATCACGATGTGAGAAGGGTCGATCAGGAAATCGCCTCTGAGATCAAATTTGGCTCGGCAATTCTTTATCCACCGCGACCGAACTCATCTGACGCCGGCGAGTGGCATTCTCAGGTAGTTTTCCGCAACTCGATAAATCAGACTCAGGTGCTTTTTGTTAACGAAAAAGGTCAGCTTATGCTGCTAAATTACGATGAGATTCTCGGAACCGATCTGGCTGGCGCAAGGTTGCTCAGTTCTAGTATCAAAGAGTTTGCTGCGCGCAGACATGGCAATTCGGTTCTTGAATATAAACTTACTTTCGAAGCTGACCAGCGTGAATTTGCGGTAACCAACCGAATCGCGCTCATGAACGTATTTTGACCGGCAGGAGACTGAAATGAAAAGGCATGGTTCGACGATAATGGTTGCTGTGATTTTGGGTTCGGTCTTTTTCATCGTTGTAAGCGGTCTTTTACGCTTCTCCTCAAGTGAAATGAAGCATGTAAAGGCAATCAGCGCCGTCAGAAAAGCAGAGTTACTGGCATTGTCTGGCGTCGACTGGGCAGAAAGTGAGCTGCGCAAAGGTCGCTGGTATCAGAAAGAATTTAGGCCCTACGAAAAAGTGGTTGGGGTACACCCCACTCACGGTGTCAAAGAGCTGACTCCATTTGGAGCAGAAGAGGGCAAAGTCACCATCATTTGCGAAGACGTTGCCAATGCGACTCCCGGCAGCAATACCAGGGGTATGCAACGGCTCTGGTATCTGCATCATATAAATGTATACGCACTTGGCGAGTTCGAAGGTTCAAAAGCGCTTGTCTACGGCCGTTACATCATCTCGCCCGAGCCTGCGCTCAACAGCATCTCAACCGAAGCCTCAGAATATGAAAGTCCCGAATTCGGCGCCCCAAGGGCTGCGGCATTGCGCGTTACAGCGGCTGTTGTAAACGGTAACGACGTCAGTGATTTTGTTGTTAAAAAAATTCATACCGCGGCTAATCAAAGTGTTGATATAAACAGTGTCGTAGCGACACTGGAGCCAACAGGAGAACCTGGCAGCGAAATCCCTTTACGCCCACAGTTAAGTGGCAGAGTCAGCGATGTTCTCATGACAGAGGGCCAGACATGCCGGGCAGGTGACACTTTTGCAGTATTGAGCAGACAGATCACAACAGCTGGCGGTATTGCCGACAGCAAAACTCTCAAAAAAATGGTCAGGGTTACCAAAATAGACCCGTCAGTGTGGCGCGGACTCAACATCCTGAGCCGTAACGACCGATTTGCTCTATCACAATATATCAGTGGTCTTTCCGATGCTTATCTGCAGAATTTTGTGGCTCATTCGTCTCTTGAAAGCGCAATCAAAAACCTGGGCACTTCAAAGCTGGGCAGCAGAATCGACGCCAACGAACTGCTTAGCAAGTTCCCTGCAGACATCAATAATACGACCCGAAATCGGGCCGAAAACATGTTTCTGGCACAAATGATTCAGAATTTTACAGTTCCTGGCGGAACCTGGGAGCGCAAGGAAAAGTCACTCGATAAAACCTATCTCCAACTTGATCACCCACGCACCACCCAGCCACCGGCTGATCTCGTCAACTGGCTGCGCGAACTTAATCTGAGTTTTCTGCTCAATACCAAACCCAGAGTAGATCCCAGATATTATGAGCCTAAAATGAAACAAAGCGAGTTTATAAAACTGCTCAAGCCACAGTTCAACGTTGATTCGAGCGAGTTCATTCAGAGTCTGTCGCAGTTACCAGATTCTTCGCGATACATCGACATTGAAGAAGGCGACTTTGAAAGCTCTCCTGCGGTTTTTCGAGAAACCGAAAGCTCAATCGAAGTTGTAAAGCCCGACAAGGGTGTTCGGGTTTTTGTCGAAAAGTACACCAAAGACTACACTTTTGTTGATCCAGAATCTGGCTTTTCGATCAAAATGGGCGAGCTGATGGCGTTTCTGCGCAAATATTACGATGACAGTGGAGCCCAGAGTCCTCGCGAGGACGTAAGAACACAAGAGCACATCGACTGGCCAATGCCGAAGCCAGCACCTGCGCCACCAACTCCAAAGCCCGGTGGCAGCTGGACCTGGAACCCTGGCGCGCCGGGGGTTCCGCCCGGAGAGCCTTCATGGACATACCGCAATGGCGGCAAAAAAGAAATTCCGTCTCCTGTCGCTGGCGAGCGCGACTTTGAACCGGCCGGCGGACCGCCAGACGGCGGCGAAAAGAACTACCGGGTCGCCGCTATCGCTCCGACGAGCAGCGAAGACAGCAACAAACATGGTGGCAACGCCGTAGAACCTACTAACAGCCAGTTTAGCAACATTCGACCGCCGATCGAAATCAACACGGGCGGGGATTGGAATTCAACACCTGGATCACCCGGTGTTGATCCGACCGAAGGCAGCTATTCATGGCGTGAAGATCCGCCCCCCCCTGACAACACTTCTGCTGAAACCACCCACAAATGCTCAAGTTGTTGTTTTGCGGCAGGCACCAGGATTCTTATGGCAGACGGTTCGCTCAAAGCAATTGAAGCGGTTGCGATTGGCGATAAGGTTGCGGCTTTTGATGAAGCTGGCAAAACCAGGATTATTGGTGAAGTAATGACTCTTGAATCACCAATTCGTGATCATCTAACAACTATCACTTTCGCGGATGAAAAGACACTGCACCTGACTGACGAACACCCGCTTTACACCCGCGAAGGCTGGGCATCAATCGACCCTGAATTCACCTTAAAGCATCACCAGATGCAGACCAAGCGACTCAGGGTTGGCAACGAAGTTTTCGGCAGCGACGACAACTGGCACAAAATCACTGCTATGAGCACAGTTCTGTCTGACGTCAAAGTTTACAACCTGTCGAGAGTCTTACCAGGCGAAACCTTTTTTGCTGATGGCTTTCTGGCCCATAATAAACCCGACAGCCAGTGTGAAAAATGTAATCCTGGCGGAGAAGGTGCAGCCGCTGGTGGTGCCGACGCTATCAGCGGTGCTGATGGCACCGAAAGTTCCGGCAACGCCATCGACAACGCCGCAACCAACTCACCCGGCAGTGCTGCGGCCGGCGCCAACACCACCGATGGCACCGGCAACAATCCCGGAGCTGGCGGCTCAGGCATCGGTACCTCCGGTGGGCCGGGCAGCGCAGGCGGTCAGAACAACACCTCCGGTGGGAATAACACTGGCAGCACCAGCAACACCGGTAGCAATGGCAGCTCCAGTGGCACCGGCACTAGCGGAACCAGTCCGGGAGGTTCCAACAATCCTTCGGGCACTGGTGGTGTTAATCCAGGCGGCAGCAGTGGCAGCACCAGCAGCGGCAGCAGTGTCGCTCCCTATACGCCGCCTCGTAGAACTGGCGGCGGATGCTGAAATCTGATTATTTGATCTAAAACTGTGTTATAATCGGCCAGATTTTTCTGGCGGTCAATTAATGAATGATTCAAGCAAAGACAAAATATTCGCTGAAGCGATAAAAAAACCGCAGGACTTCGTCTTTGACGAACGGGTCGCAGCAGTTTTTCCCGACATGTTGCTGCGTTCAATACCCGGCTACCCTGCAATAATCGGTATGATTGAGACGCTGACGACACAGTTCGCGCAGAACAATTCACGCCTATACGATCTCGGCTGTTCTCTTGGCGCCAGCGCACAATCGATGATCAGAGGTCTTAAAACGACAAACTGCCAGATAATTGCGGTCGACAATTCGCAGGCAATGATTGATAAATGCCTGGCCCTGCCAATAGAAGAGTCAGCGCCGACGCGAATCGAGTTTCGCTGCGAAGATATCTTGAACTGCGAAATTACAGATGCATCAGTTGTGGTCATGAACTTTACACTGCAGTTCATCGACAAAGCCCGCCGCTGCGAGATGCTCGACAAGATTTTTGCCGGCATGCGGCCGAACGGAATCTTCATCCTCTCCGAAAAAGTTAAATTCGAAGACCCGGCAGTTAACGAACTCTTAATCGAGGTGTATCACGCTTTTAAGAAAGCCAATGGCTACAGTGCACTTGAAGTCAGCCAAAAACGATCGGCTCTCGAAAATGTGCTTATACCAGAAACCATCAAAGAGCACCGCGACCGCATCATAAGAGCTGGTTTTAAAAGCGCAGACGTCTGGTTTCAGTGTTTCAACTTCATGTCGATGCTGGCAATCAAGTGATGAGTAATTTTGACTTTACTGCCTTTTATCAGTCACTTGCCCGCGCCGACTTGGGGAAATGGCAAGCGCAGTTCGCAGCTGAGATAGAAAGTTCTCTGGCAAAACGCGATGGCAACCTGCCGATGTGGCTGGCAGCACTTGATGCCATGCCAGATCTGGCACATGATTGTTCCAGTTTAAACAAGCCAACAGTAACAGCTGGAAGGCCGTTGGCAACAGATTCAAACTTGGTTGAGCAGCTCAAAAGCTCGTTACTCCAGCTCAAACCCTGGCGCAAAGGGCCATTTGAGCTTTTCGGGCTCAAGATCGACAGTGAATGGCGTTCAGACCTGAAGTGGGCAAGAGTAGCCCCACATGTCGCTTCCCTGAGCGGCCGCAAAATTCTAGATGTCGGCTGTGGCAATGGCTATTACCTGATGCGTATGGCCGGTGCGGGAGCGGATATCGCTATAGGAATCGACCCCTCACTCTTATTTCTTGCCCAATTCACCGCTATCAGTCGGTATTGCGAACAAACCGCCGCCTTTATGTTGCCGATCGGCTTTGAGCAGCTGCCCGAAGAAATGCAATGTTTCGACACCGTCTTCTCGATGGGAGTATTTTATCATCGGCGCTCGCCATTCGATTTTTTAAGAAGCTTGCGTATGCTTTTGCGCAAGGGTGGCGAACTGGTATTAGAAACTCTGGTTATCGAGGGCGATCAGCATCAGGTACTGGTGCCATCGGATCGTTACGCAAGAATGAACAATGTCTGGTTCATACCCTCTGTTCAGGCAATGACAGCCTGGCTCGTCAAGGCCGGGTTTGTTGATGCAAGAGCAGTAGATATAGGCAAAACCACGGTTGAAGAGCAGCGTAGCACAGAATGGATGCCAGGCGAATCATTGGCCATGTGCCTTGATCCAGACAACAACGCTTACACGATTGAAGGGCACCCGGCTCCTGTAAGAGCTGTATTTATTGCAAATCGCCCCTGATTTTTGTCTAAAATCAAAAACACGCTAAAAACTGCTAATTTTGCAGCCATCGCAAGATTTTAGCGATTTTTTTTCACAAGTTGCCAAAAAGCTGCCAAATAGACAAAAAATCACTGTTAATGTCCCCTGCAGGCAATTGACACAATTTGTCTATTATGGCATCAGTGAGAAAAGCGGCAAAAACTTTGGCAGCCTAGCTCAGAACTTAAAGGAGACGATGTACGGTGAAAACTCAAAAGTCCTTAAATAAAGGTTTGAGAAAAATGAAAGACGAGTTTGACGATTTCTCGGATGTTCAAAAAAAAAGCAAGGCGAAAAAACCAAAGAGAGTTCGCCACGAAGATTTCGAAAATTTTGATCATGAAAATGACAATCTTGATGATAATGATGTATATTCAAAATAACTAGTGCAAAAGGGAGCAACAAATGAAGTTCAGGATAATTGCAGTTTTTCTGTGTGTTATGGCTCTGATTGGTTCAGGTGGTGTTCTCTCAGCCGCCTCTATTTCTGGTATGATCACGGTTACCAGAGATGCCAGCAGGGCAATCGTGAGCGCTGTAATTGAAACCAGCAGTCGCGACAGTTCAGGCAGTCCTGTTACATACAACCTTGTCATGGACGAAAATGGCCATGCAATCGCTCAACAGTTTGAAAACAAAGATGTAAAAATAGAAGGTGCGGTCAATGGCAAAGAGATGACCGCCGACACCTGGACAGGCATTCGCCAGCCAGCAGGGGCCGAGCCTGCTTACGAACCTGAGCCAGAACCAGAACCAGAATCAGAACCGGCAGAAGTAGACGAACCAGAAGAGGGTGACACAGAGGAACCTGCAGACGTAGACAATGATGAAGAGCCCAAAGACGAGCCTGCAGATGACAACAAAGACGAAGAAGACAGCGAAGACGAAGAATAATAAATAACTCCTTCCCCAAAAAACCGCCCCCGAAAAGGGGCGGTTTTTTTTGCGGCAGTTCGTCAGTGATTGTGATAAACTTGCCAGCATAAAGCATTTTTGTTCTGGAGTGATTGAATTGTTCAGCGTCATCTATGCTCAAACAGCAGCTTCGGTATCTGGCAAATTCAGTTATGCGGGTATATTCCTTCAACTGCCGGGCTTTACCAGACCCGCAATCATTCATGATGTAGAATTTCAACGCGGCGGCTTTTCCTAGGCCACTGCCCCCAAAAACAAAGTTATTTTCAATGATTATTTGTTGTAAGCGACATATTTTGCAAAGCAGATTTCAGGAGGAATGAAATGTTAGACGCACCAAAACTTAACCTGAGCAAGAGCTTCGAGGAATTCGAACACGGTAAAACCTGTACTCCAGGCGGAGTTCTCGGCATCAGAAGGCCTTACAATTTTATCGAAGGCGAATACCCGATATATTTTGAGCATGGCAAGGGCGGCAAAATTACCGATATCGACGGAAATGAATATCTCGACTACCTCTGCGCCTACGGCCCGATCATCATGGGCCATCGCGAAGAAGAAATTGACAACGCTGCTATAGAACAGATCAGATCAAAGGGTTTTTGTTTTTCACTGACCCAATCTATTCAGAATAAGCTGGCCGACAAGATCAGATCACTAGTTAAATGTGCTGAGATGTCTGTTTTTGTCAAAACCGGATCCGACGCCACTACTCTGGCGGTAAGAGTTGCCCGCGGTTACACCGGTCGCAACAAAATTATTCGTTGCGGCTATCATGGCTGGCATGACTGGTGTGTCGAGGTCAAAGGCGGTGTACCGGCAAAACTCTACGAAGATGTTTTTGAATTTCATTACAACCACCTCGACGAGCTTGAAGAATTGCTTAAGCAGCATGGCAGTGACGTTGCCGGCATTATCATCACACCAATCGGCCATCCGCTTGCCGAACAGTGCGCGTATCCGAAACCCGGCTTTCTCGAAGGGGTCAGAAACCTGGCCGACAAATACGGCGCTGTGCTGATTTTTGATGAGATTCGCACCGGATTCAGGGTGCATATAGGCGGAGCTCAAACTCTTCTTGGAGTTACTCCAGACCTGGCAACTTTCGGCAAAGCACTTGCCAACGGCTACCCGATAAGTGCTTGTGTAGGCAAAGCACAGTTCATGAAAAAGCTCGAAAAGGAAGTTTTCGTTTCATCGACCTTTTTCCCAAACAGCGTTGAGTTTGCAGCAGCTCTCAAAACTCTCGAAATACTCGAACGCGATCAGGTCCTTGAGGTAATCAAAAAGAAAGGTGAATGGTTCAACGCCGAACTGGCAAAAATTACGGCCCGACATAATGTCGAAACCGAGCTTTCGCCGATTCCGCAAATGCCCTTCGTAACTTTCAAAAAGAACGCCGCCAAAACCTATAAAGAAATGCGCAAAGACTTCTACACCCAGCTGATCAGACGCAAAGTCTTTTTGCAGCCCTTTCATCACGGCTACATCTGTTACCGCCATACCGACGAGGATCTTAAATACACCCTCGACGCAATTGATCAGGCTCTTTCATACATTGATGCAAAATCATATTGAGGTGCAAAAATGACAAAATTGATTATTACAGCTGCCATCTGCGGTGCTGAAGTTACCAAAGAAAACAACCCAGCTGTTCCCTATACGCTTGAGGAAATAGCCCGCGAAGCGGAATCAGCCGCTCAGGCCGGTGCTTCAATCATTCACCTGCATGTCCGCGAAGATGATGGCACCCCAACCCAGAGTGCGACCAGATTCAAAGCAGCTATCGATGTAATTCGACAGCGCTGCCCTGATGTAATTATTCAGCCATCCACCGGCGGCGCAGTCGGTATGTCAAATGAAGAACGTCTTCAACCAGTCACCCTTCTTCCCGAAATGGCAACTCTCGACTGCGGTACAGTAAACTTTGGCAAGGACGATATTTTCGTAAACTCTGAAAATACAATTATCGCATTTGGCCAGAAAATGATTGAGCTTGGCGTAAAACCAGAAGTTGAGGTATTCGACAAAGGCATGATCGACACTGCAATAAGGCTTCAAAAAAAAGGCTTTATCAAGTCGCCCATGCACTTTAACTTTGTCCTCGGCGTTACTGGCGGCATCAGCGCAACACTAAGAGATCTGGTGTTCATGCAGGGCAGTATCCCGGCAGACAGCACTTTTACTGTTTCAGGAATAGGCAAGTCTGAGTTTAGTATGGCCACTGCAGCTATTTTGGCAGGCGGCCATGTACGGGTTGGTTTTGAAGATAACACCTATCTGGCCAAAGGAGTGCTGGCTAAATCGAATGGCGAGCTGGTAGCCAAGGTTGTTCGCATCGCCAAAGAGCTTGGCCGGGAAATTGCTACTCCCGCCGAAACGCGTGCTATACTGGGTCTTCCCGCGCGCTGACGGTTTTTTTTGACAAATTTACGCATTGAAAGGTTTGATCAATGTTTCATAAGATAATAAGCAGAAAAGATTTTGCTGACCTGGTCAAAGACGACATGACCATTATGATAGGCGGCTTTATGGCGTGTGGCACTCCTGAAACACTTATCGACGTGATCCTCGAAAAAGGCGTTAAAAACCTTACGATCATCTCCAACGACACCGGGTTTGTCGACAAAGGACTTGGCCGATTGGTTGCCGCCAAACAGGTTTCCCGCGTTATTGTTTCTCATATCGGCACCAATCCAGAAACTGGCAAACAGATGGTCGAAGGCACACTTAAGGTCGATCTGGTTCCGCAGGGTACCCTCGTAGAAAGAATCAGATGTGCAGGCGCCGGACTTGGCGGAGTTCTCACCCCAATTGGGGTTGGAACCATGGTTGAAGAAGGCAAGCAGAAAATCACCGTCGAAGGCATCGACTATTTGCTTGAACTGCCGCTTCGAGCCGAACTGGCTCTTATCGGTGGCAGCATTGTTGACAAAGCAGGTAACGTGGTTTACAACGCGACAACCCGCAATTTCAACCCAATTATGGCGATGGCAGCCGACACAGTGGTCGTCGAGGCAAGTAAACTTGTAGAAATCGGCGAAATACAGGCTGAACTGGTAATGACACCGGCACCGCTGATAGACCACATTTTTGTGCCAGAAAAAAGCCGATAAACAGGGAGTAAAAATATGATAGAAGATCTCAACCTGGCTAAAAACATCATTGCACGGAGAATTGCCCGGGAATTCAAAAGCAACCAGCTGGTCAATCTTGGAATTGGCCTGCCAACCCTTGTAGCTAACCATATCCCCGAGGGAATCAACGTGATTTTCCAGTCTGAAAACGGCATGATCGGCATGGGGCCAGCACCTCAACCCGGCGAAGAAAACCCCGACATAACGAATGCCGGGGGGCAACTGGTATCCATACTTCCTTACGGATCCTATTTTGATTCCGCAACATCCTTTGCTCTGATTCGCGGAAAACACGTCGAATACACGGTATTGGGCGCTCTTGAGGTAGATCAGGAAGGCAGTCTTGCGAGCTGGATCATTCCAGGCAAAAAGGTTCCCGGAATGGGAGGCGCCATGGATCTGGTGGTCGGCGCTAAAAACGTCATTATTTCGACACTGCACACCGAGCGTGGCAAGCCGAAGATTCTCAAAAAATGCATTCTGCCACTCACCGCAAAACATGTCGTAAACATGATCGTAACCGAGCTGGCCGTATTCCGTGTTACCCCGGGTGGACTGGCACTTATCGAAATAAACAAAGACAGCAGTATCGAAGAAATAAAAGCCAACACTGCAGCAGATTTTATCGTTTCCGAACAACTTAAGGTAATGGAAGTATAACTCCGAGCTTTATTTTATTCTGACCCATTGGTATATTTGTCAACTCAGTAGAAAATTCATAAACTAACTTTAATTTATCGTATGCAAGGAGAAATGATCGTGAAAAAAGGATGCCCCTACGGAACCCACAGAGTAATCGAACCCAAAGGCGTGCTACCACAGCCCGCAGACAAAATCGACAACACCATGGTAATTTACGATAATGAAGTCCTTATCGATGTACAGACTCTTAACGTAGATTCAGCCAGCTTCACCCAGATCGAGAAGCAGGCGAACGGAAACCTCGAAGAAATCAAAAAAATAATGCTCGGCCATGTTGCCAAACAGGGCAAGCACAAAAATCCAGTAACTGGTTCAGGTGGAATGCTTATCGGTACCGTTAAAGAAATCGGACCAGCTCTCAAAGGCAAGACAGATCTTAAAGTCGGCGACAAAATCGCCACCCTGGTTTCCTTATCACTGACTCCCCTGGTAATCGAAGAGATCCTGGAAATCAGACCAGACATCGACCAGGTCGACATCAAAGGCCAGGCCATTCTGTTCGAAAGCGGTATTTATGCCATTCTGCCCAAAGACATGCCCGAAAATCTGGCGCTGTCAGTATTAGACGTTGCCGGCGCCCCTGCACAGGTTGCCAAGTTGGTTCGCCCTGGCAATACAGTTGTAGTAATCGGTGGTGGCGGGAAATCAGGAATGCTATGCCTCTATGAAGCAAAGAAACGAGCTGGCGTAACTGGCAAAGTTATCTGCATTGGCGGCAGCGAAAAAAGCACAAATCGCGCTAAGAGTCTGAATCTTGCCGATGTTTATTTTGCAGCAGATGCAACCAACGCCATTGAAATGTACAACAAAGTTATGGAACACACTGACGGCAAACTGGCCGATATCGTCATCAACTGCGTAAACATTCCTAACACAGAAATGGCTAGCATTCTGACATGCAAAGAAGACGGAACCGTTTATTTCTTCAGTATGGCTACCAGCTTCACCCAGGCGGCTCTTGGCGCCGAAGGTGTTGGTAAGGATGTTAACATGATCATCGGCAATGGTTATTCAAAAGGGCACGCAGCAATATCACTGCAGATTATGCGCGAAAGTCCTGAATTACGAAAGCTTTTTGAAGAAATGTTCTGCTAAGGTCTAAAGCGCCAGCAGAGAAAGGAACCTGCTTTGAACAGCAAATATACTAAAGATGAACACCTTCAACGCCGTCGCAAATTGTTTCCAGAAGTCAGCGATACTGACTGGAATGACTGGAAATGGCAGGTAAAGAACCGCATCGAAACTGTCGACGAGCTTGGCAAACACGTAAAGCTGACCGGCAAGGAAATCGAAGGCATAAAAGACTGCCTGGCCACGCTGCGCATGGCAATCACTCCGTATTATCTGACGCTTATCGATCCAGACAATCCGAATGACCCGGTTCGAAAGCAGGCGATTCCGACAGGCTTTGAGCTTTACAGATCGCCGGCCGACCTTGAAGATCCGCTGCACGAAGATGGTGATTCACCAGTTCCAGGGTTGACTCACCGTTACCCTGACCGCGCGCTCCTGCTGGTAACGGATCAGTGCTCAATGTATTGTCGACACTGCACCAGACGCCGCTTCGCCGGGCAAAAAGACACATCAATGCCGGCAGGTCATATCGAAAAGGCAATTGAGTACATTTCAAAACACCCGCAGATTCGCGACGTGGTAATCTCTGGTGGTGATCCACTGCTGCTCTCTGAAAACAAACTCGAAGGTATCCTGCAGAAACTCAGAGCCATACCGCACGTAGAAATCATCAGAATCGGCACGAGAACCCCGGTAGTAATGCCGCAGCGCATCACTACCGAACTTTGTGACATGCTCAAAAAGTATCATCCGATCTGGGTCAACACGCATTTCAATCACCCCAGGGAAATCACCACCGATGCTGCCCGCGCCTGCGATCTGATCAGTATGGCCGGTATTCCTATCGGCAATCAGTCTGTTCTGCTCGCCGGCGTTAATGACTGCGTGCATGTCATGAAAAACCTCGTGCATGAGCTCGCAAAGGTCAGAGTAAGACCTTACTACATCTATCAATGTGACCTCTCTTATGGACTTTCACATTTCCGTACGCCGGTCTCCAAGGGAATCGAAATAATAGAAGCTCTTCGCGGCCATACCAGCGGCTTCTGCGTGCCGACCTATGTTGTAGATGCACCAGGTGGCGGTGGAAAGATTCCGGTTATGCCGAATTACCTCATTTCGAGTGGCTACGAAAAGACCATTCTACGCAACTATGAAGGCGTTATCACCTGTTACAACGAGCCGGAAGATTATCGCCCAAGCTGCACCTGCGAAGCTTGCCAGAAGGGTAACGTCGAAATAGAAGGCGTTGCAGGTCTGCATCATGGCAAGATATCACTCGAACCGGTAGGATTAAAACGAAAACAACGCGGAAAGAGAACATGAGTCATGCCAGACCGCCTGACCGAGCTGGTAGCGGACTGTAACTGCCTGGCGATTATCGGCACCGAAAAAAACGCCGGCAAAACTACAGTTCTGAACCATCTGCTCGCAACTGATCGAAGGCCAGGGCAGGCAATAACTTCGATCGGGTATGACGGCGAGAATGTCGATCAGGTAACTGGCACCGACAAGCCCGTAATTTACGTTGGCCGTGGCACATTGGTTGCCACGGCCAACGATCTTATCGGGCAGTGTGATTTTACACGTGAACTCGTCAGATTCACCAATCTTTACACTCCTCTCGGTGAAGTAGTGATTTTGCGAGCTTTAAGCGATGGTTACGCGCAAATTGCCGGACCATCAACAACAGGACAGATGGCTATACTCACCCGAATGCTGCAGCAGGAAAAAGCAGGTCGCATTATTATTGACGGCGCAGCAGCTCGTAAATCTACTGCAGCGGTTACTACTGCTGACGGCTGCATTCTTGCTACCGGAGCGTCTTATTCGCCGGATCCCGAAAAAGTTGTTGAGCACACCACCCATATTGCAGCACTTTTGACTCTGCCAGCCGCAAAAAACCTGCCAGACGTTATAAAACAGGCATACCAAAAAGTAGAAAATCAGGTTGCAAACGACATGGGAGCCAGACAGGCCGCAGATTGCATGCTGGTTGATGGCAACGAAAATATTATTATCACTGGCAACAGCCTTGAAGACAGCACAGCGGAGCTGATTGCAACGCACAGCAGCAAACCTCTGTGCGTCTACTTTACCGGCGCAATTACCGCCCGACTTGTACAAAAACTACTTGAACGCAGCCGTGAGCTCAGAGATCTCAAGTTAATCGCCGCCGACGGCACCAGATTTCTATTAAGCGCAACCCAGTTGAGTGAGCTCAAACGGCGCGGCGTACAACTTCTGGTAATCAAGCCGGTTAATCTGCTGGCCGTGACCGTTAACCCCTGGTCACCCGAAGGCTTCTACCTCGACAGCAACTCGCTGTGCGCACGGCTGAAAACCGTGCTTTCTGTTGAGGTTTTCGATATAATGGCTGACAAAGCTACCAGCAAAGTCTTATGAACAATCAGAAACCATACCAACCAGCAACCGCAGTTACTGCCTGGGTTCTCGCTAACCTGAACCTGAGTTCACCCTATGGCCGCAAAGCTCTCAAAACATTACGACCAGCCCGTTCCCAAGACCGTGAGCACCTCGAAAACTCACTTGATGAGCTTACAGTGCTCATCGATTTTTGCCGCCAGAATCGTGAGTTCGGGCAAAAGGCACATGGAATTTTCAGACAGCTGCGCAATATCGCCGGATCAGTGCTAAATCTGCAAGAAGAGTTAGTTCCTGACGAAACCGAGCTTTTCGAAATCAAGCTCTTTGCCATGCAGCTCTGCGAAATGGCTGCCCTGGTGAACAATTCAGATCTTAAGCTTACAAGCATTCTTTTTGAGGATCTCAAACCTCTGGTCAGACTTCTGAACCCTGACGAGATGATAGTATCTTCCTTTTATCTGCACGAAAGCTATTCTACTGAACTTAAGAATATCAGAAACGAAAAAAGACTTCTCGAAAACCAGATTCTGGCAGCGACCGACCCGCACCTGGCAGATCAACTTCGCCACCAGCGCAGCGAACTGGTGCGTTGCGAAAGAGAGCAGGAATATCAGATCAGAAAAACACTTGGGCAACAGCTAAAGCCGTGGCTACAACATCTGAACAAGAGCATGAACATGTTTGGACACTTTGAGTTACTTCTAGCCAAGGCTGAAGCAGCCGTGACCTGGCCGTCATGCCGACCCCGGATCAGTGAAAGTGAAATGCCACTACAGGCTGTAGAAGCAATAAATCCACAGATGTACGAAATTCTCAAAGTCCAGGGCAAAGAGTTTACGCCGGTCACGCTGGAAGTGATCAGAGGCACCACACTGATTACCGGTGCGAATATGGGCGGAAAAAGCGTTGCCTTGATGACAATAGCCACTAACGCGGAGCTGGTGCGCCTTGGCTTTTTTGCATTTGCCGCCGAATTCAGCATGCCCTTATTTGACTATATTTATCTGATTGCTGGCGACGGGCAGAATCAGGCAGTCGGTCTCAGCAGCTTTGGCGCTGAAATGATGCAACTCAAGGAACTTACCGAACTGACCCGGCAAGGCAGTGGCCTTGCCGTTTTCGATGAATTTGCCAGATCAACCAACCCTTACGAAGGCAGACGCTTTGTTCAAGCCTTGGGGGAATTTATGCAGCAGTCAGACTTGCATGGCGTCATTGCCACTCATTACGACGGCATAGACCTGCCGAGAGCAGTCTGCTATCAGGTTGTCGGCCTCAAGAACAAAAATATTATCCTGCCTGATTCTACAGATTCGCGCGCGCTGATCGACAATCTTTGCGCCAACATGGATTACCGGTTGCGAAAACTCGACGGACACAGCGAGGTACCGCACGACGCACTGCACATAGCCACTCTACTTGATGCCGACCCGCGCTTTCTCAGTTTATTAAAAAAACTATACAACTAAAAATACTGCGTTTTTGCAGATTTGGCGGTATAATTTACCCGCAAAATATTTGAAAAACAGTAAGGGAAGACGATGAAAAGCAAGCTGAATCTGGATTCTGTTGCAGTTGAAAAAGCACGACAAGCAGCCCGAGCCATCGCAGAAGACACCCAGAGGTTTATTCTGCAGCATACAAGCGTCACCATCGAACGCACCTGTGCGCGCCTACTTGGAATCGACGGCGTCGATTCCTATGGAGTTCCGCTGCCCAACCTGATTGTAGACAACATCAAAAACAACAATGGTCTGAGTCTCGGGTTGTCTGCCTATCTTGGTAATGCCATGATACAAACAGGCAAAACACCGCAGCAGATAGCTGAAGCGGTTGCCGCTGGCGAACTCGACATTACAAAGCTTAAAATGGCAGAGATGTTCGAGATCAGAGCGAAAATCGATATAATTGCCCGCCAGACCATGGATCGCATCAGTGCCAATCGCCAGCAGCGCGAGCAGTACCTTGCCCGCTTTGGTGACAAAAAAGGCCCATATCTCTACGTAATCGTGGCCACCGGAAATATTCACGAAGACATTATACAAGCCAGAGCTGCTGCTGCGCAGGGTGCCGATGTAATCGCCGTAATCAGAACCACCGGCCAGAGTTTGCTTGATTTTGTGCCTTTTGGTGCTACCACCGAAGGTTTTGGCGGTACTTTTGCCACCCAGGAAAACTTTCGACTGATGCGTGAGGCCCTTGATGAAGCGTCAGAAAAACATGGTCGTTACATTCGCCTTTGCAACTACTGTTCGGGCCTGTGCATGCCAGAAATGGCAGCTATGGGCGCGCTTGAACGCCTCGACATGATGCTCAACGATGCACTATACGGGATACTTTTCCGCGATATTAACATGCAACGCACCATGATCGATCAGTATTTTTCGCGCATGATCAACGGTTTTGCCGGCGTTATTATCAACACCGGAGAAGACAACTATCTGACCACCGCTGATGCTGTCGAAGAGGCTCACACCGTATTGGCTTCGCAGTTTATTAACGAGCAATTTGCGCTTCTTTCTGGGCTTTCAGAAGAGCAAATGGGACTTGGACATGCATTCGAAATTACGCCAGACCTCAAAAACGGCTTTCTTTACGAACTAGCACAGGCTCAGATGGCACGAGAGATCTTTCCAAAGGCGCCGCTCAAATACATGCCGCCAACCAAGTTCAAAACCGGCAACATTTTCAGAGGTCATGTTCAGGATACTCTGTTCAACATGGTCACCATCATGACTGGCCAGAAGGTGCATTTACTCGGCATGTTGACTGAAGCGATCCACACCCCGCTGATGTCTGACCGCGCCCTGTCGATCGAAAATGCCCGTTACATTTTCAATACTATGGCTGATCTGGGTGACGAGATCGAATTCAAGAGCGACGGTATAATAGCCAGTAGAGCCAATCAGGTGCTTCGAGAAGCTTGCGCCATGCTCGAAACAATCAAGCATGACGGCCTGTTCAAGACCCTGGAAATGGGAAAATTTGCAGGCGTCAAGCGCCCGCTAAACGGTGGCAAGGGGCTCGATGGCGTCGCGACGAAACAGGAAGGTTACTTTAACCCGTTCATTGAACTGATGCAGCAGGGAGGTAAGTCATGAGCAGCGGATTATACTCAACTAAAGTCAAAGATTTTTGCCAGACACTCGATTTGACTAAAGTAAAACCCTACGGCGACACCATGAACGATGGCAAGGTTCAGCTTAGCTTCACCCTGCCGATTGCAGATGATGAGCGCGCAATTGAAGCAGCGCGTCAGATTGGCGTCAAAATGGGTCTCAACGAAGTGCTGGTCGCTCACCATGAAGCTCTTGACAAGGAATTTACCTTTTTTGTGGTATACGGCAGTCTGGCTCAAACCATTGATGTAACCACAATCAAGGTCAACACCATCAACAGTCAGGTTCTTGACATGCATGGCGTAGACGATTTCATCAAGCAGAACATCGGACGCAAGCTCGTAGTTGTAGGGGCAAGCACCGGCACAGATGCACATACCGTCGGCATTGACGCCGTCATGAACATGAAAGGCTATGCCGGTCATTACGGTCTTGAACGCTATGAAATGATTGAGGCTTACAATCTCGGCAGTCAGGTGGCGAATGAAGATTTCGTAAAAAAAGCAACCGAGCTGAATGCCGATGTATTATTGGTTTCACAAACCGTCACCCAGAAAGATGTGCATGTCAGCAACCTGGTCGAACTGGTCGAACTGCTTGAAGCAGCACGCCTGCGTGACAAGGTTATTCTTATTGCCGGCGGACCCCGCATTAACAACGAACTGGCTAAAGAGCTCGGCTACGACGCCGGCTTCGGACCAGGCAAGTTTGCCGAGCATGTAGCTTCATTCTTTATCGATGAATTCGTCAGGCGCAACAAAAAATAGTCGTCAGACCAATCTAAAATTAGCTATCTCTGCAGCCGTTTCACTTACATCCAGTAAGCGCAACGGCATGTTTTTGTACATGACAAAAATTTGCACCAGAACCCTCGTCAGAGCCATTTGTGGCGGCGAAAAAATGCAAGCATGCTCATCGCAACAACTAACATGAAAAGAACCACAAAATAAAAACCTCCATCTGTCTGCCCGGGCATGTGTTCAAAATTCATGCCGTAAACGCCGGCTATAAAGGTCAAAGGTATAAAAATTGTCGCAATAATGGTAAGAGTGCGCATAATCTCGTTCATGCGCATACTTATATTTGAAATATAAAGGTCGTATACACCGATTGACACTTCGCGCAGCGTTTCCGATGTTTCGAGAACCTGCACAGTGTGGTCGTAAATATCGCGAAAATAGATAGTGCTCTCAGGCTTGATTATTGGCGATTCACTCCGCAACAGTGCTGCTGCAATCTCACGTAGAGGCCATGAAATTTTACGCATATAAAACAGCCGCATTTTAAGTTTATGCACATCTCTGCCTTCAAATCCGTCTGGAGTGGTCAAAAGCGTAAGTTCAAGTTCTTCAAGAGCACCGGCAAGACACTCAAGAACAACGAAGTAATTGTCAATTATGACATCGACAAGCGAAAGTGCCAGATAATCCGAAGCCATGCCGCGAACACGCCCGATATTTTTGCGCAAGCGCTCACGGATCGGGTCAAAAACATCGCCGGGTCTTTCCTGAAAAGTTAATACGTAATTTTTGCCAACAACAAAGCTGACCTGCTCACTGGTTAAATGCTCATCAGCACCGATACCAATCATTTTTACAATGATTAGCAGGTAGTTGTCAAAAGTTTCCAGTTTTGGGCGATGATCGGGGTTGAGAATGTCTTCTATCGAAAGCGGATTAATCTCAAATATTTCAGCCGTCTTACGCAACAGTTCGACATCGCCAAGTCCGTAGTAACAGAGCCATGAAATACCTTCAGATTTACGGATCTGTTCTAATCCGGTTGCATCAATCAGTTGGCCTTCAGAGCAATGATTCTGATCATAGTTAAAAAGCTCAATAGTAGTCTTGCCAGACCTGTCTGGAGCAAAATTGGCAATAGTTCCCTGTGGATTCCCAGCCTTTGATCCAGCGATCCCTTTTTTGACAAATGACAGCATTTTCGACCTCCCGGTGGCGTAATTCGATTGTAACACAGCGTACTACCGCAGAAAAAAGAGATTTGGCAATTTCTGACAAATAGGATTATAATTGCTGAAATCCTGATCAGGTGGTTGATCTTGTGAGCAGTTGGCATTTTATTAAGCAATTTTGCAGTGAGCCGCGTACAATCGGGGCAATTGCACCCAGTTCAAAAAAACTGGCAAATCGAATGCTTCAACAGATTGATTTTGACCGCGCGCGTGTCATTGTCGAATACGGTCCTGGTACCGGTGTTTTTACCCGACAAATACTGAGTAAGATCAATCTCGACAAAACCATTTTTTTCGGGCTCGAGCTTAACGAGCAGATGAACCGCATCGCCTGCACCCATGCGCCAGAAATATCTATTTTTCAGGATTCTGCATCTGAGGTAAGGAAATATCTCAACCATCATGGCGTCGAACACGCCGACGCGATAATCAGCGGACTGCCATGGGCAGCATTTTCAGAAAAACTGCAGGATGAGATTCTTGAAGAAACTGTCGCAGGCCTGCCTGAGGGCGGTTTTTTTTCAACCTTTGCCTACCTGCATGGCCTGATTTTGCCATCTGGCATACGCTTTCGCAGCAAACTCAAACAACATTTTTCCGAAGTAAAAATCAGTCCGGTAGTGTGGGGCAACATTCCACCGGCAATCGTTTACTGGTGCAGGAAATAGAACTCTGATCAATTACGACAGATAGAGTGCCAGACCAGCAAAAGCAACAACAACCCACTGCATCAGTTCGACTTCTTTGATTTTGCCGCTGTAAATCTTGAGCAGTACGAACAGAATCAGGCTCCAGCTAATGCCCTGACTGATCGAAAAAGTAAAGGGAATCAAAATCAGCGCAACAAATGCGGGCAATCCGGTTTCATAGTCTTTCCAGTCGATGCCTGAAATAGCACGCAGCATGAAAAAACCAACCAGCAAAAGAGCCGGAGACACTGCGCAGGCCGGTATCATCTGCAGCATCGGAGCAAACCAGAGGAATGGAAAAAACAGAAATCCGGTTACCAGTGCGGTAAGACCGGTACGACCGCCCTGCTCAACGCCAGCAGCGCTCTCAACATAAGTTGTACCTGAGCTGCTGCCAAAAAGACCAGACATCGTTGTCGAAATTGCGTCTACCAGCAGAGCTTTTTGAAAATTACGAGGCTCACCGTTTTCGTCGATCATGTTGGCAACCGAAGCAACACCCAGAAAGGTCGAAATTGAATCAAAAAGATCTGTGAACAGCAGAGTAAAAACTGCGCCGGCGATACCAAAACTCAATGCGCCCCTGATATCGAGCTGAAAAAATACCGAGGTAAAATCAGGAGATCCAGTGTAGTTCTGCGGAACAGCTACAAAAGCCTCACCAGACCAGATTCGACCGTGGCTGATCGCAATGATGGTAGTAAAAATTATGCCGAGAAGCAGACTACCGTGGATCTTGCGGTGTTCGACCAGAATCGTGAATGCCAGACCAACGAGAAAAATCAGAACCTGGGGACTAAAACCGCCAAATCCGACCAATGTAGCCGGGTTGGCAACGATAAACCCTGCCTGCTTAAGTGCCAGTAAACAGAGGAACAAACCGATGCCGGCCGCTACACCAAGGCGCACACAATGTGGTATTGCCCTGACAATCGCTTCACGCAGCTTGAATAATGTCATCAGCATAAAAATGACACCAGAAACAAAAACAGCACCAAGAGCGGTCTGCCACGGTATTTTCATGCCAATTACCATGCTGAAGGTGAAAAATGCGTTGATGCCCATACCGGGAGCCAGCGCAAAAGGCAGGTTTGCCACCAGTCCCATGAGAATACTCGATAAACCTGCAACCAGAACGGTCGCGGTCAGCACTCCCGCAAAAGGCATTCCGGCATTTTCGAGAATCATCGGGTTAACCGCCAATATGTAGGCCATGGTTAGAAATGTGGTTATACCGGCAAGAATTTCGGTTTTTATGTCGGTGTTGTTCTCTTTGAGTTTAAACAGTCGTTCCAGCATCTTTCCTCCACTAAATCTCGTTTATAAATTCTTAAACGCGGCAAGTGCGCGTTCTCTCGCCATCTTATGATCGACAATCGGCGCCGGATAACTGATTTTTTTCTTCTGAATTTCTGCTGCAAGTTTTGCCGGATTATGCAGTGCAGCGGTTGATACTTCGGCAAGTTCCGGGCAGAATTTTTTAATAAACTTGCCATCGTTATCAAATCTTTTGCTCTGGCTGAAGGGGTTAAAGATTCGGAAATACGGTACGGCATCAGTGCCAGTAGAAGCCGACCATTGCCAGCCTCCGTTATTTGCCGCCAGATCGCCATCAAGAAGGTTCTGCATAAAATATTTTTCGCCAAGACGCCAGTCTATCAACAGGTGTTTGCTCAGAAACATAGCCGTAATCATGCGCAGACGGTTGTGCATCCAGCCCATCTGTTTGAGCTGACGCATGGCAGCATCGACAATCGGGTAGCCGGTCAGGCCATTCTGCCAGGCCAGGAAAGATTCTTCATCGTGGCGCCATTGCAGGGCAGTGGTCTTTTTCCGAAACGGCTGCGAACGACTTACTCGCGGGAACCCGCTCACAACATGATAATAAAAATCGCGCCAGATCAGTTCATTTAGCCAGACTGCTTCTCCAGATCCTTCGGTCGGAAAGTTTTTGCGCGCACGCATTATTACCGCCAGGCATTGCCGTGGTGAAATCGCGCCGCAAGCCAGCCAGGGCGAAAGACAGCTGGTGCCATCAACCGCCGGCAGATCGCGCATCTCATTATATTTATCAAGCCCGTTGGCGGCAAAATGAGCCAGGCGAGCCTGAGCAGCAGTTTCACCAGCGGGCCACAGGTCTTCGCGCCAACCAGGCAGTTTTAACTCCTTGATTAAGCGCGCAGACGGCAATACCACTTGCTTTAATGGAGACGCTAAGGGCGCGGGAGCTGGCAATGGTGTGAGATCGCTCAACTGTGCCACTCCCAGCCATGAATTTTTAAACGGGGTAAAAATTGTGTAAAAACCGCCAGAACCGGTCAACATCCGGCCAGGTTCAAGTAAAAGCCGATCGGCATAAGCAAATGTTTTGATCTTTTGTGCAGCAAAGGCCCTGCTTACTGCTTCGTCGCGCTTCTGCTCATTCACTTCATATTCACGGTTAAAATACAATGCATTGCAACCATGTTCTCTGGCAAATCTGCAGATGGCTTCTGGTATGTCAGCAAAATCAGCAACAATTTCGAGATGCAGTGAAATTCCGAGTGCTGCCAGACGCTCGGCCAATACCTGCAGATTTGCCAGCCAGAAGCTGAGCTTTCCGGGAGAATCATCGTGTATAAGCCACTGCTGAGATGTTGCAAAAGCAACAGCCACTACCGGTTCACCATTTTTTGCGGCCTGATATAGCGCACGATTATCGCTGACCCTCAGGTCACGCCTGAACCATATCAGTGAAGCCATTTGTCTGCCAACTCCTGCGTATATTAGTATTCGTAACCGCTACGAGCCACAATTTCACCGATTTTCAGAAAATCAATTTAATCGACAGACAGACCAATTCTATAATCATTTATAATCGCCATAGCATGACAAAAATCGCCAGCTACTTGCCAACATTGTTGTCAGGCTTAGAATCGCTTTTGTCAGATGCAGCCTGCTCTGGTATAACCATAGCGTGAGGCTGTTGTGACTGAGGAGCAACAGTGGTCTTCAACTCGGTCAATGCATCTTTGAAAGGCTTATCCATAGTACGAATATGCAGGTCGTGCTGTGAGAAAGGAATTTCGATGTTGTTCTGGCGGAAAAGACGGTCGATTTCGCGATAAATTTCGTCTTTAATGATAAGCCGGTTGTCGATATCAGCAACCCAGCACCTCAGTTCAAGATCAAGCGAACTCGCGCCAAAATTAAGAAACAGCACAGTCGGAGCCGGGAATTTCATTACGTATGGATTATCCTGGGCAATTTGAGTAAGGATCCGGGTAGCCAGCTCGAGATCTGAGCCGTAGGCAACACCAACCGCAGCGATCAGTCGAACCTGGCGATCCGTCAGTGTCCAGTTGGTTACCTGAGAAGACACCAGGTCGCTGTTTGGCACTATCAGCTCTGAACGATCGAAAGTTTCAACTACTGTTGCGCGCAGACCGAGATTTTTTATCAATCCCCACTCGCCACCAACTTGAACAACATCACCGACCTTTATCGATCTTTCAAAAAGAAGAATCAGACCACTGGCAAAATTGTTTACTATGTTCTGCAAACCAAAACCAATACCGATACCAAACGCACCGATAATAACCGTTAGATTCTGCATACCGATACCCAGAGTCGAAAACGCCAGGGCAACACCGACAACAATAAATGCATAATGTATAAGACGATTTATAGAAATGCCAACGCCTCTCTCGACCTTTTTGCGCGGGTAAACTTCTTCGTTTAAAACACACTGCGTCAGCCAGGAAATAAAAAGCGTGACATAAAGGGCCACTACAGCCGAGACCAGCAATCCAATCGTAATCTGCAGCTCCTGTAGACCGAAGCCGAGAGAGAGAATCATCTCTGCAGCAGCCGTGGCGGTATCAAAGAAACCCCAGACTGATAAGGTGCTTGAAACAGCCATAAAAACGACAAGAACATCGACAATGAAGTTTCCACGCTTGATAAACAGTTTATAGTGTTTGTCGACAATTTTGTTTTTTCTGATCAGCTCATTGTCAAAAAGCATTTCAAGTGCCCCGCGCGCAACCAGATCTATCATCCAGGCAATCAGACCAAGAAAGACCGTTTTAATGGTAGCATCCAGTAGATGGCTGGAAAAAGCCACATATCCGGCAACCTGCGACAAAAAAACCAGCATCATTGAAACACCGCCGAGTTTTACACCGGTTGTATATAGTAACGAGGTGCTGTCATCCTTGTTTATTCTGGCACGCCAGCGACAGAAAGCTGCTCCGCCCAAACCAACAGCGGCGATAAACAATCGCATCAAAGGGGTTGGCAACGTAATGAAACTGAAAAACTGCACCAACAAATAAATAGTGACAATCATGTAAATAAGCCGGCGACGCCATGGTCTCTCGATAATGCCAGCCACCAGCCGGGCAGCACTTATCATGATAATACCTGCCAACACCAGACTGACCAACCGGGGTTTATCTTCAAATAGAGGCATCGGCAACAGTATACCCAACAACAGGCTGGCTGAAATATAGCGCTGAAAAATAAAATCGAGCTTAAGCTGTTCAATTTTACGATTCTTAAGAGTTTTAAAAAAATAAACAGCAACTCCAAAAATAATCAGCTGCAGAACAAAGATCCAGCCGTAGGTAGAATAAAACCCGGCAGAGGGCAATTCAAGAGTAGCCAACCCCATCCAGAACTCATCCCAGACACTGCTGTTGAACTGAGCGATGAAAGTTGGCGTAAACATGGCCGGGCGTGATTTTCTGAACAAATCTTTGCGCATTGTTGTCATCAGCTTGTCGAGCTCGGCATTAAGCTGCTGGACTTCACTCTGTACCTCCAGCACTTTTTGTTGAAAAGTTACCAGAGGCGTTTCAATACCACTTAGATTCTTTATCGCAGCCTTTATTGTTTTCTCAACGTCTTTAAATACTGAAATCAGCGACGGATTTACCCCATCGGCAAAAGAGGTCCTAATACTCGCCCAGGTGTCTTCTTTGGCTATCCAGGTTTGTTTTAGAACTTCAGATTGCTTTAATCTCTCACTGGCAAATTGAGAATGTCTGGTAATAACTTCTAGCAAAATTTTGGCATCACTACGCAGCTGAGAAAGCTGTTCGAATCCATAAGTTCCTGACTTCTTTACTTCAGCAAATCGATTGTTTAGCTCGAGCAGTCGAGCACGTGCGGCAACCTGCTCCTTATCGACCTTGTCAAGATTTATTATGTCAGAAATATTCTCGTCAAGAGCCTCAAACTCTTTCTTCAAAAGATTGGCCCGAGGCAAAACATTGGCCAGCGACTTTTCTGCAACTGTGTCAGATGCAGAGGGAATCACAGGAGGTTGTAGCTCGCCAGTCTGACCAGAATTCGTAGTGGTTTGTGCCATCAGCGCTAAAGAAAAAAGCGAAAATATTACAATAAAAAAAACACCGGACAAGGATCTGCAAAGGATTTTGTTAAACACGGGTATTCTCCTGCTCAACATTGTAGCATCATCCATGCCGAATATCAAAAAAGCAGTTCAGATGCGGCCGAGCAGGCGAAGCATACCATCAAGTATTGTCCAGGGGTTTGGCGGGCACCCTGGGATATAAAGATCAACCGGCAAAATATCGCTTAAACCATTGTTAACTTCTGGATTGCCACGGAATAGACCGCCGGAGATAGCACAGGCGCCAGTGGCAATAACAATTTTAGGCGAGGGCAGAGCATCATAGGTTTTGAGCAGGGCCAGCTTCATGTTTTGAGTGACTGGGCCAGTTACCAGCAGTCCATCGGCATGCCTCGGTGAAGCAACGAACTGAATGCCAAAACGAGCGAGATCGAACGTGGGAGTGCTCAATACATTGCAATCAGCTTCACAGGCGTTACAGCCACCGGCAGAAACCTGCCTGAGCTTGAGCGAATGCCCGAAAAGACTTTTTAACTCATCAGTCAGGCCGTCGCTCACGCGAAACTGGTCATTCTTGACGATAAGATCTTCCCTTTTACTTACTGACATCGAAAATTCGCTGGAAAAATTGATTAATCCAGCAGTACATGCCGATTCGCAAGCGCGACAAAGTATGCACCGTCCCAGATCAATGATGGGACGACCTTCATTGCTGCGTGAAATGGCACCAGCCGGACATACTGCCGCGCAGGCTGAGCAGTCAGGCACACAGCCCTCAGTTTTTATAATCGGGCGCCCGGTATAACGTTGCGAAAGCACCGGTTGCTGTTGTGGAAAGGGAAAAGTTCGATATTTTTGATGCAATCTGGCTTTGAGTATATGCAGCATAGTGACTACCTCTATAGATCGTGGCCGCAATAAGAGAGATTGAAACTCTTATTGCACAGCGGAAAGTCTGAGATTTCCTGGTTACGCAAAGCCAGTGCCAGACCAAACCAGTTATGGAAAGATGGATCTACAATTTTGTAGCTTGCGAGGTTGCCAGCGCTGTCGGTAATTGCAACATGGCAGACTTCACCGCGCCAGCCTTCGGTCAGAACCACAGAAATTGAATCCGGGGCCGCCTTTGTCAGAACCGGTGAAGCAGTTGACACATCAGTAAACTCGGCCAGCATAATTCTGATGAGCCTTAAAGAGTCCAGCAATTCAAGCCATCGTACAATTGCGCGGCCATACACGTCGCCTCTCTTTCTGCCGTCGACAAGCTCAGGTTGGTGAACAGCATAGGCCCCCCATGGATGACTATAACGAATATCTGTGCGCAGACCACAGGCACGCGCAGCCGGGCCAACCAGACCGATGGCAATAGCATCCTCGTGTGAAACCGTACCAGTCTCTTCAAACCGCGCCACAACCGAGGGAGTATCCCAAAGCAGCTTGACTGCTGACTTCAAGTCCGCCTCAATCGCAACCAGACGCTCAAGAACGATATCGGCGATCGACCGGTCAACGATGCAACCTATACCGCCCGGTCGGATTAAACCACGTCCAAACCGGTTGCCACAAATCACCGCGGTAGTGTTAAGAATGTCTCCGCGAATACGTCCACAGTATGCTGATGTCGGCAAAAAGCCGACATCTCCGGCAAGAGCACCAAGGTCTCCGGTATGATTGGCCATGCGTTCGAGCTCAAGAGCAACCGCTCTGATCAACTCAGCGTTTTTGTCAGGTTTATCAATGCCGTACAGGGACTCAATCAGCATGGCATAAGCGGTGGCGTGAGCAATTGTTGTGTCACCAGCTATAACTTCGACAAGGCGCAGATTCTGATGGGGATGGTTGCGCAACATTGCCTTTTCGATGCCACGGTGCTGGTAACCAAGCTCTATTTCGAGGTGCATTACCTTTTCGCCATGGCATTGGAAACGAAAATGGCCAGGTTCGATAATACCGGCATGTACGGGGCCAACTGCCACTTCGTGAATCTCTTCTCCTGTGACTTCAAAATAATTGGTTACACCAGGCAGAATCTCGGTATTATCACCAGTTTTCGGCTGAAATCTGATTGGCTTGAGCCATGGATGACCGGTAATGTTTACACCATGAATTTCGTGCATTTCGCGCTCGAACCAGTGCGCCTGCGGCAGATCGGGAGTAAGTGAAGCAAATTCATTCTGGTATGGAGTTGCAAGCAATTTCAGGGCTGCACTTTCGTCATTACTAACGACTGCGTAAATAAGATTCTGATGTGTGCCAGGCAGCACAAAAAGAGCTGATAATCGGCAGTTTCGCGAAGAAAGCTCGACCAGATGATCTTTGAATTGCTGGTTATCGACAACGGGGACATCTGCAAGGTTAACACAGGCTGAGTTTTGCATTTTCAGATGTTTTTTCATAGAGCCTTGCCTCCCAGTGCCATAGCCGCACCATTGATGGTATCGCGCATGAATTCCGGCAGATATAACCCCAGAAGCAGAGCCACACTCAGAAATACTACCGGCGTAAGCAACTGCCAGAAAGACTCGCCAGAAGCGCTATCGACCTCTGCTTCACCTTTTTTACCAAGAGTCATATGCATAAATATGGTGAGCATACCGATAAAGACGAGCAGAAGGAAAAGCAGATAGAGAACTGCCACTGTCCAGTTATGTGACTGAACGGCCACCCGCAGAATGGCAAATTCACTGTTAAAAGTTGTAAATGGCGGAGTGCCGGTAATTGCAAGAAAACCGGCCAACCATAACACGCCATTAAGCGGTGAATGCCTGAGCAACCCCTTGATGTCTTCAACTTTCTTGGTTGCATAGATCGCGAGAATATTTCCAGAAAGCAAAAACAATGAGGCCTTAACCAGTGAGTGACCTACGGCATGCAGCAATGCAGCGGCAACGGCAGATCCGCCAATTCCAACACCAAGCGCCAGAATGCCCATATGCTCAACACTGGAATAAGCCAGCATTCTTTTATAATCAGGCTGGTGAAGGATAAAAATACCAGAAATCGCAAGTGAGAGCAGACCAAAGACAATCAGAATTTCATTGGCAAATGCTGCTGCAGTCGGCACAGCCGCACAAACCTGATAAATGCGCAGAATGCCGAGAAATGCACAATTAAGCAATGCTCCGGAAAGCATTGCCGAAACGGGAGAGGGCGCTTCGCTGTGGGCATCGGGCAGCCAAGTATGCATAGGAGCAAGACCCATTTTGGAGCCATAACCCACCAGAAAGAAGATAAAAGCCACCTTGAGCCACTCAACCTTGAGATAACCCGAAAAAAGAGCAAAGCCGGCTGAAGTAAACTGTTGAACATGTGAAGACGTTGCCATGGCCAGGAAGAACACACCCATGAGAGCGAGTGCAATGCCGACCGAGCAGAGAATCATGTATTTCCATGCGGCTTCAAGCGAGCGTCTATTGCGATGGTAGTAGATCAGCGGAGTGCTGGCCAGCGTTGTCGCTTCAATACCTATCCATTGCAGACCAAAGTGCATACTCAGAATAGACAGGGTCATGGCAGCCAGAAAAAACTGCATACAGGCGGCATATATGGCGTTGCTGTTTGCCGGCATGCGCAAACCTGCAATGGCCGGGCCGTCGAAATGCGGGTGCTTGTCGAGATACACCATAGAATAGACAGCCGAACCAGTAAAAAGAAGGCTGGTAATAATCAAAAACAACCGACCCAGATGATCGAGGCCAATCCAGACACCGTTGAGCTCGCCGACACCGCCTTTGCAGAGCACTATGCTTATGAACAAATGCGTAAAGGCAACTATCAGCAAAAGATTGCGCCGCAGGCGTTCAGAACTTATAAAAAGAGAAAGAATACCAGTAATTATCGGCAAAATGATGAGAGCATACGCGGTTGTCATTCGCTGACCTCCTCATCTTCGGAGGCATCAAACGCCAGATCGGAAAGCTCATTGAAGCGGTCGGCGTCGATATGATCAAACTCACGGTCAATGTGAAACAGCATGATTCCCATCAGAAAAATGCCGACGAAAACGTCGAGCAGAATGCCAAGTTCAACAAACACAGAGAACTCGCTACCAAGGCTCAGTCCGGTAGCAAACACGCCGTTTTCGAGAACAAGAAAACCAAGGGTTTGAGTTAACGCCTTGCGCCTTGTAATCAGCAGGAAAAGCCCGGAAAACACCATAAAAAAACCGGCAATCAGCGTGATTGAAGAACCAATCTGTGCAGTTGTTTCCAGACGATTAACGATATAGCTAGAAACCGCCAGCAAAGCGACCCCAGACAGCATAGACGCACCAAAACCGATAAATGGCTCGATTTCGCGACGAGCACCGGACTCAAAAAGAGCCCGAGTCAGCAGTTTTGGCAACAAAAAACCTTTGAGGCCTATGCTTGCCAGCGAAAGAATGATTGCGGCAACACCAACATGATCAGATCCAGACACAAAAAAAGGCAGAATACCAAGCAGAAACCCTTGAAATGCCACCATACGAATCGACACGAGAAGACGGCTTGAACCAAGCAAAAACAGACAGGTCAATGCCAGAAGTGTAGCTAAGGTATTCATAAATTAATTTCCTGCGAGCTTTAGAATCAGTGCAATTATTGCCAGTGCGCCAGAGCCTACGATGAATTTTGGAACATGCAGCAGTCGCAGTCTTGCAATAGTCGACTCGATAATTCCAATAACAATACTTACCAGCAACATACCCGCTGCAAATATTATCAACTGCAGTGGCAAAGACTGGGCTTGGCAGCCAAAAATGAGGCCGACCAACAGACTGCTGAAAATTGCCAGTTTTACTGCGCCGGCAAACTCAATCAGCGCGAGATCTTTGCCGCTGTAATCGAGAATCATGACTTCATGAATCATGGTCAGTTCAAGGTGAGTATTAGGATCATCTATTGGTATTCGCGCATTTTCAACCAGAAGAATTATCATCCAGCTGGTTGATAAAAGCAGAAGTGTAGCAGGATTCTGCCACCAGAAATCCGTGGTCAGCCGGGCATATATAGAAGACAATCCTATCTGCGAGGTTTCATTGATCAGCACCAGCAGACCACAAAAAAATGCAGGCTCGGCCAGGGCACTGTAGAGGACTTCTCGACTGGCGCCCATCCCTTCAAAAGCCGAACCGGTATCAAGCGCGGCCAGCACCATAAAAAAGCGACCAATTCCCAGTAAATAGGCAAGAAGAATAACGTCACCGGCAAAAGACAGCCCGGCGTTTCTAAAAGCGACCGGAACCAGCAGAGCTGCAGCCAGCGTCGAAAACAGTATGGCAAAAGGAGCAATGCGGGTCACAACTGTGGTAGTCTCGCTGTAGACAGAAGTTTTACCCAACAGCTTGCCGAGATCAAAATAGAGCTGCAGCAAAGGCGGCCCCTGGCGACCACCAAAAAAGGCCTTGGTTTTGTTGATAACTCCTAATAAAAGCGGCGAGAGCAGGATCATCACCAGACAAATTGCGACAGAAAGCGGACTGATCATATAACCACCACCTTCCAGAGCAGCAATATCAAAAGTGTGATCGCGACGTAGCCGATATAGAGGTGCAGGCGACCGTGCTGTAGTGCACGCAAAGGCAACAAGGCACGGTCTATCAGCCCAAATAGCGGCAAAAACAGGTAGCGCAGTAAAGAATCCGGAGCATCGCTCCTGTAGCTCGCATGCCGAGGAAAAAGTCCGGATACCTTCTCGCCATGCCGGTATGGCCTGACAATTACCGAAAAGATGTCGACAATCGTCTGTGAGAAGGAAGAAGAAGTATACTGCATTCTGGCGTCAGGTTCGGCGTAACCACAATCCCAGGTAAGCCGGTCACTACGGTCGCCACGACTGAATAATCTGCGGCGGATCTGCCAGCCAAGAATAACCAGAATCAGCAGAGCTAGCGAAAGCTGCACCACCATAATCACCGGCTGTTGCAATAGATTACCCTGCAAATCAGCGGCTGAAAAGCCAGCCTGGCTTGTCATTAAGGCTCCGGCAACTGCCAGCAAAGGCTTGAGCAGCCATGGCGAAGCAACAGTTATGAGGCCCATCAGGACAATTAGAATAATGAACGGAACTCTTACCAGAGGTGTGACCTCATAAATCTCACGCTTTTTATCATGCCGCGGAGCTCCAAGAAAAACCAGACCAAAGGTTCTGGCAAAGGTCGCAACAGCCAAACCACCTATCAGCGCCAGACCGCCCAGAATAATAGTAGCAAGCAGCAAGGCCTGGGGATTTTTGAGAGTGGCAGTCTGCAAACCGGCAACAAAAATGATAAATTCGCTGATAAAACCGTTAAATGGCGGCAAACCGGCAATAGCAGCCGAAGCCAGCGCAAAGCATACCGCTGTGAAAGGCATTCTGCGAGCAAGCCCACCCATCATCTCAAGCTTGCGTGTGCCAGTTCCCCAGTAAACCGCGCCCGAACCAAAAAAGAGCAGTCCCTTGCAGATTGCATGGTTAAGAATGTGCAACAAAGCCCCAACCATAGCAGCTCCGGCAATGACCGGCTGCTTCCAGCACATGGCCATAACTGAGCAGCCGATCGCCATGCAAATGATTCCAGCGTTTTCCATGCTGCTGTAGGCAATGACCTTTTTAAGGTCTGACTGCGCCAAGGCAGCGATCATTGCGTAAATACCGGTAAGAAGTCCACCGACAACCAGAACCCAACCCCAAGAGGCTGCAGGCGCCGGCAACAGCATCAGTATGCGCAGCAGCCCGTAAAAGCCCATTTTACTCATGGCGCCAGACAAAACGGCTGAAACTGGAGCATCTGCGAAAGTGTAAGAATCTGGCATCCAGACATGCAGTGGCAGAAGTCCCACCTTGACGCCAAAGCCGAAAAGTGCCAGAAAAAACGCTATTGAGGATAGCTCTTCGGTAAGATGAGCTGTCGCAAACTGTGCAAATTCCAAACTGCCTGAACTGGCTCCAAGCAGCGCAAAAAGAATCATCAATGCTGCAGTACCAATATGACTGGCGACAAAAAATTTCCAGCCTGCACTTCGAGCAGTGGCGATCTCGTCGCGATGCGTGATCAAAAAGAAAGCAGCGACAGACATAATTTCCCAGGCAAGCAAAAAAATGATGGCATTGGCAGCTACCAGCAAAAGCAGCATGGCTGCAGCCAGGGTATTGAAGAAGAACCAGTAGCCATCAGCACTGTGTTTTTCATGCCGCGACACAGCCCCTGAGAAAATTGCAGCAAGTGGAACCAGCACAAGCACCGGCACAGCAAAAAAAGCCGAAACGACATCAAGCCCGATAGTTGCTTCACCAAGTGGCATGTTAAGCGTGAAAACAGCAAAACTGTTGCCATAGAAAAGAACTTTGATAACTGGAAAAATTGCGATGAGTGATCCGAAAATTGCCGAACCGGCACCGGCAATAGTGCTTACAGACCTGTTTTTTCGGGTTATCAGCGCAAGAATGCCACCCGACATTATTAAAGCGATAGCAATAAGATACTGCTGCATAGATTGTTCCTGAAAGGCGTCAGCCAGTAATAATTGTCAACATGCTGCACTTTTACGCCTGTTTTTCACATTTGGCAAGAAATTTCAGCAAAATTCAGAAGGGTTTGCGTGAATATCTTACAAAACTGGCAAAGTCACTCATAACTACAATTTCAAATCAAGGCATTTGGGCATTTGTAGTTTTATGGATTTCTAAGTCAATTGAGATTGCTTCATTTCTCGCGAAGGACATGTATGGCCGAGTGTCGGTGAGTCGCTGGAGTGCGAACAAACCGACCAATGACAGAAAAAAGTCATTGTTATACAAATCAGATGAATCAATCTCTTGGTAAAATGTATTTTGCCATGACGCAGGGGCAATTGATGAACTATCTGGCCATCAGCAGATGAAAGGCGAACATACCAGAAACCCAGACATAGAAAGCTGCCATACCGAATAAAACCAATGCAAACCAAGCCAGAAAATTCGGTGAGCGCAATGATTTGAACTTGAATGACAGTAAGAAAAAAACGATTACTGCAACAGGCAAAAAAGCTGGAATAATGGCATTACGCATCATCAATACTGGAAGAGGCAGAAGGCCGTGACTATAACGCATTGCATCCCAGCTCATACCGTCGGTTACCAGCGAATGAGAACCAAAGACGATCCCGGAACAGATAAACAAGAGTATATAGAAAGTCTTATGATGCATCCGGGCAGGAGGTGAGCAACGATCCTTTACTTCTTGGAGCTTCTGCTCCAACTCAGGAGTAACATCGATTTGCGCGTCGTCTTGTTCGTTATTCATGAGACGATGGTAACACAAATCAAACAGGTACAGCGTCAGCTTTTTCACAATAACGACTCACTTCTCAGAGGTCTATTTTAACGAAAATAGTTTTTATTCGCATAAGCCATAAAAAAAAAATCACAGTAATGGGTTGTTTGCGACCAAGCTACAAACTCTGTGTGAAAATTATCTGGCTGATTAATTCACAGAGAAACCAACCAGTGTACAGCTCTCAATTTAAAAAAATTGCAAAAAAACAGGTTTAGCCCTTGGAAATATAAGTTTTATCGGTTAGAATTTACAAAACAGAAGCTGATCTGCTGAGCATGATTGAACTTACCCGTATATATTAGCTATTAACCCGTCTATGGTGCGGCAGATCTGCATTACGAAATAAGAATGTGTTTCCTGACAAGGGAAAGGTGTATAGAGTAGTGAAAAATTTGCTTAAAGCAGTTTGTTATTGTTTGCTTTTTCTGGCATTTATCAGTTGCAGTGCAGCAAATGCCGAGTTATTGATCGTAAGTGACCTTACTGGCCGCGATGCCAGCCCATGGGAGCGTACCGAGCTACTCGAAGATACTGACCCTCACTTTGTCACTGAGAATTTTCACTTAAAGGGCAGACAAACGCACAGCAGCATCCAGAAGGCTTTTAATACCAACCAGCCGCATTCACGCAACTTCCTGCTGCACTTTGCCCCAAACTGGAATAAATCCAGCAACAAAACCCCGATCCTGCTCGTACATGGCGCCGGCGACAATGCATATCGTGGTTTCTGCCACCCATACACCATGGATATGCCAGAAAACGGCAAAATCGACAAGACCGGTATAATGCAATTTCTGGTCAAAAAAGGGTTTTCGGTATTTGCCGTAACCTTTTCACACCCTCACGGCTGCAACTTTTTACAGGCACAGCAGCTCGCCAACGCAATAAGTCGCGTTAAAGAAGTGACTGGAAGCGCAAAGGTTGATGTTATCTGCCACAGCAAGGGTGCCATGCCGGTAAGAATTTACGCATCAGACCTCGCTTCTAACAATCATGAATTCAACTGGATAACTCCATTCCGCAAAGATATACGAAATATTATATTTGTAGCGTCGCCACTTAAAGGGATTGACACAGCTTTCAGATATTATGCCTACAACATCACTGTCAAGATGCAGAGCATGGCCGCCCCACTCGGGCCAGAATCAATGCTCTGGCAGGGCATGTTTGTTGATAACTATCATCACAACAAGCTTTTTCCAGGACAGTTTCAGATGTTACACAACTGGGTCAAAGATGGCATACCCTTCAGCGACCAAAGCATGACTATGGACGCCAATATGACCCGATCTGCACTTTACAATGGCGGCGTTTCAACCCTTCTGGTATCAGACGGTATCGATCGGGCTATACAGGAAGGCGGCGATGTGATAAGATTGCTCAACGAAAAGGGCATAGATCCTTCGGTTACCTGCCACATACTTGCTGGCACCAAACAGACAATTGACAAGGTCAAATTTTTATGGCTTGAGATACCGGTCGGAGAATTTGCTGACAGCAGCGATGGTGTGCTTTTTCTTAAAAGTGCCACTTACACTAAAGGTTTGAGTGCAAGAGGAGCCAAAATAGGCAGCGTAAAAACATTTGACACACATCATGTTGGATTAACCATTATACCAGCCGCACTTAATCACATAGCCGAGGTTCTCAGTGAAAGAAATACTGATAAAAAAATACGATAACCGTCGACTCTACTGTGTCGAAGAAGCCCGTTACGTTTCACTTACCGAAATTCGCGATTTTTTGCAGCGCGGCGACAAGGTAAAAGTAATAGAAAAAAGCTCCGGCAAAGACATCACCAAGTATATTCTGATGCAGGTTCTGCTTGAAGAACGCTACGATCTGCTGCCCACCTATTTTTATCAGATGATTCTGCAGTCGCCGCCAGAAGCGATTGACAGCTTTTTCAAAAAGTTTTTCCCGTGGATGATGGATGTCTACAAGGGCTTCCAGGAAGGCAGTTTCAGCATGCCGTCAATGCCAGGTATGTCTGGAATGCCAAACATGCCGGGCATGTCAGGTATGCCGCAGATGCCCTTTCAAAACCCATGGATGCAGACGCCTTTCAACCCGTTCACTCAACAGCAGCCACAGCCTAAAAAGCAGGAAAAGTCAGAACCAGCCAAAGAAGGCAATGACGATGCCATGGCCGAAATACTCAAACGGCTACGCGAACTTGAAGCGAAAGTTAAATCAGACAGTTGAACTGCCGACATTGATTTACGATTTTACCGAGAGGGACTTCCATGCAAATTTACAAGTACAAACTGCAACTGCTGCTCACCTTGTTGGCAATCTTCAGTTTTGGGCATTCCAGAGCGACAGCTGACCAGTTAAGCTATCTGTTTCCAACAAACATTTCGTTACGAATTGCAGATTCATCTATTGATAGCGCTGGCAGACTGCAGTTGTCGGTAATCATTGAGAGTAAACTTGGAAATCTCAGCGATCTCGAAATATATTTTGACAGCTCTAAAGATTTTAAAGTTATCACAAATTTGCGCACACTAAAGCTGCTCAAGCCACAATCCGCCCGCAAAGTCAGAGTTCTGGCAATCAAAACCGGCAATCAGCCCGACGAAATTGGCTCCTGGGTTAAGGTGGGAGTTAAATACTCACCTGATTATCAGGCAATTTTGCAGGCCGTAAACAATACTGACGAGTACCCTGATCAGTTCGAACGGCAACGACTGATTGATATAGCTCAATCCAATGAGCAGGCAAAATCGCGCTATTCTGATGCAATACGTTTTTTCGCTGACAAAGACGGGAGCAAAGAATGAAAACCAGAATCATCCGTAGTCCTGGATATATACTTATATTGTTTTTGTTCCTTAGCTTTGCCACGATTCCTCTTGCCGCGGTAGAAATGAGTATAACTTATTCAGTAATTACCGGTTACGGCAAGGCACAAGAGCTCAAACCTGCCTCCAGCAACGAAACAGTTGTAAAATCAGAAGATGGGCAGAATGCCTACCGTGTCAAATCAGTCAAAATAAGAGACGAAGCGCACCTGTTGCAATTAATGGGCGGAAATGAAAGTGAGCTAACGGATCTGCAACGCGGTCTGCTCGAAACTTACCGCTTCTCGACACAGCAAAAGTTCACCGACCTTAGACCGCGCGTCCCAAGCGACAATGGCAGCATGAATCTGGAACTGGTTGACATCACCGGCTACGAAGATAAAGAACGCTATCCAAAGATCAGTCAAGACTTCTGGCCGCAAAGAGAAAGAACGCTCAGCTACGACAACGGCACATACAACACACATTCTGAAATACGCATCAGCGGTGCCAATTGCATCGGCTATGGGCCAGAAGCAGCACGACTGATGCAGACCACCTATGCTCATGAGTTCGGCCATGCACTCGATCTTACTTCTATAGAGCTTGACGGTTACGGTTTTGACGATGCTCATTACCTGAACGAAAAAACGGGAGCAAAAGCTTCTTTTTCAGAGGGGTTTGCCAATTTCATCAAGGCCCTTTTCTTTCCTGAAGAAGAGAACAGCTATCGCAACAGTGTTCAGACCGTTAAAATTGAAAAGCCTGAAGGCGGATACGACACTTATCCGATAGCTGGCGGCCAAATTACCGGGGAAGATTTTTTGCATATTGAAGCAATAAATGCCCTGATTTTCACCCGGTTGGCCAGTGAACTACCAAACGGCGAAAAACTGGTTCTCGACTCGTTTTCAAAACACCAGAGCAACGACAATCGCATGGCGCTGTTTCTGAAAAATTTCATCAAAGACTACCCAGAGCATGCCTCAATAGCCGCTCAGATTCTTGACCGAGAGACTTTTGGCAATCTTACAAACGATCAGATGCGCCAGATTATGGGTCGTTCAGCCGCCGTAGACAGCTACCTGAACAGCCGAGGCGGGCAATCCAACTCTGTCAGCAAGCCAACGAACCCGACCAATACCATTAATCCGCCAGTCCATAAACCAGGCACTATCTATAAGTGGAAGGATGAAAATGGAGACTGGCACTTCACCGATTCCCCGCCGCCTAATGGCGAGGAATATAAAACCCTGAAAAGCCCGGCAGCTACCACTTCTGGAAATGAATCAGACAAGGCTCCCGACAGCAACCCGTTCAGCGTCGATTAAACCTGTTTTGCCGAACTTAAATTTCGCAAATCAAGCGAAAAATTAATAAACTTACTATCAAATCTCAAGTATAGATTAAGTGGTCAAAATTTAGTGTGCCACGTGCCGGTATAATTAAAGACAACTTGTTTGATGAGGTAAATTCATGAAAAAATCGACAAATTTACATTTTTTACTGATCGCTATCCTTGTGTTAGGCAGTTTCATTGCGTTATCGCCTGGATTTGCTGTTGATCCTTTCTCTTCTGAAAACACTATTACTGTCGATCAGATAATCCAGCGCGATGATAGCAAAGTTGTTGAGACTGAGACACCACCCGTTGTCACTGTCAGCAAAAACGAAGTTATCATTGCTCCTGTTAAACAGCCGACAACAGATCCAGAACCCGCTAAAGCCACAACTGAAGAAAAAAAAGAAGTTGCCGCACCTGCTAAGGTTACTATTGCAACCGAAGCTGGCTACAGCAAAATCCTAGAGGGTTACGAAGAACAAAGCATCTCGATTGATGGCGATAATTATTGTGGTCAATTCGCCATGAGCTCAGTATTTAAAGGCCTTGGTATCGACAAATCCCCCCAGGAAACCTATAAAGCAACCAATCCGAGCGGAATTTTCACAGCACCGCCGGTAATTGTTGGCTATCTCAACAAGAATGGTGTCAAAGCGCAACAGCGCCAGAATTGTTCGCTTGAAGATATCGCCAAGAAGATCGATGCCGGGCTGCCAGTAATGGTATTGGTCGATTCTGGTGACGGCACACCTCATTGGATATGCATCTACGGATATACCCGTGACGCTTCCGGAAAAATAGCTTCGGTGCGCATGCGAGACTCATATTGGGGCACAAGTTCCGGCCATGAAATGGACGCAGAAACTTTTACCAAAGCCTGGAAACAACCATTTGGCGACACATTAATCGGCAAGATCGCTGGTTACTCTAATCTTATGATCGACATCAACGGCAACTCAACCTGGCCAGCAACTCCATTTGCCACTGCCACCGAAGACAACATGGCCTCAGGCATCAACGAAGTGGTAACCGGCTGGACCAACCGCGACTGGGGGCAACTGGCTGGCGGCGCCGCCAAATTGATCAACGGCATTCCGGGAGCAGTAATAAGCATTGGCTCAAGATTGCCGACAACACTTGGCAACAGCCTCACCAATTGGGGCAAAGAAAAGTTTGGAAACTCCGGCATCGGAAACAAGCTTCTCGGTGGCGCTGCCATTGCAGGCGGCTCAGTTCTGCAGGCTGGCGGATGGGTAGCCAATCAGGTTGGCAACGCGGCATCTTCGGTGGCAAAGGCCATAGGCAATGGCATTGGTCGCCTTTTTGGCAGATAACAGGATAAAAGGAGTACAACCATGGGATTCTTTCCAGCCCTTGCGGCCGCCTATGTAATTTTTGCGTTTGTGTTTCAGACCATTGCTGTTGGTTTCATTGCAGCAGACAACCGTTGTGAAAATCACCGGGCAGGCTGGGCGTTTCTAGCGCTGTTAACCGGGCCAGTCGGCATACTTATTTACATGTTCAAAGGCAGAAAGCACTTCTAGATCCAAATCTTTTTAAAAAGCAGCGTTCAAGCCAGCAGATGGCTTGAGCGCTGCTTTTGCTTTGTATGTAAAACAGGGCTATGTCATTACATTCTTATATGATAAGCAGAGCCAGTTATTCGCTCATCCTGTCATAGTGATAAAAAGCACAAACCACGCCCGCAAAGGTTTTACACAATTAAATAGATCAAAACTGTTATTTTTGTTAGAATTAGACAGAGTGAAAAAAAAATTTGAAAAGATATTCTGCATCAGCACAGCGCTGATACTATTAGGGTTTGTTGCGGCTGAAGCTCAGGATTCACAGCAGCAGGCTCTTTTTCTGTTGCGCAAGGCCCGGCAAGCACAGGAACTCAATCAACCCGAAAAAGCGCGGGCGCTTATCAGGCAGGCACAAGAACTGCAGCCAGGCATTCAGGAGCCTGTCTGGCCGACTCAGCAACAGCTCAACCGCAAGTTCGATGATTTAACAACAGCAGCGCGCAAAAGTCTTCTCAACAATTTTCGCAAAAAACCAGATCCCGACACACTATGGCTCCTTGAGGTCTTTCTCATCCGCAACCCTCAGGATCAGGAAATTCGCAACACACTCGTCGGGTTTTATCTGGCCACCGGAGACCAAACAAGCCTCAAAAGGCTTGGGCATACTATACCGAAAGCTGATTACAGTCGCTTAAGCCTTAAAATAATTTCAGTGCTACTGATCAGCGCTCTGGCTTTGTGGCAACTCTGGGTTTTGTTAAAAGAAATTATCCAACGTCCATCATAGGTTAGGAGTTCAGCTTATGTTTAAAATCAGATGGCAAGACACCAAGCTTCTTTCAGCACTGGTCTTTCTCTTTCTTATTGCGCTAAATCCAGTCTCGGCTCTTGAGCAGATCAGCAACGGCAATTTCAGCGCCGCCATAACCAATCCGCCATGGCTTGTCGATAATCTTGTCGATCGAACTTATCCTCTGGATATATTTGCCATCGACGCCGGAAGTTTTTATGGAGATTTTGATAGCCCAGGTGGCGGTGGGGCAGACCCGCTTTATTATGCCGATGGCCTTCTTGAACAAAAATTTCCTCCAAGCGTGGCCAAGGCCTCTGATTCTATCGCATCAATAAGTGTTTCTTACTTCGAAAATGCGGACGATGTTGTTGATGCATGGGTAATAAACCTCAGCGGAACAATTCGCCGCGACGATACCCCAACCACCATCCTTGACACCTTTCTCAATCGTCAGGTCTCTGTTTACGCCAATCTGAATCGCCTCACATGGGCACAACTTTCAGCATACACAGTAACAATACCTGGTGGTTACCGATATCGCATGCGCTTTCACTGGACACTTGGCTGTGGAAAGAATATATGGGCTTCGGCCAGAGTTGATAATATTAAATGCAATCTTAGCCCTTCTGGCCTGGTTGCATCAGAGACTGCAGCTGGAGCATGTGCTCTCGACTGGGAAGACAGCACCGGCGTTGCAACTTTTTCTGAATACAGGATTTACCGGCGAACCTCAGAGTCAGACCTGTGGGGAGCTTTCATCGCGACTTCAACCACCTCTGATTATACAGACAATGCCCCACCTGCCTCAGACACAGTTTATTATGCAGTAACCGATGTTGACACGCTCGGAGTAGAATCACCAAAGTCGCCTGTAGCTCTTTTTAAAAGAGCAAAAATAGTGATCAGTTCAGTTTCTGCAACGCCCACAACTGTTACTATCGGGCAAAACGGCATACCGGTCTATGTTACCGTAACCAATACCGGCTTCTCTGCAGCACGGCTGGATTCAATTGAACTGCTTAACGATCCGTCCGCAGGCTTATACAACAAGACCCTGCAAACTCCGCTGTCGATAAATCTGGCTGCCGGCGAGAGTAAGATTCTGACTTTTTCTGTAGATGTTCTCGAGGGAAGCAACCCTGAAACCGACACATTAGACGCCGTTGCCACTGGCGCCAGCCTGGTGACTGGAGTCACTCTTTCAGCGCCGGCTTCGCTCGACATCAATATCACCCATGAATGGCTGATCAGGGCACCGGCAAATCTGGTAGTTCAGACAATAACTGTACCCAGCACGGTTTATCTGGATCAGAAGCTGGTACCCGTAGTTGTAGAGGTGCTTAACGATGGCGCCAAAAACGCAGCGGCCTACTGGGAATCTGTTGAACTTCTTTTCAGTAATGGTACTTATTTAAATATCGTCCTGGTTGATCCAATGCCAGTTACCGTTTATGCTGGCCAAACCGCATCGGTCACCCTCAATCTCGACGTTTCGCCGACTTCGGCAACTGGCACATGCATAATAGATGCCAATATTACCTTTCGCGATGTAAACCTCTTGATCAATTCGGCCAACTATGATGGTGCTGCGTTACCAGGTAATTGGACTGTTATAGCTGGCCTGATGAAAACCTATAAAGGCCCGCCGACTTACCCAAGTTATACTATTCCGTCCACAAGTTTTAACCAGGCTACCGGCACAGTTTATGCGCGCGCCGAAAATCTGATTCCACTCGCGGAATACCGCTTCAGGTGGTATTACCCTGACGACAGCATCGCCAGAATTATGGACCCACCCAAAACAACAGATTCTACCGGCAAAATGACTGATGAACTACCGCTCACCGCATTATCCCCAACTGGTAAATACCGGGTTATTGCTACCCGCGTCACCAGTACGATTGCGCTGGCAGAGACATATTTTTACGTGGTTACTCCTGCATCTCTTGCAGTAACGATAGATTTGCCGCCAACGGTCACCGTTGATCAGCTTTTCAACGCGACCATGACGGCAATAAACTCTGGCGGAGCTGCAGTCATCGATGTTACACCGGCAGCTCTTACCGCTGCCGCAGGAAACACCGGCACCGGCACCAAACTGAGTGGCCCTGCCCCGATAGTTCAAAATGTTGCAGGAACGAGCCAAGGCTACTTTTCCTGGCAATTTCAGGCTGATACTATTGGCTCTTTCGCTCTTGACGGCGGCGCCTCCGGGTATGACGCCAACGATTCTACGCTACTTTCCACAACCATACAGAGCAACATGTGTACAATTCAGAGCAAACCAGTGCTCAGTGTTGTGTCTATCACCGAAGGCTATACCAATGTGTATCGCAACCAAACCGGACTAGATGTTACAATGTTGGTCAGAAATCAGGGAGAAGCAACTGTAGCTATTGACACGGCAGCACTGGTGTTTAGTCTTGGAAACCATACCCAGGTAATTGCTTCACCAAGTGTTATGCCTGCATTATTGCCCGGCAATTCCGATATAGTTATTGCCTTCACGGTTGCAGTTGCATCCGATTCACCCACTGGAGCTGTTTCGATTACCGGCTCTTTTACCGGCTATGAAACCAATGATCAAACAGCAACCTATTCTGTTTCGGGCGGAACCGCAGGCGCCTGGACAATCAACGCATTTGCCGGCAAATGTGCAGCCAACTCAAATTTTTCGCCGGAACAATATACCTTCAATCAGGGACAAACAATCTTTGTAGAGTTCACTGGTGCTACTAATGGCACTAAATACAGCATATTTTTTCATGACACAGAAGCGGGCGGTGTACCCATAAGTCAATCAGGTGTCATAGTTGCGGGCCTGGGTGCTGTTTCCTGTCAATATGACCTACCTGTGGCCGCTGCTTTAACCAAATGGCGTGCTGAGATCTGGGCGGTAAATGCCGGTGGTGCTAAACTAGGCTCAGTGCTTGGAATACAGTTTTTTCATGTTCAGGCTCCGGGAACTTTAAATACAACGCTTCAAATAGCTCCAGGCGCGGGTGTTGAGCTTGGCGAGAATATTACGGTTACCATGTCTTTGAGCAACACTGTTGCCAACAGCTCAACTATATATCCGGCAACACCGACAACTCCCATACTGGCAACGGGTTTTACCGGTAACGCCAGTCTGGTCTCCGGGCCAGACCCAGCCTCTATATCAGTATCCTATGGCTATCCGGCGACTTTTACCTGGGTATTCCAGACAACCGAGGAAACAGTTATTGCCAGCACTTTTGCGTTGATTGCAACGGCAACAGGCGTAGATTTTAACACCACATACGCTGCGACTATTCGCAGCGTCAGCAGTTCAGCTACCTCCAATGGCATACCAATTATTCTGCGCGATCTTGATTTTACCCCCGACCCGCTGAATGTGGGAACGCTTGTTTGTGGCTCAACTTACAGCAGCAATTTTACACTTGATAACCCAGGGAATGTGGATCTTACTTCTGTTGTATGGCAAAAGTCTTATCCGATATCTTCAGCAGGATACAACATTCCATATTCGTATTTCAGCTTCAGCCCGCCTTCTGGCTTTTCAGTGGCAGCAGGCGGCAATCAGGCAGGATCATTCACCATCACCCTGCCATATAGCCAGCCACCTGGCACCTATTCCGCACTGATGGCGGTATATGACGACCTTAACAGCGACAGTGTGAGAACTCTTGGTGAGCCTTACCAGGAATTCACTGTCACACTTGTCGCCAGCGACTGTAAAGTCATCATGGTAAACGATGAACCTGTAGATCTTGGCGGTTGGCCTGCGAACAGCCAGACCGCGACCCTCACCTTTGCTGTATCAAATATCGGCAATCTCAATCTTGAGAATCTGGTGTTCAGCGAGATATCGGGCACCTTCAGCGACTCAACAATTACAGTCACGCCCACCAACGCGGGGGGGTTGGCAACCGATGATGCAGTATTGGCCGCCGAAGTTTCGGCCTGGCTTGGCGCGGAAGCAGCGGGAAGCTATATTGCCACCTGGACAATCGAGGATCTCACCGGCACCTACGCCTCAGATACTTTTCAGATCAAATTTTCTGTCGGAGACAAGAATTTTACATTTGCTACCGATCCCTACGATCTCGGCAATGCCACCCCCACATATACCCTTGGCTATTTCCCGGTAGAGATTACCAATACCGGCCTTCTACCACTCACGCAGCTTACCGCTGACCCACAAGATCTTGGACAAAGCAGCAGCACCAGCATTATCCCCTTCGAAAATATCCTGTTCGAGATGCCCACAGGCCCGCTTGCTGTTGGAGCCACAATGATTGGCACTCTCTCGGTTTATGTGCCAGCCGGCACACCTCTGGGAATATTTGAAGGAGAGCAATATTTCTTCGACGACGAAAACGGCGACGGCCTCTGGTCTGGTCTTGCCAACGAACCGCAACGCAGCTTCCTTCTGAGACTCAACGCAGTTGAGTATTATGCAATACAGGTAGTAGATTCGACGCTTGATTTTGGCGGCGTTACCCAGGGTGAGACCAAAACTGTCAGCCTGCTGTGCCGTAACATCGGTAATATCAGACTTGATCTTCTCAAATGGGAAAAATACAGAATGCTTTCAGGGGCTAATGAAATACCAGCTGCCAGCTATTCCATCTTTACTTCCAGAGATGCCGGTGGAGTTTTTTATATTAATGCAGGCGAGCTGTTTTATGCTGATGCCAGCATTTCAGTAGATCTTACTCTGCCTGCCGGACTTTATACCGGCGAGAATCCCAACTGGTTATTCAATGATATGTACTCGCCTCTCGGCCGCAATGCCACTGAACCGCAAAGCAGTTTTGGCGTCAGCTGCCAGGTCGGCAGCAAAATCATCACTATACTCGAAGCTGGGCCGCTTACAGTAACAGGATTTCCATCGCAGCAAACAGCTGAAGTCTCTTATTCGGTCAAAAATGATGGCACCCTTGTGCTTGCCACGCCAAAAGCTGCGGCTATAACACCGCTCATTGAAGATGGGCTAGTCGCTTCGATTCCGGCATCGGCGGTGACTTTTAACCCTGAACTTTTTGACTACATCAATCCTGGACAGACCAAATATGGCCTATGGTCGGTTCTGGTGCCACCAGGACAGCAGGTTGGCACTTACACCGGCACTATTCAGGTATGGGATGACTCAGATAACAGCGGCGCACAAAACGGCGCTGAACCGGCAGACACAGTTGGCATTGTGGTCAGCGTCCTGCCTAAACGAGTCCTTACCGTTACACCAAGCCCACTGGATCTCTATTTCATACCGCCCGGTCAGAGTGTGGCGCAAAATTTTCTTATTACCAATGCCGGCAATGTTGATATTACCGGCGGAGCTGAGATTATAAAATCAATCGTCGGTCAACTGAACTCACTATCTGTAGGACCGCCGGCAATCACCCAGGTCGAGATACTGCCTTCTCCAATCTCAAGTAATTTGCTGATCGGCGAATCGGTAACAGCGATAGCAAGCGTTACCATACCGGCAAATCAAACAACCGGCCCTTACGAAGGTACACAGAAAATATACATAGACAAAGGTTCACCAGGCGACGGCATTCACGACAGCGCCACTGAAGAGTATGCTACGTTCACACTCAAGCTCACGGTCGGCCAGAAAATACTTTCGATTACCCCAACAACACTCGATATGGGTAGTCTTGATCCGCTGGCCAACAGCTCGCTTGCTTACACAGTAAAAAACGAGACTTCGATTCCACTTTCCTGCGTTAAATTCTACAAGCTCGATCTGGGCACTGGCGTTGCCACCATGCCCACTACCGCATACAGCTTTAACCCGGCCGGGCCATTCACAATTTCATCAAATGGCAGCAAAGCAGGAATTGCCAGCCTGACTGTGCCAGCGGGGCAATCTGCCGGTATTTACGTAGCCTCATTAACTGTATTCGAAGACGATAGCGGGGAAGGCGAGATCGGCACCTTCGAGGCTTCGGCCACCTTTCAGCTGAAAGTGACAGTTAATGCTGTGCCAAAGCTGACGTTCACGCCTGGCACTCAGGATCTCGGAATAGTTAACGCCGGCTCCAGCTCTGGTGATTTCGAGATCAATTATCTGAATTCCGGCAATGTCGCGCTCAGCAATATCACGTGGAATATCGGCACGCTGACCGATGGTGGCACTGAAACAATAACAGACATCACATTCTCAGGCCCACTGCCATCGGCATTGGCTGTTGGCGCCAGCGGAACCGCAGTACTCAAAGTTGGCCCGATTCCTAGCGACCAGAAGCCTGGTATCTACACGGGTTCTATAGAAGCGCTCTACGATACGACTATGTCGTTTATTCCTCCGGCAATGCTATACCTGACCGTAGAGATCTTAGGCGGCTCTACCGTGCCAGACCTGGCGTCGGGCAGCGCGTATCAGGAAATTGCGACCACAACATGGGCAGTGGCTCCTGCCAATGAACCCTGGATCATGTCGGCCTGGGTAAGCCTTGAGTCAAACGCTTCGGCGGCGCTCGCTCTGATCGAAGTCGACAGCGCCGGCGCCGAGACCTGGCGCGGGATTAAAATAGACAGCAGTGGCAACCTGAATCCCTATGGTGCTGGTCCCATTACTGGCAGCGGAGTTGTCATGAGCACCAAAGCCGGCACGCCGCCGATGACCTGGCATCGCGTTTATTTCAGCTTTGACTATAGCTTTGACATTACCACGGCATCAAATACCTATATGGTGCTGCAAAACACCACAGAAGATACGACTGCCTCGCGATCCGTCTGGTTCGACGGGGTTCAGCTGGAAAGAGCCGGAAAGGGTCAGACACGCCCAAGCCCTTACACATCTGACACTATACTGGTTTCGCCTAACCGCTCACTAACTCTTGATGGAAAATACCGCTATTATGAGCGATAAATAGTATTTGCTGCTTTAGCACAACTTCAGCTAATCATGCTGCATCGCAAAACAACATAGCAGAGGTCGATTCAAAAGCGCGAACTTGAACTAACAACAGCCGCCACAGTGCCTAAAAACACTGTGGCATTTTTTTTAACAAAGAAATCAACATGGCTGTTTTTTTTTACTACGAGACCATTTTTACCGCAACGCTCCAAACAAGACAATCCTTTACCACAGAGCGTTTATATAGTATAAAAAAATAATTTAAAAAAGCCTTGACACTTTGCAGCAAATTGACGACAATAATCTTGCAACGCAGCAATAAGTTAAACAAAAAGTTTGAAATCAAATATTTCTAAGGAGCCTTTAAAATGAATAAGTGGATGGAATTTTCTAACGAGTACACTCAGATGATGAAAGACAACTTCCAGGTAATGAACAAATTCTGGCGCGCCACCATGGATCAGAACAGTGGTTACACCAAGAAAAACATGGAACTCTTCTTTGACCACATGAACCGCAACACTGAATTCATGCACGACATGTGGACCAACGGTGTAAGCTCAAACGAAGAACTCAACACTCTCTATCGCGAAAACATCGAAAAATTCAACACCCGCTACCAGAAGGTTTACGAAGAGACCATCAAGAACTTCACTCCGAAGACCCAGGAAGCTGGCAAGTAACAGCCGAAAGCTTGCAGGGGCTGTTTCGCCGGTCAGATAAGCCCGCCGAAACAGCCCCCGCGCTTTCCAAACACAAGTTCTACCGCCCTGAATTTTATCAAGGGTGTTTCCCTTGGCAAATTAGAGCTCAGATGAGCTCGTGCCAATCTTTTAGAATATCAGCAAACCAAAATTACAGGAGCCAGCATGGCTCAAGCAGACAGGAGATCAAAATGAACAGAATGAATGGAAAAATCGCACTGATTACTGGTGGAGCCGCAGGCATCGGTCTTAAAGCAGCTCAACTGTTCGCCGAAGAAGGCGCAACCGTGTATGCTCTCGATATCAGCGACAAGGCACTTGCCGCTCTTGGCGAAGTAAAACTGGCTGACGGCGCACAGGGCAAGATCATCGGCAAGAAGCTCGACGTTTCAAAAGCTGCCGAAGTTAATCAGGTTGTCGAAGAAGTTTTTACTGCTCACGGCAAGATCGACTGTCTGGTTAACAACGCCGGCATCACCGCTGACGCAACCCTGCTTAAAATGACTGAAGAAGCTTTTGACCGGGTTATCAACGTTAACCTCAAGGGCGTTTTTCTTATCAGCCAGGCTGTTGCCGCAAAAATGATTATCAACAACAGTGGCTCGATCGTTAACACCACGTCTATCGTAGGCGTTCAGGGCAACTTTGGCCAGACCAACTATGCCGCATCCAAAGCCGGCGTAATTGGCATGACCTACACATGGGCGCGCGAACTCGGCCGCAAAGGGATACGCGTTAACGCGGTGGCCCCCGGTTACACATGGACCGATATGCTGGCAACTGTTCCGGAAAAAGTTATCAAGATGCTCGAAGAAAAAACTCCGATGCAGCGCCTTGGCCAGCCCGAAGAAGTTGCCAAGCTTTACCTGTTTCTGGGCAGCGAAGATAGCTCATATATCACCGGACAGGTTATTGGAGTAGATGGCGGCTTAAAACTCTAAGCCACTATATTGACCGGCAATATTGCCGAACCGCTCTGGCTGCCGCAAGGCAGCCAGAGTATATAAAAAGCCTCGCACGAAGCCGCAAAGACACAAAGACAAGACGCCGAATCTTATCAGGTTCTTGCAATATTCAAGAACAGAGAGATTTCTCCCTTCGGTCGAAATGACAGAAAAGGTTGAAATGGCAGAGATAATGATTTTTGCAACGCTCAATAAAATCTTCTTAGTGGCTCTGTGTCTTATTGCGAGATTCTTCTTATAAAACACCTTCATGAAAGGTCGAAAAAAATGATTGGAAACATGGATACCCTGGTTCAGCACCTCGACGCAATTACCGAAAACATCATGCGCAAGACTGCTGGTGCGCTTGACACTTACCCGCGCGGCGTCACCCCGCGTGAAGTAGTATATAACGCCGGCAACATATCGCTGTTGCGCTTCGAAAGCCCGGAAGGTACTGAAGGCACGCCGCTGCTCATTATTCCGTCGCTGATCAATCGGTGGTATATTATGGATATAACCGAAGAGACCAGCTACATCAAAGAGTTTGCTCAAAAACGACCGACATATCTGATTGACTGGGGCTATCCGGATGAAGAAGTTGGACATCTGCCACTGAGTCATTACTATCACCGCTCAATCAAGCGCGCCGTGCGCCAGATCTGCCGACAAACCGGGGTCAGCCAGGTCGATATGATGGGTTACTGCATTGGCGGCACAATGGCCTATGCTTTCAGCTGCCTTGAACCCGAACTCATAGATCACCTGATCCTTCTCACCGCGCCACTCGACTTTTCCGAGGCCGGTGTGTTCGCAAAGTATGCAGATTCTTTTCCAATCGAAGAATTTTCTGCTAGTATGAACAAAATGCCGGGCTGGTTGCTGGCACTTTCATTTCAGTTCGTTCAGCCGATGGGACCATATCAGAAGACTAAAATGTTTCACGACAAGTTCGAAAGCGAAAGCTTCATGAAACTCTACAACGCCATGGAACGCTGGATCTCCGACCCAGTAAGCTTCCCGGGCAAGGCTTATTACGAACTGATCACCGATCTGTATCAGAAAAATCTGCTGGCGCAGGGCCAGTTGACCACAGCCGATGGCCTGCCCGTTAATCCGGCCGCACGCCGCGCGAAAACTCTTGTTTTGAATGCGGGGAAAGACTATATTGCACCAGTCATCACGACCTTACTGCCAGCCGCCGACCAGGCACCAGTCAGTGAGATCACTATTCCCTCAGGACATATTGGCATTACCACCGGCAAAAACGGCAAAACAGCCTGCAAAAATACCATAGATTTTCTTATGAATTGAAAAGGAGACAGACAATGTTTACAATGGGCGAAGATATGATGAAGCAATGGGCACAAAACTGGGAAAAACTCATGGGTGATCACCTTGAAAAGCTGGTTCACGACGAAAAGTTCATCAGCGGAATGTCAAAGTCGATTGCGGCAACCATGACCGGCAAGGCTTTTTACTCGAAGGCTCTCGACGAGCAGATGGCCGCCATGAACCTGCCCTCACGCACTGAAATTATCAAGATTCTGCAAAAACTTACCGACATCGAAGAGCGCATGATTGATCTTAGCGAGCGCTTCGAAGACTATGTTGATGCGCAGCAGAAAAAGCCAGCAGCACAGACAGCGCCCAAAACTGCGCCAGTCGCTGAAAAGCCGATTCCCGCAGCACCAGCAAAGGAAGCCAAGGCAAAGAAGCAGAAGAAGTAATTAAGAGTTATACTGCATAAATATCAGAGATAAAAATTTGCAGGGCAGGAGCAAGGAAGCTGTGAAAGAAAAGCAGGAAACGCAGGAAATGCCGGAAGCTTATCGTGAGATGCTGTCGCGCTCAATGTTAAAGCGCTACACCGAAGCCGACCGCCGCCGACTGGGCATGGAACCGACGCCAAAGACGCAGGTTTACCGCCAGGGGTGCTGGACACTCTATCGTTGCGGGACTGATTTCAAATCAGACTACAACCCCGTTCTAATTATTCCTTCGCTGATCAATCGCAATTATATTCTTGATCTGCTGCCCGGCCACTCGCTCATCGAACAGATGAAGCTTGCCGGGCTCGATGTTTTTCTCATAGATTGGGGAGATCCTGATGCCGGTATGGGCAATTATGGCTTTGATCACTATGTCAGCAAATGGGTCAAAAGAGCCATTCGCCAGATCAAAAAAATCACCGGAAAAGACCAGATTCAGCTCGCCGGACAATGCATCGGCGGCATGATGGCCACCATGTATGCTGCTCATCCAGAGCTCAAAAAGGACCTCAGCAGTCTGTTTTTACTGACAGCACCCCTAAATCTCAGCGATTCAGGGCTGTTAGCGCAATGGACAGCTACTGAAGGTTTTGACGTTGAGAAGCTTACAGCAGCATTTCAGGGTCTGGTACCGGCGCGCTTCTTTCACGCCTCTTTTCCGCTGCTAGACCCGAAAAGTCAGCTGGCAAAATACCGCAAGCTCCTCGAAAACTTTGAAATGCCGGGCTTTAAGGAAATATGGGAAGCCCTCGACATCTGGGGCAGCGACAATGTAGACTTTACCAAGCAGGCCTATACTGAGCTTATAAGCACATTTTACCAGGACAACGCCTTTTATAAAGGCGAGTATCAGGTAGCCGGCTGCAAAATCTCGGCAAAAGACATCGACATACCGGTTTTGAGCCTGGTAGCACGCGATGATCACGTCTTTAACGAAAAAGCGGCATTCGCTATTCATGAGTGCAAAGCCGCAAAAAAGGGGCTGCTTGATTACCATGTAATCCCTGCCGGGCACGTATCGTTGATCGCTGCGCATCCGGTCAGAATCCACACCTTCACGCTGGTCAGAGAATTTCTGACCAGACCAGAAAATTCAATAACAGGAGCTAAGAAAAAATGACTGAAGTATTCATCATCGGCGCGGCAAGAACCGCTATCGGCGGCCTCATGGGAACCCTCAAGGCAATACCCGCACATAAACTCGGCAGCATCGCCATCAAAGAAGCCATGGCCCGCGCCGGGGTTAAACCCGAACAGATTGACGAAGTCATTCTTGGCAACGTTCTGACGGCTGGTCAGGGCCAGGGGCCCGGTCGTCAGGCCGCTATTGGCGCCGGCATTCCGGAAAGCGTTCCGGCATGGGCAATTAACCAGCTTTGCGGCTCAGGTCTCAAAACCATCGCTCTGGCTGTAGATGCTATCAAAGCTGGTGAAGCTCAGTGTATCGTTGCCGGCGGCATGGAAAGCATGAGCACAGCTCCGCACCTCGCCAACCTGCGCAATGGCACCGTTCTTGGTGATGTAACCTTTAAAGACTCAGCAGTTCTCGACGGTCTGACCGACGTTTTCTCTGGCGAGCACATGGGCATGACTGCCGAATGGCTGGCTGACGAGCTCAAAATTACCCGCGAAGAAATGGATAAATTTGCGGCCGAAAGTCAGAAAAGAGTTGCTGACGCCTGGGAAGCCGGTCATTTCGATGCCGAAATCGTGCCGGTCGAGATACCACAGCGCAAGGGCGATCCGATCATCTTTAAAAAAGACGAGCACTTCAGAGTGGGCACAACTTTTGAAACACTCAGCAAGCTCAAACCAGCCTTCAAAAAAGACGGCAGCGTTACTGCCGGTAATGCTTCAGGCATCAACGACGGCGCTGCCGCCGTTATCGTCGCCTCAGGCGAATTTGTAAAAAAACACAACCTCAAACCACTCGCTAAGATTGTAGCGCATGCCACAACTGGTTTGAGCCCGTCAAGAATGGGTCTTGGTCCGGTATCTGCAACTCAGAAAGCTCTCGAAAAAGCCGGCTGGAAAGTCAGCGATCTCGAAAGAGTTGAAGCTAACGAAGCTTTTGCAGTGCAGTCTATTGGCGTTGTTCGCCAGCTCGGTCTCGACCCGGCAAAAACGAATGTCAACGGTGGTGCGATTGCACTCGGGCACCCAATCGGTGCTTCTGGAGCCAGAGTTCTGGTGACACTGTTGTATGAAATGGCGCGATCTAACTGCAGCAAAGGCCTTGCCACTCTCTGCGTAGGCGGCGGCATGGGTGTTGCGATGGCAGTCGAGCGCGTCAAGTCTTGATTCCTTTCCTTGCCTCTGCGCGGATTCATTAACCGCGCAGACTTTCCAGGCTCGGGGATTATTTCCCGGGCTATCTTTTTTTTAGCCGGACGCATGACTTTCATGCCCAAAGAGCAGCAAGCTCTGGTAAACTATATTGCAACCTTAGAAAAAAAAGCCATAAGTGAGGAGACAACCATGAAAAAAGTATTGCACATTGTCGCAAGTCCTAGAGGGAAAGCATCGCGGACTCTCAGAATATCAGCCGGGCTGCTCGAAAAGATCAGAACCGTACAGGGCAAAATCGAGCTCGACACTCTCGATTTGTTTGCGGAAAAGCTGCCCGAGATGAACGTAACCCGCGTTGGCGGTAAATACATGCTGATGAGCGGGCAGGAGCTTTCTGGCGATGCAGTTGGCGCATGGGAGCAGATCAAGGCGCACATAGACCGTTTTCTCGCTGCCGATATCATAGTAATCAGCACTCCGATGTGGAATTTCAGTGTTCCCTACGTGCTCAAACACTACATCGACATCATTGCCCAGCCCGGTTTCACTTTCAAGTATACCGAAAGCGGCCCGATCGGGCTTGCCGGCAACCGCGTCATCTACATCGTTTCGACGCGTGGGGGCGACTACAGTGCAGGCAGTCCGGCAGCTTCCTTTGACAAACTCGACCCTTATCTCAAACAGGTGTTTTCATTCATAGGCTTTACAGATATCAGGTTCATCGCTGCCCAGCCGATGGATGCCAACAGCGAAGAAGGTCGCGAAGCAAAAATAAAAGAAGCCATCAGCAAAGCCGAACAACTGGTTTAGTTTTTTGACTGAGCACAACTATGCTGTTATACTCTCAGTGAGTCTTTGAGAGATTTACTGAAAGCCGGCAAATGTACCCTTTTAGCGACCTGACCACTAAATTCAGGCGTCTGCGCATGATGTTGCCCAGACGCGATTTTATTACCGCCGCTGTATTGTGGGTAGTCATTTCAGTTTCACTGATCTACTCTACGAGCCTTACCGCACCGTTTGACAACCGTTTAAAAGACTATAAACTAAAATTTAACGCAAGCTATCTGCGCCCGGAACTTGGCTACGACATGCTGCTGCTCGCCATCGACAGCGAAACGCTGGCAGAAGCGCCCTACAAGTGGCCATGGCCGCAGTCATACTGGGCACAACTGCTACGACGAATCAACGAAGAAGGCAAACCTCGCGCGGTTATAATTGACGTATTCTTTCAGACACCGGAAACAGAAAATGAGATAGAACTGCTGATGTTCGCCCAGGCAATCACTGACTGCACCAACATTGGCCTGGTCGCACTTTACGAGGAACTGGTTACCAGCATCGGTCGCCAGCTCAAATTTGTGCCTCCACACGAGTATCTGCGCAGCAGCGCTTCTTTTTACGGCCTGTCACAGCAGCCAATCGACGAAGATGGCAAAATCAGATCGTTCATTCTGCGTGACCACCGCATTGATTGCCGGCATATCGCCTGGGGAATGCTGCAGTATCTTGGGCAGCCAATCAAGCATTTGCAGCAGATAAACAAACGCGACAAGACAGTGGCGCTGATCGATTTTGCTGCTTCTGATGCTGGTATAGCTCAGATTGGCATCAAGCAACTGCTTGACGATGAACGCAATTTTGAATATCTCAAGGACCGCATTGTGGTTATTGGTGCAACTGCCCCGGTTTTGCACGATTACCATCAAACCCCGCTCGGCCTGATAACCGGCCCGGAAATCATCTGCAACACCTTTGCCACACTCGCCAGCGGACGATTTCAGCTTTTATACGACAGCATGGGCAAGCGTCTTATTTATTATCTGCTTGGAGTTTTTATAGCGATTTTCATTTTCACCGATCTTATCAAAAACAATTTGCGGCAAATGGTCATTCTATGGCTGCTATTACCGATTTTTCTGTTTTTTTACTCATTTCTGCCGCTCGAACATCCGCCGGTGGTTCTGACCTGGGCGAGCTACAGTTTGACAGCGTTTGTGATATTTCTGTTTCTGCGCTTTCTCGAAATTTCCGAGCTCCGCGAACAACTGCTCGAAGGCGAATTTTGCGGCGCAATTCAGAAGAATTTCTTTCCGAGCGAAAAGCTCGTCGATGACAGTGGCGTTATCTGCTACGGCATCTGTATTCCTTATAAAGACGCAGGCGGCGACTATTACGACTTCTTTCCGCTTAAAGATGGCAGAATCTTCTTCATTCTTGGCGATGTTACCGGTCATGGTCTTTCAGCGAGCATGATCACAACGGTTGCTAAAACTGTAGTATTGCTCGAATCCGAGCACGACGATTTCAATTTGCAGCGGCTGTTACAGGAAATAAGCCTGACTATCTTCAACATGACGCGCAAGCGCCGCATGATGTCGGCAGTTGCAGGTATCATCGACCCGATAAAGCGCAAGCTACAGCTCGCTTCGGCCGGACATCTTCCCTCAGTTATGAAAACCGGCACTGAATCAATGGAAATACCGCTACCAAGCTTGCCACTGGGTTTATCAAAAAAACCACGTCCATTTACCACAACTGAACTCGATATTCCTGATATTGCAAAACTTTTTGTCTACTCAGACGGTATAATAGAAGGGGTAAACTGGAAAAATCAGATGTTCGGTTATGATTGCTTCAATAAACTGGTAGCTGATCTGCCGGCGCAACAATCACTGGAAGAGGATGCCAGCTCACTTATAGAAAGTTTGCGGGCGCATTCGCAGGGTCGTACATTTGAGGATGACGTTACATTATTAATAATAGACCTGAGCAAAGAGGAAAAAAAATGAACAGAAAAATCAGGGTTTTTGCATCGTTTTGTCTGATGATTGGCAGTTGTCTGGTTATCGGCTGTGGCAGCGATTCGGCGCCCATTGGCAAACTGGCAGGAGTGCAAGGTCAGGTAACAATCAAGCCTGGCCAAGCGGAAACTTTTACCGGCGCAGCTGTTGAACAGAAGCTTTTTTCGGGCGACTCGATCAAAACTGCTGACACAGCCAAGGCTGAAATTCAACTGACTGGCGACGACAGTCGCATCGTTCTCAGCAGCAATACCTATCTCGAAATTCGCAATTACAGCGAAAAAGATCTTCGCCAGATGCATGGCATAGCAATTTACAAAATTTCGCCGCAGAACCGCGAGCTTAAAATTCAAACACCACAGGGAATGGCAACCGTGCTTGGCACAGTGCTGCGAATTGACGCCAGTGACACCGAGACAATCGTGACAGTTGAGAAGGGCAAAGTCGGCTTCAGTAAAAAAGCCGGGCACCAGATATTTATCGAGACCGGCAAACAGTATTCGACCAGCACACCGGAAGATGCGGCTGTCAGCATTGACCCGTTGGAACTGGAAAAATTGTTCAGTAACGAAACTTTGAACCCGATCATTAACCCAAGATAAGCTTAGGGATTTTTCGGGTAGAGTCTGGCCGCACATTCTGGGCAGATGCTGTGTGAAAACTCAGAACCGGTATGCTCTTTGATGTATTTTTCAATCTGACTCCACAGACCTTTGTCGTCACGGATTTTTTTGCATGAAGAACAAATCGGAATAATGCCACGCAGCACCTTGATTTCGCGCAAAGCCTGCTGAAGATCGGTTATTGCTTTCTGGTTTGCAGATTCGAGATTTTTTGCCTCAGACACATCGGTGATAAAACCTTCCAGCACGCTGGTCTTCTGGTTCTTCTTTCGAATCGCAGCGAGCCGCCCTTGCTCCCAGACCCATTTCTGCTCGCCGTTGGCAGTAACAATGCGGTAGGTAACGTTAAATGGCTGACTTAGGCTTAGCGCCTTCGCAATTTCGATCCTTACTCTTTCGCGATCTTCAGGAAGAATCAGACTGGCGAAGTCTATTCTGGCATTGTTAAGAATTTCCGAAGGCTGATAGCCTGTTAAGGCCAGGCAACCAGGGCTGACGTATTTCATTGTCCAGCTTTTGTCCAGACGGCATTTATAAGCCATTCCGGGCATATTACTGATCAGCATGGAAAACCGTCGACGACTTCGCTTGAGCTTGCGATTGACGATACTGTTTTTACGATAAAGTATTTCTAGACTGATGTGTGCGCGAATCATTCTGACAACAAAAAACAGCGAAAACAATGCAAACACTATTTCAGCGAACTGCAGCAGCAGACTCCATGAAGCAACATTTTCATTATCTGGCGAATAAATAAAACCATCAAGGCTCACATCAGCCGGTAACATTCCAAGTTCGTGATATTTATCTGCAATATGCTGCCAACGTCCTATATTCATATAGCCTATTTCGACGACATCCGGCCGGATCAGTGTTTTTGTCTTTTCGGCCTCGAACAACAGGTGTTCACGGCTGTGTCGCTTTGAATAACGGCTCAAAATAAGGTCAGCAATCTCTTCAGGATGTTCAAGAGCATACTCCCAACCCTTTTTAGATGCTTCAAGAAATGCTTTCACCCGTTGCGGATGGTTTTTGATCTGCTCTTCAGAGGTAAACAGAATATCACAGTAGAAATCTATACCGCTGGATTGCGGCATAAACACGCTATAATCAAGGTTTTTCGCTACAATATTGAACGGCTCGTCAGTCAAATAGGCTGAAATTGCGTCAGCTTTACCTTCTAACAGTTCATTAACGCCATAAGAATGTGGCAATATCTCAAGATCTTCCATGGTCAGGCCTTCAGCTCGCAGGTAGGCAAGCAACTCGGCTGAATGTTTCTCAAGCATCACCCTTTTGCCGGCGAGCTGGTGAATATTGGTAATAACACTGCCTTTGGGAACAAGAAACACCAGCGGTGAATGCTGAAAAATAGCTGCCAAAGCAACAATCGGCGTCCCACGGGCGCGGTGGAGCAGAAGCTCAGTCCCACCAATACCGAACTGTGCACGATTAGAAGTTACAGTCTGAACAGACTCTTCCTCTCCGTTGTCTTCGATAAGTTCCACTTCCAGGCCGGCATTGCGATAATAACCCTGGTCGATCGCAGCATAATAACCGGCAAACTGAAACTGATGAAGCCATTTGAGTCTGAGGGTAACCTTATCGAGCCCGGGCGATGTTGCGCTTAAGCCGGCAAATCCTGCCGTCGTCAGTGACACGCAAGCCAATAGAAGTACCAGCAGTATACTTTTACGGAGAAATGGGCTGTGCCCTCTCAAGATCATTTTCTGTGTCCCCGGTTTAACGTAACTTACTTAGCAAACTTTCTGAAACATGATTCTAATGCATAACAAGGCTCGGGTCAAAATTTTTGTAGTCGAGCCAGACTATCTGCACATGGGTTCTGCAAAAAAACAGCCGACACCAAAGGCGTCGGCTGAATTATATGGCAAGCATCAAACAATGCTTATAGGCGAGGTTTAGAAGGGCCAGTAGTTGTTGTCGCTCCAGATGCGTTCAGTTACGATGCGATCAATCTCAAGAAGCTGATGGAGATGCTTTCGCTCCCAATCGGCAAGCCAACCGTAAAGTTTTTTCTCATCAGAGTTGGTAGCCGATTCCGCACGCTCAGAATAAACCGATATGGCTCGTTCTTCCATGTTGATAGCTGCGGAAATAGCTGCTGATTCATAGTCAGCACCAGTAATCTGCGCAATGATGTCGGAATTAACTACTTCACTGGCCGTTTTCGAGGGGTCTTCGCTGTTGTCGGCGACAAAACCGCCAGACTCTTTGAGTGATCTGTAGTGTTTGAGCAGAAGCTCAATATGAGTCTGTTCTTCTTCTGCCATGTTGCTGAAAAAATCTCGCACAGAGGTGTGCTGCGTATGCTCGGCCACCTTGCTGTAGAATGATTTTCCACGTTTTTCTAGAAGCAGGGCCTGTCTGATAATTTCTAGAGAGCGCTGGGTAGTCATGTTTCCTCCATTAGCAATTGATATCTATTAAGTAATATATAGGTTAACCCGCAGATTGCAATAAAATTGTTATATGTCGTTGCAGCAAGCCCTAAAGCATTTCTTTAAGGGCGAGTGAAAAGAGTTTTATGCCTTCTCGTGGCTGTCGGGAACGATAAGCAGCTACCCAGTTTTTGACTATTGCATATTTTTCGGGTGCAAGTGCCAGCATGTACATCACATTCATGCCTGGCCAGACTTCAGTATCCAGACGTGTGCCGCCACCATCTCCCGAGCCATAAACCGTCGGCAGCTGTGTAAACGCAGAAATCTGGTTTTTACGAAAAAGCTGTTCGAGCTCTTCCTGAAGAGTGGCGCTGCAAACAAGCATTATGAATTCCATGTATTACTCCGTTATTCCCTGAGATCTTCAGAAACCAGCCAGCGTTGCAGCAGGCTGTAAAGAGTCGGCATCAGAACCAATGTCATGATTGTTGAGACAAACAATCCACCGATCACGCTCAAGCCAATTGGCACCCAGACTTCTGAGCCGTCTCCGGTTGACAGAGCCATCGGCAACATACCGATGGCAGTGGTACAGGAAGTTGCTATAACTGGTCGCAGTCGGCTTTTTCCTGCCGAGATCAGAGCCTGATTGAGTTTTACGCCGCGTCTGATCAGCATATTGATATAGCTGATCAAAACAATACCGTTGTTGACGACGATGCCAATGAGAATGATGAAGCCAAGCAATGACACGACCGAAATGCGATTGCCGGTGATTGCCAACAATTGTATTGCGCCCATAAAGCCGAACGGAATGCTCAAAAAGATAATAAATGGTGCCAGCAGTGATTCAAACTGCGAAGCCATAACCATGTAGACCAGGATCATGCCAAGCACCCCAGCCTGCAGTAGAAGAAAAAACGAATCGATACGCTCTTTTTCATTACCGCTAAACGCCCAGCTAAAGCCGGGAGGAACCGGCACATTCTTGAGCAGTTCTCCGGCTCGTTTGATGACAGTGCCAGGGTCAGTGCCAAAAACCTGCCCCGTAATCTTAATATAGCGCTGTTGCTCACTGCGTTCGATACGGACGGGGCCTAGAGTCTGCTCAAGAGATGCAAGGTTGTTCAAACGAACTGACTGTCGATTAGGTGCGATAATACTTATCTGATCCAGGTCAGAAATACCAAAGCGGTCTTCCGGGCGCAAACGGACTTCAATATCGTATTCTTCGCCGCCTTCACGAAACTTGGCTGTGCGGTCGCCGCTGAAGTAAAGCTCGATACTGCGGGCAATTTCACTCACATTCAAGCCAATCGAAGAAGCCTTTTCACGATTTACCAGCACCTGCATTTCTGGCCGGGCGAGCTTCTGGCTAATTTCAAGATCTTTAAGATTCTCGATCTGCATTAGCGTCTTCACCATGTTGTTGGCAAACTCGACACCCTGTTTGAGATCGTGCCCATAAATATCTATCGAAAAATCGGCACTGGAGCCAACTATCATCTCGCCGATCGGGTCGGTAGTCGTAAACCTGATTAGAGTCCCGGGAATTTTATCGAGAATTGGGCGCAGTCGGCTGATTATTTCTTTACTGCCAGTCTTGCGCAGGTTCTTTGAAAGCAGTGTCATTTCGATCTTACCGTAATTTGTAGCTTTCTTCGGGCTGAAAATCATGTTTTCTACGTCTTCAGTTACGCCCGTAGTAATGATCAAAGCTTTGAGCTCTGGCGTATTCTCGCGAATGATACCGCCAATCTCCTGACAAACCCGGGTGGTTTCTTCATACCTGGTGCCACTCGGCAGTTCAACCTCCATAAAGAGAAAGCCCTGATCCTGTTGCGGCATGTATTCGACACCCACCAGCGGAATAATAGCCAGTGAAAGCACAAAAAGCACTGTCAAAATCGCCAGCAGTTTGAGGCGATTGCGCAAGGCCTTCTGCAAAAACAGAGCATAAAAATCCTCGACGCGATCAAAAATTCCGCCCACCCGCATCAGCAAAGTCGGCCTGGATTCGGATCTGTGTCGAAGGAATTTTGAGCAGAGCATCGGAGTGAGCAGAAGCGATGAAAACAGTGAGGCAATAAGCGCCATGGTAACTATGGTCGCGAGCTGGCCAAACATGATTTTGGTAATGCCACTGGTGAAGATGATCGGCAGAAAAATTGCGACCGTAGTCATGGTCGAGGCTACAACTGCGGTGCCCATTTCAGCAGCGCCCCATATCGCGCTTTCGCGGGGGCTTACATCGCGATCAAGATAGCGTTTAACATTGTCGAGAATAACAATGGCGTTGTCAACGACCATACCCAAAGCGATTGCAAGACTCGAAAGTGAAATCTGGTTGATGGTATAGCCATTCATGTACATCAAAAGAAAGGTGATTATCAGCGAAGTTGGAACTGCAGTCGAAACAATTATACTGGCGCGAATATCTCTGAGAAAAAACAGGATTACCAGAAAAACCCCTATGCCGCCAACCATAAGGGCATTGCGCAGGTTATCAACAGTGCTTTTGATGAAATTGGCAGAGTCAAAAAACTCGGTAATTTTCACATCTGACGGAAGCTGAGCCTGAATTTCTGGCAGTGCTGCCTTGACCGCACTTGAAACGGCAAAGGTATTGCCGCCTGTCTGTTTCTGCACTACTACACCGATTGCCGGTTTACCGTTCATCATAAGTTCATCAGATTTTTCAACAAAACCGTCTTCTATTTCGGCAATGTCTTTGAGTCTTATGATGCCCTCGCTATTCGAAATAACCACATTTCCGATCTCTTCGACATTGGCAAATTCGCCCGGAGTTCTTATCAGAAAGTCCATGACACCGGATCTGATACTGCCACCCGGGTTGCTGAGATTCTGGGCATGCAGGATCTGTACAATCTGCTGACCACTGATGCCAGTAGCCTTAAGACGCTCTCGATTGAGTTTTACTCTTATAGTGCGCCGCAATCCACCCTGAGAAACTGCAGTGGCAACACCAGGCAGTCTTTTAAGTGCATCGGTAATTTTATTGTCAACGATCGTGTTGAGCTTTTCCCAGCTTTCGTCGGCGGTAACGCAAAACACCATAACTGGGATAGCGCTCATATCGAATTTGAGAATCATTGGATTTTCAGCGCCATCAGGCAGGTATTTGCGAATAAGATCGATACGCTCGCGAATGTCGTTGGCCGCTTCCGAAAGGTCGGTATCCCAGTTAAAGCGAACCGTAACCATCGAAACGCCTTCCATCGAAGACGAAGAAACCTTGTCGACGTTTTGTATTGTCGCAACGCGTTCCTCGATAATCTCGGTGATGCGTGTTTCTATTTCATGGGGGCCGGCGCCCTTATAAGAAGTGATAATCGAAATTACCGGAATATTCATGTCCGGCATCAGATCTATGCCTACCCGGGTATAAGCGAAACCGCCCAGAATTACACAGGCGATAAAAATCATACTCGTCGTAACCGGCCATTTAACCCCAAATTCCGAAAGCTTCATTTTCCACTTTCACTTTCGACGACTTTAACCGGGCTACCTTCGCGGACAAATTCGAGACCACGTGAAATGATCTGCTCCCCAGGCTTGAGACCACTGACTATTTCGACTCTGGCCTCATCTATGATGCCAATTTTTACCAGGCGTTTGATGGCACAGCCATTTTCAATAACATAGGCAAAATGCTGGCCATTATGGCGAACCAGAGAGTCACGCGCGACGATCGGAACATCAGAGCTGGTATTGAGCAAAAAGCTGAGTTTGGCAAACATGCCGGTTCGCAGTCTGTTATCGGGGTTTTTGAGCAAAATTTCTACCCGACCAGTGCGACTGACACTGTCGATAGAAGGATGCACAAGATCTACGACACCTTCATAAATCTGATCTATTGAGTCGAGTTGAACCAAAACCCTTGTCTTACCGACTTTCATCTGATCGATATCTCTTTCGATAACCGAAGCGATGATTTTAACCGGGTCGTTTTGTTCAATTCTAAACAGGCTGGCAGCCGGGTTGGCCATAGCCCCCGGATCAGAACGGCGGCTGACTATAACTCCATCGAATGGAGCGCGCACCATGGTGTTGTCAAGCGCAACTCTTACTGCGTTAAGATTGGCCTCAGCCTGTAATAGTTCGGCTCGGCGCACTTCGATGGTCATTTTCGCCGATAGAATGGCGTCATTTGCCCGACTAACATCGGCGGTTGCGCCAATCAGTCTGGCATTAGCAGAATCGTGCTGTGCCACGAGATCGTCAAGTTGTTGCCGCGAAACAGCACCTTCTGACAGAAGTTTTTCGAAGCGTGCACGCGTCTGTGCAAGGTTTTTCACCTGAACATTGGCCGATTCTAGCACGGACTTTGAGGAAACTAGACTGGACTGAGCACTTTCGAACATTACCTTCTGCATTTCGACAGCAGCTTTTGCAACTGTAACAGCAGCTTTTGCCTGCTCGAACTGCGCCTTCTGCACATCATTATTGATTTGGGCCAGTTCCTGCCCTTTTTTAACTACCAAACCGACATCGACAAAAATCTCGACAATGCGACCGACGGTATCCGGGTGCACATCTACCCCCAGCAAAGGCAGAACATCGGCAGAAGTTTCGATTTTTCTGTTTATGGTGCCAGCTTCTACTATATTCGCAAAAACCGGTATGACACGACTGCCATTCTCACTCTGCGCAACCAGAACCAAATCCAGCAACATAAAAAACAATAAAACAGCTATGACAGGCACATAACCGGCACGAGCAGTCATTTAAGTCTCCGTTTCAGTTGATTTCCCACAAATCCCGGCCAAGTTTGCCGGTGGCCAGAAGATAAGACAGTCTGGCCTGATGATGAAAGAAAACAGCCTGCAGATATTGCAGGCGCGTGTTTGAGTAGGCATTTTCAGCATCGAAAAGATCAACCTGAGTAAACAAGCCGTTTTCGTATCTGACATTGGCCAGTCGCATAGTTTCTTCGGCCTGCTTGAGATTTTCTTTCTGGGCAACTACAATCTGTTCAGAACTGTTAAGAGTCAGATAGGCCTGTCTGATTTCGAGCTGAGCCTGTTCCAGGCTGTTCAGATACTCGTTTTCGCTTTGCGATCTGGCCGCACGTGCTTCTGAAATTCTGCCACGGCTGAACCCGGAATCCATGATTGGTAGGTTCAGTGAAACACCTGCCAGCCAGTAAGACTTACGCTCAAGTTTGCCAAAATCGGCTTTTGACGATGGGTTTTCGCTGCCATACTGGGCAAACAGCGCTGCGTTAAGCTTTTTTTCGCCCTTTGCAGCCTTGATCTGCTCGGCGGCGATTTTGTTCTCGCGTCTTTTTATTTGCAGGTCTTCACGACGGTCCTCGGCTTCAACAATGTCAGATTCGAGCTGCGGCTGCAGCTTTTCGACTTCGAGCCGGCAGGTTGTATCAATTTTAAGATCAAGTGGCAGTGAAAGCAGTTTGAGCAGGTCCAGGCGAGCAAGCTCAGTATCGTTGCAGTCCTTGATATAGGCACTGCGATTCTGCACAAGCCTGACTTCTGCTCTGAGCAGTTCATATTTAGATGTCTGTTCGGCTGCATAACGCTTTTCGACCAGTGAAAAATGTGCCTGAGCAAGATCGAGATCCATCTTGCCAACATCCTCAACCTCGCGGGCATACAGCCACGAAAGGTAACGGAGGCTGGCCGCCAGCACAATCTGCTGACGAGTCAGAGTATGAGCAGCCTCGGCAATCATCTGGCCGAAGCGGGCAGAATTGACGGCGGCGCGGTCTTTACCGCCAAGATAGAGCGGCTGAGTGAGCTCGCCCCATATCTTCTGGTTGTCTTTTCGCCCCATAGCAATTGTCTGACCACCCAGATTAGCAGACGGTACATCGTCGATTCTGGTCTGGGTCATATTGCCCGAGAATTTGAGCCCGCCTATCGAACGTGCCTGCTGCAACTGCCCAGTAGCCTTTTCAACTGCGAATTCAGAGGTTTTGATGGTTCGATTGTTCTGCAGAGCAATACGCAGTGCGTCTTCCAAACAAAGATTTTCAGTATTTAACTCATTGGTGACAACCGGCACCGGCTTCATCTCATTGTCAAGTTCGACAATAGTAACAGGTTCGGCGTATAACATCGAGCTACAACAGATGCAGCAGATAAGAACAATTATTCGTCTGATCATATTTTTCTCCTGATTTGCCCGGCATTATACCAGACCCGCATCACTATAGCAAAGCCAGCAAAAAACCAAGGTTCAATATTTTCTTAGAAACAAACGAACCCATCGACATACTGGCTGACTGACTGACTAGTCAGTCTATGTTGCAGACGGGCAAAAGTCAACTGCCCGCACAGCTCCAGCTTCCATCGGTGGAGCAGCTGATCAATTAAGGGTTTGATGAGTCGGCAAAAGATGTTATACTTGCCAACAAGTCGGCTTGCCAATAAATACGGAAACGAGCTTCAATAATGCATGAGCTATGGCAGATTTTCTTCTCTTTTTTTAAGATAGGAATGTTCACGCTTGGCGGTGGCTATGCAATGATACCGTTGATTCAGAGAGAAGTCGTCGAAAAACACCACTGGCTTGAGAACAAAGAATTCGTTGAACTACTTGCTCTCGCGCAGACTTCACCGGGACCAATGGCTGTTAATGCGGCCGTTTTCGTTGGCTACAAACGTCGAAGCCTGATCGGCAGTCTCGTTGCAAGCCTTGGCATTACACTGCCATCTTTTCTGATAATTCTGATCATTGCCATGTATCTGATTGGATTTCGCGAAAACCACTATGTCGAAAGTTTTTTTAAGGGAATACGTCCGGCGGTGGTGGCACTGATCGCTGCGCCACTTTATTCTCTTGGCAGGTCGATGAAAATTGGCTGGGGCGGAATTTTGCTTGCCGCCTCTGTTGCTGCGACGATAGCCTTTGCCGGCATTTCTCCGGCAACTATGGTTGTAGTAGTAGCCTTGCTCGGACTGCTGCATGGAATCATCAGAAAGAAGCCAGAGGCAGATTAACCCATGCAATTATACCTCGACCTATTTGTCAGCTTTTTCAAAATTGGTCTGTTCGGTTTTGGCGGCGGCTATGCAATGTTGCCGCTGATCAAGCATGAGGTTGTAAATGCTCCGCATCAGTGGCTGAGCATGATCGATTTTACCGACATAGTGGCCATATCACAGATTACTCCAGGTCCGGTTGCTGTTAACATGGCTACTTACGTTGGTTACAGTGTCAGCGGCAGCGTATTTGGCTCGTTGCTGGCGACGATCGGAGTATGTCTGCCACCGCTTCTGATCATGCTGATCATTTCGAAATTTTATCTGAAATTTCGAAAAAACAAATACGTAGAAATGGCCTTTTCAGCGCTGAGGCCTGGAATCATAGGATTAATCGCTGCCGCTGCCATTTCACTGATGAGTCCACACAATTTTATCGACAGAACGAGCATTGTAATTTTTGCTGTGATATTTATCGCAAGCCTGCTGAAGATACATCCGATCAAGCTGATCATACTATCAGGAGTCGCCGGCCTGATTTTGTATTGATAAAATTATAAGCTCATAAAAAAAGCGCCTGACCGCATAGCGGCAGGCGCTTTTTAACTTTCATCGATGATTCGAATCTGGCTTAAATGCCATTGCCCTTAACTCTGGCCTTGCCCTTTTCTACAGCCTGGCCCTTTACTTCATCGCTCTTCGCTTCGCTGGCACCGGAAAATTCGTCTACCTTGATCGCTGCCAACGGGTATTTTTCGGTAGCAGGCATCAAAGCGCCCTTGACTGTAATGGTCTTTCCTGACATTGATTCGAGAGTTGCGAATGATTTTTTATCTTTTCCGGGCAACAGTTTGTATTGTTTGTCACCGCTTACCAGCAGGATTGTTGCATATTTCTGATTTTTAGCGGGATCAGCAGGAGTTACCTGAATAACGCCAGAAACTTCGGTCTGTTCAAACTTTTCCTGGGCTGTTTTTTTTACAACATCAGCGGCAGCAGCCGTTGCGTCTTCGGCCCATACCGCTGAGAGACCACTAAAGCAAAGCACAAACGCCAGACAAAAACCCAAAAACTTTTTCATGTTACGTTGTTTCCTCCTGGAAATTTATTTAAGCAACTCTGCTGGTCTGGTAAAACCCGGCCAACTGACTGAGTTGATTATACCTCAAGTTATGCATACGCAACACAAAGTTTCACAGACTTAAATACAAACGCTTATTTTTTAAACAGTCTCGCTACCTTGCGGGAATTGCGTTTGTGGAGTTTGAATTTGCAGGCCGATTGCATTAATATAAAAGGCATGGAGATTACTAAAAACAGATTTCTGGGCATGGTCGCAACCATGCTGGTGATTGCCGGAATACTGGCATGGCAGATTCCTGACGCCTCAGGCAGCGATATGGGCACCGCCGATGTTGTCTATCTGGTTATGACTTTAATGGCTGTAGCCCTGTGCATAAGAGTGGAAGCTTTTACAGCAGCTCAGGCAATTGTTTATGGAAGTTCGCTGCTGTTCTGTTTTTTTTATCTCTTTATCGCTCCATTTGAAGCGCCAGTGATGATGGTACTTTTTTTCATGCCGGCCTTATTGTGGCAGAAACGTAAAATCAGCGGCCTGCACCTTGCTCTGATTGGCGCCGCGCTGGTATGGCTTAGCTGGAAAATACTGGGGCGCCCGGCAATTCTGATTTTGCTGATGCCGACCTGTCAGATACTGGCTATTCGTGTGAGCAACTCGGTTCAGACCAGGTATAGTCGGGATGGCAGCATCGTAAATGTTCAACTCAGCAGCACACAAAAGCAGCAGATGCGAAAAGCAGGCGCAGAAGAATCTAAAGACTGGTGGGAAATTATAAGACCAGAGATCGAAGCATTTCCTGAGCGCATCAAGGAAATCTGGCAGGATTACACTAACGATTCACCCCGGCGCCACCAGGGTAGCGAAAGTGTTCTCGACATCAGGCTTCTGCAGATGCAGAATGCCCGCGTAATGTCACTGGCTCTGACCACCATCAAAAAGCGCGATGAGCAGTTTGCCTCAGATGCCTTCCTGAAGCGTGTCGAAAAGCTGTTCTGGAAAATCCAGAACGCGTGGTATGACCAGGAGCTTGAGACCATCCAGGCTCTGGTTTCTGATGCTCTTTACGAACAGCTCAAATGCCAGGTTGACAGTCAGAAGGCAATGGGGATCAAATATCGCCACAGCAAAATGATTGTTTATGAAATGCGCATGGCGCAAGTTAACTGCGACAACAGTTTTGACGTAATTCATGTATTTATTCGAGCATCTTCGGCTGATTCGGCAATAGATACAAAGACTGGCGAGACCCTCGCCGCCAACGAAGAAAGCCGCAAATTCTCGGAATACTGGACACTGATCAGACGCCCATCGGCAAAAACGTTACAGAAACCCGGGCTGATTGAGGGCTCGTGCCCTAATTGCGGCGCGCCGATTCAAATAGGGCAAGCAACGGTTTGCGGCGTATGTAATTCGTTTATCAGATCAGGTTTTTACGACTGGGTTCTGGCAAAGATCACACAGGCCTGCGAATGGGAATACAAGGAACCAGGGCTGATTCCCGACTGGAACACCATAAAAAGCACTGATCCTGATTTTACTCTGCAGCAGATAGAAGACAGGGCCGGCGTAATTTTCTGGATGATGCGGCTGGCAGAACACAGTAAGTCGGTTGAGCCGTTGCAGAGATTTTCGACCGAAGCCTTCTGCGAACTTTACCAGGCAACTGATAGAGAACGTGGTTACAATTACATGGAAAACGTTGCTTTGGCGTCGGTGTCGCTAAAAGGATTCAAGATCACAAAGCACTGGAACAGCCTGTTTCTTCTCGTCATCTGGAGCGGCGTGCCAACCATGCTGGATAAGGCGGGCAGAGTTCTCGAAGGTCAGCGCACTAACCAGATAATGCGAGAAATATACATTCTCGGGCGCCGAAATGGCGTCAAAACTAACCAGAACAACACTCTCAGCAGCGCACACTGCCCGGGCTGTGGTGGCCCGCTCGGCTCCGCTTTTGTCGTTTCCTGCGTTTATTGTAATGCGATTCTTAACGAAGGCAGTAACAGCTGGATACTCGAACGCATCGCCGGCGAAAACGACTCGGCCTATCTCAACACGCTATCGCGCAAAACCACCAGTGAAAACGAACTGGAGGAAGACGGCGCGACCAGATCAGCTCGCGATGTGATCACCATAATGGCACAGATTCTGCTCGCCGATGAAAAAACTGACCCCGAAGAGATGAAGCTGCTCGAAAAAATTGCGCAATGTTATGACATGTCAGAAGAGCAGCTAAACATGATCATAAGCTCTCTTAAAAGCGGCGAAGTCTATATTCCGGCACCGGCCGACACCAGAGAATCATGGAACCTGATGCTGGCAGCAGCTCGCATGGCTCTCGCCGACAACGAAATCACTCCAGCAGAAGAGAGAGAACTGATTCTGCTAGCGCAGCATATTGGCTATTCTGCAGCTGACGTGACAAGGGTGATAAAAGCTGAGGAAAAAAGGCGATTTGCGGAACAGCGTGAAGTCCAGCAGAAAGCTGCCTTTGCCAAACTTTACCCGAATAAACCGAAATTTGAAGCAATGCCAGAAGACGAAGATGATCAGTAGTCCTGGCTGCGTGAAGGTTTTTTAGATGGTCGGCGATAACCGCATTTGCAAATGCCTTTTGGCCCTATGACCCTGGCGCATTCTGGGCAAAATTTGCTCATTTTACTTTCGATACGGCTCTCAAGCTCTTTCAGCTTTTTCTGCTCTTCAAGCTTGCGGGCCAAAGCAAGGAACTCGGCGCCATCAGCCTCAGAAGTTGTATCTTCAGTGAGCTCCTGAAACTTTTCGGCATAGTCAGGATTTTCTTCAAGATAGGCAGCAAAAGCCTGCTTCACTTCAAGATTCTTGCGCCAGAGATGTTCATAAGGGTAAATCGGTTCTTCGTCGAGTTTTTCCTCGCAAAGAGCGATAAATTTTTCTTCCCAGCTGTCGTAAGGTTCGCGCTTCATTTCTGCTCCCCGGCAGCGCCGTGTGCTTTCATTATTTTAGAGAATCAAACATGTCGGTGGTCTTAAAAATCTTTCTTTCAAGATCCTGCAAACATTTCAGATGAGTATCAAAGCCTTGAGTAACCAGAGCAAGCCTGTCCTGGAAGTCGGGCACATCAGTTTCGAGAACTTTTTCAACAGAACGCTCACTCATGCTCTGCTCATAGCTGCGCAGGGCAGTAATTGCATAGCGCGGAGCGCATTGGCCAGTCTTTACTTCGAGGAGGGTGTCTTGTATCTGTTCCTGTATGATTCTGAGCGTCTGCAAGCTCACCTTGCCCGGTCGCCAGTTTTCAGGCCTATCAGCAATTTCTTCTATAATACTGTCAAGAATCGCGGCGTGCCCTTCTTCTTCGGCTGCCAGTGTTTCAAATTCCTTCTTAAAGTCGGGAAAAAGTCGCGCACATTCCTGATAAAGCTGAGCAAACAACAACTCGTTCTGTTTCATAACCACTGCAATATTAGCAAGTTCCATATAACCTCCGATGCTACCAGAAGAATTATAACCGAACTTGCCTGATTTGCCAAAATTCTGCCTTATAGCGCTTATAATCAGCTTTGACAAGATTTTTGCCGGGAGTTATAAATATCAACTCTTGATCGCCGAAAATCTTTTGATAAAGGTGCTTTACCACAAAATTTATGCTGTCTCTATATCATAGAATTCAAAAAATTGAATCCCTGCAAAAGATTATCGATACCGAAGTCAGAATCTGCAAAAATCATACCGGCATAGAATGTCTGCAACACTGCTCACAATGTTGCAGCTATCAGGATGTAAATGCCTCACCGGCAGAATTTCTGCCCTTTGCCTGGCACGCATGGCGTCTGGGTCAGCTTGAGCAATGGTTTGACGACCTGGAAAAGCACGAAAGCAAAGTCTGCATATTCGCGAAACTTACCGAAGGGGCATGGGGCTGCCGCATTTACCCGGTGCGCGGCCTGATTTGCCGACTTTTCGGGTTTTCTGCGACATCCGACAAAAATGGTCGGCCACTATTTGCTGCCTGCCGCGTTTTGCGGCAAGCCAGACCCGAGATGATGCAGAATGTTGGTCAATATCTCGAAAATGGTGGAAAAATGCCGATGATCGCGAATTATTACCGTCGACTCTGCGCAATTGAACCTGGTCTCGGTAGCGAACTCATGCCAATCAACCTCGCAACAAAAAAAGCACTTGAGATTATCTATTTTCATTTTGCCTATGCAAAATGTGCCTGAGCATCATAGCGGATTTATGATGTTTTTGCAGATAATCAGCCGCTTCATGCTGAACTTTTCGGTGGTGCCAAATTTTTCCGGGGCGGTAACCGATAATTCTACCCACATCCCAACCCTTTGCGCTGAATTTTCAGGGTCCGGCATACAGACATGGTGAAACTGCAGCCCCACCTTGAGCCCGCGGCAGTAGACATACTTGTGCTGGTCGCCGGCAACATCAAGGCTGCGCTCAATACCATTGTCAAGAAGGTTATAAATAATGGTACCCTTACCGGCTGCGTCATCCACAAGCATTTCCCAGCGCGCAACCTTGTCGGCAGTACCAACTGCCGGATCAAGCAGCACTGATGCACGCAGCAGGTCATATTCTATCTGCGACAGCAAAATAGCTGCGCCTTCCATAATTGTCAGATGCGCCATCCCCTTATTTGAGCCACGCAGTCCAGCGCCAAAAATATTCATAACCACGACAAAAAGAAGACTGATAATGACTATGCCGATAACCAGTTCTACCAGTGTAATGCCAGAACGTCTGCCCAAGGCCTGGCAGCCTGAATCTTGTCGGCGCAAAGCAACTGATTGATTCTTTCTAAAATGCTCAAGTTCCTCAGCAGAAACGAAAGAAACTGATGCTTCATCCATAAAAAACTCCAAAAAAATTGTTCCTAGTAATTTTACCTCAAAACCTGTCAAGGTAGAACTTTTTAGTTCTACCATTTGTTGTCAGGCAAAATAATGCAAAACTTTGCTCATTTAAGGATTCTATTGGGCTTTTCTCTAGAATGTCATCAATCTTTCATTAGTTCATAAAAAGATATTAGAGTTTGGTCGAACAACCTCTGTCTAAACTAATTTTTGTGATCTTGTGGGAGGTTCGACATGAAGGTAAGGCTTCTATTTTATTGTCTGACGTTGATGGCGCTGATACTTGTTTACACAGGTTGCAGTGGCGTTCAAGAAGAAAGCTTTGGCAGCGACTGGACAACTCTGGTTGCAGATGAAGGAACGCCGGCAACAACTGCCACAACGACCATTGATCCGACACAAACAGCAACCGCCTCAACAAAATTAGAAATTACAGTATTGCCATCGCAGGCAGCGGTACAAAATGACAACAAGGTTCCTATAAGTGTCACTTTAGTTGGAAGCATCAGCGCAGACGTCAATACTAAAGTTGCCATGTCATCGTCTCTTGGGGGAACTTTTACCCCGGAAAGCGGTGAATTTGAAGACGGTAATTTTATGACGACCTTTACCGCGCCAGCAACCGTTACCGGAAACTCTGAAATCGTGGCTCTCGCAGGTTCGACTATTGGAACCTGCGCACTTCAGATTCTTCCAAAAGACGTGGTTACTTATCAGATTCAGGTTTCACCTGCCGACCTTACCATTGGACTGCAGCAATCCACGCTTTTAACAGTAAAAGTTATAGCCAGCAACGGAATGGCAGTAGATAGCAGCAAGGTGGTTCTGAGCAGCTCATTGCAAAGCACTTTGGCCGAATCTTCTGGTGATACTGTAAAAGGTATTTTTACCAGCCTGTTTACCAGCGGCAACACATCAGGGAATTGCACCATAACCGCAGTCGCTGAGGGAGCAACTGGAACTGCTATAATCGCTATCTCAGCCCCTTCAATACAGATTCTACCAAATCTTAACCCGATCATGCACGGAGAAGAAGAAAATATCAGTGTAAAAGTGACTGCAGAGAATGGTAATCCACTGAAAAGCGTAAAAGTTTTAATCAATAGCTCTTCTGGAGGCTCCTTTTCCAGCACATCAGAAGACACCGATGATAATGGTTTTGCTTATTTTACATATACTGCTCCTGCTAATGATCCTGCACCTTTAACCGGGTCTGATAACTTGACCGTTCAGGTGTTGGGAATTAGTAAGTCTTTGACTCTTACCATACAGTGAGGAAAAAATGAAATACAGCCTGAAACTAATTATTATTCTTAGTTGTTTCCTGGTAGCGATGACAGTTGGTTGCTCAGAATCAAACCCGGTTTCAACAGGTTTCACTTCCCAGAATGGCTATTCAATCAACCTTGGCACTACCAGTAAGGATGTGGCGCTGGGCGGCAGTCTGGTTTTTTCTGCAATTGTGCGTGATGCAGACGGTGACATTGTTCAGAGCTCAGCGCATCCAATAACCTTTACCACAGATCGGGGCGGGCAGTTTACCCCGATTCAGGTGCCAATTGCTAACGGCATTGCGCAAGCAGTTTATGTGGCACCACAATATGTAGCGGCCACAAATATGCGCGCCCAGGAACTCGAAACCCCAGCAGTTGAGATTCCCAAAATTGATTCTTTACCTGCGCCGACCACGGTAACCTCCGATCTGCCATTTTTTGAAACGGTCACAGCATCATTTCAGGGTGCCGCGGCAAAGATCACACTTCATGTGTTCAAGCCATAAGAAAGGAAAAATTCTGATGACAATTATTTATATGCAAAAAAAGCGTTCATTATTCATTCTGATTTTGCTGATAATTGCTTTTTCGACTTGCACAACGATGGCTCGCGCAGACGGAGGGCAGGAAGAGCCAGTCACCATATATTCTGAAGACTCGGAGACGAGTGCTGCCAGTGACACAGAAACCAGTGAAGATGCAAAAGAGCCGATAGAGCCAGAATTTATTCTTCCTGAACCGAAAGAATTGTTTGGGGAAAATGCCTATAAAATTGACAGTTCACGTAGCTTGCTGACCTACAGCTGGCGCCTTGCCATGGTAAAATCTGAAGAGATCATTGATACTGTAAAATCGATTTTGGAAAAGGCTATAAGTGCCGAAAAAGTCACCATTGTTGAAAACAAAGCCAGAAATACAATTTTAGCTATTTTTCCAGACAAAATAGATGTCGCTACGCGCAAAGAGTGGGCCGACGTGATGGGAGTAATTGACAGCCCGATAGAGCAGGTGTTGATTGAGGTAAATATCGTTGAACTGATACTTAATGATATCGAGCAGAAAGGCGGGCAGCTACGATCTTTTGCTGATGCTGATGTTGGTGGCGAGGATCTATTCCAGTCTTTTAACATGAGTCACACAGCGAACCCCATGGAAGTGGAAGAGAAAGCGGTAGAGGGCTTTAAATACTTCGTTTCCAATGGTAATAAACTCAAGGCCCTGCTTTTTTCAGGAAAAGATCGAAACAAAACGAAGCTCTTGTCATCGCCACAATTAATTGCCTCAAATCATAAAACTGCAACATTCAAGTTAGGACAAACGTTACCCATAATTACCGGTTCAACCGTTGCCAATGGAGTTACCACTTACTCATTTGAGAACAAGGAAGTTGGCATCAATCTAAATTTCACCCCTCATTTTTGTGGAAAAGGCTTTATTAACCTTGATGTAAACCAGGAAGTCAGTGATTTAATTCAGTATGATGATGTTAAGAAAGTCGCTATTTTTGCCCATAAAACGCTGACATCAAGTGTAACCTTGAAAAGCGGTGAAACCGCTGCACTCGGAGGCTATATTCACGATAAGAATCGTTTGAATCGAAAGAATTCTCCAGCTTTAAGGAAAATCCCTTTTATTGGAAAATATTTGAATCGAGATATGGATACCAGTGAAAAAGTCGAAGTTGTAGTGTTTATCACCCCCAAAATCCTCAGAAGCAACGATCAGATTAAATTCAACAAGTATGCTGATAAGGAACGTTTTGAACGCCGGAAAGAAATGGTACAAAAACTCGACAAAGACTTTGATGATTGTGACATTGGCGAGCGCAGCCAGAAGCGCTTAAGTAAAAAACAGTTAGCTGATAAGCGAAAAGCAGCTATTGCTGCCAGTAAAAAAAAGGCTGCAGATGCTAAAAAAGTTAAGTCTGCCGCCGCCATGGCACCTGCGAAAAAAACCATAACTCTGAACGGTAAGACAGTTGCCGACAGAATATCTCAGGCTAAACTGCAGGCTGCAGCCAAAGCAAATCCTGTGGAGCCAGCGAAAGAAAAGGTTGTAGCAAAAAAGAAAGTGAAATCAGGAGAAAAAGCTGTAACAAAGACAGCAGAAACCCCCTGACGCGCAGCACAAAATAGAAGCATCAATTCACATAAATTAAAAACGCCCCCTCATTCGTTGCTGGGGGCGTTTTCTTCTTATGTAAATAAAAATAAGGCTTTAGTCGATTGGTTATGGCTTCTCTCTTATGTCGCACGAATAAAAAGAGGGCTGTCTCGCCTATGAGACAGCCCTCTTTAGATAGCGATAATTTACCAGTAAAAAACAGCGTTCCCGATAAATCTTACGTCTAGTTTGGGCTCTGAATCATCGGAAGACTTTTTGTTCTTACTAAACCAGCTTTTAATCTTATCTACAGCTTTTTTGCAGGCATTTACAATAGCATCCTTAATCTTTTGCACAGCTTCTTTTACTTTTTCTTCGATTTTTTTGGCAAATTCTTCCAGTTTTTCTATAATTCTCTTTCCTGCATCACCGGCAAGATCTTCAGCTGCTTTTTGAGCATCTTTGAAGTTAAAAATTGTGGTAATGTTGTAAGACTTGCCAAGGCACTTCAGCTTAAGCCAGAAACCAGGAACCTTGCCTGACATGGTATCTTCAAGACTGCCTTTAAAGCCGGCTTCTTTGATTTCAAAAGAATCTTTGATGTGCTTTATTACGACTTCAGGAATTTTACCTTTTGTGGCTTTATCAGTAAGTTCAACCATTTTATTCATGAAATCTGATTTCATAGACGCTTCCACGCCAATAGCCGGTTTTTTAAGATTAAGACTTCCTTCAGCCTTAATAGTGGTCTGGAAAGCATCAAAAATCTTATCAGTCATTTCAAACAACATCTTAGATTTAGTAAAATAGATCTGTAATTCTCTGCCTGTTCCAAACAGTTCAGCTCTACCGGCAATCTTACAATGCTGACTTGCCAAACTTAATCCAATATCAAAAGATGGGCCAACATCGCTTTTGCCTCCATCCAGTTTTAATGGGCCAATATCGAGTGGGTTGGCTTGCCCTTTTGCTTCAATACATGGCTTACCCAGGAGCTTCCAGGTTCTGGCCTTTATTGTTGCGATATCATCGCCATTAAATAAAAGTCGGCCGTTAACAATAACTCCTTCATACAAGCCCAAGTCCTGATCGTCAACAGAAGACACCATCAGTTCCAGATCGCGCAAACCAATTTCAGGAAGTGGAATATCTTCATGTCGAACATTGCCACCCATTTTTTGGGCAACAATAATCAAATCGTCGAGATTAAGCTCATTAATGCGTCCGCGAATTCCCCATTTATCAGGCCTTAAGGGAGACTGACCAGCAATTGTTGCAACTCTGGTTCCAACTTTGACAGTGCCTTTCACGCCAAAGCTATTTGTTTGAGGTGCAAACTTAAAGGCAAGGTCACCAATATCAAATCCGTTAATTTTGAAGGCATTTTCCCAAAACCCGCTCACTTTACCCATTAGCACAATTGAATCATTGACATTAGCTGGAATTGCGATTGCACCAGTGAATTCAAGGGGTTTTGGAGCACCATCAAGCTCTACCTTCAATGTAACACCCATGTTAAGAGCGGGTTTTCCGGTAAACTCAATGTATGGCTGTATGGTTTTAGTTGCTTCTGGCATCCAATCCGGCGTATTGATTCGCTTAAAATAAGCTCTAAGTTTGATTTTATCCATACTTGGGAAAAGAACACCGTGAAGTAAAACTTCTTTATCCGGGTATTTTAAGGTATCAGCAGTTTTCTTCAGAGAACCTTCATTTAAGCTCAGCCGTCCGAGCAGGTTTAGCCCTAATTGAAGCTTGAGGCTGAAATCTTCTGTATAAGTGGTTGAGTATGTTGGTTTAATGAAGTTTTTGAAACTTTCAGGTATCTGAGCTGATTGCAAAACGACATTGGAACTGGAGACGATTAGAGAGCCACCATTCAGCCTGAGAATTTTCAAAAACTTTACAACTTCGTCTTTTTTATCACCATCATAGTAATCTTCGGGAGTCCATGCGCGATTGAAGGTAATACCTGCAATAAAGCACTTTACTCCGTAGACGTCTTTGGTGCTGACAATAAAGATATCCTCGTCTTTAAGGCCGAAAAACGTGGCTTTTCCGGTGTATTCTTCGTAATTACCTTCTTTTTTTGATTTGCAGTCTCTGATCGAAACCTTGTTTGCCCAACTAAATTGCTCGAACGGCTTAAGATCTTTTAGAGTCTTTATATCTTCTTCTTTTGTGCCTGATGTGACACCATCATCTTTTTCTTTTTTCTGGAGATCTGGATCAGGAGATTTCTTTTGAGACTCATCATATTTTTTAGCTTCGTCTGAAGCTGCAAATTCTGCGGCAATCATGGCAATATTTTTTTCGCCACTATTTAACTTATCAAGATAAAACTTTAAGCCACCAGCATCGCCCTGCCTGCCAAGAATTTCCTGATACAATTGCTCCAGTTGAGATTCTCGATGCCTGGCCAGATCCTTAAATTCTTTGCTTCCGGTAATTTGCTTCTGCAAGTCGTCAAAGATAGATTTTGGCAGTTTTTTCAAATCGCCAAGTTTCTTTTCAATTTCTTTTCGAAATTTCACCATGGCATCAGGAGTTATTTCTCCAGCGGGTAGTAGGCGAATGTTAAGTTTTTTGATCGCTTCATTCGCCTTATTTGTAAAGTCATCGCGCTCTTGATCTGAAGGTTCTCGGTCTAACAGATTCCAATATGGCGCTGCCAGATCGAATCGAACTGAAGTTAGCTGATCTGCCAGGGAAGTCATAAACTTTGCCTGGTCTGGTGAAAGATCTTTTACTTCAAAAGGTGGAATTTCACCTTTAAGAACACTTTCCTGAATTTTATCCAACTCTGACTTGTATGGTTGTGAGGTCATGTATTCATTTTCTAGCTGCTCAATGCTTATCGAGCCAGAATTGAGCATCTTTTTTCTCGACTCCAGTTCTGCTTTTTCTGGAGATCTGAGAAACAAACTTCTATAGAGGTCATTGAACGCTTCAATTCTTACTTTTTCAGTACCTTTGAATTCTGCCGATGAAATTACGATTGCCTTAGCATCAACCTTGGGAGCAGAACCCTTTTGATTGTTTGCTTTATTAAAATCTTCGAGTAATTTGTCTATTTCTTTATCTGACCCCTCTCTTAATACGAACTCATCAAATTTTATCCTGATATCTGTTTTATTTTTCTCGTCTTCAGCCAATTCCTCTGGCATATCGGCTTCGGTTTTATTGATTTCTTCCTGGCCCTTAAGTTCTTCAAAAAACGAAGCCTGAGCGATTACCATCGGAGAAGTGCAATCTGGCGGCGTTTTTGAAAATTTTTGTATCAAGTTTAAGATCGGGTCATTGTTCTCATTAAGGGGAACGTTGAATTGTTTGTTTACATTGTAATTTTGTTTCTGCTGTTTTATAACTTCGCCAGTCCAATAGTCTGAGCCTTCTTTATCTACTTCTCGACCAAATATCCATCGATAAACCTCTTCTACTCGAGGACGCATTGCCTCGTTGCTGCAATCAAGCTCTTTATCTATGTCAAAATCGCTTTTTCCTCTTAGCTTGGCCCGGTCTGCATCACTTGGGAAACATCTTCTGAATTGCAAATAAGATTTTTCTAACTTATCTGGGTAAAGTCTTTTCCCTTCATCGCTACATACGAAACCACCCCTTAATGCTCTGAAAAATTCAGGAATGCTTACTCTCTGGTTTCTGTTTCGAAAATTTTTCCTGCTATTCTCAAGACCACCGTTGTCTGCATCACGTTTTAAGTATCTTTTGTAAAGCTCCTTGATTTTGTGGTCGAGAAATTCATTTGAGTTAGTAATTGCATAACGAACATCTTCTACGGATAAACACTTCTTGAAATCCTCGACAAGATTGGTTCCAGAAAACTGATTCTTTTGCTTTGGCGGCCAATCTGTGATTCGATCATCTATCTGCTTATCAAGATCATGGTTGACATTGCGCAGTGCATCTTCAATAGCCTTGATTTCATCTTTTTGCGGGGCTCTGGCCAGATAACCCCAGAAGAGTCTTTCGATCAGATTAAGCTTCTTTTGCCCGTCTTCGCTGTTAACGAAGCTTCTTCTAAGCTCATCAAGGTCTTTGCTTCCATAGCGAAGATTTTCCTGAGCGCGAAAAAAATCCTGCTGGCTTATATTTTTGCCAGTTATATCTTTGTACCATTGCCGGACAAGATTATGGTCCGCTGCGGTATAAAGTTGCTTTTCTGCAGAAAAGCCGGGAACAGCAATAAGAATCGCCAGAGAAAAAATAGTAAAAACCCTTAACATACGACGTAGCATAATACCTCCAAATATTCTTTAATTCTCGTAGGAACAGAAAACAGTTTTTCTCCAAAATAATCTGATAACCAGTGTGAACCATGAAAAATCATTTCAGCTGCCATATATGTTTCTCCAGAGTCTTTTTGTCTGCATACTGCGGCAACACATCGTCTGCTCCACACTCGATTGCCTGGTCGCGCCAGCACTCCTCATTGCGATCAAGCAGCATAAGTATTTTTGCTCCGGGAGAAAAAAAACGGATTTGTTTCACGAAGCCGCCCGGATCATTTTCGCAGATTGCGCTATTGATTAAAATAACGTCGATTTGTTTTCCGGCTATCTGCACTATCGTGTCGCACCAGTTTCTGCACTCCAGAGCAACGCTGAACCCGGAAATCTGACTCAAAGCTGTTTTCAGACTTTCCAGATACAGATCGTTTGGTGCAATTACAGCGATGTTCACAGTTCTAATTTTAAAACCTCCCCTATACAGATCGTTTTTGTTTATAAGTATAAAACTGATTAAATGTTAGCAGGGAGCAAGGCAAAAGGGAACGAGGGAAAACCCTTGAATATATTCAGAATTTCGAAGCAAAAATGATTGCAAAAATTATTCGATCGTTAAATAATCGTTGCGAATCGCCCAAAGAAGCAGCTCAGCGGTGTTGCGAACTTTTGTTTTCTGAAAGATGTTAGTTCGGTGTCCTTCAACAGTCTTGATGCTGATAGAGAGCCTATCGGCAATTTCTGGTGTTGTCAGTCCACTACAGACGAGACCACACACATCCAGTTCCCGTGCGGTAAGTTGCTGTGCTTTACTATTTTGGAGTGTGCGAAGAGCTACCTTATGAAGGATCTCCTGGCTGAAAAAGCTCCCTCCATTAGAAACTTCAGTAATCGCCTGCAGAAGTTCCTGTTTATTCCCACTTTTCAGCATGAATCCCTTGACTCCCGCCTGAATCATCTGAGAATAGTGAAGATGATCGGAGAACATAGTGAGAGCAATGACCTTCAAATCGGGATAGAGCAGGAGCGCCTGTGCAGTCGCTGAGGCACCATCCATTCGCGGCATATTTATATCCATGAGAACGACGTCAGGACAATGCTTACCCAGTTTCTCAAGAAATGATTCCCCGTCGGAAGCATCGAACAGGATATGGTAACCCGGAATCTGCCGAATTACCAGCATTAGCCCCTCGCGAAAAAGATCATGATCATCGACGACAGCGATATCGATTCGTTTCATTTAAGTAGCCCCATCGGTCAATGGCATCTCGATCTGAGCGGACATACCGTTGGGTGGAGTGCTCTGTATGGTGATGGCGCCTCCAAACGACCGAATCCTGCTCCGCAGGCTTGTGAGTCCAATCCCATTCCCTGGCATCTTCGTTTCAATGACACCAAAACCGCAGCCGTTGTCGGCATAGCCGGCTGTCAGCACTCCGTCCGCGATATTGCAACGAATCGTGATCTGTGAAGCTCCGGCATGTTTGATTGTGTTGTGGATCAGTTCGGTTAGCGTCCGATAGAGAGTAAGTTCCCGCTTCAGCTCAAACCGGCCAATACTGCCAAAGTCTGTTGTAAAACGGACTGCCTGGCTTGCAGCAATAGTATTTGTAAATGTCTCAAGCGCTTTTATGAATCCGAATTGTTCGAGAATATGCGGACTGATATTGTGCGAGATCCTCGAAATATCTTGTATCGCTGTACCAATAATGACATTCAATCTTTTTTCGATCGGCAACCGGCTGTCTGGATCGCCTGCGTCAATATACGCCTGAAAAAAGAGTTTGACTGCGGCAAGAACCGGTCCGAGACCATCGTGCAAATCTGCAGCAAGCCGCTTTCGCTCTGCTTCTTCCGTAAGGATGACAGCTTCCAGTATTTTCTGCTGCGCGATTTTCTTTTCAACAATTTCCTGTTCCAACGCCAAATTGGCACATTTCAGATCATTCGATTTCTCTCTGAGATCGTCAAGATTTTTCCGAATCTCCCGATAAAATTTGCCGAGGATATAATAAATTAGAGAGCTGATCATTATAAAATGAAGAATCCTGACAGAGACACAAGCAAACTGGCAGGGGCCAAACTTGTATTCCAAAGGTATGGGGGAAATTTTTGTCATCATCAGAAATCCGGCGACTAGAACAGTCATAAAGGAAGTGACAAAAACAATAAGAGCTTCATTTTTTTCAGAAATGAACAATGCATAGATAATGGCCAGTACAAACCAGAGGCTTGCCATGTCTATCAATCCGAGAAGCAGAGTATAACAGCCCGCAGCAAACAGAAGAGCAATAAATCCCCAGAGTTTTGGCTTAAGCGGAATTCTCTCTCTCAGGAATCCAGCTATAATAGGGACAGCCCCGAGAAATGGGGGTATATATCTTGGAAATTGGTATTGGCTTTCCAGCAATGCAAAATAAGTAATGATATTGATGGGTATTCCAAGCACGGCAATGAAAACAATGCTGTTATTTGTAATCCTATCGATAAGAGCGTATTGATCTTTGTTCACAGCCAAGTCTTTTTCGCAAAATCGTTTTCTTACTTCGTGTTGTATAGCATAGCATAGCCTTCAATGTAAAGATTGAAAAAGGCTCCGAAAAGCAGCAATAGATATTTAGATATACAAGTTGATCAAGAAAACGCCGAAGTCCGCAACGACTATCTGATGATTGAATAGTTTCTACAATCACCTTTGTACTGCTATTCCAAAGTAATTCAAGGGTTTCCCCCTGTTCACATTTACCTTGCCCTCTGCTACCATTGAATTGGTTTTGCACTCAAATATAAAAACGTTCTATTGCATGAGGGGGAAACGGTCAAATGTGCCACTATTTTTATGTAAAATTAAATGCATGCCGGAGGAAATCATGATCAATTTGCAGAGAATCACATTATATTTCATTGTCTTGCTTGTTTTTGCTTTTTCGGGCTCGTCTGCAGTACAGGCATTCGACTTTGAGAAAATAAAAACAGAAATTAATACGGCTGTTAAAGATAACAATGGTGAATTAAAGCTGGCAGATCTTGAGGTTTTTAAGTTTTTACCAGCTGGTCAAGTCATACTGAAAAACGCAAAATTGTATGAATCACCAAAGAATTCGGACCTGCTGATTCTGTTCGGTAGAGGTAGCTTACCGAGCGTCTTTGGAGGCCTGGCAAAAAAAGACTCCGACATGGTGATAACCGTTGCCCCTGATGTGGCAACTTCGCGGCAAAACAAAGACCTGCTATGCACCCTTACCGGTTTTTTTGATGCTGGCGGCATTGGCAATTTTTATGAAAAGATGGAAAACAACATTTTCAAGGAACTCCTTTCAGGAAAATGCTTTTTCTCGCATAGTAATGCCAAGCAGACACTCACCTCTGACATGCTTCCAGATGAGGTAAAAAAGAAATTTGCGGCTGTTCTTGGAAATGAATTTGTACTGGTTTTGCAAGACGGCGTTACCCTCACATCTGAAGTAAACTTCAATCCCCAGAACGCCAAAATGAAACCAGTTAAAGATTTTGCCAAATTGATGAATTTTGACAAAATGGGCATTGTTCCAAGTGTATTCTTATCACCAGACTGGAAACACATTACCTTGAAATGCATGCTGGGCGACGGATTTAAGATGGGCTTTCTGCCTGATATGTTTTCAGCAACAGTGCCATACTTTTTTGTGAATCTCTCAGAATTTGGAGTCGGGTTTGAAATCAGCTTCAAGACTCCGCCAAACAATGATCTGGTATTGGGGCTTGCTCAGATAAGCATACCGTTTTTGATGGGAACTTCTTCAGCGCCAGCTAAACAAGACGACGCTTTATCCAAAGCCGCTACAGTTGCTGGTCAGGCTTTTTCAGTTCAGAAAGTTGAACCGGTAAGGAAGGACAGTGCGGTGCTTCTGGCTGGTATGACAGGAATCTGGAAGGATGCTTTTGGCATCAGAAATCTGGATATGTATGATCTGGTAATTAAAGGCGAAGTTCCGCTTTATGTAACAAGTCTGGGTTTTGGCATTGGTGGCCGCTTTGACATTGGTAACGTCCCTGTAGCTTTGGGAGGAAAATTTCCTGTTGGATTTGCCATTTCTAAGGTGGCTGTCATGGGCAAGGCCAGCAAAATTCCGTTCGGAGATCTGGTGGCATTAATAATAAAAAGCAGCGGCGAGAGAAAAGAGAAATCTCAACTGCCAATCGAGAAATTGGCTCTTAAAAATGTAATCATTTCGGTCGCAGCTCAGGATGATCGCGATCTCAACATCAAAGAAGGTATGACTTTTGCAGGTACACTGGAATTAAATGGTCAGGAAATTGGAATGGTTGACGTAAGAACAACTCACCCTGAACAATCAGGACTTCTTAAGCCTCTAGTCGGATTCAAAGCTGAAGGCTGGGTAAAAAGAATTAAACTTGGCCCGCTGGAAATAACTGGCAACGGACCAGATGACAAACTCAATACCAAAGACGATGGTGTCTTTCTAGATCTTGCTTATGGTACCAAGTTGTCTGATCATTTAAAATTTTCTGGGCTGCTTAAACTCTTTTCGGCCGAAAAAGAAGCGCAGATCGGGATAACAGACTCTTCAATTGATATTTTCCTGCGCGATAAGATTTTTGATCTTTATGAGTCAGAAATTACCCTGAGAGGAAAACTCGACCTTAAGAATCCGGAATTTCTGGCTAAAGTGGCATTAACAGAGTCATTTGCTGATGACGCAGTTAAGTTTGCCACTGAATTTTTCAATGATGCAATTGAAGACATGACCGAAAGCATTGAAGACGCCAGAGAAAATTTTGAAGATGCTACCGACAACATAAATGACGCCAGGAAAGATGCTGCAAAAGGCATTGATGGCTTTAAAAAAGATGTTGAAAAGATAGCAGAGAAGGTTGAAAAAGCAGAAAAGAAAGTAAAACGTCTTGATAAATCTCTGGATAAGAAGCAGGAACAGCTGAAAAACCTTAAATGGAACAAATTCAAAAAGAGAGCCAAGCTTGTATCACAAATTGCATATTTGAAACCGGCCTTAGCGACTGCTAAATTTGCCTTAAAATCTCTTAAAGCACTTATGAGCGAAAAAAACATGGATAAAGCAGCTGAAGGACTTAAGAAAGCCGCAGACGAAGCATTAAAGGTCGCTGAGAATGCTTTAAAAGAAGCCTCGGAAAAGATGGAAGAAGCACAGGCACTTGCCGAAAAAGCAACTGCATTCTCCGGCAAAATGAAAGATTTCGGCAAAAATTTCAAAATTGATGAAGCGGGCTTTGAAATGTCGCTTGCCGACATGAAAAAGAATAAGACTCCCAAGCTTTATTTCAAAGCAGAAGTTTTCGGCAAAAAAATTAATGGCGATGCACAGTTTGATTTTACAGACCAGAAACAAGCATTCTTAAGCCTTACTAAATCAGTATTTGAAAAGTATGCTGAACAAGAGAAGCAACTTGGAGGAGCAGCCCTGTTGCTGCTTAATTCTCTGTAAAATCACACAATGAACATTACGGGGGCTGTCTCATAGGATCATGAAACAGCCCCCTTTTCATGACCAGTTTCGCTCACTCACCACAAAAGCAGCCTTAAAAATTTGCTTGTATTCGTTATTTGCCGGACTCTATTTTATTCGCTGAGAATTACCCGTGTCTGGTCATCATTTCGACACCAGCCCGGCGATTTTAATGCGGCGGTTAAGGCCATTGGGTTCTTGCCAGCGCACTACGACAGTAACAACCTTATAAGTATGCTTCCAATCAGGCGGTTTAATCTCGCTGACTGCTATCGTGCGCTTGAACTGAGGATCTTCCATACTCAGATCAAGAGTTTTGCCGCCAAAATCGACCTGTAACGAACCCGTGTCGCGCGGAGCAGAAACGTCAAGAAAATCATGGTTATAGGGAAGGAAGAAAGCGTAAGACATCAGATTCGACGCATGCTGCTGCGCGAGAATGTCGTTGCGATTACGAATAGTGCCTTTTGCACCCTGACCAAACATGTTAAATATGGGTGCGGCAAGAAGGCCCAGGCAAATAATCGCAAACATGATCTCAACAAAAGAAAAGGCTCGGCAATTAACAGGTCTGGTAGTTTTCATCAGTCAAGCAGCCTCGGGTATTCAAAACTGAACATCAACAGCGGCTGTTCAGAGCGGTCATCAGCCGAATGTTGCGGCAGCGCCGCGAGATCTTCGTCATAAACAATTTTAACACCACGCGAACAGTAGCTGGCAAGTGAACCTGCGGCTATTCTGCGCATCGCCACATTCCCATTTATAGTTATTTCTGAAGAACTGCCATTACCGGCGAACTTAACCTGACCAGTATCAGAACCCTCTCCTGCGGCTGTTAAACCAACATCAAGTTCGCCGGCCAAACCGCTGTCGACAATTATATTACCCTTGCGGGCAACCAGATTAAGCAAAAATCTGCCGCCGTCAGCCTTTATTGAACTCTTGACCTCGATATTGCCTTCGGCCAATATTATACCACCATGACTGATCAGGAGCAGTGAATCGTCGACAACTATTCCCTCTTCAGCCTTAATATGTAACCAGCCATTGAGATCGAGCTTGTTTTTATCAAGATAGCCACGCTTCTGCAGTGCTGGCAGGAGTTTCTCGCCTTTTGCCAGGATAATTTCAGCCATTGCCCGACGGCCTGGAATCTCTATTTTCTTAAGCAGATCTCCCATGGCCGACAAGTCCTGAACATCACTATAAACTGTCGAATAAGGCGCTGGAATCTTTTTGGCGAACCCCTTGCTTACAGCCTTTCCGCTGACAAAATCAAACAGCGGGTCAGAGGTCGGAATTATACCCGAATCAAGCGGGCGGTTATTCTTGTAGTTGGTGATAATATAGCCTAGAGCCCGATTATATGGCACCTCTATCAAACAGCTGGCATAATCTTTATTATACTTGCTTCGACTAAGCGTGCCGCCTTTATACAGAGTATACTGGCTCATAAAATAGCTAAAATCATACTCTTCGCTTTGCCCACTGATGAAGTCAGCAAATTGGTCATCATGATAAGTGTATGGCAGGGGGCCATAGTTGTTGATGCTTTCGCGATAACCCCTGGCACAAAGCGTGCGAGCTGCGGCATCACCGAACACCAGAGTTGGAGAACGCTCATTATCTGTGCCATAGAGTTTAAAAATTGAGCTTTTTGCTGACAGTTCGGCAAAACCGCTCTTGATAAGATCATACCAAAACACTGATTCAGAATCGTTTGGATCGGTTTTGCTCAATCCAGTCTCAAAGTTCAGCAACGCCATCGGGCCAATATCGCCGGTTTTATAAAAAGCTTCGGTTCGGCCTTCACCAAGCAGATGAAACCCTTCGGCATATTTGCCTTCACTGCTCCAGGCTCTGGCAATGCCAAGATTGACGCGGCCACCGCCAAGATAGACAAGCCCGCGTGACGATTTGATGATATCGGCAAAACGGCTCGGAAAGGGACCATTTTGCTCAGTGTTTTTCAGGATCCATGGTCGGTAATCGCTCTCAATAAGATTTCCGTGATCATCATTGACAACCTTGTTAAAACGCTCTTCGTCTTCGCCACTTCTGACATCCTGCACATAGAGCGTAAACTTAGAAAGAACCGGTATAAAATTGGCGACAATCCTGATGTTTACGGTATAAACATACTCTTCTGTGATCTTTTCGAGCGAAGCCGGCGCCAGATATTTAACAATGATCGGGATTCTTATCATGCCAATCTTTTCGCGAGGGTAGGCGGCCAATATTGGCTTAAAATCCTCTTTTCTAACTTCCCAGCTAACCTGCCAGGTCAATTCCTGTAATTCGCTGTTGGCAATCTTCAGACGATCGACAAGTTTATTGATGAAGAGCGGAAAAATAATATCGGCACCGGCCTTGGAGGTCATGGCCGCGAGAGGCTTTTCCAGGCTCTTTACCAGTTTGCCGGAAAGGTCGTGAATCTCGTTATCCTTGAGGTGATGGCAGGCAAGAGTCGCCAGCGCCGAAGAAAATTCGCGCGCCAGCAACACCCGGTTCAGCCTTTTAGTGGCGTATTGACGACTCGTAGAATACTTGATGAAGGCGCCAAAAAAAATCAGCAGCGCCAGAACGATGCCGCCGATCAATACTGCAACGCTACCGCGTCGGCCTTTTATTGCCTCAATAATCTGCATGTATTTAAAGAACGTTCAGCCATCATTGCATCCTATGGCAATGCAATAGGCTCAATCTTAAAACTGCCCTGTGGGGGATCATCAAAGTTACCAATTCCAAGCCAGACATCATTGCCATACTGGCGGTCAATGAAACGATTCATGACATAAGGCGGAGTCAGTTCACCAGTTGCCTTAACCTGACCGTCAAAGCCAACTCTTGCCACAACAAGCTTGCCTTCAAATCCGGTTGCCGGCGTGTAGGTTATTATGCATTCACCGGCAGTCTCATCGGCCCACCAGAGTTCGGGATTGATATGAGCAGGCAATTCGAGCACAATCTCACCGGCAATTTCGCCGCTGAGCATTTGAACAACCAACACTGATTTCTGACTTTCTTCTTCAAAGAACAGTCGGAACAGTGTATCAGTCTCACCGGCGACAGCAAAGCCGGACCATTCCCAGTTTGTCTTGGAAACCAGTTTGCCGGCGGCGTCGAACAGAAAGATTACCTGCGCGCCTTTGTCAGCGACAAAAATGTGGCCAGTGCGACCAACTTCGACTCTGAACGGCTGCACCAGTTCATCATTCGCAATTTCTCCCAGTTTCTTGCCGGCGACATCAAAGTGGATCAGTTTTTTGTTCATACCATCGATAATCCAAAGAGATTCTGTTTCAGCTTTCTCGTTTTTGACCAGAGCAAAGTCTTCGATCAGACATTCAGCTGGCGAGGCAACCGTTGAAAATTCAGCAAACAGCTTTGAGCTGCGATCAAATTTGAGTATCTTGGCACCGATACTGTCGGCAACCCATACGTAATCGCCATCAAGCCGAAAGGCCAATGGCCCTACCGGGTAAGGTTCTTCTTCGCCAGGATGATTATTCTGGTTGAAGTAACCAACTTTGCCGGGGCCTTCGCCGTATCCGACCTCGATCTGGGCATAAGCCGCCACGGAACAGACGCACAACAAAACTACGAGCCAGATTCTAATAGATCTCATGGTTATAGGTTATTCCTCGTTCTATTTCACGCGTGGCGCAACACACGACTGACCGGACAGTAGGTAGCGGAATTTATTGCCGGCACTTTGCGGCTCGATGAGTTGCTCATCGCCTGAACACTGTTGCCACTCTGAAGAACAATGCCAATGTGGGTATCGGGGTCTTTGCGGCCATCACCGGTACGGTCATAGGTTGACCAGGTAATTACGTCACCAGCCTGATACGGCGGAACCTTTACTTCCTTCCAGCCAAGCGCTTTAAGTTTTGGAATAGTTGCAAGAACGCCAAGCTGAATACCAGTATTAACGCCTGCGTTCATCAAAGCCGTAGTAGCAACCTGGGCGCAACCGAGTGAACCACCCTTAGTTGCGGGAGCATAGGGGAAAGAGCCTGAGCGGCTGTATTTGGTAACCAGATTGCGGGCAGAGTTAACCAGTTTTGCCTGCAGACTGCCGGAACCTGGAGCGGTAACCAACGCGTCGGAAGAAGATGAACTGCTGCCGGAACTCCCTGTGTCGCTTTTCGAGGCAGAAACATAGCGTGAATGGATATAGCGTGTTTCGCCGTTATATGAAATTTTGTACCAATCGCCTTCGCGACCAATGATTTTGACCTTGTCATTATTGGAGAACCAGCCGGTGATCTTGCCCCATGGGCCAGTTCTGATGTTGAGGGCAGTTGAAACTCTAACGTAAGCGTCGCCCTCCGGCAAAGTTGCAGTCGCGCTCTCTCCGGCCTTTTCATCAGCTTTTGAGCTTGAGAACCAGCTTGTCCAACTTGATTGTCCCTGGTCTGATGACTGGTAATTTTTTAGTCCTTCATTAAAGTTCATCGCCAGAACCGAGCTACAGAGCAACACAAGACCACAGCACAGCAAAAATTTATTATGCCTCATCACGTCTCTCCTTTACGCAATTTTTTTCAAAAAATTAGCGTTAGAACACTTACTCAACTATAATACTCCGCTACCTTAAAAAGGTTTCATTTTATTCTTTCCTTTAGAAGATCCAACAGAGAAGTTATCTTGCAAAGACAACAAGCTGACCAGAATCAGTGTATCTTGCCTCATCAACCTCAACGCCAATAAATTCAGTTTCGATATAAACCTCGGGTTCAGGCAGGGCAACTAGAAGATATCGTCCGGTGTCATCCTTAGCCAGCCAGGTCTGGTTGTCGGCATAATACTTTTGCAACTGCATCAACAACTGCTCACCAGGTTTTGGCAATCCCGGCAACACGCCATTTACCGGCAAAGCAATACTGTCTCTTGGGATAACTGGCTCTCGAACTTTTGCTATTGCGGAAATCTCAGTAGGCTGTTCAAGTGAGCTGAAAAAAGAAAACAACAACGAAAAAAGAGCCAGAATCGCCAAAGCAGCAACCGTATACTGCGCTGATTTTCGCAAGTCAATGCCATTGTATTGATCAACTGATGTTTGCCATTTAAGATTCTTCTTGATCTTGACCAGTTCTTTGGCCTGTTCCATTGAGGCTTTTCTGGACTCATTCTCAACGCTCTTTTTAGCAAAAAATGCCTCAATTTCATGCTCTTTGGCAATACCAGAAGAAATCAGCAATACTCTCAGCTCCTGCTGGGCATCTAAAAACACTTTTTTGAGTTCAGGCCGCTTATTTGCGAGATCAGCAAAAGCACAGAGTGAATCGAGCTTGGGGTTGGCAAGAAAAACGGCGATACAGGAATCCAGGAGATTGACGTCCTGTTCCTTGGCTAAAAACGCCAGCAGATTCGGAAAAATATAGGAAAAATCCATCTGCACAGTTGCTTCCAGACCATGAACCCTTCTTGCCTGGTCTTTGCTTTCGAGCAGATGTTTGATCAGGAACTTTGCGTATTCAGGAGCAGCTTTACTGGTAGCCCCGATTAGTACTTTTCTGATCAAAAATGACTCAGTATCGATGTATTTGTTGATCAGCAGATGAAATTTATCCCAGTCAAACTTTGCCAGATATTCCAGGCCGGCCGCAATATAGTCGTCAGACTGTAACAACAATTGCCTTTCGGCAACATGTGAGTATCCATCGAGCTCAACATAGACCGCCGCTTTAAGCGCAGCATGGGCAATGGCTGAAGAAGAAGCAGGATTGTCGAGTACAGCCTTAACTTTTGCCAGCATTTCTGGATTTTTACTAAATCGTGCCCGTGCCAGCTCTTTTATCTGAAGAGCTTCCTGATCGACCAGCAAAGCCGCTTCATTCTTCAGATCAGGAAGAGCAACCGCTTCGGCAATTTTCTCGTTGCTCTCCACAAGGCTCTCGACGGCACTCTCTTCGACTCCACTCTGTCTTTCGTCGGCCTTTTCAAGCAACTTGAGCAAATGACTTTTAAGTTTTTCATTCTGACACTTTGCAACAAAGGTGTTAACTGCGACATGAACATCCCTGTCGCTGATATTGTAATTCAGATGGCGCAATATGGCGGCCTGTTCGTCCCCTGTCTCATTATCGAAAGAAGCAAGCAGACCATAAACCAGAGACTGTGCCTGCAACTGCTTTGAGTATTCGTTGAGTTTTGCTTTATAGTCAGAAAAATTATCACATTGTCCCGACAGCTCAAGGTTGCCACAATAGCTGGCCAGAAACTTTTTAAGAAACTCGGCTTTTTGCTGCGTGGTTCTGGGGATAATACCAAGAAGTCTGAACGGAATTTCCTTGTCGGGGTTATTGAGCAAAACCGTGCAGGCCAGCTTAAAAATCTCAGAATCGGTTTCAACAGTGACCAGATTCAGCAAACTCTGTTTGATCAGCGAAAAATCAATGGTCGAACAAATCTGCAGAGCGGTAAGCCGGCTGTAATGATCGCCTTTTTCGAGACAGTCATTCATAAAGTCGGCAGCCAGCTCAGGAAAATGCTTTGCCATGCTCCAGATTGCCAGCGAGCGAATAACCGGGTCGTTAATATGAACAATTTGCGGCAACCTTGTTTTTAAACTCTGCGGGAAGAGCTGTACAAGAGTTTTTATGCAGGCAAGCTGCAGACTCTTATATTTTGAAAAAATGTTCTGTTCTAAAAATCCGAGCAGACCCGGTGGCCAGAATCTTCTGAACTTTCTTACGATAGTAGAGGCAACAACCGGGTTACTGGTTACTGCCAACAGCTTTGGCAGCATAATTTCGGGATTGGCTGACTTGATATCCCTGACCTTGATCGATTCAATCAAATTCAGCTGCTCCGATAAAGAAGAGGTAGGAAAAAGCTGTATGATCTGGTCGATGGGAAAAGATGGAGCCTGAGCATCAAATATCTTGAACTGATTCTGGTCAACTGCGTGCTGTAATAGAAGTTGGCACTCAGAGTCCTGTTCCAGGGCCAGGCAATCTTCGAGCAACGACAGCAGTTCAGAGCTTACCGGCGCTTTTAAAGCTGTTTCAATCGCCTGCAGCTTCAGCGTTTTGACGGGTGCCGTCAATTCTTTCTTCAATTCGTCAAAATCAAGCATCGATCACTCCGACCTGAACTCTAAAACTATCTTATTCAGACTAATACTAAACTACCAAAGTTTTCAACACAGATTTAACCTGAGCAGCAATTCTCGGTCAGCTTTCTTCATTTTCGTCATTCCTGCCACTTAAATGGAGCCGAAATCAATTGGCTAATCAGTGTCACAAGATTAACCCCAGGCCTATTCCGATGTGACAAACAACAAATATTCGAGAAAATTTAATCACCAAGGAGTCATTTCGTTAAGTGTTAATGAGGGTTTCTTAACTCGCCGCGAATTGATATAACTTGGTGCAACAGTTTCTTGATTACTTAAGCTGATCAGCATCAATTACAATCAAATTTACGGTTAAGAATAATCAGGCCTGAGAATACTACAGCAGTGTAAAAGCCTGGGCAATATCGTCAGCCTGGGTCGAAAGCGAAAATACTCCGGTCAGCCCGAAAAACTTTTTTTGAATGGCATTCAGACCAGAAATTACAACCCGACCCTCGTAGTCCTCCACGATCATCAGGGTTTCAAGAAGAGTAGCCATGCCCAGACTGTTGATAATCTCACATTTTTCGAAATCAAAGATCAGTCGACTTTTGTCTTTATCACAAAGGTGACCAACTTTGTCGGCAAGTCCCGCAAGCGTTTCGTTTGTGCAGTAATTCTGAAACCGCACAACCGGAAACCCTTTCTCTTCTGCAATTGTATAAGCAAGCGTTACCATTTCCAGCTCCCAACTCAGATTCTTGTCAAATTCTATCACAAACAATAATAAATAAATAATTTTGATTTTTCATTGTACACGAACGCTTGTTTTGAGTCCAAACTGCTTTTTGTGGTTTGTCATTGTCTGGCAATGATGATTGTTGCCGAAATATTTGTACTAAACAAAACCTCACACATGTTCGACAGTGTTTATGGATTTGTTTGCCTCCTTATTTTTCAGGTCCGGGTAACCCCCGGATTTTTTTTTGCCCGGTGAGCAGCTTTCAAATTTTGTGATTGCGCCAATAGCGCCTGACTCACAACTGAATCCTTACGTTGCTTCTGACAATGATATGGCAGGCAGCTCAGAAACGTGCTAATCTTGTTTGCACTGCAATTACTCTGCAGTCAGCTCAAACATCACATCTGGAGACAACCCGTGGACAAAACTGCCAGAGATTTTTTAACCAATCTGCTCAAAGCCCCATCGCCATCAGGAAACGAGAGTGCCCATCAACGGATATGGCTCGATTACGTTAAAAAATTCGCTCAGGTCGAAACCGACCATTCAGGCAACGCTATGGGCATGCTTAACCCGTCAGCAGACTTCAAGGTTCTCATTGCCGGCCATAGTGACGAAATCGCCATGATGGTAAAGCGTATCGACGACCGCGGCTTTATCTACTTCACAAACTCCGGTGGCATCAAGCCAGCTCTGCTGCCAGGTCTCAAAGTAGATATACTTGGCTACGGCGGTAAAATCGGTGGAGTAATAGGTTTTAACCGCAAATCCGGCTCTGATGCTCCGAGCAAACCAAAGTGTGAAGATTATTTTATCGACTGTGGATACGGCAACAAAAAAGAGCTCGAAAAACTTGTATGTGTCGGCGACTATATTCTTTATCAGAGCGAGCCAGAGTTTCTTAACAACGACAAACTGGTTTGCAAAGGGCTCGATAATAAAACCGGTTCCTTTATTGTTGCCGAAGTACTCAAAAAACTTAGCCGTCAGAAGCTGAAAGTCGGCGTCTATGCGGTAAGCACTACGGGTGAAGAAACCAACATGCGCGGTGCTCACTGCGCCAGTGCAACAATCAAACCAAGCATGGGCATTGCCTGCGATGTAACTTACAATACCGATACTCCGGGCGAAGATGCACAGAATCCGTCAGAGGTTCTGTTGGGCAGGGGACCGGCTCTTTCGGTTGGCAGTCCGATCAATAGACGCATAAACGAGCTGCTCGAAAAAAGCGCGAAAAGAATCAAAATGCCGCTGCAATTCGAATTAACGCCAGATCGCACGCATACCGATGCCGATAAAATCATGTTTTCGGGCAACGGCGTGCCGGTAGCACTGGTTTCGCTGCCACTGCGTTACATGCATTCACCGATTGAAATGGCCTCATTGAAAGATATAGATGCGGTGATAAATCTGCTCAGCGCGACTATCGCGGACCTCACCGGGAAAGAAGACCTGCGACCGCTTAAACCCTGATATTACTAAGCATTCAGTTACCAGCAAGATTCAACGCGGCGGAGTGACTTCTTCGTAACCATGCATTAGTTCAGGATTTTTAGAAAACAGAACACAGCGCAAACCGTTAAGATGGCGAGGCGCACCGCCCTGACTGACCTTGGCATAGACTTCATTCTCGTTTTCTACCCATGCTCCACCGATCACATCGACGCCAAAATCAAACAGTGCCGAACTCAATGGCACTGAAGGACCGACGACGATAACCGTAGCACCTGGTTTTTTGAGTGCTAACAGCCCTTCGATTGTATCGTTGAGACAGGTAACCCCGGTCATGGCGACAACATCAGCCTGCGGAATGATTCTAACCGCGTCACCAGCATTCATATCGCCTTCCTGAGGACGTTTTTCTATAATGTGAAATGCTGAGGCTAATTCCCTGATGCGTTCAGTATGTGGGAAATGCCCGATCATAGCGACTCTTTTGCCAGCTCCAAGTTGAGCAGCAAGTTCGAGAGCGTTTCCGCTAAAATATTTTTTGCCATCAAGCGGCAATGAACTGTTGATGGCTGCTATCGCAAACGAGCGCTCAATACCCTGTAGAGAATCAGTCCAGCTTAAAACCTTTTTCAGTCCAAGGGTTTCAACTTCACCCATATGAGAAACCGGCAGATGAACCTTGTATTCAAAAACCCGCTCATCACTCAGAGTCATGCTCATGCCCAGTCGCTTTGATTTAACTGTGGTTACAAACGCAAAGGTAGCAACCTTCTGAAGTGGCAGCTCATAAAATTCTGCTGGAATAGTAGCTTTTACGGCTTCAAGTATTAAAGACATAATCTCTCCCTCGACAAATTATAAAGCCAGGCAACTAAAAATAATTCTTTTCAAGACTACATACAACAGTTTTCTGGCATATGCAAAAAATAAAATCATAATTGAGCACCGCGACATATCGCAGGAAGCGCTTAATCACTGCTTTCTAGAAGCATTCCTCAAAAGTAATCTAATTGACATCCAGAGCAATTCGGTTTAACATAAAAACAGTTTGCAAAGTAGCATTAAGTATTAACGCAAATCGTTTTGTCTGTAGAGAAACAGCAGTTGTTACGCAGAACAGATCGCGCTGCCAACAGTGGCAAGTTGCAGATAAACCATTCTCTCAGGTAGAGAATAATGTTTTCAGTAGAATTTGGCCTGAACAAGGAGAGAAAAATGGGAATTCATCAAAGACTTATTGAATGTGCGACTCCGTGGGCTGAGGGCCAGCAGATCAAAGAACTGCGCTTCGGGCTTGGCTACAGCTGCGTTGAGCTCAGCGACGGGCGCATGGGGGTGGCCTGGACACCAGATCAGAAAACCTGCTCATGCACACACCTTGAGGCTGCCGGCAAGATTACCGGGCAGCCGGCGGTCGAGATCTTGAACTGGCTGAGCAACAACAACGCCCTTGAGCGCACCGCTGGCCTGGCAGTTTTTAACGCTCTGAATTCCCGCAAAGAGCGTATGTTTATCGAAGGCGAAGCCGTATCACTGCTTAGGCTTCAGGCTATCGATCATGTCGTCATGATTGGCTATTTTGCGCCAGTAGTGCCAACAATAAAAGCAAGCGGATGCCGTTTTGAAGTGGTTGAGCTTGACCCGGAAAAGCCCGATGTTATCTCACCAGATCAGGGTTTTAAGTCGCTGGCAGAGTGCGACATCGCAATTATCACGGCAACCAGTATAATCAATGGCACTTGCGACAATCTGCTGGAAGCCTTAAAACGCAATCGCGGCGCAGTAATCCTCGGCCCGTCGACACCAATGTGCCCGGAAGCCTTTGCCGGAACCCGGATAACCCAGCTCAGCGGATCTTATGTAGTTAACCCGGATCAGGTTAAAACAATAATTTCTGAAGGCGGCGGCACCCGCCTGCTTAAAAAGCACCTGCGCTTTGCAACAACAATGGTTTAAACCACAATTTAATCAGCATATTTATATGCGTCTCCGCTGGAAGCTCATGCAATGATTGTTCTTGAGGCTTGCTTGGCCAACTTTAACGCATTCAACGCGGACCTGTTCGCTGTAAACGCTCTGAATGCGGTTTTATCTAAGTATTAAGCTTTCTGGAAGAAATTCTTTTTCAGAACATTCAGTTGAACTCTTTTATTTTGCCTGCAAAAACAGGTTCAAAGGTAAATACAGTATTAAACAATCTGATCACTGCAGCATCAACGCAATGACAGGGCATCAACAGCTCGACGCCTGAATTCATGAGATAAGCAACGGTAGGCATAATAGCCGGACTGCCATCTTTCAAATGAAAGCCACCTGCAACAGCGGCAATTCTGCTTTTTCCGGTAATGCTTTTGGCATACTCAATAATGTTGCATATCCCTGAGTGACCACAGCCAGCGATAACAACCAGCCCCTCATCAGTATCTATGACCAGCGCCGAATCGTCGGAGACAAAATCTGGAGTGCCATCCTCTTTAAAAAACGAAGTCTGCTTCGACTCAAAAGAATTTGATCGTGGTATCGCACCAAGAAAGAAAACAGATTCTGAAAGCTTTAAAGGCTCCGCACTTAAAACCAGATCAAAATTCTTCTTGGCAAAGTGTCGATCGAATTTAAGACCAATGGAAGTTGAATCTTTATCGCGATAACGCCGGATAAAGCAGTCGGGGTGACAGATCAGCCTTTCACCGGTCAAAAACTCAAAGCCATTGCCATGATCGTAGTGCCCATGACTAAGCACCAGACAATCGACACTGGCAGGATCGACACCAAGCCGGCCGGCATTTTCCAGAAAAAGGCGGCTCTGCCCGGCGTCAAACAGAATTTTGATATCAGCTTCGATAAAAATCGACAGCCCATGCTCGCCCGGGCAACCGGGCCCAGGGTTGTCATCAACCAGGAAACTGATTTTTAGCGACCGCTTGAGCATATATTCTGTCTTCTCCTCTTTAAGAGTTATCAACAGAATGCTTTTCAGTCAAGCTTTAACGCCTCAGCTTTTCCGCAATTTAGTTGGCAACGTGTTTGTTACTTCGACTGGTCAGTATTTTGCGCAACAATCTCGTTCAACTGCTCGGCAAAGAATAACGGCGGGTTTGAATTGAGTGCTTCGTGAGCTTTTTTGAGGCCTTCAGCTTTGTCACTGGCAATAGTTTTCTCGACGTCTTCAATGATCGACGCCCAATCGTGGTGCAACAAGCATGGCACCGTGAATATTGCTTGGGATGAAGGCTGAGCGACAGTCACTTCGCCCGCAGACGAAGATTCACAGGCTCGCCCAGAACCGTCAGGGTGGTGAGAAACCATATCAGAAACAGAAACGTATCGTTTAATTCCTCAAAAAAAATGTGCAAAGGGTAGGAAACCGACCACATTGCGAATATGGCGATCAGCAACAATCCAACGCTGCGCATGAAATATCTGGCGAAACACTTCACGTTTTTAGTAACACAAACAAAAGAAATGCGTCAACGCAAAAATAGCATAAGCCAGAAACTGTTTGCCTTTTGTCTGGTGTTATTTTACAATACCGACGGCCGAAAGTTTCTTGAAAACTTCTTATGGTTTATCGGTGGTGCCGACAAAAATATCCCGAAAACCGCAGTGAAACGACAAAAAAGGAATCAGAGCAATCATGAACAAAATTAGCACACCACCGTCAGAATGCAGCGAAAAGGGTTCTGCCTGCGGCAGTTGTTCCAGTGCAAGTTGCAGCGAAAAAGCCGTAACTGGTGCCCAAAACAAGGTTAAACATAGCATCGTTGTCATGTCTGGCAAGGGTGGGGTCGGCAAAAGCACCGTAGCGGTTAACCTGGCGATGGCACTAACCGCTGAAGGTTATAAGACCGGGTTACTGGATATAGATATCCATGGGCCAAGCATCCCAACCATGCTGAATCTGCAGAATACGCGAGCTTTGAGTGAGGGCAAACTGATTTCCCCAATTGAAATAGGCGATTTAAAGATTATGTCTATAGCTTTTCTGCTCGACAATGCCAAGGATGCTGTTATATGGCGTGGACCAATGAAAGCAGGAGTTATCGGTCAGTTTCTTACTGATGTAAATTGGGGCGAACTTGACTATCTGGTTATTGATTCGCCTCCTGGCACTGGCGATGAGCCCTTGTCAGTATGCCAACAGATAAAAGGATCATTTTCAGCCCTTATTGTTACAACTCCACAGGAAGTTGCTGCCGCAGATGTGCGCAAGTCAATAGACTTCTGTAATCGACTTAACGTCAATATTGCAGGTATTGTTGAAAACATGAGTGGCTTTGTATGCCCCAGCTGCAACTGCGAAACTCATATCTTCAGCAGCGGCGGTGGCGAAAAAACTGCCAATGAGTTTGGAGTCAGCTTTCTCGGGAAAATTCCAATAGACCCCGCAATCGGAGTAGCCAGCGACAAAGGGTCAGCATTTGTTATTTCGCAGGCAAAAACTCCCGTTGCAAAAGCTTTTTTGCAGATTGTCAGTCAAATTACCGAGGCATGTGCCGACAAATGTAATGCTTGCTGCGCCAAGCCTGAATAAGCTGGTTTGCATGTGCCGATTAACTTGTTAAAGCCAGTTAAGGCAGTCAGCTCGCATGCTGGCTGCCTACTTTGCGGCGCACAAAATCCCTTGTCAATGAGATTGCAGTTTGGGGCCGACGAAAACCAGGTAGTTCATGCTGAATTTAAGGCAAATGACATGCTGCAGGGCTACCAGGGTATTGTGCATGGCGGCGTCATCTGCGCTTTGCTTGATTCTGCCATGACCCACTGTCTTTTTAATCATTCAATTGAAGCGGTTACCGGTGAATTAAAGGTAAAGTTTATTCTGCCAGTGCCGTGCCACGCCAATTTACAGTTGCGAGCCTGGGTGGAAAAAGCAACCAATCCTCTTTACCTGCTCAAGGCTGATTTAACTGGAGACGGCAGACTGCTGGCCAGTGCCGAAGCCAAGTTTATGCGCACCGGACTCTGAGAACAACACGATTTTAAATGATGCCTCAGGGCCTATTGAACCATACGGGCAGCGAATAATAGGTAATCATGCGCGGAAATGAATTGCGGCAAGACCCGCATAGAATAAAGCCGCCCGAGCACAAACACTATGTACCGGGCGGCAATTCAAAAAACTGCGATAACTTTTAGAGAAGTCAGGCAGCGTTAAAACTCAGTGTGAGCAGGCATTGGCACCAGTCTGCAAAGCTCCGCTCAAGTAAGCTGTTACGGCATCTTCCGGGGTATGTTCGCCCTGCACTCCAGTTACAACTGCAATCTTGTTCTGGGCAAATAGTTCCTGAGCCCTCACTCCCATACCACCAGCCAGAATATGAGTCACATTCTGCTCGGCCAGCCAGCGCGGTAAAACACCGGGTTCATGCGGTGGCGGAGTCAACATTTGCTTTGAGACAATTTTATTCTCATCGTTTGTATCGATGATGCAAAATTGCTGACAATGCCCAAAGTGTGTACAGAGTTTTCCTTCTACGGTTGGAACAGCGATTTTCATTTTCGGGTCTCCTTGATTTTTTTCCAAATCGTCCTGATAGCCTCAGAAGCGGGACCATCGTTGAAATCAACGATAGACACCCCTGCTTTTATGGCTTCCTTTACGGTTTCATCAAATGGGATTTCGCCCATAATCATATAACCGGCATTTTCGGCCAGATCTCTGATTTTGCGGGCATAAGTCGGGTTAATATCAGCTTTGTTAATAATAATCTCGGGTTTGAGACCGAAATGAAGAACCAGCTTGATAATTCTTTCGAGATCATGCACCGCTGCTATAGTGGGCTCGGTCACGAGAACGACCCGGTCAGAACCTGTTACTGTAGCAATTGCCGGACAAGCAGTGCCAGGCGGGCCATCAACAAGCAGCCACTCTTTCTTCTGCTGGTCTGTAATAGCAAAAGCCAGATCTCTGACCATCGACACCAGTTTTCCTGAATTTTCGGCCGCCGCCGTCAGCTTTGCATGCACGAGTTGTCCACGTGATGATTCTGAGAGCATCAGACTGCCAGTTTCAGCTCTTCTCTCGCTGATTGCGTTGACCGGACAAATTTCAAGGCAAAGGCCGCAACCTTCGCAATTTATATCGTTCACAGTGTAACGTCCGGCGCGCTCATCGTGGTCTATAGCGCCAAATCGACAAGCCTCCAAGCACTTGCCACACTTGATACACTTTTGCTCATCAATTATCGCTTCTGCACCGAAACTGACGCGGTCTGCAAACAACACTTTATCATTCATCAAAAGCCGTAGATTGGCCGCATCGACATCACAATCGGCTGCTACCAGACTGTCGGCGAGAGAAACAAAGGCGCCGAGAACTGAAGTTTTGCCAGTGCCGCCTTTACCACTAAGAATAGTCAGTTCCTGGAAATTCTCTGACCTTGCTGTGCTGCGAGCTTGAGCATCAATGCGACATTCTCCCTGATGAGATTCATTCTTAACAACCGCTGGCACAGCAGCTTCGCTGAGCAGGCGCGAAAAACTGCCAACAACTCCAGCACGCAGCTCCGGAAACTCCGCCGTCAAAACGAAACCATCGGAACAGGCACGGGCATATTCCCGCTTAAATGGAATTTTGCCCAGAACAGGCACCCGATAACGCCCGGCTAAAGTCTCAATAAGCTGATCATTGCTGTCTGAGCGGTTGATAACCACACCGCAGGGTTTCTTCAGCTGTGCGCAGAGATCAAGCGCCAGAGCCAGATCATTCGCTCCAAAAGGAGTTGGCTCAGTAACCAGAATAGTCTTGTCGGCAGAAGCTATAGTCTTGACTGCATTGCAGGCTGTTCCTGGTGGGCCATCAATTATGTTAAGGCCCTCCGGCAGAGTCTGTTTGAGCATCTCGCCGATGACCATAGGGCTTTGCGATTCACCAACATTCAGCCGACCAAACATGAAGCTGAAAAGCTTGTAGTTATAGTCAACC